>Ga0208413_1000221_pt1 | contig 51071 bp, 56 predicted proteins | sample AntAceMetag02UKD_FD_184761 | JGI IMG/M metagenome (GOLD analysis project Ga0208413, IMG submission 184761) | Saline lake microbial communities from Ace Lake, Antarctica - Antarctic Ace Lake Metagenome 02UKD (SPAdes) (version 2) | ecosystem: Environmental > Aquatic > Non-marine Saline and...
TCTGAGTTAGTCGAATTCTTTGAGCTGCAAGTGACCCACCTTCTAACAAAAGCTCGACACGCAATTAGCCCGCGCAGCTGCCAAGGCTTGAAGCTCCGAGGCGTCATGGTCTTTTAAATCGCGCAACTCATTGTTGTAGGCAATGATATCCAGAGCAGGGCTAGTATCGCTTGCAGCGTCGGCACTTGCTGTGTGCCGCCGCTCAATCTCAGTTAATGAAGTTGTTAAACTTGATGCGAGATAAAAATTGTCCAAGACACCTCTGTGCCGAGTTGTTACCAACCCGTGGGACTCTTCTTTAAGTTCCAACGCCGCCTTGCTTGTTTGCTTCACCACTTTAGTCTTGAGTGCAGTTATATCGTCTAGCGCAGAAGCCGGTGGTATTTCGAGAATGGGCTGCGGTCGAAGTTGAAGTACTTGTTTAAGCTTTGCCAGTACTTTTTTTTCTCTCTCTCTCGCGCTCGCTCTCTGGGGCTGCAATGCCATTGCGCCCAGACAATCAACGAGGCTTAAGTCTACGTGTACTGCCTATTCGTTAGGCAATGAAGACCAGCTATCACTCATGATCAGCTTTAATCTTGAATATCCTCGCTTAGGATTGGCTATATCGTCTGCTTCCAACATTTCACATTCGTCGTTAATCATTTGGCTTAGATCAACAGGATAGGCTTTGCAGTCGTTTGGCCGGTCATGGTAGATGTCGCAGCTGTAGATTTCTTTTGGCTTTCCATTAGTTTGTACTTTTCCTTCGCCTTTTCGCAGCCACGGACAAATTTCCAGTTGAGCGCCTGAACTCGGGTCCATCCAAATATTACCATTGCTTACATAGCGAGCAATTTCTGGGCGGAACAGTTCCCAATACTCGATTTCGTCGGCAGTTGCCGATAAGCCGCCGTCGCTGTAATTGATGCAACACTTTCCACATTGATTGCAGGGTTTCAAAGGTTCGCCTTACTTGGCAAAAAGCTGTGCTTCAATATCATTAAAGGCTTTGAACTCTAAGGCATTACCGGAAGGGTCTGTGAAGAACATTGTTGCTTGCTCGCCGGGTTCCCCTTCAAAACGCACATAGGGCTCGATTAGAAACCCTGTAATAAATCCGCGTACTTTGTCTGCTAGGTTTTTCCATTCTTGCATTGGCAGAACTACGCCGAAGTGGGGAACGGGTACGCCATGCCCATCCACGTGATTGGCCATGCTGTTTACCGATCCCTGTTTGCCAATCATAGGGTTTAAATGTGTCACCAGCTGATGGCCAAACAGATTGAAGTCGATCCATTGCTCGGCGCTTCGCCCTTCGGGCAGGCCCATTTTTGTTCCGTAAAAATCTCTCGCCTCATCAATGTCTCTAACTTGAATAGCAAGATGAAATGGTGTTAGTTGCATGTTTAGGATCCTATGTATTTAAATCTGATTTTAGGAGGCGGGCAGGCCTTTTTCAAACGTTTTTATATAAGCTGAAAGTTCAACAGTGCCCAGTTTGCTTCTAGTCCAGAGGTGTAAGCTTGGCACATCTAAACAGGGGGTCTGAATCTGTGCCGAGAAAATACCAATTAAAACACTAAACCGAGCAGATTTATCGAACATCACTGCGGTCCAGGTTAGGCCTTTTTCTCTTATCGTGACGCTGCCACTAAGCTGAACAGACTGATCATAAAAATAATGTTAAACGCAGGGGCAGTAGCTTGTCTGTAGTCATTACAGTGGCAATAAAGATGCATCACAGGCGCCGCAGTACATTCAACTCGCACATACCCGCATTGGCAGCTGCCGACATAACTATGTGTCATAGGTTGCTTCCTAATTGGGCTAGGGCGAAAAAGGCCTCAGCGAATTAGCTATCTTTCACCGACTTATGGCGGTGGAAAAACATTCTACCGTGAAAGACCAGCGTGATCACTTTTAGCCCCAGCCAAAGTAATAGGACAGGGAAGATAAGAGTTTGCAGCACAAAAACAACAATCAAATCTATTATTTGTTCGCTGGCATTGGATAAGCGTTGTTCATACTCGGCCAGTCTTGCATCGACATTGATTCGCTGTGCCGTTCGATCATATAAGCGACCAATCTGATCCAGTATGCCGCCTTCTGTTTGTTTTGGTAGCGGGTCAGCCTCTGCGTTTTGCAGAGTCTTAATGTCTTCTCTGGTTTGTTCTAGCTTTGTATACGACTCAGTATATTGCTGATCTAAATAATGTTGGTACACAATATCGTTGAGCAGCACTGTTGTGGGGATTAAAAATCTAAGCATAATTAATAACAAAGAAACCCGCAGCAGCAATGCTCCCCATCTACCCGCTAAAAGACGCGGTCGCCATAGAGCCGCGAGCAGGATGCTTAAAGCAACCGCTACAGCGACTTGAATTAAGACAGTAGCACCAATGCCTACTAATATTTTCTGCGCCCCTAAGGAGGTGCTGGCAATCAATACAATGAGCGAAAAGCGTTCAATCAAATCGTTGACCGGGTCGAACATTTCTCCAGGTGTTAGAATTACGCCCACACCGGCGGGTTCGATGGCAATTTCAGTTCCCTGAATGACAGAGACTACAGCATTGATTCCTCGGACTACTGCGTAAGTAATTAATGCCCTCTCGAAAGCATCGTTAATAGGCGCTTCGGCTTTTCTGTCTAGCGTTGCCGTAAAGTTAATAGTGGCGACTGCCAACAGTAGAGCGGTCACAGCGATTTTAAAAATTCGATTGCCGCCGGCGACAGGCATAGATGTTTACTCCAACGTGGTTGCGTATGCCCCTTGCCAGTTGCTTGTTAGGGGCGGTACAAATGAGTTGATCGAGATAATTCCCTGACCGCCGGGCTGAGGTTCGAATCGCTCCCCAAACCCGGCGATCTAGGGGCGACCTTTGCTGATAGCATCAATCACAGAGGGCGAGGTCAGTAATGCGGCGTGCTTGCTGCTATCTTCCCACACTTCAGTGACCCAAAGGCTGTTATCTTCAGTGTTGTGTTTTGCCACTCTGTAACTCAGGCAGCCGAGCATGTTGGCTAGACCTGCAATGAGAATTTCTGAAAGCTCATCTGCCTTACCCTCGACTGCTCGCATTTTGCCAATCAGTGCGTACACAGTTTCTGTCCTGTTTTGCGCGAGGCTAACTGAACTTTTTAGCTAAAGACAATTTAGGTAAATTGGGCTTAGCTAAAGTAAGGCTGGCTAGGCCAAAACCGGCGTGTTATGGCCTATGTACTTCACGAACAAGGGTCTGCCAATGCTCATTGCGATTCCATGTGGTCTATAGAACTTACCTATATAAATCCCATATGGCGTTATTAATCGCTTCAAAAAGTTCAGCTGATGGAATATTTTGCTTAACCAAGTTTAGAACGCAGTAGTTCTCGTCAGGAATGATCTCATAAAAAATCAACACAGCGTTTTCTGGTGTTCGGTCCGCGCCGTGGTTAACGCTGCGGTATGACTAAGCCAATATGAATAAGTGTACTGTTAGGGTCGGTACAAAATTTTGACAGTGCTAAAATGGGTGAATGGTAAGCCGTTAAATTAACCATTGTAATGCAGGTAACTGCCCTACCTTCTAATCAGAAACGAGGCAGCTAGCGGATAGGGTTTCATAATGGTATCTCAGCGGGTAAACGCATCAAAATCGACCCTTGGCTCGCCTTGATGGGGGCTGACCTATAGATTCTAAAATTGGTCACAAAAATAACAGGGCCTAGGGTGTTGTAGTGCGGCGCGATTTAAAAATAAGAGATTGTTTTACTGTTGGCCATTCAGGTTCAATTATCGAAAATACGACAGTATCTCGATGGGCGCCGTTGGCATCAATTTGATGATTACGTAGTACACCATCTTGCTTTGCCCCAAGACGCAAAATAGCAGCTCTAGAGGGGTGATTATGCCAATGGGTACGAAATTCGACACAAACCGAATTGAGCGTTTCAAATGCATGGCTCAGCATCAATAATTTACATTGCGTATTGATGCCGGACTTCTGAGCACTACTTTTGTACCAAGTATTGCCTATTTCCAGGCGCCTGTGTTTTTGCTCCGCATTGAGATAACGAGAGGAGCCTATCAGTTTTTGACTTGAATTCTCGATAACAACGAAAGGCAAGGAATTGTCTGCAGCGTAACCCGCAAGTGCGGCATCAATGTAGGCATCTATTGTCTCTTCACCGGGTACGGTTGTATACCAAAGTTCCCACAGCTTGCCATCACTGACGGCTTCCACGATGGCATCTCGGTGTGTCTTGCGCATTGGTATCAGGGTGACTAAATCACCTTTGAGTTCTGTTTCAGACAGCCATCTTTGCATTATGAGAACTTATGCCTCAGTAGTTTCAATGAATGGGCATAATAGCACCGCTGGACTAATCCTAAAATCCAAATTACTTATTGGTAGGTGATCATGCAGTTAATAGTGACGAGGTCGCTGGCTATACCGTAGGCTTCGCTGCAAAAACTAGGCTCAGTTTTTGCGATAATAAAATTGCTCTGGCTGACTGTTTCAGTTTCGAACACGCTGTTTTCTTGAAGATCAGTGGGGTAGTTAGTTGCAAAGAGTCGATCACCTCGCGCTGACCAAATTAATTTGCCTGCCGAATCGCTAACCGGTTTGTTGCGTATTTCATTGGCAGCCGCGGTGTCTTGAAGGCTAGATGTCCATTGTCCTTGCCGCCAGTCGTAGTGAATAAGTACCGGGGAACATGTGAGAAGGGCAGCACTTACGAGAGTTAGCGCTGTTAACCGAGAATATTTATTGATTGCTGAGTCTTGATTATCGATTCGATTCATTGGTAAGTTTCATTAACCTGCTGAACTTTGCCTATCCGTCTTCAGCCTGCCCATGATTAGTGGCGGGCTCACTGGCAAAGCGCTGGCGTGATCGAAGTAAAAAGATAGCGAGGGCGACAAAAGGAATGGCAACCAATAGTCCACTTGTTACTCCTGAGCCTTGTTCTCTCATGGTGCTCCAGATCAGCATGCCGAATGCAATTTGAAGCACATAAAGGGCGGCGCCAGGATGCATCCACGATCTCATTTTCCAAAACCCCCAAGTGCCAGCGCCATAGACACACCAATGGAGCACGGCGCCAACTTTGGCCGACCACCCCGTGAACATAAACCCAAACCATACTTCTTGGTCTTGGCTCAACGGCTTTATGAAAATATCCCAAGGCACATACAAGAACGTCATGAAAGCACAGAACAGCAACAAGCCATTCATCCACCAAGGCCTGAGTTTTAGTTGGACACGGATAATGGATAGCATTAATAATTAATCCTTGCTCGGTGACGAGCTAATAACCAAATGAGCGAGTACAAAAGACCGCCGATGGCGTCAGCCTTATGATTTTAAGAGGACAATTTAACGCCAACGGCTGACTGATTGAACTGGCGGCCCGAGCCGTCAGTCTGACCCAAACTCCGAGTTATAATCGGCAATGGATGCCTGTATTACTATTTTTGCATGATCAAACCCATATGCGGGACCAATAGAGACTTTGTTTTCTTCTCCGGGAATCAGCTTATAGGTCATAAAGTAATGCCGCATCCTCTCAATCAGGGCTGGCGGCAAGTCAGCAATGTCATCAACCGATGACCACAAAGGGTCATTTTCAAGCACAGCAATAATTTTATCGTCAGCTTCACCGCCATCTAACATCGGAAATCCGCCTACGACTCTGGCGTTCAGAAGAATCTCAGTCTTTGAAATGGGGCGCTCGCTGATAACACAAATATCTAATGGGTCGCCATCGCCTCGAGCGGCTTCAGGCATTAAGGCACCTACTCGTTCACCGCAGTAAGTTTTGGGAATAAAACCATACAAAGTAGGGTGCTGAGACGATGACCTTTGCGGCCTGTCTACCCGGAGGTAGCCTGTGGTCTTGTCTACTTCGTATTTGACTAAGTCGAAAGGACAGATTTCGATGAAGGCATGAACTACCCTGGGGACTTCTGGGCCAACTTCCAGTCCATGCCAAGGATGAGGTCGCCAACGGTAAAAAGGATCGGGAAATGATTTCACTGGTTTGTATTCCTTAAGCTTAGGCTTGTATCTAGAGGGTAAGGCTTCGCAAGTACCGCGCTGAGCCATACTAAGTATTAACAGAGTTTGTGTTGCTAGTCTCGGATTATATCTTATACCCTAGATGCTACCTCGTTTAAGAGATTAATTAGGCATTAAGGATCTGTGAAATGAAGAATCTAGTATTTTCAGCTTTGTTTTTATTAAGTGTAATTGGCAGCGGCGCTATCACTGCACAAGAGAAGCATTTAGAGCACGATGCTGTGATGGTTGTAGTAAATCAATTTTTTGAAGCGCTCAACACCGACAACCAGACCCTAATGGCAAGCATTAGCATCGATGGCTCACATAATTACAGTATTAGAGAAAAGGCCGACCGTACCTTCGAGCTTCGCTCTCGGCAACAAGATAACTCCGACGCGAGTTCTAATGCGGCTCAATATACCGAGCGCTACTGGGATGAGATCGTGCTCGTTAATGACTTGATGGCGGTGTTCTGGGCGCCTTATGACTTCTATATTGATGGCGAGTTCTCGCACTGTGGCGTCGATGTTTTCGATCTCATTAAATTGGATGGGCAGTGGAAATTAGCGAATTCTATGTACACTGTAATTAGGAATGACTGCCCAAAATCTCCTCTTGGCGAGCTCTAACACCACTTGATAACTATTCACCGATTCCTCCATCGCCACGCGCTCGGCATTAGTAGCTAGTCGTTATTTTTATCAAAGCTGATAGGTGCAGTGTAGGAAATTGAGCTTTTCTGTTTCGAAGTAGAATGTGGTGTGGGTATAGAGGGTGTGCCGTATTAGGTTATTTTTGGGATTAGTGCTGGTTTTTCTAGCTTTCAAGACATGCCGATGCCATCGGCTGTCCTGATAGGGATCCCTTCTAGGTTAACGTCATCCAAACAAAAGACGTTAATCCCGTAAAAATTTGGTGAGCTTCTTTTTATGTGAAAAGGGTAGATGCCACAGTTACTGCAAAAGTAGTGCTTCGCGGCATTGGTATTAAACTGACAAAGAGAAAGTGATTGTTCGCCTTGAAGTAAGCTAAAGTCGTCTTCGTGAACTTTAACCATGAGGGCATTTTTTCTTACGCAGATGGAGCAATCGCAGGTCGTTAATTCCTGAAATTCCGAGTGAATTTCAAATTTTATTGAACCGCAATGGCAACTACCGCTAAAGTTTTTCTTCTCTTTGATGTTCATTTTTTAACCTAAGCAGAAAAACAATAAGGTAATTAAAAATTCCAAACCAGTCCATCGGCTACGATAAAACAGGTGCTAGGTCAGCCGCTTCAAGTTTACCTTTACGCACAAGCGTCACTGCCCAGAAAAACACAAGCAGCCCTGCGTAGATATAAACGGCATCTCTGGATAGGCCAGTGAGTTCCAATTCCTGCAGATTAAGTTCCTGATACATATTCAAAGGCGTTTGCTAGCAGGCTCAGTCACTTGTATTAGGGCTCAGGCCTGTGCCATTTCTATAGTGTAGTCGTACCAGTCGACGATTTTTCCGTCTCGGATAAAGAATACTCCGACGCCGCGCCAAGTCTTGAGAGCAAAATCCGAGAAATAATCAATTCTCTCGTTGATCACCATCGGCCCTCGGGCAAACGTATCTAACACCTCAAAGCGGTCGACGTTGTTAATGATGGTCTGGATGCGCTCTGATACGGCGTCGCGGCCATCGGCCAATTCGGTGGTCTCTGTCATTCGGTACGCACCGTCATCAGCAAAAAATGCCATTATTTTATCAAGGTCATGACTGGGCCACGCCGCGCAGAAGTCATTTACGAGTTGAACATTGGCCTGTTCATCGGTAGTTAATGGAGCTGCACTCGCCGAGTGAGCAATGCCGGCAAGCGCGATAGCTCCAGCTCCTGCGGCTAAGAAACCTCGGCGGTTAATTTCTGGTCCTTTGGTTGTCATACTTTTATCCTCTTATTTTTTGTATTGTTACCTTCTCTGAAGGCAGCGCTTGGCTAGCAAGCCACCGTTACAAAACACTTTCGTAATCCAAGCGGGTAGCGCTTCTTTGTTAATATCATCGTTTTGCTCCGAGTCCGAACTGATCATCAAATACCTGACTTGCTCGCGGGTGGAGTTTGAGAGGTTGCAGGCTTTGTTATTCACTTTTCTCTTTTCGTGGAAATATTGTATACCACAGCGGCCAACCTGCGAGCCAGATGGCCAGAAGCCAAAATAAATGAGAATACCACTGGGCTAAGGCTTCAGTATTTTTAGGGTTATCTATATAAAATATTGCGATGGATAGTAGGGTCGCGGCAATAGCACAAGCTAACAGCGCTTTTAACCACTGCAGCCACTCATATTTAGCGTAATGCCAGCCGTAAGCGTTGATTTTTGGGTCTGTGTCAGAATAGAGTTTGTAAGAAACATAACTGTCCGCCCACGCAATAATGCTGTGCCCGTAAACTACCGTAAAACCCAAATAGACAGCAGCTAAGCCATGGGAAAATTCTGCTGGTTTACCGCGGTTGAGATCTACCATGGTGGCTACTAAAAGTGCTATGTCTAAAAGCGGCACACACAGTAATATAAATTTACTGAGTGTATCTAATTTCCATACGAATCTAACGAATAGGCCCAAGGCAAGAATTGCCCAAAAGCCAATTTCGCAAGCGATAATGAACCAAATTAGCATTTGTTAAAGTTCACCGCGGCGACCTAGAGCTGTCACCACTGTGCCGAATCCGATCAGGGCTATGCTAGCGATGCCTAGCAAGTATTCTTGTGTGATGTTCATAACCTCCATTGTTTCTTCACGACTCTATTATTTTGCTTGAGTTTTTTTCTACGGTTGATTTAGAGCAGAGCCGATGTTTCAGAACGCGCAGTATTTAAATATTGGGCCTGCCTTATGATTTCTAAGTTTATGCTCAAGCTTTTTTAAATGATAGGAAAATATCCACTGACCAGAGTGGGCGTTAGATTGGACAGGAAGGGACCTGAAAAAACCGCCGAACTGCATCTGCATGTGATCGGATACTCATGGTTTGACGGGCGCTATCGAGCTGCCATATAGGTGTTCAAGATACTAGGCGGGTAAGCTGCAGATGCGAGGCAGGCGCTATCGCCCGATAGGGTCGGGCCAGTTTTTTGCCATAAAAAACCCGGTCACCTTGCGGAGACCGGGTTTTGGTTTTCTCTATCTATCTATCTATCTATCTATTGTTTAGGTGTCAAAGATCGCCACTAAACAGCCTTTTGAATCCGGGATATCTTGGATGTTAACCGTGCCGCCGGCAAGTACTGTGGTGAGTGCATCTTTCAAAAAATGTTCATTGGCATGGTTGCGCTGAGTTTCATAGCCAAGCTGATCGTTGATTGGGCCACGGTACATCACTTCTTTAGTGCGCGGATTAATAACAAATACTTCAGCAGTTCGCTCAACTCCCAAGGCTTTGGCAAGTTGCTGGCCTTCGTCTTTCAGCACTGGGAAATCAATGCCAAATTCATCAGCTTCGCGTGCGATGCGCTTAGGGCTATCTTGAATGTTTGAGTTGAACATTAAAAAGCTAACTTTTCTATCTTGAAAATCGTCGCGAACCTCACGGTAGCTAGGCAGCGCGATCCTGGCAATAGGGCAGCCAACACCTTGTACGTAGAACACGATAAACGCATCGTCTTTATATTGGTCTAGCGTATGGGTCACGCCGGCTTGGTCGGTTAAGGCGAAATCGGGTGCAGAACGCAGCCAATCATCTTCAGCGAAGGCTGAGGCGGCAATTCCCATAGCTACAATTCCTGTCGCTAGGAAAGACGTAAGTGATTTGCTCAACAATTTCATTTTAACTGCTCCTGTCTGATTCTTTGCGTTGACCACTGAATGTAATCAAAGCTCATAACCTTAATATTAAGGCTTCTGCGCTGTAATTCAATGCTAGTTGCTGCGGCACAGAGTCGCAGGCGACTGGTCGTAGGTCTGTCTCCTAGGTCTGGGTTTATAGATCACTAGGTCTGAACCGATTAGTCCAAGCCGTACTTCCAAGACCGTGAGTACAAGTCTAGAGCTTCATTATCTGATCAAGTTGGCTCAGATCTATCTAAAACTTTCAACAGTACCTATACGCTTAATGGTAGCAAGTAAGTTTCGGCTATCCCACTCGAGGTGCATTAAAATCACATAAAGTTGCAGACTGCAGAGCTCGCTACTTATGGTCTTCTTTGAGCCTTTTACACTAGTTTGGAGAATAAATAATCTTATAAATCAGTGGGTTGCATTTTTATTGGTGCGCTCAAGGATGAGTTACTAATTACTGTAATGAATAAAATTGGAATCTCGTTAGTATGATCAGACGATTAGTCTCGTGATACTGAGTACAAACAGCCTATTTCGGCAAATTTCGGAGACTATTTGAGCCGCGTATCCTGATTAGCTAAGCATCATGACATCTGGAGTTAGCTTATTCACGGGAAATGTTAAGGAGGTTGGGGTCTAAATCAACCACGCCTGCCAACTTAACACTTTACTGAGCTGTCAAACGCTTGAATTACCGCCGACGTCGATATCGAAATAACAGGCTGATCAGCGTATAGTAGCCCGACTCCGTTGGTGCCAGGTCACTTGATCAAGTGATGGTGGCCGTCGTATAAGTTCTCAGGATTTTTATGCTAGCTAGGATAACCGCCCTCTATATCGAACTGGTCTTTCGTAGACCGCTATTAGTCATTGCCTTGGTCCTCATTACGGCTGCTGGCTTCGGCTATTACGCGCAATACTTTCGCCTCGACGCTTCTGCTGATTCTTTGATGTTGGAAGGAGACAAGGATCTCGAATATTCCCGCGAAATAAATGCTATTTACGGTACCAGCGAATCGGTGATTATTGCCTACACTCCGCTGAACGCTCCGTTATTCTCCCGCCCGACGTTGGAGAGAATGGAAAGCTTGCGCCAAGAATTGTTGAAAATTGATCGAGTCAGCGGCGTCGATAGCATTCTCAATGTGCCTATCTTTCTTGATACACCACTAACCGGTATTTCTGAAGATTACCTTACTCTCAATGATGCCGAGGTGGATCTCGACGTCGCTCGCGAAGAGCTGGTTACCAGTCCGATATTTCGAGAGGCGGTGGTGAGCCCAGACGGAGAAACCGCGGGCATGCTGGTCAGCTTTGAAATTGATCAAAGAGCTAGAGATTTGGTTGATCAGCGAACTGTACTGCGTAAAAAAGAAACTACCGGTACTATTGCCAGCGCTGAATCACGACTGCTAGCTGAGATAGAAGTAGAGTACTCCCAATATACAATTACTACCTCCGAGCGACAAACCGAGGCGATTGCGCAGATTCGCAGCATTTTAGAAAACTACCGTGGTGATGCGCAGATCTTCCTCGGCGGGGCTCCCATGATCGCTGACGATTTGGTCACCTTTGTGCGAGGCGACCTCAGCTCTTTTAGCTTTGGCGTTTTGGGTTTTATTATTTTTGCCTTGGGTCTCATTTTTAGAAAAGTACGTTGGGTAGTATTGCCCTTGGTCTGTTGTGCGGTAGCTGGCACTGTGATGGTCGGGGTTTTGGGTTTGATGGATTGGCGCGTGACGGTGGTTTCTTCCAATTTCATTTCGCTGCTCTTAATTATCACAATCTCGTTAACGGTCCATCTTACTGTTCGTTATCGAGAGCTGCGCGCCACTCGTCATTTCAGCAGCCATGATAAATTACTGCAGCACGCTGTGCTGAGTATGTTCAAGCCGTGTTTGTATACAGGATTAACCACAGCAGTTGCCTTCGGCTCGCTTATAGTGAGCGGCATCTCACCGATCATTTCATTTGGTTGGATGATGGTCATGGGCGTACTTACCGCGCTGACGGTAGTGTTCTTTGTGTTTCCTGCAATTTTGACGCTATTGCCGGTCGATCAAGCCAAGCTGTCATCGGATATGCGTTTAAACCTGACCTCTACACTGGCAACCATTACCGACAAGCTCAAAGACAAGGTGCTCTATCTTTACGCGGTAGTGCTTTTATTAAGTGTTATTGGCTTGACGCGTCTGCAAGTTGAAAACAGTTTCATTGACTATTTTCGAGAAAAAACCGAAATATACCAAGGCATGTCGTTGCTCGATGAAAAGCTAGGTGGCACTTTGTCTTTTGATGTAATAGTGGACCTTCCAGAAGAAGCCGAATCTCTTGATGACGGTTTTGGCGATGGTTTCGATGATGGCTTTGGTGATGCAAGTGACTCTGACGCTTATTGGTTCACTGCCCCGAAGATGGATCAGGTGAAGGCTATTCATGAATATTTACAAAACGATCCGCAGACTGGCAAAGTGCTTTCATTTGGCGCTGTTATCCAGTTAGCTGAAAAGCTCAACGGGTACGAGCCAATTGATGGATTACTTTGGGCAGTGCTGTATTCGCGAATCCCTGATGCGCTTAAAGATACGGTATTAACGCCGTTTGTTTCAATCGAAGAGAACCAGCTTCGTTTCAATGTGCGGGTGATTGAATCCGATCCTAACCTTAAACGAAATGAGCTATTGCAAAGGATTGAAAGAGGGATAGAGCAAGAGTTTGGCTTCACAGATGAGCAAGTCAATGTGACAGGTATACTTGTACTGTATAACAACGTGCTGCAAAGTTTGTATGAATCGCAGATATTGACGTTAGGTGTGGTGATGTTAGCCATTATGTTGATGTTTCTGCTTTTGTTTAGGTCGCTCAAAATAGCTATCATCTGTATTATTCCCAATGCCATCGCCGCCGCATTTGTGCTCGGCATTATGGGCTGGCTAGGCATACCTTTAGACATTATGACGATTACAATCGCAGCGATTTCAGTTGGTATTGGTGTCGATAACACAATCCATTACATGCACCGATTCAAGCGTGAGTTTCCTAGGTTTGGCAACTACCGCGAGACGATGTTCTTTTGCCACAATAGCATTGGCCGCGCCATGTATTTTACGTCAATGACAATTGTTGCAGGTTTTTCGATACTGGCTTTGTCCAATTTCATACCTACAATCGTATTCGGACTATTGACCAGTTTAGCGATGCTAGTCGCCTTAGTGGGTTCTCTGACTCTTTTGCCTCAGCTGTTAATTAAGTTTAAACCGCTGGGTGAAGAAACAGCTTAGACCCGTTCTGCAGGCTGCTTGACCGTGTGAGAGCTTAATGAAATATTTGCTAGGATTCATATTTCTTGGATTATTGTCTGGCTGTGAAGGGCCGGCAGAGGTGGCTGAACCGACATTGGTGCAGAGTTTTATGGCTGATGAGAATGCACTGCTTCGAGGTCAAGCAATTTATGCTGGGTCTTGTGCGGATTTTTGCCACGGTCTGACGCCAGAGCTTCCAGCAGCAAATTTTGGTGATGACGCTAACTTGTTTAACTGTCTTTGGCAGTATGGCGAGACAGATGAAGAGATTTTCGACACAATAGTTAACGGTATTCTGGGCACTCGCATGGTTGGCTTTGGTTCAAATTTTCCAGAAGCAGACGACCCTTGGAAAATCATCGCTTATTTGAGAGCAAATCAAAGTGCCTGTGTCTTGGAGCAGGTAAGTGCGCAATAGGTTCCCACTGGCGCGATACGGTATGTAAAGTGCGAATCAAATTCAGTATGTAACGATAGATAAAAACTTAATTCAGCAATCAGTTTTAGAGGTAGTTAATGGAAACCAATCTTCCAGAGAAAGACATTAAGGATGGCAAAGCAGCCGGAAATTCAGGATTTATGGATGAGAAACTGTTTAAGTCTCGTTCAATTACAATTTTCGGTGAAATTAATGACAAGATCGCTCGCAGTACGACCGAGCGTCTCCTTGCTCTAGCATCAGACAGCGATGATCCAATTTCCATCTACATCAGTTCGCCCGGCGGACATGTGGAATCTGGGGATGTGGTTTACGATATGATCAAATTTATTAAGCCTGTGGTGCGAGTTATTGGAACCGGCTGGGTGGCTAGCGCGGCCACAACTATTTATTTGGCCGCCAAGAAAGAGAACCGCTTCTCGTTACCGAACACTCGTTACCTTGTTCATCAACCTTCCGGTGGATCACAGGGAAGGGCGACTGATATTGCCATTCAGGCCGAGCAAATTTTGGCAATGCGCGCTCGCCTCAATAAACTAATTGCCGATGAAACTGGTCAGCCTATTGAAAGAGTCGCTGTGGATACAGACAGGGATTATTGGATGACCGCAGAGGAAGCTATTAAATACGGCATTGTTTCCAAAATCGTTAAATCCATATCTGAAATTTAACGAGTTTTTAAAAGTCGCAGGCCGCTGCTTACTGGCCTGTGACTTTTTAGAGCTTTGAGATTTTTTTAGAGATCTGCGACTTTTGTGAAATAGGCTTGGCGACCTTTAGACAGCGCACAGGACACCATAAATTCAGGTGTACAGGTTTTTACAGATAACACCCCAGTGGAATCATCAAGCAACTCGGCTCGAATAACGCCACTAACACCCCCGGTTATATAGTCCACCTCAACTTCAACAATGTTGCCATTGATCGTGGCGTCTTTGCTGGTCCATTCAAAACCCAGCGATTCTAGCTGTGTGACTTTTAAGACATTATCCTCAACTGTAACAGCGATCTTAAAATAAGTTCCATTGGCGGCCCACTGGCCTTCCCATGCATGAGAATCTTCTTGGGCTGATAATGAAGGTGAAAAAACTAATATGAAAAAAATGGCAAAGGCGATTCTTACTGCATTGCTTTTAGGCTGTCGCTGTTTAAACATATTCCAGACCCACTCCAAATAGCTGTCCATGATATTGGCTTATTAACGTGTAAGCGATTAGACCGACAACAACGGCAATAATGTCCCAATATAGCTGAGGACTATGTTGAGGATTATGTTGGTCCGCTTTAGTAGAGTGCTGTAAGCCCAGCGATACAAATTTGAATCCCGCCCAAGCTGCCATGGCGCCAAACAATAATACTGACGCTAAATCACCATTAGACCAAAGGTGAGCAACCCCCCAAAAAGTGACGCCTGCCAACATAGGATTGCGAATATGCGTCCGCAGATATGACATTGGGGTGTTGCCAGCAATGATTAAGATGAAGGCTGGGATCATTAGTATGTGACTAATGTAGCGCAGTTCAAACTTTGTTTGCCACAGCATAATGAAGGGAGCCGAGGCCATGCCCCAAATAATGAAGCCCAAGCCAAGCAGTGCAAGAATACTGTAGGCGGTCTTATAGGAGCTTTCAGATCCACAGCGTTCAACCAAGCCTGGCCGAAGACCAAGCTCTCGTGTGAGATGGAGCGAGATGAACAGTGTTAAGCCTAGTATTAAACTAAACATATTTTTTTCGCAGATTCATGAAAGCGTATCTTAACGCAAAGTAGGGACGAGAAGCTAAAAGAGAAATTAAAGGACAAGCCCAATAGCAGTGCTGTCTACTGGGGTTTATTCAACCTCAAAAAATAACGGTCTAGCAAAGTGGCGTCATCAAGATGCTGTTGCTCAACAAACCCAGTGGCGTGGGTCCCCCATTGTCGCATGGCCCCGACAGACTTGATTCCTGTAGGCCAAAGTGTATAACGCTCTAACCGCTTGCTATTGATGATAATGCCAGAGGGTGAAAACATGCTTTTGCTGCGGCCGTGATCATTTAGGTTTGAGAGTTGGCCATAGTCGGCTAGCAAGTAAGGTCTGGCGCTTGATAACACATCATTGTTTACTCCCACTACATAGTGTTCATTGGCTGTAAGGCGGATATGAACGCCAGCTTCGCTATTGATGTTGGTAAGATTGAAAATATTGGCTGGCTCTTCTGAAAGCGCAGGTTTTTTAGCGGCCACGTCATCAGCCACGACAAAGTATTTATGATAGCAACCGCAGCTGTGAATGCTGTCATAGAGCAAAACCTTGCCTTGTTCATCTAAGGTTACTCGCCAAATCAAACTGTCAATTTTGCCCGCAAACAGGTCGAACAACGTCGTCGGCTTACGTTCTGAAAACCAAACCACGTAGTTAAGCTGTAGTAAATTGCTTGTTCCAAATCGAGTGAACGAGGGCAAGGTATAGACCGTCGGGCTCTCAGAATTAGTGGTCACCTCGTTTGCGCGCCAAACGGGCTGTCCTATTAGGTCATTGTCATCTTCGAGTCCGATCGTAAATCTCGGGCTATGCAGCGCGAACAAACTGCTTAACCGTGTATCAGTGAGCTGTGGCACTTTTAGGGGATTGGCATTATAGGCTTGCTTAAACCACTCCTCTAAATTACTGTCCTCCTGATAGTCTATCTCTTGGGGCCTGTAGCTAACCGATGCATCAAAAGAGTTTGTCTGCTGAAACCAGCTTTTTTCTTCTTCATGTAATTTTTTAATGCGCGATTTGAATATCGGCCGCAAAAGCCAATTGAATCCTAACCATTGCGCAAAGGAATCATAGTGATCAGAAATTAATGGCAGCCGCTTGAGCGTTTGTTGGCGGCTGGCGCTGTAGTCGTCAAGAGTGGCAAAACTTATCGCGCAACGATTTATCAATTCAAGGCGTGAATCTGGCCAGGGTTGTTTTAAATTTTGGTTCTCAGAGCGGCGAATAGAAGCGCCTAAAGCTGCTGACCGGCTAAACCATTGCCTTGTTTGCATCTGTGTGGCGGGTTCTTTTGCTAAGTGATCCAGAAAGCGATTTGAATGAAACATAGGCAAAGTCATGAGCGCAGGCGCGCTGGCATTGCCAACCTTTTGTGAGTCTACGAGGTTTCGAAATTCAGCAGCGACTAAGGTGCAGCTGAGTAAATCTGCACTACTAATGTTTAAACTATTCATGTCAATTTGAGTTGCTGAGCTTTGGCAGGCGGTCAAGGCAAATGACAAGCAAATAGAGACTAGCAAGCGCTCAAAGTTTAAGTTTTTCATAACATCAAAATACCTGAAACGATTTTGAAACGCTATATTGGCCTAGCGAGTGAGGTCTAAAGAGTGATGTCCAAAGGGTAAGGCTCAGAAGATGCCGAAGTAATGACCCCAGCGGCCTTAATTTGTAGTAACAACAGGGGTCAGTAAATTGCAGGCAAAAAAAGGGAGAACGCGGTTCCCCCTTTTTGACACAGTCGTTAGCTAGCGTTTTTTAACCGGCTGGTTCTCCCGTATAGACCTGGCTCGTGTTCAGAGGCCTAGCTATAGCCGTTAAACAGCCGCTAGCGATGCTGGTTTAGAGAAGTCATGCTTACGAATAGGCAAATCTCTCACTCTTTGGCCAGTCAAGATATACAAGCCATTAGTTACCGCGGCGGCTATCGGTGGCGTTGCCGGCTCACCCAGACCGCCAAGGGCTTCGCCTGACTCTACAATATGAACTTCGATCTCTGGTACATCTGCCATGCGCACCATTTCATAGTCGGGGAAGTTATTTTGTACAACTCGGCCATTCTCAATAGTGATTTCCCCATAAAGTGCCGCGGTCAGTCCAAAAATGATTCCGCTCTCGACCTGTGCCTCAACCGTATCTGGGTTTACCGCCCAGCCGCAGTCAATGGCTGCGGTCACCTTATGAACGATAGGTTGGCCGTCATCATCAATAGACACTTCAGCGACTTCTGCGCAGATGCTGCCAAAGCTTTCCTGTACTGCAAGACCCAGTGCATGCCCTTCGGGTAGGTTCTGTCCATACCCAGCAGCTTTAGCAGCCACCTCTAATACCTTGCGGTGGCGAGGGTGATTTTGCAGAAGGTTCATACGGAATTGATAGGGGTTTATGCCAGCTCGATGAGCAATTTCATCAACAAATGATTCGGTGAAGAAAGTTTGCTGTGAATGATCCACGCTGCGCCAAGCGGCGATTGGTACATGTGTTTCACCATCCACTACGCGAATAGATTGATTTTCTATGGCGTAAGGAATAAACGCGGCGCCAGCAACTTGAATTGGACCGGTAAAGCGGTTGTGCCAAGCCAAAACATTGCCATAGCTATCAAAGCCTGCTTTAAAGTTGCTGTGAACGGCAGGGCGATAGTAATCTTGCTGCATGTCATCTTCACGACTTAGAACTGTTTTCACTGGCACATCGAATTCTTTAGCAATCAAAGTTGCGTGGTCAATGACGTTCCAAGTAAACGGTAGCCGTCTACCAAATCCGCCGCCGACATAGCTAAAGTGGTGAGTAACATCGTTTTCACCAAGGCCTCCAATTTTAGCGACCCGGCCTCTAATTCCTAACGCATCTTGGGTGCTTGTCCACAAATCTGCTTTGCCATCGTGGAAGTGAACTGTGCAGTTCATCGGCTCCATTGGCGCGTGAGAAAGGTAAGGTACGCGATAACTGGCCTCAATTGTGTCAGCCGCACTGGCAATGTAGTCTTGCGCATTACCTTGCTCAAAATCTTCTTTGCCATTGCTGCTGGCGAGTTCGGCATCAAATCGAGCGGCAATATCCGCGCTCGAAATAGAATCGTTTTCGGATGTCTCAAATTCGGCTTTAACCAATTTGAGAGCTTCCTTAGCGCGCCAATAACTGTCAGCCACCACAGCTACTGAATCTTCTAACTCAATAATGCGTTTAACCCCACGCCGAGACAGCGCTGCGCTAGCATCTACTGACACTAATTTCGTGCCGAATACCGGTGCCATGCGAATAGCGGCATAAAGCATGTCCTCACAATGGTAGTCCAAGCCGTAAGGTGCAGTGCCATCGACCTTTGCCGGAATATCGTTGCGAGAAATCGCTTTGCCCATAATATTAAACTGAGAGCGTTCTTTTAAAGTAGGTTCTGTTGTAGGTTCTAATAACGCCGCGTCGGAGGCGAGGTCACCGTAGCTAAGTGATTGCCCGCTACTGTTATGTTGTACGTAACTCATCGACGCGGTGCATTCGCCTACTGGCACACTCCAGCGCTGAGCTGCACATTCGATAAGCATCTGCCGCGCGGCAGCGCCAGCGGTTCGCATGGCTATGTCACCGGTAAAGCGCACCGAGGAGCTACCGCCAGTAATTTGTAGGTTGCCGATTTCGGCAATTTTAGTCGCACTAACATTTACCAAACCCATTAAGAATCCCGGAACACCCGCTTCCCCGGCAAAACCCTTAACTAAATCACCGTTAGCGAATAAGTCGGTGGCTGGGGCTTGTTCGATGTTGACCATCTCCCAACTAGCATCCATTTCATCGGCTGCCATCATCGCTAAAGAAGTGTGAACGCCTTGTCCCATTTCCGCATGAGGCACATAGATCGTCACTTGGTTGTCAGGGTCAATTTTTAGGAATGAGGTAACATAATGTTCGCCGTTTTTGGCGAGCTCATTGTTGGCCAATCGATGCTTACTTGGTCGTGTCGCTGAGTATCCTATTAATATGCCGCCGCCAACCAAGGCACTAGATAAAATAAAACGTCTTCTCGAAACTTTCATAAGGGTGCTCCTTTAAGCGATGGCAAGCGAGTGAATCGCTTTGCGAATCCGAGGGTAGGATCCGCATCGACATACATTAGTAATACCCGCGTCGATGTCCGCATCGCTTGGATTGGGGTTGCTGGCCAGAAACGACGAGACCGCCATAATCATGCCAGACTGACAGTAGCCACACTGAGGAACTTGATGATCTATCCATGCTTGTTGCACGGCTGAAATATCAGGTGCACTGTCAGTAGCAGTGCCGGAATCAGCGCCAGCGGCGGCAAAAGCTAGGCCTTCTATTGTCGTGATGTTTTGTCCTTCGATAGCGGACACAGGCAACACACAGCTACGAACAGCGCTGCCGTTTACATGCACAGTGCAGGCTCCACAAGAGGCAATGCCGCAGCCAAATTTGGTGCCGGTCATGCCGAGTTCGTCTCGGATCGCCCACAAAAGTGGCATTTCTGGTTCGATGTCGAGTTCATGCTCAACGCCATTAACTTTGAATTTTGCCATGCCCTTATCCTCTCACTAATATTAATTCTGTCTGAATTTTACTCCTATCCCCGCTATATTGCGATTGCGCAGGGGGTTGCTACTTTGAGGGCGCCCGAGGTGTTCGCGATTAGCTGATGTTTCATGTAAAAATGAACACAGGCGCAGCAACACAAGCAGCGAAAGAAATGAAGGGTATTTATGAATCAGCAACAACAGCCTCCAGCAATACAATTTAAATACAAAGCTTTGGATTCGGTCAGTTTAGGCGCGCCTGCAGGTTTAGGCGTGGCTGGCGCAGTCAAAAAGGCAGGGTCCAGACGCGTGTTGCTGGTTGGTTCATCCAGCTTAGCCGCTCAAACTGATAATTTTGCCTCCATAAAACGAGCTGTTGAGGCGACGGGGAAAAATGTAGAGCTTCAGCCTTTTTGTAAAATCAGGGCTCATACGCCAAGGGAAGATGTTCTGGAAGCCATTGCATTGGCTAATGATTTCGGCGCCGATCTTCTTGTGTCTGTGGGTGGTGGGTCAGTGATTGACGCTTGCAAGGTTGTGCAGTTAGCGCTGGATCAGGGGCTTAACAGTGCCGAGGACCTGCTTGAATATGCTCAAAGTAGTGACGGCAGCCGTGGCGCTAAAGCAGGGGACATGACTGTTTTTAGGTGCCCGTCCAAGATACGTCAGATCGCCATACCGACAACGTTGTCCGGTGCTGAATTCAGTAATAATGCAGGCGTTTTAAATACAGAAAAATCGATTAAGGAGGGCTATAGAGGGCTGGACCTCTGTCCAAAGGAAATTCTCTACGACCCGCAGCTAGCAACACTGACCCCCCAATGGCTTTGGCTTTCTACCGCCATACGTTCGTTGGATCATGCCGTAGAGGGGTATTGCTCCAAAGATGCCCATCCGTTTGTGCAAGGACATTTCCTTCATGCAATGAAACTCTTTGCAGAATCACTGCCAAAAACTAAAGCGGACCCATTAGACTTGCATGCGCGCAGTTTGAACCAGCAGGCGGTTTGGCTAGCATGCGTTGGTTTGGGGGACATTTCCCACGGCGCGAGTCACGGTATTGGCTACATTTTAGGAAGCCTTTGTGGCGTGCCTCACGGTTACACATCTTGTGTCATGTTGCCTGCAGTATTGGAATGGAACAGTAAAAAGTGTTCTCAGCAACAGCAGCCAATAGCAGTAGCGCTAGGATGCCCGGAAATGTCAGCAAGTCATGCTGTAAAAAATCTGATTGCTAATTTAGGTTTGCCGACCACGTTGCGCGAGGTTGGAGTTCAAGAGTCACAGCTTGCTGAAATAGCGGCCCGCAGTTTCACTCATCCGGTGGTAAGGAATAACCCAAGAACTATTAGCGCCAAGCAAGACATAGAAGAGGTTTTACAATTGGCCTGGTAATCAGATTTTTGACGCAGCAGTAAAAATTAGTATCAACTCTTAGGTTACAATCAAGTTTGAAATTAGCGTCTGGTTGTTGTTCAGGGTTTAGGGTTAGCTTATTAGCTGCGCTAAACTCAATGCTAGCGGCAGAATTTATAGCCAAGCTAACGCACTTCGATAGCTGGGGCAGCGCTGAAGTTATTCGATTGATGATGGGAGAGTCGGGCACGTTTTTTTGACGAGCGCCGGCTGCGCGCTCAGAGTTGGAAAAACCAACGATGTCGACGATCTTAAAGAGTTAGAAAAATTTCACCTCAACAACCCTGTCCCGTTTTTTTGGGTGGGTGAAAAAGTGTCCTATATTAATATGTTTGCGTGGGATTATTGGCACTTAGCGCGCCCGCTTGCACCTCACGTCTTAGATCGCTTTCAAGCTCTAGCTCAATTCAAACTGGCGTTTCAAAATGTCCGAATATCAGCGCCTATTTAAATTCTAATCGTCGCCCAGCAACTCTAATGCTATCCTTGTCTTTCTTTGGTGGAACCCCAGAAACCAGCTAGGTTTAGTCATGGCATTATTTCCTTTAGGCTCCATTCTCTGTAATCGGCGCTGGCTGTTAGTGTTTTCTTTCTTGCTCGCGACTCTCTTTTGCTCGAGGTTTTCAAATGGTCAGGAAACTTATTCGCCGGCAGCGGGGGAGTCTCAGTCGAATTCACGGTTTGTTAGATTTATTGAGGGGGCTGAGCAATGGCAAGGAAGACTACAGACCTCAATCGCAACCTATGAAAATGAGTCAGGTGTCATTCTTAGTTTAGTTTCCGCTATTCATATGGCTGATGAACGCTATTACGATACGCTTAACGATTATTTTCAATCCCAAGACGCGGTCCTGTACGAATTGGTGGCGGAGTCTGACCAGCGCCCAGCTTTCGATGAAGCTGCAGCAGTGCCTGGCGCAGGCTCGCCTGTATCGATGATGCAACGCGCTATGGCGAGATTTCTTAACGTTAGCTTTCAGTTGGAACAGATTGATTATACTCAAGCTAATTTTCTTCATGCGGATCTCAGTCCAGCGCAGCTTAATGAGATCATGCAATCTAAAAACGAAAATTCGTTTTCTATGTTTATAAGCTTAGCGCTGGCCCAGTCAGTTTCTCAGACTAAGAGTCGGCCCGAATCAGGGTTGGGATCGCTGGCAATGCTTAGGGCAATGATGACACCGCAGCGAGATTCAGTTGCCAAGTATTTACTTGCTAAAGAGCTGTCTAGTGCTGAGCTATCGGCCTTATCTGCTGAATTAGAGGCGCAGTTGACCATTCTTGGAGACCGAAATCGTGCTGCTCTAAGGGTGCTAAAAGCCTCTTTAAAAGAGCCGCAGGTACGCCAACTAAGCATCTTCTATGGCGCGGCCCACATGCCTGGTATTGAGAGAGCTATCGTCAGCGGTTTTGGCTTTAAAAAGGTTGATGAGCAATGGCTAGACGCATGGATAATCCCTTGAATGGGTCGTTATGTACTAAATCGAGGCCGAATGAGTGAAAACGGCGCGTTTTGCGGTTGACTCAGACCGTATTAACGGGAAAATGTGCGCACGGTTTGATGATCGGGGCAACTTTGCCATAAAAGGGGTTGTAGCAGGCTGCTGGGAGTTAATCTTTTCGGTACTCTGCGCTTGGTTTGTAAAATAGTTAGAGCTTTTGAACTTTAAATTAGGTGGATATAAATATGAAAAAATTAGTGAGTGGATTAATAGCATTAACTCTTACTGTTCTTGTAGGTTGTGCGGCGAGTGTACCTCCAGCAGTAGGCGTTTGGACTGTAGAAATGAATACACCTCTAGGTGCGTTGCCAGCGACATTGACTGTTAATGCTGATGGCACTGGCTTGATGGTAGCTGACGGATTAGGCGAAGCGCCAATCAGCGGAATCACATTTGACGGCAATGCGATGAATTTTGAAGCTGAAGTTGATGCTCAGGGCCAAACACTGCTTCTTGAGTTTAACGGCACAGTTGAAGGCGACGCAGTAAGCGGCGCATTCGGCAGTGACTTCGGTGACTTCGCGGTAACTGGCACACGTCAGTAAGCTCAGCGTTTTAACCAACGGCCAGAAATTGGCTTTAAAAAAGGGGATTTGCGCCTAGCGTACATCCCTTTTTTTTATGGCCTGAGGGTTGTCCCTAAAGGCCGCATCTCCTTTGAATTACTAAATCACCCCAAGCCGCAGCTGTTCATCAACTAAATCAAGATTGGTTTTGGCGTTGGGGCTGTTGGGATGGACTGCGATTAAATCTTCAAACGCCTGCTTGGCCTTGCTGAGTTCATTGCGCTGTAAATAAACCAACCCCAATCCTGACAGCGCACCAAAGTGCCTAGGTTCCAGTTTAAGCGTCTTTTTGATATCCGCTTCTGATGCTTCTTGTTCGCCTATTAAATAGTGAAGAGTTGCCCGTTTGTTCCACGCTTCCGCGTAGTTTGGGTAGTTGATGGTCAGTTGGGTAAAAACTACCATGGCCTCAGAGACGGCTTGCGCATTCATTCGCTGGGTCCCTAATTGCATAAGGCGTTCAACATCTGGATTGGGGTGTTGCAACCAAATCTCCCAAATCTGAGCCTCTATTTGTCCAAGGCTAGACTCTTCATCTGTTTGCAGCAGTTGTTCGAACAAGTCGTCAAGTTTCGGATCGGTTTGGTCCGCGTGCAGGGCAAAGGCAAACCAGCCGCAAACGAAAAATATTAATGTAGAGTGGATGATTGATTTCAAAAGAATTCTCTCAATTCCAAAAGAGATCAGTATAGCCTTTGCTTTAAGAAAGGCGCCAGCCAATTGGCTGGCGCCTAAGCAGATAGTTAGAAGCTTGCTGCGGATGCTTTTAACCAGTCATCACGGTAGCTGGCAGGAGCAGTGTCGCTGGACAATTGTTTATCAACCATGGATTCGTATATCTGATCAAAGCTCTTCAAGCCACCTGCCCCGCGGCTGAATAGGTCGCGGGGAGTTAGATCGCAAGGATTCGAGAAGCCCATGGCGGCGCACAGTTCAAAAAAAGATTCGACAGTGGCATCTTGAAAGTTTTTTACTCGCACCGATTTTTCTTCAATATCAATCGCTTTAGCTCGATGAGGATTTTGAGTTGCTATGCCTGTAGGGCAGTTATTGGTGTTACAGGCTTTGGCTTGCACACAGCCCAGTGCCATCATCATTGATCTCGCCGCATTAACGGTATCTGCGCCAACCGCTATCTTCTCCAGCATATCAAAGCCAGAGGCCGTTTGCCCTGAGCTGATGAGCTTGATTCGCTCTCTTATTCCAGCGCCAACCAAAACTTGATTGACGTAATAAGTTGCCTCTAAACAAGGTGTGCCTAAGCGATTTGAGAACTCTACAGGAGCCCCACCAGTGCCTCCCTCTGCTCCGTCAACCGTAATAAAGTCTGGATAGGTTTCGGTTTCTAACATGGCTTTAACATTCGCTAAGAATTCAATTTTTTGCCTAGGCAAAACTTGAAACCAACAGGTTTACCTTCGCTGAGTTTGCGCAATCGCGTAACGAAATCGAGTAACCCCTTTGGTGAGTCGAATTCAGGATGGGTCGGCGGCGAGTTAACGGTTTCGCCGACGCTGACCAAGCGAATCTCAGCGATTTCTTTGGTTACTTTTGAGCCAGGTAGCACGCCTGTGTGCGATGGTTTGGCTCCTTGAGAAATTTTTATCTCGATCATTTTTACGTTGTCGAGTTTCGCGCGCTCGCTGAAAGCTTGGTCGTTGAAGCTGCCATCGGGGTTGCGGCAGCCAAAGTAGCCGGTGCCAATCTGCCAGATGATGTCGCCGCCGTGTTTGAGGTGATGCTCGCTCATGCTGCCCTCGCCGGGATTATGGGCAAACCCTCCTAAGGAGGCACCTTTGTTAAGGGCTTCAATAGCACGTGCGCTGAGTGAGCCGAAGCTCATGGCAGATATATTTAGCCGTGAAGCGCTGTAGGTTTGTGCACTCAGGGCCGCCAAAGGTAACTCGAATACTTTCGTCAGCGATCTTGCCTGGCTTCATTGAATGCAGCAGGCTCCGATAACCCTCGGCTAAAATATCCTGTTCCGTGCCGAAGGGCAGAGTGTCGTTGGCTCCCTTTGCGCGTCGGTATATCAGGTTACGGCGTTCACGACTAAAAGGTTTCTCTTCAACATTGTTGGCTATGAAGTATTGCTGAATTTCAGGTCGAATGTATTCCAGTAGGTAACGAATATTTGCTAGCACCGGGTAGTTGCGGCGAAGGTTGCTGACGCTGAAGAAAATTTCATAGCCGCCTGCAAGCGCCCATGCCAGTAAGACCAGAAAAATAGTGAACTGGACGGGTGCACAGGCCAGTCCTGACCATGCAAGGTCGGCCCCTGATGTTATAAACAGCCAGACAGCACTGAGAGGCATTAGGACAAGCGCAATCAACCAGTAAAGGCGGGCGATAGGGGGCATGACTTTTCCTTTTATTATTGCACCATCGCCCGTGCTCTAGAGGTAGTCTAAAAATTCATTACCAGGGTAACTGACGTTGCGGTATCAGTTTTTTCGCGGCCTATGGGCACTTCGGTTTGGTGCTTTACATTGAATGTAAACTTTAAGGACAGGTTTTCCACTATATTTGTTTCAATACTGCTCTCCAATCGATAAATACTTGTTTGATCACCCGCTTCGGCACTGAGTAATTGATTGAACAGTGCATTTTCAGAGACGTCCCACTTATAATCTCCAGCAAGTCGCAAGATGACTTCATCAAAATTTTCTTCGTCACTTAGCGAGCGCCTTGCACCAATACCAGTAGTAATATTCAAATTCATATTATCAGTGTTAGTGAGCAAGCTTCTGCCATAGTTAATCGAGGCATCAGTTTGGCTGTCATAACCACTAAATCTGTCATCTTCGTAGGCAAGCCTGCCTTCGACGAAGCTAACCTCGCTTAACTGGTAGTCAGCTGATCCGATAGTATAAAATCTTTGTGCCGTGAGCTGGTTTTGCCTTGATGACCTAAAGGCGTCTACCGACCATGCATAGTCCCATGCATCTTTGACCAACTCGACCCCGCCCTTAACTTTAAAGCTTTCGTCTTCGGTATTACCCGTTGTTTGGATTATGCCAAGTTCAAGCTTACTATTAAGGCCATTCTCTCTTTGTGCAAAAGATTGCGTGCTTAAAAGTGCTGCCAAAATGCTGCTGCCCATTAGAATTTGGTTTTTCATTGTTACCATCCTTTTCTGTGGTTTGCGACTTAGTCGCCATTACTATAGTTTCGCGAATATCGATAGACAGTTCGTTAATACCTGATGTTTTCGGCTCCTATCTCTGGCTCTATAGCTTGGATATCAGCCAGTGGCGAGTAATAGGCAACTCTTCTGGAATTGGGCGTTTTTTTGGGGTATAAATCTCTCGGATTCTCCCTTTATAACGTTGGCGATTTAAATCAGCTGCGACCCAGGAGCTAGAGCCGTTAGCTGGCCATTGACTAGGTATTAGTGAATTAATTCGAAGTTTCTGGGAAACCTTAACGGTCCCTGTTTGAGGCTTTTAGCGATCTTTATTGGATACGCGTTCGGGGTTTACTCGGAACCTATTCGGAACTTATTCGGAACTTATTCGGAACTTATTCGGAACCTATTCGGAACTACAATGATCCAATGAAAACTCTGTACTTACTTCGTCATGCAAAATCCAGCTGGGACGATCCTGATCTTAAGGATTTTGAGCGACCTTTAAATGCTCGGGGGCTAAGGGATATATCAGTCATGGCTGATCGGTTTAACGCACGCAACGGCCCCATAGATTGCATTGTGTGTAGTCCAGCCATGCGCACTAAGACAACCGCTAGATTGTTTTCTGAAGCCGTGGCGTTTAAGGGCGAAACCATTGTTAGTAATCCAGAGCTTTACTTTGCTGGGGTGGGTATGTTCATCAAGGCCACTAAGCTAATGGATGGGTCATGCAACTCGGCAATGCTGGTAGGTCACAATCCAGCTATCACAGAGTTTGTAAACGCTATGACCGGCGAGAAAGGCGAGGCAATCAAGAATATTCCGACCTGCGGCTTGGTGCAGATGGAGCTGGTGATTGATGATTGGGCTGATGCATCTTTAGGGTCGGCACGACTAGTCGAGTTCGATTTCCCTAAGAAGCAGAGCTAGCAACAGTGCTAGCAGTATTCTCAAGGATTACAATTTTAGCGAGCTTGTTGCTGCTGTCATGCAGGCAGGACGCGACCGAGGCGGGCCTTGAAGTTGTGAGTTCGGGGCCAGCATCGGCGCCCAAGTTAAGCTTAACATCAGGGCCTGTTGATGCGCCGCGCTGGTATTCATCAAGTCAGCTTGAACTAGGCGCGCAGGTGTTCGCTGATCATTGCGCTGATTGTCATGGGCCGCGGGCACAAGGGCGTTTTGATGACTGGAAGCAGAAGTTACCCGATGGCTCATTTCCTCCACCACCGCTTAATGGCAATGCCCATGCGTGGCATCATCCTCTTTCGGTCTTGCTGGGAGTAATTAACCAAGGCGGCGTTGCTTATGGTGGAAAAATGCCCGCTTTCCAAGCGAGTCTAAATGAGCAAGAAAAGCTGGCGGTGATCGCCTATTTTCAGGATTTTTGGAGCACACAAACGTATGACAACTGGTTACAAATGGGTGGCACTAATTAGAGCTGCAATGTCCGCAGTAGTTTTGTTGATCTCTAACTCGGTTTTCGCTCAACTGGAAAATCCGCAGTGGGAATCTAAATTATATTCAGACCATGAGCTAGTGGGAATTTTGTGGGATGTAAAAAACGCCTCTGCAATTCCCGCGGAAAATTTACTGACTGAATTAGAGGGGGCCGATTATCTTTTATTAGGCGAGAAGCATGATAACCCTGACCATCACACTTTACAGCTGCGAGTAACAGAAGCTATTTTGCAATCTAATAAGCTTTTTGCGCTGAGCATGGAAATGATGGACTCCACCATCCAGCCCAAGTTAGACCTTATTAGCGATCAGGATTTCGGCTCGCTGGATGACTTGAAAAATTACTTGGAATGGGACAGTGACGGTTGGAATTGGAATTTCTACTCTCCTCTAATTCAGCTGGCAGTCAATGCCTCTGTTCCGATCTATGCTGGCAATATAAGTAGAGACGCTATGCGCGATGTTTACGGCGCAGAGCAACCCTCGCCTCTGCAAAAAATTGTCGGCACACAAGTGATGAATCAATTGATCAAGGATATTGATGCAAGCCATTGCGGTCTTCTTCCTGAGTCGCAGTATCCTCCAATGGTGGCTGTCCAGCAGGCGCGAGATTCGGCGATGGCAAGCAGCCTGCCGCAGCCGCAGCTTAATCGGTTATCCGTTCTAATCGCCGGTAATTATCACGCCCGCCAAGATTTAGGCGTGCCAAATTATTTGCTTGCAAGAGAGTTGAATTTGGGTGGTGATAAAATTGTATCCTTAGCGTTTATGGAAGTCAGCGAGGAACTACTTAACGCTAGCGACTATGTTGAAGGTACAGCTGGCGTGAGCGCCTATGACTATATCTGGTTTACCCCTGCAATAAGCAATGAAGATTATTGTGCGGCTATGGTTAAGTAACAGATTATGTAAGCGGCTGCAGGTGAGAAGCGCTATGGTGTTGTGTTGGCAAAATTTGATGAGGAATTAAGTGAAAACTTGTTGCCAAATAAGGTGGGGATTTTTCGGCCACGCGCACATCCTCGTGACGTGACAGCTGGCAGGCGTTCTCAAGATGAGAATTTGTTGAGCGTCAATACTGCATTCTTAAATATCGGTGAAGGTTACAATTAAGAAATTAATAGGTGTTTTTGTGTCTATTTAGCGATCTGCGAGTTGAGTTGATATTGAACTTGACTGAAAACCTATACAAACTAGAATCTGATTTTCGAGACAGTGCCTTTATGAAAGTTAGTAGGAATAAACATAAAATAGCGGTAGCAATTGCGGGGCCATTATTGACCTTTATAATGGCGTTGCTAGCCTTTGCCTTGCCTGCGTCGTTGAACGGGCAAGTGCCCGCTTCTCAGTCTCAAGATTTACCCATAGAGACTGATGGCGGCGGTGAATTTAATTTTGTTCGCGTCGCTTTCGACACATTTTACAGTCGCGGTGGTTTTGGCTTTGGGCCATGGTCAATCGACTTTCCTGATGCCGACAGAAATTTTTTGCGTGGGGTCTCAAGACTCACTAACATTCGGGTGATGAGCGAGCCTATTGTGCTGCGCTTTGATGATCAGAAAATCTTTGATTATCCCTTTCTCTATATGCTGGAGGTAGGACAAGGGGGCGGCATTCAATTGAGCCCTGTTGAGATACAAAATTTGCGAGAGTACCTTTCACGGGGTGGTTTTTTGCTGATTGATGACTTTTGGGGGCAGCAGCAGTGGGATAATTTCTATGCGGCTTTTAGCCAGGTTTTTCCGGATAGAGAAATCATTGAGCTTTCACCAGATCATGAGATTTTCCATGTCTACTACGACATTGATGGCCCAACAATGATTCCTGCTTTGTATCGATCGGATGAATTCGGGGAACAAGGTATAGATTTTGCCAGCAATCATGCAATTCTTGATGACGAAGGGCGGGTGATGGTGCTGATCAACTGGAATTCGGATATGGGCGACGGCTGGGAACATACTTATCACCCTGATTATCCTACTCGCTATGCTAATTCAGCCTACCGCTTAGGCATCAACTACTTAATGTACTCAATGACGCATTAGGCTAGTGCTGCTCTCTCAGATACTTCAATACAGCTTCAGTACCTTGTGTCACACAGCCATTGGTCATAGTGAAAATATACTCTGCCCCTAATTTTTGAATCAGTTCGCCTTTAGCGACGATGTTTTTAAATGCGTCAATCTCTGTTGGAGGAATGCCCCGATTTCGGAAAAAGTCCAGCAGTATCCCCAGCTCTTTTTCTGAAAAATTTTCCAACAGAATCTCGATAATCCCATCTTCAAAGTTTGACCAATCATATTGCTGCTCATAGCACCGCGCGATCGCTTGTTTTACTGCCGCGGGAAGCTCACGGCCACTTTCGCGGAATACAAGGCTAGCGTAAGTGCGAATGACCTTTCGAGTTTGCTGCTGGCGAGCCCGCTCAAATTGCTCGCTGATATTGGTAAGCTCAATTAGTTTTGCCGCATCTGAGCTGGCGTCAGCGAGTACTCGATTTGGCGCGGCACCAAGGCTTATTAGTACTAGCGATAGTGTGGCAACTTTAACCAGTATCAATTTCAAAAACCGAGGTAACTAAGCGAACTGCCATTCTAAGCGATCCGCCTTAACGACAAAAGAAGATGATTAGAAGAGAAGGCAAAAGACCAGGCAAGAGCACAAATCAGTGCCAACATTTTGGCATTATCCGATTTCATCAACGCTCTGCTTTGGCAACATCTTTGTATTAGTTGAACTGTCATTGCCGGAAATATTGACAGTACTTGGTCTAAAAACCTGAATGTCGCGTAAGATATAATTAAGTACATTAGTGTCTGGTTTGAATTTGACTTCTACAACTGGCAATAAAAAAACTCAGTGGAGTTTATCTTTGTCGGTAAAAAGACTGCCATAGCTGCGCAGACCCCAACTGCTGTTCACGGTGGCTTGGTGCGTGCATTCAGCGGCTTGGCTAAGACGAAGTGACTCACTTTTATGCTTCAACTGATGTTTTAGTATTGGATTTATTGCGCTTCATCAATTGACTGCAAAGCAAGTTGATGACAGCATGCTGACATAAATTAGGAGATAGACAAATTGGTATCCCATTATCCTAAGCGAGTATTGTTTTTGGACCTAGTCTTGTCGGTTTTCCGGCTCAATGGCTTGTTGATTTCTGAAGGCGATGCAATGACCCAAAACATGGGTCTGACTCATGCCCGATGGAAGGTTATAGGTGCGATCGCACTTTCAACCAACGGCTTGACGGTACCCGGTATTGCAAGAGTTCTAGGTCAATCACGACAGGCTGTTCAAAGAATTACCGATGTTATGGTACACGATGGTTTGTTGGTGTACCTCCCTAACCCGAGACATAAGCGCTCAGTGCTTGTTACGCTTTCGGATGACGGCAGAACCGCATATTCACAATTGCGAGAAGTTCAAGATCCTTGGGCAATCAATACTACAGATGATATTCCCACCGAAGAGTTGGACACAGCGCTGCGCTTGGTTCGTCGGCTTATTCAAAAATTTGATCGGTGAATTAGGGCTCCAAAATCTGATCTAACCGGTATTTCGGAGACTATGATGAGCGATTTTTTAGACAAGCTTCCTAAATCGCTCTATCGCGCCGCTCAAGTTCGCCAGCTTGATAGTCTCGCTGTAAAGGAATTCAGCGGTTTAGCGTTAATGCAGCTTGCTGCCAATGCGGTTTTTCAAGCTCTTTTGGAGCGCTGGCCAAGGACCCAGTTTGTGCAGGTCTTCGTTGGCAGTGGCAACAATGCCGGTGACGGGTTTCTATGTGCCGCTCTGGCCAAAGAACAAACAATCCCCTGTGAAATTGTAATCGTCGGTGACCTTTCCAAACTAGGTCCTGATGCCACGCTGGCTTATCAAAAAGCCAAATCCAGTGACGTCAAAATGATCGAGTTTGATGCGTTTCTAGAGCGTCAGGCATCTTTACCGGAACATGGTGTCGCGGTGGATGCGCTACTGGGGACTGGGCTTGATCGGTACGTGACAGGTAAGTTCGCGGCTGCGATAGAGGTATTGAATTCAATCTCAGCACCAGTGGTGGCCATAGATATACCGTCAGGCTTAAGCGCTGATACGGGTATGCCATTGGATACAGCGGTGGCAGCAAATCTTACTGTGACGTTTATCGGGCTCAAGCAAGGAATGCTGACGGGACGTGGCCGCGACTATTGCGGCGAGATTCTATTTCATGATTTAGATATTCCCGAGCAAGTATATTCCAGCAAGCAGGCGCCGGTTCCCAGTGCTCGCAGGATTGATATAAATTTCACTAAAAATTATTTGCGACCTCGGAGCGCGTCAAGCCATAAGGGGTCCAACGGCCACGTGGTTGTGATTGGTGGCGACACAGGATTTGGTGGGGCTGCTATTCTTTGCGCCGAAGCGGCTTTACGAGGTGGCGCGGGGTTAGTGAGCGTTATCTCCAGATCTATTCATCGCCCGGCAGCATTGGCGCGATGTCCCGAGTTGATGTGGCACGGCACCGAGGATTTTGCCGACTCAAGCACTGATGGAACGGCGGCCGTTGCACTCGTCACTAACAGAATTTCCGAGCTACTAAGCAGAGCAACCGTCATAGTTATCGGACCTGGCCTTGGCCGAGGCCGCTGGGCTTCGAGGCTATTTAACCAAGCGTTAAGTCGAAGCCGTGCTGCACAGACTCCGGTGGTTATTGACGCAGACGCCCTGCATTTATTAAGCGACAGGATGCAATTAAGTGGTGTGATACAGGGTAACTGGGTGTTAACCCCGCATCCTGGCGAAGCGGGGGCGATGTTAAACAGATCGGTTGCGCAGATTCAAGACGACCGGTTCGAGTCGATTAAGAAACTAGCCGAAACTTATGGCGGCAGCTGCTTACTTAAAGGTAGCGGCAGTCTGATCGCTCACGGAGCCGAACCAACGGCGATAGAGTTGTGCAGTGAAGGCAATCCGGGCATGGGTTCTGGAGGAATGGGAGACTTGTTAGCAGGGCTGATAGCCGCTTTGGTCGCTCAAGGGATTGCTGTGGACAAGAGCCTTAGCTGCGCAGTTTGCATCCATGGTGAGGCCGGAGATCTCGCCGCACAAAGCACCGGTGAACGTGGCTTGGTGGCTTCAGATTTGTTACCTTGGCTACGTCGATTGGTTAACCCCTCGAAAGCGTCCCTTTGACCAAATTCCGCTTTGATGATTTCTAGCTAGCGCAGTCACTTTAATTTAGCCTTATGATTAAAAAACAATTTCTTGCCGATGAAGCTCAGACCTTAGATTTTGGCAAACGGCTTGCTTTAGCCACCATGGCCCAATTTACTGCGCCCCAATCTACTATGACCGAGCCCCAGCGGAACGCAGTTGCCAGAAGTTTGGGAGCTGTAATCTATCTAACCGGAGATTTGGGCGCGGGAAAGACAACATTGGCGCGTGGATTTATTCAGGGTTACGGCCATACAGGCCCGGTGAAAAGCCCTACCTATACCCTAGTAGAGCCCTATGAATTTGAGCATGGCAATGTTTATCATTTCGACCTGTACCGGCTTGCTGACCCTGAAGAAGTCGATTTTTTGGGGGTTGATGACTACTTTGAAGAGGAAAATGTGTGTCTTTTTGAATGGCCATTGAAAGGCAATGGGCGAATTCCAGCCGCTGATTTATTTATCGAACTAAGCGACTCAGGAACCGGCCGGACTTTGAATTGTCGAATTCAGTCCGAGAAAGGGACAAAAATCGCCGCAAGATTGTGGCGTTGATGCCGAATAAATAGACATCGAGAACTCTGTCTCATCAGAATTTGAATATGAACAAGATATGCCAATTTATTAAATACAGCTGTGAGCTCATTGCTCTGGCACTGCTACTTAGCTTCGCTAATGGGGTATCTGCTTCTACTTTAGAAGAAGTGCGAATGTGGCGTGCGCCGGACCATACCCGTTTGGTCTTCGATTTAAGTGATGCGGTTAGCTACAACCTATTCACTCTGGAAAACCCGCGCCGGCTAGTTATCGATATCGACAATGCAACTCAAGTTAGCGATCTTTCTGGTTTGGATTTTACCGGCAGCCCAATAACCGGCGTTCGTAGCGGCGTTCGTAATGACAACGCGCTGCGCATAGTTCTTGATCTGAACGCTGAAGTTAAGCCCTCCAGTTTTACTCTTGCGCCAAACACCGAGCACAGCGACCGTTTGGTTGTGGATCTCTACGACATTGAAGCCGCCCCCCTAAGTAAGCCTTCAGCTCCAGCTTTTACCGCGCCAAATGTTAATCAACGGCGAGAGTTGGTTGTTGCCATTTCAGCAGGTCATGGGGGTGAAGACCCGGGCAGCATCAGTCCTGATGGACGACTGAAAGAAAAAAACGTGACACTCGCAATATCCAAGGCGCTGCGTAACAGTATCAACGCGCTACCCGGTTATCGTGCAGTCATGGTTCGGGAGTCCGACTACTATGTGGAACTTAAGCGGAGGCCGCAGATTGCGCGGGAAAACCGTGCCGACTTATTTATTGCTATTCACGCTGATTGGTACAAGACCAGCCGTGCAAAGGGGGTCACTCTTTATGCGTTATCCGGTGACCGAGCTGACCGAGAAAATGCGCGTCGAGTGGTTGAGAAGGAAAATAGTTCTGATTTGTTAGGTGGCGTTGGCGATGATATCGCGCTTGGTGGTTTAGACGATGACGTGGCTTTAACGCTCGTTTCTCTGCAGATGGCATGGAGTATGGAGCAAAGTCTGGTCGCGGGAACAAGAATACTCGAGTCTTTAGATGGAATTGCCAGGCTTCGCAAAGACAAAGTTCAGCAAGCTTCACTTCAAGTACTAAACTCTCCAGATATCCCTTCTATGTTAATTGAGACTGGGTATCTGACGAACCCTGATGATGCTAAGCAATTAAATAATCCCGCTTTTCAGCGACGAATGGCTGACGCTATCGCAAAAGGCGTCAAGAATTACTTTTATGACTCACCGCCCGAAGGCAGTTTGGTTGCTTGGCAAAAAGCGAATGGGGTAGTCCCGGGATCCTACACAGTAAAGCGCGGAGACAGCTTGTCGGAAATCGCTGCCCGATTCGGTGTCTCGCAAGCACTATTAAAATCGGAAAACCGGCTTTCCTCCAACAAAATCCGTATTGGGCAAGAACTCAGCCTGCCGGGAGGGGATTCTCCGTTGAAATCAGAGCACCGCATTGCGCGTGGCGAAACTCTGTCTGAGATTGCTGCCCGCTACCGGGTCAGTCTGGCCCAACTGCGTCAAGCAAACGATCTGGCAGGCGATCGCATTATGGTCGGTCAAGTACTCAAAATTCCGACTATTTAGGCTGTTGCCACTGCCGCCGCTGCATATTTTGATCTGAGTCGGTCAGATTTTATTAAGTCCTGTCAGTGTTACAATAATCTAACAACGAAGACTGAGTCGGGCGACCATAATCTTGCTCGCTAATGTTTTACCTAATCAAGAAAGAATGAAACCTTCATGCCAAGAATAAATTTACTGAGTCAACGATTAGCAAATCAGATAGCCGCAGGTGAAGTGGTTGAAAGACCTGCCTCGGTGGTAAAAGAGCTGATAGAAAATAGCCTGGATGCCGGCGCCGCCCGCGTAGAGATCGATGTCGAGCAAGGTGGTGTAAAGCTGCTGCGGATAAAAGATAACGGACAGGGAATCCACAAAGAAGATCTCGCTTTGGCTTTAAGTCGGCACGCAACAAGTAAGATTGCTGAACTGGAAGATCTCGAAGCTATTGCCAGCTTGGGGTTTAGAGGGGAGGCTCTTGCCAGTATCAGCTCAGTTTCGAGATTGAGTATGGTGTCCAAGGCCGAGGCTGGAGATGATGCTAGCGGTTGGCGGGTAGAGGTTGAAGGTCAAGATATGGATGCAAGGCTGTCGCCTGCCGTTCATGGCCAGGGCACTACTGTAGAGGTACGCGACTTATTCTTTAATACGCCAGCCCGTAAAAAATTCCTCAAAACAGAAAAAACAGAATTTTCCCGAGTTGATGAGATTGTCAAAAGAATCGCGCTAAGCCGATTCGATGTGCAGTTTAATCTGAATCACAATCAGCGGGCTATTCATAATTTATTGCCGGCAAAATCAGAGCAGGAAAAGCAGCGTCGAGTTGGCTTGGTTTGTGGCCCAAGTTTTGTCGAGAACTCGGTTAGTGTGGAGATGGAAGGTGCCGGTTTACGACTTTCAGGCTGGGTGAGCTTGCCTACATTTTCGCGCAGTCAGGGTGATTTGCAGTATTTTTATGTTAATGGTCGGATTATTCGCGACAAGTTAGTCACCCATGCTATCAAGCAAGCTTATCGGGACGTGCTATTTCACGGCCGTCATCCGGCTTATGTATTGTATTTTGAATGTGACCCAGCGACTGTCGATGTCAATGTACATCCAACCAAGCACGAGGTGCGCTTCCGAGAAAGCCGGCTGATTCACGACTTTTTATTTAGTTCTTTGCATAAGGCGTTGGCTCAGGTTAAGCCGGCGGACCATTTTGATGGTTCGGCCGCCGCCGGCGCAGCTAGCCCAGCAGGTTCTTTTGCTGATTATGGTGCGCCTGCTGGACAGGCTCTTGGCAGCAACACTAACAATACAGGGGAGCAGCAGGGGTTTGGTAACATTCAGCAACAGAGTCCTTTGGGGCTGGCCGAGTCTCGAGCGCCAAGCTATTATAATTACGCATCAGCGCCGAGCCCGGCGGCTATTCAAAACCAGCTACAATCCCTTGAGCAGCTCAGTGCTGAAAATGGTGAAGTTCCACCGTTAGGCTATGCGGTTGCACAAATTCATGGCATTTATATTTTAGCCCAAAATAAAGAAGGGCTAATTACTGTCGACATGCATGCCGCACATGAACGTATTACCTATGAGCGGATGAAGCAGGCTTGCCTAAATGAAGAGTTAGTTATGCAGCCCCTGTTGGTGCCGTTGTCTATTTCGGTAAGCTCTGGAGAAGCGAATTGCGTCGAATCTAAACACCAAGACTTTAAGAAGCTTGGAATTGTTTTGGAAAAGGTTGCTGAAGAATCGGTCGTGGTTCGGCAAATCCCATCGATCTTGCGAAATTCGAACGTCGAACAAATGATAAGAGATGTTTTATCAGACGTATTGGAATATGGCAGCAGTGACCGCATTCAGGCTCATCAAGATGAGTTGCTTTCCACGATGGCTTGTCATGGCAGCGTGCGGGCAAATCGTCAGCTCACTATTCCTGAGATGAACTCTCTTCTTCGCGATATGGAAGCCACCGAGCGCAGTGGTCAATGTAATCATGGTCGCCCTACTTGGGTATTCCAAAGTCTCGATGCGCTTGACAAGCTCTTTCTTCGCGGACAGTAAGTCAACGTTAGATTGCACAAATTATGACTCCTAACCCTAAGCTGCCAAATGTTATTTGCCTGATGGGCCCAACCGCGTCAGGTAAAACTGCACTGGCAATTGAGCTTGCCGAGCAGCGTAATTTTCAATTGGTGAGCGTTGACTCAGCACAGGTCTATCGAGGCATGGATATTGGCACTGGTAAACCCGATGCGCGAACCCTTAGGAAATCACCTCACCGATTACTAGACATTCGCGACCCAGCGGACACATATTCTGCATCAGAATTCCGCATTGACGCCCTTAATGAAATACATGACATTACCGCGCACGGAGATATCCCGTTGCTGGTTGGCGGAACGATGCTTTATTTTAAGGCTTTGCGGGATGGTTTGGCAGAGATGCCTAATGCCGATCCTGAGATACGCAGAGCAATTGAAACCAAGGCGTTGCAGGAGGGCTGGCAATCGGTACATGCAGAGTTAGCAGCGGTGGACCCAGCATCGGCGACGCGAATTCACGTCAATGACCCGCAGCGGCTGCAGCGAGCGCTGGAGGTTTACAGGGTTTCTGGCAAGACACTGACGCAATACCACGAGGAAGGGCGTAGCAAAGCCAATAGTGACAATGGCTTACCGTTTAATCTACACTTCTTCGCAATCCAACCGACTGATAGAGGCGTATTACACAATAAGATCAAGAAGAGATTCTTAGAAATGCTCAGCAACGGCCTCGTCGAAGAGGTTCAGATGCTGAGACAACGTGAAGACCTTAGTATTGGTTTGCCCGCCATCAAATCTGTCGGTTACAGACAGGTTTGGCAGCATTTGGATGGCCAGCTAAGCCATGAGGAAATGGTCGATAAAGGCATTATTGCTACTCGCCAGCTCGCCAAACGCCAATTGACTTGGTTGAGGAGCTGGACCGAACTGCATAGCTTGGACGGTCATTCTTCGGAATCTTTGAATTACATCTTGAATTACTTAGACTCTATCTCAATATAATGAACTATCTAGCGGAGTTGAGTCTAAGCAGGTAATCATAAGTTCTTAACCGGCAGCAACATCGCCAATTTTTTCGCTCAATCGATTGTAAGGAGAATAAAATGTCCAAAGGGCATACACTACAAGACCCTTTTCTAAATGTGCTCAGAAAAGAGCGAATCCCGGTTTCCATTTATTTGGTGAGCGGTATTAAATTACAAGGGCAAATTGAATCGTTTGACCAATTCGTTATTTTGCTAAAAAACGCTGTTAGTCAAATGGTTTACAAGCATGCTATTTCGACCGTTGTGCCTGCTCGCATGGTGAAAATCCCTATGCAAAATGGCGGTGAATTACCGGAAGATGATGTCGATGTTGACACTGGTGAGCCGGGTAACGAGTAGCGATAACCTGTGAGGTCACTGATTGTTTTTTGATCGGCCAGAATCTGGCGAAGTATCAATCTTAGTGCATATTTCGATTAATTCGGAATCGCAGCGCGAAGACCCGGACGAATTTGAAGAGCTTGCGATCTCCGCGGGTGCTTTGCCTGCGGCTTATTTAAAAGGAAGTCGCAAGCAGCCTTCGCCTAGCTATTTTATTGGGTCGGGGAAGCTCGAAGAATTGAGCGCCGCAGTTGAAGCTCATCAAGCAGGTTTAGTTCTGTTTAATCACTCCTTATCACCGTCTCAAGAGCGTAACCTCGAAAAGCACCTTAAATGCAGGGTATTGGATCGAACAGGTTTGATTTTGGACATCTTTGCTCAGCGAGCGCGCAGCCACGAAGGAAAACTTCAGGTTGAGCTCGCGCAGCTGGACCATTTGAGCTCGCGGTTGACTCGAGGCTGGACCCACCTTGATAGACAAAAAGGTGGCATCGGTATGCGCGGAGCTGGGGAGAAGCAACTAGAGCTCGATCAGCGTATGATTAAAGCTCGAATTAAAGGTATCAACAAAAGTTTGACCAAAGTTCGCGGGCAGCGTGAACAGGGCAGACGGGCACGCAAGCGCGCTGAAGTGCCAACCGTGTCCTTAGTTGGTTACACCAATGCAGGGAAATCGACCTTATTCAATCAGCTGACTAAAGCTCAAACATTTGCAGCAGACCAGCTTTTCGCAACACTAGATTCCACCTTACGCAAAGTTAACTTGCCGAGCTTTGGCACTGCTATCATGGCGGATACCGTTGGGTTTATAAGTCATTTACCCCATGGATTAGTTGAGGCATTTCGAGCAACATTAGAGGAAACTGCGCAAGCCAGCTTACTTTTGCATGTAATCGATGCCTCCAATGACGCTCATTTGGAGTACGTCAACGAAGTGAATAAAGTGCTTACTGAAATAAAGGCAGACTCAGTAACTCAGCTAGAAATTATGAACAAAATCGACCTGACAGAAGAGTCCGCGCCGCACATTCAGAGGGATGAGAGTGGAAAACCTGTCAGAGTGTGGGTGTCTGCGAAAACAGGCGTCGGCGTAGATTTGTTGTTGGAGGCCATTGGTGAATTGTTGGGTGGCAAGATGGCTGACGCAGTTCTGTTAATTGCGCCCAGTCAGGCTAAGTTACGCAGCCAACTCTACGAGCAAGGATACATACAGGAAGAACAGATTAACGAGGAGGGACTCTACCAATTGAGAGTGCGTATGCCGGCTCAAGACCTCGAGAGACTTTTGAATAAAGGCGTTGCAGCGCTACTCAACACCTGCGCCGAATCGCAGGAAATAGCCGGCGAGGCGGCAGAAACGTTGGAAAACAACATTCATACGGCGACAAATTAGTAGATGGTGCTACCTTTCTACTCAAAACGCTGTGTATATTCATAATAATTAGCTAACATTGGCAACATATGCCTAATGCAGAGCTATGGAGAAACCAATGGCTTGGAATGAACCTGGAAATAACGGTAACGACAAAGACAAAGACCCTTGGGGTGGTGGTAACCGCAGCGGTGGTGATCAAGGCCCTCCGGATATCGATGAGGTAATCCGAAAAATCAGCAAAAAGTTCAACAGCTTGCTGGGCGGCAAAGGTGGTGGCGGAAATGGTTCAGGTTCCGGTTCCTCAAGCTCGCCAATGGGAAGCGGTGGGCTCACTGGCGGAATGTTCATCGGTTTAGTTTTAGTTGCGGCAGTAGTTTGGGGCTTCATGGGTTTTTATACTGTTGACCAAGCGGAACAGGGCGTGGTTATGCGCTTTGGTAAAGTGATTGATCAGGTGGTCCAACCGGGACTTCACTGGAATCCACCGATGATTGATGAAGTTACTCTTGTAAATACACAAGAGCTAAATACTGAAACCTACAGCAGTCGAGCGACGCTAACGACCGATGAGAACATCATCGATATCGCGGTCACTGTACAGTATCTGATCCAAGACCCGGTTAAGTTCGTCATCGAGGTTGCGAATCCGAAGCTTAGTCTAGACAATTCGGCTGAATCAGCGATTCGTCACGTAGTAGGAGGCAATTCGATGGAGCAGATTTTAACAACTGGTCGAGACCTAGTGGCTGTGGATGTCAAAGAACGGCTGCAAAATTATATGAATGCTTACGAAACTGGCATTTTTATAAGCCAAGTTAACGTCGAAAATACTCAGCCACCTGACAATGTCAGGCCCGCATTTGACGATGTAATTAGAGCGCGAGAGGATGAGCAACGGGCTCAGAACGAAGCCCAACAATACTCTAATCGAGTGATACCAAACGCACGCGGTGAAGCCCAGCGTCAGATTGAACAAGCCAACGCATATAAAGAACAAGTGATTGCCAGAGCTGAAGGTGATGCATCTAGATTTGACCAGTTGCTTACCGAGTATTCAAAGGCGCCGGAAGTCACGCGTCAACGTATGTATATTGATTCTTTGCAGGACGTCTTGACTGCCAGCAGCAAGATAATGGTTGATGTCGACGGCGGCAATAATATGTTGTACCTGCCGCTTGATAAGATGATGGGGCAAGGTTCATCAGTAACTGGTGGCAACAGACCTAACTCAGCACAAGAGTGGCGAGAGTTGGCAAATGACTTAGCGCCATACTTGCCAGGCCCATCTTCATCATCGGCGGTTGACAGATCTAGACTCACTACAGGAAGAGGAGCACGACCATGAGAAATTTCATTCTTGCCGGTTTAGTATTTATTGTTGTCGTCCTGGCTAGTAACTCTCTTTTTGTTATTAAAGAGACGGAAAAAGCAGTGATGCTGCAGTTTGGAGAATTGGTTAGCGCAAGTATCGCGCCAGGTCTGCATGTGAAATTGCCTTGGGTACAAACTGTTCGAATTTTCGATGCTAGAATTCAGACAGAAGATTCGAACCCAGAGCGCTTTTTAACTCTTGAACAAAAAGCATTGGAAGTTGATTCCTATGCAAAATGGCGCATCGTTGACGAAGGTCAGTTTTATGTTTCTACTCGAGGTAGTGCGATTACTGCGGGTAACTTACTTGCGTCACGGATTAACGACGGTCTTCGCGACCAAATTGGTGCGAGAAATCTTCAAGAGGTCGTGGCAGGTGAGCGAGACCAGCTGATGTTGGATTTAACGACAGAATTAAACATAACGACAGCAGCTGATATTGGGATTGAAGTAATCGATGTCCGTGTTAAGCGTATCGATCTGCCTGATGACGTTCGCTCGTCAGTTTACGAGCGTATGATCACGGAGAGAAATCGCGAAGCGCAAGAAATCCGCTCTCGCGGTGATGAGCTGGCTATCGGTATTATCGCTGACGCAGATCGCCAAGCGACTATCTTTGAAGCAGAAGCTTATCGCGATGCCGAAAAAGCGCGTGGTGAAGGTGATGCGCGGGCCACTTCAGTTTATGCTGAGGCCTATAGCAAAGATCCAGAGTTTTTTGCTTTTACTCGCAGCATGAGCTCATATCGTGAAACATTTAGCGATAAAAGTGATGTATTCCTGTTAGATCCGGAAAGCGACTATTTTAAATATTTAAAAAATAGTACTGCCACACCATAAAGCAGTAAAATGGTTGCCGAGAAAATCGAAACCAAAATTTAGAAACCGATTAGACTTTTAATCAAACAACCTGGGCTTTGATAATTCGAAGCCTGGGTTTATTTTTTTGTCGACAGAGCTTTTTGAAGCGCCCCTCGATAAACCTATAAGGCTACCAATGTGGCATGATCTTGGTGTGGCATTTTGTTTGATGCTTGTTGTTGAAGGCATTATCCCTTTTCTTGATCCTAAGAGATGGAGACGAATGCTACTGATGTTAGATAAAGTTGATGATTCAACGATGCGCATGTTTGGTTTAGGATCGATGTTGCTTGGCACGGCTGCGTTACTACTGATCAATTAAGTTTTTTAATTAAGAATAAATAAGACGGACGCGGGAAAGTATGACTTCTGCAAAGCGATGGTTGTTGCCCGATGGGGTAGAAGAGATTCTACCGGTTGAGGCACACAAACTTGAAACCCTACGACGTGGCTTGCTAGATCTTTATGAATCTTGGGGTTATGAGTTAGTAATCCCTCCAATGATCGAGTTTCTTGATTCTCTCTTGGTTGGCTCGTCCCATGACCAAGACATCCACACCTTTAAAATCACAGATCAGCTTAGCGGCAAAATGATGGGCATCAGGGCGGATATCACTCCTCAAGTTGCCAGGATAGATGCTCACAGTATGAATCGACAAGGCCCGGTGCGGCTTTGCTATGCCGATAGTGTCCTGCACACTAAACCCCGCGGTATTATGACCTCGAGAGTCCCAATCAGGGCGGGCGCGGAGCTATTTGGGTATGCCGGTGTTGATTGTGATATTGAACTGATTAGTTTGATGAGCGATACACTAAAAGTAGCCGGTATTGATGATATTTATGTAGTTCTCGGTCATGTTGGAATATTTAGAACGCTTGTCAAAGAGGCAAGCCTTAGCTCTAAAATAGAGAGAGAGCTTTTTCAAGCTGTCCAGCACAAAGCTTTTGATGAAATTGATCAAATTCTATTCGCCAATGTTGATGACAAAAAACTATGCGATATGCTGCGCCGACTAACCCTGCTCAGCGGAGATGAGTCCGTTTTAACCGAGGCACAGGAACTATTTACAGCCGCGCCAGAAAGCGTGAAGCAGGAACTTGAGAAACTTGTCGAAATATCCACAGCCGTTAAGCTGCGCAATCCGGGAATTCAGCTCAATTATGATCTCTGTGAGCTTCTTGGTTATGAGTATCATACAGGTATAGTGTTTGCCGCTTACACGCCAGGCTACGGCAGAGCTGTGGCTAAAGGCGGGCGTTATGATGACATCGGAGAAGCCTTTGGACGAGCAAGGCCCGCGTCCGGATTTGATACTGATTTGAAGGTGCTTGCTAAATTAACCGGCATCAATATTCAGCGCAAGCCAGGCATACTCGCACCAACTGGTTCTGACCAATTTCTTTTGAAAAAAATCGTGGAGCTGCGTGAATCAGGTGAAATTGTTATTGTCGATCTTAACAGGTCGTTAACAAATGATGATCGTCACGAATTAGGCTGTGACCGTAAGCTGGTCCTAATTAATGAACAATGGCAGATTCAGGCATTAGAACAATAAAAAAAACCACTCATATTATTAATTCAACACACTAACCTTTGAGAAAAAGAAATGGCTAAATCCGTTGTCGTGCTCGGAACCCAATGGGGTGATGAAGGAAAAGGCAAAATCGTCGATCTACTTACCGATCAAGTGTCAGTAGTAGCGAGATTCCAAGGTGGCCACAACGCGGGCCATACCTTGGTCATCGATGGAGAGAAAACGGTATTGCATTTGCTGCCCTCTGGCATTTTACGCGAGCACGTAAGCTGCATTATTGGCAATGGCGTTGTAATAAGTATGGAAGCTTTGTTGAAAGAGATCGGTGATCTTGAGCAGCGAAACATCCCTGTGCGTGAGCGACTAAGAATCAGTGGCGCATGTCCCCTAATACTTCCATCTCATATTGCGCTTGATCAAGCGCGAGAGAAGTCAAAAGGAATAAATAAAATTGGAACGACGGGCAGAGGCATAGGGCCGGCCTACGAAGATAAAGTCGCTAGGCGTGGAATTCGTTTAGCAGAAACTTTGAATGAAACAAGATTTGGTACTCGCTTGGAAGAACTATTGGAGTACCACAACTTTCTGTTAGAAAAATACTTCAAGGTGAGCAAAGTCGAGTTCAATGAAGTGTTCGAAACATCGATGGCTCTTGCTACACAGGTAAAGCCGATGATCGCCGATACAATCGATTTGCTGCATACCCACCGCAAAGCAGGCGACAGCATTTTGTTTGAGGGAGCCCAAGGTTCTCTTTTGGATATTGATCACGGTACTTATCCATTCGTTACCTCATCCAATACCACCGCTGGTGGAACAGCAACAGGGAGCGGTTACGGTCCGCTTTATCTGGACTACGTTTTAGGCATCACCAAAGCCTATACAACACGAGTCGGCTCAGGCCCTTTTCCAACTGAATTGTTCGATGATGTAGGTAAACATTTAGCGACGGTTGGACAAGAGAAAGGCGCGACTACAGGCAGAGATCGTCGCTGTGGATGGTTCGATGCAAGCGCAGTTAAAATGGCTGTACGTATTAATAGTGTTTCTGGAATTTGTTTAACCAAGCTAGATGTATTGGATGGCCTGGAGACAATTAAGGTTTGTACAGGTTACAAAGGCGTTGGCGAAAACACATCAAGCAGTTTGATGGACGTAAACATATTTGAAGACTTAGAGCCTATTTACGTAGAACTGCCAGGTTGGACTGAGTCTACATTCGGTGCTAAGAATTTAGCTGACCTACCTGAAAATGCGCGAGCATATATTAAGTATTTAGAAGAAGTGGTCGAAGTTCCTGTGGACATAATTTCCACAGGGCCGGATCGTGAAGAAACTATTGTTCTAAATCATCCGTTTAACGACTAATCATTATTCATCAATAGACCACAGGCATGCCGCGCCTCTAGCCCCGCTAGCGTCACCAAACTTCGGTGGTGCTATGCGAGTCTGTAAGTCATCAGTAAATACATATTCCGCCATGTCCTTTGGCACAGACTCATAAAGGCTTTTAATATTTGAAAGCCCTCCACCAAGCACGATCACTTCTGGGTCGATTATATTAACTACTGTGGCAAGGCATCTAGCCAGCTGCTTGCTGTAAATTTTTATTGATTGTGACGCTGCCGGGTCTTTTGCCAACGCCAGCTCCGCTATGTTGGCGGCTTCGGCCTCGTGTCCGGTTGTTTCAAGGTGGGACCGCTTCAAACCTCGGCCTGAAAGTACGGTTTCAATGCAGTTATGCCTGCCGCAATAACATACACGATCTTCGGCAATTAATTCGCGCGCCGAACTCGGTAAAGGGTTATGCCCCCACTCTCCAGCGATGTTGTTGAGTCCGGTTAGTAGTTGATCGTTTATAACAATTCCACCGCCGGTGCCGGTGCCTATAATGACGCCAAACATAGACCTTGAGTTTTTAGCGGCACCGTAGTGAGCTTCAGATAATGCAAAACAATTAGCGTCATTTTCCAATTTCACCTCATAGCCAAGATTGCTCTCAATATCTTTTTTAAGCGCTTCGCCATTAAGGCAAATTGAATTACAGTTTTTCATTAAAGCGGATGGGTGGGACAAGGTGCCTGGTGACCCAATACCTACCTTAAGGAGTGAAAGCGATTGATCTTGCAGGTGAGTGATTACTTGGCAAACTGCTTTGAGAGTTTCTTTGTAGTTATCGCCTGGGGTAGCAACGCGTATTTTCTCAGCAATTTCACCTTCATTGGTTAGTACAATTCCTTCTATTTTCGTGCCGCCTAAATCAACTCCAATCCTCATTTTAGGTCTTATACCTCCGAATTATGCCTATGTGTCAGTGTCACTTGCGTATCCAAGCTATTTAGTCTTGCATAGTACACTAAACTCTCTAGAATCATCTGTCCGTTTAAAAAGATCAATTGACAAACACATGTTAAGCACGTCAAACAAGATTACAACGTGACTCGCGCTAGAAACCAACAAATTTCACTGGACGATACTCCTTATTATCATTGCATCTCGCGGTGTGTTCGAAGAGCGTATCTTTGTGGCGATGATCCGGTTACTGGGCGCAATTTTGATCATCGAAAGCAGTGGTTAGTCACGCGTATAAAACAATTGTCAGCCCAGTTTGCTGTTGATGTCTGCGCTTACGCGGTGATGAGCAATCACTATCATTTGGTGTTACACGTGGATCAGTCAGCAGCGCAGTCGTGGTCAAATGAAGAAGTGATCAGACGCTGGACCGGGTTGTTTCCGAGGAATGCCACACTCGTCGAAACACTTATAAAGAATAGAACATCCAAAGCTGCTCAGAAACAACTGCAGCTTAGAGTTGAGCTTTGGCGTGAGCGGCTGGCAGATATCAGCTGGTTTATGCGATGCATAAATGAAACTGTTGCTCGCGATGCTAATCGTGAAGATCAATGTAGCGGTCGGTTTTGGGAAGGACGTTTTAAAAGCCAAGCCCTGCTAGATGAAAAAGCCTTAGTTACTTGCATGGCCTATGTTGATCTCAATCCAATTCGGGCAGGGATGGCTGGAACATTGGATACTAGTGACTTCACGTCAATTCAAGAGCGGCTTATTGAACAGGCAAAAAAAGTTAGAAAGCGAAGTTACAGCCAGCACCGTCTTTTGACGAATGAGACGACCAAGCACTTGGTCGGCCACCAGCCTGGCGCGAAACAAGCGAAATTAATTGAGCTGACTGATATAAGAAAATCATCCGATAACATTATTCCGATTTCTACAAAGAGTTATTTAGATCTTCTTAACGTCACATCGCAAGCGCTACAATTAGAATATAGTAATCAAAAACAGGCGAAACGATTGTTAGATGATCACAGCAAAACTCTGGCGGAGTTCGGGGTGTCTTCGGATTCATGGTTAGCAAGCGTCAGAGATTTTCATAAACACTATGCAATTGCAGCGGGTTCTGCTGCATCTCTTCTGCAGTACCATCAATCTAGAATTAAAGTAGGTGTTGATTTTAAACATCCGCATAAATGGATTCGTGGCATCAACTCCTCAAAACTGTTTTACGGCACTTAGCGCCCCAAACCTCCCTCAAGAGCAGTTCTGCAATACACCGCAAAGTCTAGAGCGGTGGGTCTTCTGGACGGACCAACCCCTATCCCTTTAAATCCTGTTATATCTGATCTGATACGCAGAATATTTTCCCTACTGAACTGATTTTTTAGTCTAGAAATACACTCAGACTTATCTACCGCGGTGTTTTGCTGAGTAACAATTTTAATTGGGTGTCCTTTTAATTTTTTTTAAATTAAATTGGGTGTCCTTTTAAAAATTAAGGAAGCTTTTAAGGCGCCTAATCTAAGTATCAGAAATCTAATAAGTAATTGGGGGATTGCTCATCAAGTTTTAGTTAATCGGGCCGGTGCCACATTAAGTTAGGAGGCCATATTCACAAGATATTGATTGACTTGGACTAGGGCACACTATATGTTGCGCAGCATAGAGACAATTTCTTGCTGCAGTTCTTTGAAAAAAGTCATGCCCAAAGTGAGTCGCTCAAGTGTGGTTAGTAGCGCAAACACTTAAATAAATCATTTCGTCGGAGAACGATTGATGAGTAAGTTTGGACATATAGTTGTAGAAAGCGCAGTCCTGGAGGCATTCTCCGATCCAACTGCCGATCCGAAAACCTTATCTTTAAAGAAGGCAGCGGAAGCCGAGATCAGAACAAAGCTTGATGAATTTGCTAAAGAACTATCACAGGTTAAAAAGCGCAGAGAAAAGCACTAGGTTGTCCTGCACTGCTTTGTCCTCGTCTCCAATTAAATTCTTCCTAGCACACCACCCGCTTGCGTATTTCTCAGCTTTGCTGTGCCATTGTTATTTGTTTTTATAGCGTGACATATTGTCGCTGCCTTTCTCCAATCAATGAAATTCATTACATAACCGGCTACTATTAAGCATTTGCACTACCAACTTATTTTTTGACCAATTCGTTTAAAGGTAGTCAAACGGCTTTTTTTGATAATTTGAGGGAACGCACGATGTTAGATTGGATAAATGGGTCGACAGCCAAATCTTTGGGTTTGGCAGCAACGGTTTTGTTAACTACCGCGAACTGTAGTTCAACTCCTTCCAGTTACTCACCATTTCTCGATTCAGAACCTGCCGCTGGCACCGAGCTCACTAGAGCTCCTAGAACATTACGACTCTTTTATGCCGCATTGCCTGACGTATCAAAAAGCAGTTTGACCTTAATCGGTCCAAGCGGAGAGCATAAGCTTAGAGGCATGCATTCAATGGGCGCCGATGATTTGATGATTGAAATATTGGACCCTGTGACGGCGGGTGAGTACAAAGTGGAGTGGACCGCGGTAGTGGGTGATGACCCGACTTCTTACGAAGGGTTTTATACTTTTTCTGTAGGGCCTCAATAGGCTATTTATTTCGACTCACTCCTGTCGATATTTGAAGTAATAAAAATGGGCGTCCTAGTCCTTGCAAAGAGTCACCGTTGTGCCTGCTGACTCTTGTCCTGTTTCACTTATCCCTATCTATATCCCTATTCGAGCTGAAAAAAATGTCAAAAACCTTGTTAGTAATAACATGGTTTGGGTGATGACCGTGCCGGCTGTAACTGTAGCGATTTATTATTTGATCTGGCTGACGCTAATCTGAGCTTCAGGACTTAAGCTGGCAGCTCTCTACTCGCTAAAAAATGACAAGTGTATCATTTAAGAACTTGAGATAAATCAAGGCTTGGAATACTGCGGCGACTAGAATACCCCTCACTAGTAAAGACAATAATGGCATGAGCCCAAATATTTTTCCCTTGTGCTTTTCAAGTCTCTTTATCATCTACAGGGGGCTTTTGAAGAGTTAGTCAAAGTCGGCCTATCGCCTCTGTGTATTGTAATGAGTTACTCTGTTTAGCTGTTGATGCTTCGCCCTATATTTTCATTAGTCGGCGCATTTAATTTTGGCTGGCCAGTAGGGTTCAAGGGCCAATTATAATGTCGTTTAACACGCTTCTTTTCCCGCAGATGCAAAGCTGAACCGGGAGTTTCAAGAAGTTGGGACTCTGACATTATCGAGGGGCATCATGTGCCGGCTATGTGATGGTTTTTTATGCTGTTCGGCGCTATTTCTCACTAGTTTACATCTTGCTGTTCCCCGGTTTAGGGAGCTACAAAGGCTTGCTTGGCTGGTCACAAGGTAGCCGAGTCGCTGAATCTTATGAGGTTTTTAATGAGACCTTCGATGCGACTAGGTTAGAGATTGCGAGTATGGATCTGGCTACATTGCAGAACGTCATGGAGATGGCTGGGATAGCGCAAAGAATTTTTACTAGAGAATGTTCCGCTTGCCACGGTCCAGAAGGAAGAGGTCAGGCATCGGTCTTTCTAAATCTTCATGATGTCGATTGGCAATGGGGAGCAAGTGTAGAGAAAATTGGAGCCTCATTTAGAAAAGGGCGGCGCTCAGCGATGCCTGCGCAGGAAGCTATTTTGGGAGAGGAAGGCATTGCCAATGTGGCTGACTATGTAATGCTGCTAGATGAAGGTGGTGCCGAGAATCACTTAGGGAAAGAAAGTGCAGTATGAGCAGATGCGTGTTGCCTGCCACGCAGCAGATGGCAGTGCTAACATTGTCTTAGGCGCGCCAAAGCTATCTGACAATATTTGGCTTTACGGTGGTGACGCGAAGTCTATACAAACAGTTGTAATGGACGACTTGGCGACAATCAATTTCAGCTGTTGGTTGCTCTTTTAGCAAGACAGTAGAGCCCAGCTAGACGCAATAATCGCAGAGAAAACCAGAACTACAGCGGTTGTTCCCCAGTGGCCAACTCAGTTCTATTTTGTAAGTTCTACTTTTAGCCTTTGGGCTAACTGGTAACCTGAAACAAAAGCGTCCTCTACACGACCGCCTCTGCACCAATCTCCTATCGCAGCAACTTGGTCATTGCTTTCTAAAAAGTAGTCATGACCAAGTGCCTGCTCGCATTTAGCAAACCGCCATCGATGTAAGTCCCGATGGACAGGCTGACTATCAACGCTTGGCAATAATGCCATAACTGCTTTATACATCGTAGACTCAACCCACTTAAGGTCAGCATCAATATGATCGGTGGCCCAATCATTGCGGCTGTGAATTAAAAGAGATGAACAATCGCGGATTGATAACCATGCCAATACCGGATCAGTTATAGCGGCCGCCTGAAAGTTCAGAGAAACTGGGTTTTCAAAACCCAGCATCATAGCGAAACAGCCGCTAAACATTCCGTCTCCAACTTTGTTCTGCTTAACAAAAGAACTTGGCAGCAAGCTTATGGCCTGAGGCGCAGGGACCGCGCTCACTACCCAATCAAAGGGCCCAATAGACTGCCCATCTTCGTCGATTAAGAGCCAGGCACCTGAACTACCTTCAAGTCTTTTGACTTGGGTCTTGAGCACAATGTTAAGGGCGATCGCCATGTGCTTCACCAAGGAGTTCATCCCATCCGCCCCACAATAGTGAGGTTCAAACCACTCGCGCTTAAATGGCTTTTCACCTAATTCTAGACTGACAATTTTTGGCACCCACTCCACAATTGCCTTGGCATCCAATGCGTTACTAATTTCTGCTTGAAACGACTCTGATCTGGCAGTAAAAAACTGAGCGCCATGATCGAAGTTAAACTGCTCGCGTCTTCTAAACGACATGCGGCCGCCGGGGCCTCGTGATTTTTCAAATAGCGTAATATCGGCAAACCCGGTGAGATTTTTTGCGAAGCTAACGCCGGCAAGCCCGGCGCCGATCACGGCAATTTTTGGCAGATTAGTCATAGTATTATTTTACTTGAGGTTAAAAAACAACGTTTGTCTGGTGATAAA
>Ga0208413_1000224_pt1 | contig 50392 bp, 46 predicted proteins | sample AntAceMetag02UKD_FD_184761 | JGI IMG/M metagenome (GOLD analysis project Ga0208413, IMG submission 184761) | Saline lake microbial communities from Ace Lake, Antarctica - Antarctic Ace Lake Metagenome 02UKD (SPAdes) (version 2) | ecosystem: Environmental > Aquatic > Non-marine Saline and...
TTATCACTATGGTAGAGCTGGCAACAGGCGCAACGACTTTGTCAGCATTACCTACGGAAACCGATTTAATAACAGTTTTAACAACCGCTACAATAACAATGTTAACAACGGCTTTTACAATAATGGCTACCGAAACCGCTGGGGCCGCAATGGCAACTTCATTGGCGCACTGGTATTAGGCTCACTGTTAAACCGCCAGAGCTACCCCTCCAGATCGATCGAAACCGTAACCTATAGATCCGCGCCTGTACGCAAAGCGGTGCGCAAAGCGGTGCGCAAAGCGGTGCGCAAAAGAGATGTTGTTTATGTGAATTCCACTGCTAGAGCCTCTGTTTCAGCTACCCCAAAGCACCGCCTTCTGCGCGACTTACAGGGTGATTGTTATGAAATCGAAATCTCGCCGAATGGTGATGAGCGGCGCTCTCAAATAGATCCGGCTGCTTGCAATTTCTAAGACTAGCCTCCAAGCATGACGGCTTTGAAGATAAGTGCTATCGCTTTAAATCCGACTCTTTTCCTGACGGGTGTTCAAAATAGGATCTATACTTTTTAGCACACCCTAGAGAAGAGAGCCGGCAAGTGATGCTAAGCAGATTAATGTCGGTAGTTACAATCCGCCATGAGGCAAGCGAAGGCCTGCTTTCGGTGATTCAAACGATCTCTGAAAAGCACTATTGCTGTGTATTGATCGGTGAATACGACAAACCAACCGGCGTTATTACCGAACGGGATATTCCTCGCTTATTTGCCACACACGGCCTCAAAGAAGGCATGACCGCAGGCGATGTGATGAGCCTACTCTGTGAGTCAATGGCAAAACCACCATTCTCGAAGCGCTAGATCTATGTGAGAGCAGGAACCTGCGCCATTTGCCAGTGATCGACAATACCCATCGACTAATCGGTGTAGTGACCCAAACAGACCTGGTTAAAGCCCATGTGACTAATTATCAGAAGGGTGACTCGCTTAAAGACCAAAATCGTAAACTCAATAGGCTGTCCATAGGCGACCCTTTAACTGGACTACCCAACCGCCGGGCTATGGAGATTGACATTAAACGCACGGCAGCTGTGTCAAAACGTCAGTCCCTACCTTACTCAATCGCTTTAATCGACATTGATTACTTCAAAAGCTACAACGATGGCGATGGGCACCAAGCAGGCGATGAAGCCCTAATTTTCATAGCCGACAAACTATGCAATAACCTGCGCAGCTTAGATAAGATCTTTCGCTACGGCGGTGAAGAATTTCTATTTTTGATGCCAATGACACCTTTGGAGCGGGCACAAATCGCGACTCGGCGTATTTTTGACGCTATCGTCCATGAAAAATACCCGCTCCAATCCAGTGACCTTGGGTTTCTTAATGTGAGTATCGGCGTGGCTTCAAGCTTTTCAGAGAATTGGGTGTTGGTCGTTGAACAAGCGGATTTAGCCCTTTATGATGCAAAGGCAGACGGTCAAAACCGAATTAGCTCAGCCGAACCCCCAAGCGAATCTGAATTCTGGGATTTCAGCCGACAAATAGATGAGGGCCAGCCCTCAGTAAACTAACTTTTAAAGCGACATCGCATGCTAAGAAAAATTGCCTTTTACTTTTTACCTATTCTTCTTATCAGCTGTGCGAGTTCCCCTTTAGAGCGACGCCAGGTTGTGTTTTACTCAGACGTCGAGATGGCCCGACAAGGTGAGCAAGCCTATCGGCAAATACAACAAGAAACGCCCATTTCCGCATCAGCTCGGGACACCAACTACGTCCAATGTGTGGCAGACCATGTCATAGCAGCGCTTAATGATGACGACCGCAACAGCGCCACCTGGGAAGTTACTGTTTTCGACCAAGATCAGGCAAATGCCTTTGCACTTCCCGGCGGCAAAATTGGTGTCTACACTGGCCTGTTTGATACCGCGGTCAACCAACACCAGCTAGCAGCGGTCATTGCTCACGAGGTAGGTCATGTCTTGGCGGACCACAGCAATGAACGCGCCAGTCAGGCGACGATTCGTGATGTAAGCGTTGCCGCAGCACAAATCTTTGGAGCCTCTACTACAGCGCTACAGGTGTTGAGTACGGCAACACAGTACGGGATTTTCTTACCGTTTAACCGTGCTCAAGAAAGCGAAGCTGATTCGATGGGCGTTTTGCTGATGGCCAGAGCGGGCTTTGAACCAGCATCAAGTATTACTCTTTGGGAGAACATGTCCGTTGGCGCCGGTCCCACTCCCCCCGAATTATTATCTACGCACCCCTCCCACAACTCTAGAATCGCGGACTTAGAAAACCGTCTCCCCCAAGCCACGATTCTACTGCAAGCTGCCCGAGCATCAGGTTTGAGTCCTGATTGTATGCGCTGAGGCTTTAGCCCTATTCTCGCCCCAAGTATTACAATATCATCAGATATGTAATACTTAGCAGGCTTGTTTTATAGACCTCAGCCTTTCTTGCTGTCAGTAGTGAGGCGAGACAACGGAATATTCATAACAACATTTTGGGCACTTAAATTAGATGCCTAACCTTGATACTTGATACTGAAGATCAATTATTTAAGCTCCGACAGAGCGTAAGACTCTGCCTTAAATTTTAAAACCCGAATCTAAACAGACCCCATGCTAAAAACGCCTCAACATAGAACGCTTTTTTCAGCCAAGTCTTTAACAAAGTCATTTGGGGAAGTGCGGGTGCTTTCCAACATAGATTTACAGATAAACCGCGGTGAAGTATTGGCGCTACTCGGTGAAAATGGGGCTGGAAAATCGACACTGGTAAAACTCATTGGCGGCTACGAAACCGTTAGCGGCGGCACGCTGCAACTTGCCAATCAGGCTGGCAAACTTGAACCCTTAGATACTAGCACCTGGAATCATGCCAAAGCGGAGGCACAAGGGGTCATACTTATCCATCAAGAGCTGAACCTTGCGGAACAGTTGAATGCGGTGGAAAACGTTTTCCTTGGCAACGAAATTAGGCGAGGCCTTTTTTTAGATAAACGTCAAATGTTAGAACTTACTCAGGAGTATCTAAGCATTCTTGACTGCGACATTGACCCCCTTGTACCAGTTGGCCTGCTTCCTGTCTCGGTGAGACAAATGATAGAAATTGCCAAAGCCTATGCGAAAAACTCTACCCTGCTGATCTTAGATGAACCAACCGCCGTTCTTACCGCTAGGGAAAGTGAGGCTCTGTTCGAACTTGTCGACAGGCTTACCAAACAGGGTGTCGCTATCGTCTATATCTCTCATAAGCTCGACGAGATTGAGCGCATTGCAGACCGCGTGGTGGTGCTGCGTGATGGTGAACTGATCGGCGACTATGACGCAAAGACGTTAAACAAGGATGACATGGCGCGCCTGATGGTAGGCCGCGAGTTAACCAACTTATTTCCTACTGTCGCCCCTCCTGACTCAACAAGTGACGTTGTATTGGAATTAAAAAATGGCGCAGTCCCTGGCCTTATTTATAATGCTAGTTTTCAACTTCGCTCTGGTGAGATTCTGGGTTTTGCTGGCCTTGTCGGATCAGGACGAACAGCGCTAATGGAAGCCATAATAGGATTACATCGGTTTTCCAAATCCTCAACTCTTTTAGTTCGTGGCAAGCCAGTTTCATTTAACAGTCTTGCCGCTGCACGCGATGCAGGCCTTGCCTACCTAACAAAGGATCGCAAGGGCAGCGGGCTGCTGCTAAACATGAGCCTGCCAATAAATTTTTCTTTGTTTTCTCTGCATAATTTTTCAAATGGATTAATAAACACCAAGAAAGAAGCAATCGCTTTCAGCGAAGCCGTCGATACCTTTGAAATACGACTTAAGGATTTGTCCATCAATGCGGGCAATTTATCTGGAGGCAATCAACAGAAATTATTGTTGGCAAAAGTAATGGCGGCCGAGCCTAGCATTATCATCATCGATGAGCCGACAAGGGGTATCGATATTGGAACAAAAAGCCAGATCTACCATTTTATTGCCCGCCTCGCAGAAAAAGGCCATGCCATAATAATGGTTTCCTCTGACATGATGGAAGTCATCGGTCTATCGCACCGCGTTGCTGTAATGTGCCGAGGTCAACTTGTTGGAATATTGGAAGGCGAGCACATACAAGAACATGAAATCATGCGCTATGCCGCAGGATTGGAATCTCAGTTAACAGAAGAAGGTGAACAAGCCTGTGCTTGAAATAAAAATGCCCCGTAGTATCGATCTAAAAACCGCCGGACCTTTTGTAGCCTTGATTGCGCTTTTTATTCTCGGTGCTTTTGTAAATGACGCCTTTTTAAGTTCTGGCAATCTCAGCAATATTTTGGCGCGCAGCTCATTTATAGGCATCGTAGCGATTGGAGCTACTTTCGTTATCACGGCAGGGGGAATTGATCTGTCGGTGGGCTCAATGGCCGCCTTTATTTCCGGCTGCATGATTTTAATAATGAATTCTTTGATGGATCATATCGAGTCGATTGCCGTGCTTATTTTGATCGCAATATTAGCATCGGCCCTAATAGGCGCTGCTGCTGGATGTATTAACGGCCTACTTACCACCAAGGCAAAGATAGAGGCCTTTATTGTCACTCTTGGCACCATGGGTATTTATCGCTCACTTATCACCTACATGGCCGATGGAGGCACTTTGTCTCTTAATTTCACAGTAGGCGATGTTTATAGCGAGGTGTATTACGGCACGCTGCTTGGGGTACCTTACCCGGTCTGGGTATTTTTAAGCGTGGCAATTATCGGCTACGTGCTACTCAACAAAACAGTCTTCGGTCGCCACTGCTTTGCTATTGGCTCCAATGAGAAAGTTGCCCTTTACTCTGCTATTCACGTCGACCGTGTTAAAACTATGACCTATATTCTGCAAGGTGTTTGCGTCTCCATTGCGACTATTATCTACGTGCCCAGACTAGGATCGGCATCAGGGCAAACTGGCGTGCTTTGGGAGCTCGAGGCTATTGCCGCCGTCATTATTGGCGGCACTATGCTCAAAGGTGGCTACGGCCGTATCTGGGGAACTGTAGTGGGCGCGCTAATCCTCACGCTTATCGGCAATATCTTAAACCTCACTGACATGATAAGTAACTATCTGAACGGCGCCGTACAAGGCATAATTGTGATCGCCGCTGTTTACCTTCAACGCGGCGCTTGGCGCAAACAAGCGCCGTCTTAAATCTCTTATTTTGTTAAGCAATTGGATTAGCACATGAATTTTCAACTAGGAAAACTTAAGCTTTTCACTCGCAGCATCATCGCGGCAGTTTTTGGACTGAGCATTTTAGCTTCGGCAGGCGCACAAACCATCGGCGTCTCTATTCCTGCGGCGACTCATGGCTGGGCCGGCGGCCTTAATTTTCATGCTGAAGAAACTAAGAAACGCCTAGAAGCTGCAAACCCTGGCATGAAAATAGTTTTGCTTACCGCCAATAGCGCCTCCCAGCAAGCCAACGACCTCGAGGATTTGGTCGCCATTCATCAAATCGATGCGCTGGTGGTTTTACCTTTTGAATCTGCGCCGCTAACGGGCCCAGTTCGCAACGTTAAACGTCGCGGCATCTTTGTTACGGTGGTCGATAGAGGGTTGAGCGAAGAAGGTATTGAAGATGTCTATGTGGCAGGCAACAACGCCGAGCTTGGCCAAGTGTCAGCAAAATACATTAAAGAACGCCTCAGTAGCGGCGGCAATATTGTCATTCTGCGCGGCATTCCCACCGTCATCGATGAACAGCGTTTTGATGCATTTATTAAAGAGATACAAGGCAGTAACGTCACCGTATTAGATGACAAGCACGCAAACTGGAATCGCGATGATGGCTTTACTGTTATGCAAGATTTCTTGGCCCGCTTCCCTGAGATTGATGCGGTATGGGCACAAGATGATGATATCGCTATTGGTGTCATTCAAGCAGTACGTCAAGCTAGGCGCCAGGAAGAATTGTTTATCGTTGGCGGTGGCGGAATGAAAGACATCGTTAAAAGAGTTATGGATGGTGACAAACTTACACCGGTGGATGTGCTATACCCACCCTCAATGATAGCAACGGCAATGGAGCTTACTGCATTGAAGTTCCTTACTAACGCCCCTATCAATGGCGACTATATTCTAGGCTCGCCCCTTATTACCAAAGACAACGCCGCCGACTATTATTTTCCAGAGTCTCCGTTTTAGTTCTTGTTGGTAATGTAAACCCTAACTGTTAGAACTATTTATGAAAACCATACACGAAAGTAATTTATGAAAACAGCTTACTATGAAGACAATTAGGGGTCCTGCTATTTTCTTGGCACAATTTGTTGCCGATGAAAATCCTTTCAATTCCTTAGGTGAAATTGCGGCATGGGCATCCAAGCTAGGATTTAAAGGCGTCCAAATGCCAACCTGGGACGAGCGCCTTATCGACTTGAAACTTGCCGCACAAAGCTCAGGCTACTGCGACGAAATCAAAGGCGTACTAGCAGAGCATGATATTGAAATCACAGAACTGTCTACCCATCTGCAAGGCCAGCTGGTTGCAGTTCACCCGGCCTATGACGAAATGTTTGATGGATTTGCTGCGCCCGAAGTTCAAGGCAACCCAAAAGCCAGACAGGCTTGGGCCGTTGAGCAGGTAAAACTTGCCGCGAAAGCATCCATGAATTTAGGTCTTACCGCCCACGCCAGTTTTTCTGGCGCCTTAGCCTGGCCCTATCTTTATCCTTGGCCGCAGCGACCGGCTGGATTAGTCGAGACCGCGTTTGATGAATTGGCTAAACGCTGGCTACCTATTCTTGACTGTTTCGAAGATGCGGGCGTCGACGTTGGCTTTGAGATTCATCCCGGCGAAGACCTTCATGACGGCGTCACCTTTGAAATGTTTCTAGAACGCGTCAACAATCATCCTCGTTGCAACATGCTTTTTGATCCAAGCCATTTAGTACTGCAGCAATTGGATTATCTTGGGTTTTTAGAGCACTACAAAGAACGTATCAAGCTTGTTCATATCAAAGATGCCGAGTTTAATCCCACCGCGCAGCAAGGAATGTATGGTGGCTATCAATCTTGGGTTGATCGCGCCGGACGGTTTCGCTCTTTAGGCGATGGACAGGTCAACTTTAAAGCAATATTTTCTAAACTTGCGGCGAACGATTTTCATGGTTGGGCTGTGCTTGAGTGGGAATGCTGTCTCAAGCACCAAGAAGATGGCGCCCGCGAAGGCGCGCAGTTTATCAACGACCATATTATTCGAGTCACCGACAAAGCCTTTGATGATTTTGCGGGTTCCGGTACCGATGTCGAGTCCAACAAGCGAATTTTAGGGTTAGATTAAAATGCAGAAGATTCGATTAGGCATGGTTGGCGGTGGCCAAGGCGCTTTTATTGGTGACGTCCACCGCATAGCGTCTAGAATCGACAATCGCTTCGACCTTGTTGCTGGGGCGCTTAGCTCCGATCCAACACGGGCAGCTGAATCAGCCGCTGAACTAGGGATTTCAGCTGATCGCAGCTATGCCAGCTTTGCTGATATGGCGATTGCGGAATCAGCGCGAGAAGACGGCATTCAAGCGGTCTCAATCGTGACACCTAACCACCTTCACTTCCCTGTTGCTAAAGCGTTTTTGGAAGCAGGCATTCATGTCATCTGCGACAAGCCACTCACTTCAACCCTCGAGCAGGCCGAAGCCTTAGTTGAGATCGCCCAAAACAGCGAAGCTATGCTGGCAGTCACGTACAATTACAGCGGCTATCCTATGATCCGGCAAGCTAAAGAAATGGTTAGCAATGGCATGTTAGGAAACATCAGGCTTATCCAAGTCGAGTACGCTCAGGACTGGCTAGCCACAAGCCTTGAAACGAGCGGACAAAAGCAAGCGGCATGGCGAACAGACCCCGCTCAAGCAGGCGCAGGGGGCAGTATTGGCGATATTGGCACGCATGCATTTCACCTAGCGGAGTTCGTCAGCGGCCTAGAGGCGCAGTCACTTCTAGCTGATCTGGACTCATTCGTAAGCGGGCGCAGCCTAGATGACAATGCTCACATATTGCTGCGCTACAGCGGCGGTACGAAAGGGATGCTTTGGGCTAGTCAGATAGCCACCGGCAAGGAAAACGGGCTCTATCTGCGTCTATTTGGCGAGAAAGCAGGCATCGAATGGAAGCAAGAGAACCCTAATTACCTTATCTTTACCCCTTTAAATGAGCCATCTCAGATACTTTCTAGGGGCGGTGCTGGCACAAGCGATGCGATCGGGGGAATTCGAGTTCCCGCGGGCCATCCTGAAGGCTTTCTTGAAGGCTTTGCAAACCTCTATCAAGACATTGCGGATTTGATTCAAGCAAAAGGTAACCTCAGCGACTCCTTGGTGCCAACAGCGCAAGACGGACTTCGAGGACTTCAATTTGTGGACGCCGCTGTAAAATCCAATAAGGCTGGCAGCACTTGGCTTCCTATCTAGCGGCTTATTCAGCGGTTTAATCACCGGGGCCGCCTTACTAAGTAAGGCTTTCCAAGCGCCCATTTTCAAGCGCTATGTTCCAGCTAAATGTTTCGATACACTGTGGTCATTCGACTAGGGGTAGATAAGCATGAAGAACAAAAACCTAAGCAGAGCATTTCCTCGTAGAAAATTCTTAAAAACGCTAGCGATAGCCGGTGCTGGAGTGGCTCTACCCTGGCCAGTTTTAGCGCAGTCCAGACGAGTGGGTGCGGTGGGCTTACAGCTGTACTCCCTGCGCGCGGAGATGGGCGCAGACTTTGAAGGGACTTTAGCAAAGCTTGCTGAAATTGGCTTTAAAGAAATGGAATTTGCGGGCTACTTCGACAAAACCCCAAGCCAAGTGCGCGGCGTATTGGATGCCAATGGATTAACTTCTTCGGCGGCTCACATTCCGCTCGAAGCTATTCGCAATAACTTAAACCAAGTGATCGATACTGCCGCCACAATTGGCCAAAAGTATATTGTACTGCCGTATATGGTTGGCGCCGATAGAGAGTACGACAACTATGCTCGTATCGCAGATTTGCTCAATCGTGCTGGCGAAGCAAGTAAAGCCGCCGGCATTAAAATGGGTTACCACAATCATGACTTCGAATTCGACAAGCACGATGGCCGCATGGGCTATGACGTATTGCTTGAGCAAACTGATGACGACCTAGTTTTCTTTGAGATGGATCTTTATTGGGCCGCCACTGCCGGCATTGATGCCAGAGACTATTTCAGAAAGTACCCTGGCAGGTTCACGATGTTGCACGTTAAGGATCAAGCAGCAAATGGCGAGATGGCCGACGTAGGCCGCGGCATTATCGATTTCGCTGATATTTTCTCAATGGCAGACATCGCAGGATTTGAACATTATTTTATAGAGCACGACAACCCCAGCGACGGCATGAACTCTATTGCCTACAGCTACAACACGGTTAGCCAACTGCGCTTCTAAACGCATGATTCTAAAGGTGGGTCTTTTGCATGGCCGAACAAGAATATGATGTCATTGTGGTGGGCTCCGGCGCTGGCGGTGGTATGGCCACCTATCAACTAGCCAATGCCGGACTCAAGGTCGCGTTGATAGAAGCGGGTGATTATTACGATCCCGCCGCTGATGAGCAACGAACCCAACTTCGCAATCCATGGGAATCTCCGAGGCGCGGGGCAAGTACGCGCCGCCGACCCTTTGGCGATTACAATTCTTGTATCGGTGGCTGGGATATAGACGGCGAGCCATACACCAACAAAGGCGAGACGGACTTCCGCTGGTGGCGCGGCCGCATGCTTGGCGGTCGCACCAATCATTGGGGGCGAATTTCTCTAAGATTTGGTCCACTGGATTTTAAGCGGCACGACAGCGATGGCCTCGGAGACAACTGGCCAATCGGCTATGAAGATGTCAAACCCTATTACGATAAAGTCGACAAAATGATCGGCGTTTTTGGCAGCAATGAAGGCTTGCCGAATGATCCCGATGGATTTTTCTTACCCGCTCCGAAGCCTCGTTTGCACGAACTGTACTTTATCGATGGCGCAAAAAAATCTAATGTCCCAGTCTATCCTTCCAGGCTCTCGATACTAACCAAGCGTATAAACGACGAGCGCGGAGTCTGCTTCTACTGTAGACAATGTAGTCGAGCCTGCAGCATACATGCTGATTTTTCCGCCGGTACTGTACTGGTAATGCCCGCACTAAAAGGCGGACGCGTCGACCTCTACACCAACTCAATGGTTAGGGAGGTAACCACCAATAGCGAAGGTGTCGCAACTGGCGTTTCCTATATCGACAAAGAAACCGGTCAAGAGACAACAATGAAAGGCCGCACGATAGTGCTCGCTGCCTCGGCTTGCAGTTCTGCTCGCATCCTTTTGAATTCGAAAAGCGCACAGCACGAAAACGGTTTAGGCAACAACAGTGACCACGTTGGTCGATATCTACACGACTCCACCGGAGCAAGTAGAGCCGCTTTTATCCCTGAGTTGATGGACCGAGAAATCTACAATGAAGATGGCGTTGGCGGCATGCATGTTTATACGCCTTGGTGGCTCGAGAACGAAAAACTTGATTTCACTCGCGGCTATCATCTTGAAATCGGCGGCGGCATGACTATGCCTTCCTACGGTTTCGGCTTTGCCGCCAATCAATACAATGAGTATATTGGCGAGAGAGTAGGTGGCTACGGCAATCAGCTGCGCGATGACATTAAGAAATTCTATGGTTCGCGCCTCAGTATTGCCTGTCGTGGCGAGAGCGTACCGCAGTTCAGTAATCGCTGTGAGATAGACCCTACGGTTGTCGATGAGTGGGGCATCCCTGTGCTTCGATTTGATTACCAATGGAGCGAACACGAAATCAATCAAGCTAAGCACATGCAAGATACCATGGAAGAAATTTTGGAGAATGCCGGCGGAACATTGCTTGGCAGCAAGCCTGGCTCAGATCGCCAATACGGACTGGCCAAACCAGGTGAAATCATTCACGAGGTCGGCACGACTAGAATGGGCAATAATCCAGCAACCTCGGTGACCAATCAATTTGGCCAGCTCCACGATGCTAAGAATGTGTTTGTTGCAGATGCCGGCACTTTTGTTTCCCAAGCAGACAAGAACCCCACCTGGACAATCATGGCGCTGGCATGGCGTCAGGCAGACTATATTGTCGATCAATTCAAACAACAGAATTTATAGGTGCTGACAAAATGAATCGAAGAGAAACCTTAAAATCACTTTTGCTGGCGCCCATGGCCACCGGCGTTATCGCAAGCTCGGCAACGTCTAAAATTAATGCTGCACAGGCCCGTACTTGGAGGGCGCTGCCCAAAGACTACTCATATGGCAGGACTGAGATAGAAAAAGAATCCGACGCTGAGCTATTTGCAGAGGATTATTTTCGCGAACACGAGCTTCTCACCATCGCCGTTTTGTGCGACATCATCTTACCGTCAGACCATCCTAATGGTGGAGCATTAGACGCCGGCCTGCCTGACTTTGTTGAATTCATGGCGAAAGACAGAGAGCGCTATCAACTGCCGTTGCGTGGCGGCATAGCCTGGCTCGACTCCTATTCTTTAGAAAGGTTCAGCGCCAACTTCATCAATATTAGCGAGCCTGAGCGACTTATGATTTGCGACAGCATTGCCTACGTCGATAATCAAGAAGCTGAGCTGCAACCGGGCATCAGTTTTTTTAGTCTGATGCGCAACCTAACCATGACCGGTTATTACACCACAGAGCTAGGTTTCAAAGATTTAGGCTATGTAGGAAACACACCCAATGTTTGGGATGGGGTGCCAGAAAACGTCCTCACAAAGCACGGCAAGTCTTATGAAGACGAATGGCTAGCAAAATGTGTTGATCAATCTAAAAGGGATATCACCGCGCAATGGGACGATGATATGAATCTTATTTCTTGATTCTCTTAGTTGGATAAACTCACACCACAAACGAATTCCCTTCCTATAACGCTACCTTTATTTTTAGTGAGGAAAAATGAAAAAATCCCTGATAACACAGATGTTCAGCATGGCGTTAAAAAAGGCGTTAATCACCATATCAATAAGTTTGGCATTGATCACCGCTGTCTCCGCTCAAGTAGCACAGCCAATGGAACCCCAGCCGGTTTTAGTTCAAAGCTCTATGGCTGGTGCCGCCCCAAGCGATGCTATTGTTTTGTTTTCAGGTAGTGATTTATTGGCATGGGAAAGAACCGCAGACGATGAACCTGCGCGCTGGATAATCGATGCCCAAGTCATGACTGTGCAGCAGGGAGTGGGAACCATCAAGACCAAACAGCGTTTCGGCGACATGCAGCTGCATCTTGAATGGCGGCCAACCGCTACCATAGAAGGATCTGGTCAGAGCCGTGGCAACAGCGGAGTTTTTCTTCATTCTTTGTTTGAATTACAAATTCTTGATAGCTGGGACAACCCAACTTACATTAATGGTCAGGCCGGCTCTATCTACTTACAACATGCGCCACTAGTAAACGCGAGTAAGCCGCCAGGTGAGTGGCAAAGCTTCGACATCACCTTTAGCGCTCCGCGCTATAACAACGGTAAGCTGGAAACCCCTGCCTATGTCACTGTTTTTCAAAACGGGCTGCTAATTCAAAACCATGTTGAAATATTGGGCACCACCCATACCACAGAGCCTGAGTATAAAACCCAGTGTGAGCCCTATTCTCAAAATGGCCGACTGCAAGACTGCAGTGGTAAAATGCCAATAACCTTACAAGACCACGGTCAAATAGTCTCCTATCGAAATATTTGGGTTCGTGAGCTTTAGCGGTTAAGTTCTACTACAGCATCTAGTTTTCAAACAATAAAAAAGCGGCCTCTCATTTAGAAATATCGCTTTTTTTTATTCTAGCAAATCAACCCGAACTACTCGGCCATAAAAATCTTCCACTGCCTATTTGCTTTCTCAATGTAACCGGGAATATCTTCTGACCAGCGCGCATTAATTTTACGGCTATAATTTAGATACAATTTACCGTCATAGATTGTCCAGAGATCTGGCTCGGCGCTGGCAGTATCCCCGTTAGCCACAGCATAGGCACAGTAACCACCATACTGCGGCGCATAAGCGGCCGGCTCAGCTATGAACATATCCAAATTTTGTTGAGATGAAAAACTCCAGGTTGCGTACATATAATCAAAAGTGAACTTATCAGAGCCGGTAACCGGTTTGCCTTGCGTAAAATAGGCAACGGCGTCGTATCCACTTATTGCGTTATCGTTGAAGTAACCGGTGTACACCGGATCGATAGCCATTGCCGAACCGCTAAGGGATATCAGCAATAATCCATGCAAAGACAGATAAAAATTTCTCCGCTCTCTAATTTTCAAGTAGATGCTCCTTTCTTTTTCAAACCTATTTTTCCGACCCTATTTTACCAAAAATGCGGCAAGATCGGCGCACCGTAAATACACAACCGCCGCTGCCGACAGGGACACTAGAACCGCCATCGCAAATAGCTGCCCACCGTCGCGATCACCTGCTTCGTTGATAATAACGCTGACTCCAAGAGGGGTGAAAAGATGGAAGAATATGGCACCAGAAATAACACCAAAGGCGAGCGCGGCACCAAAAACTTGAGTCTTCCTTATTAGAATCAAAATCGTTGCAATGAGCTCGATTGTGCCAATTGTGTAGCCCCCGTAGGCTGCAAACCCGGCAGCGGCAAACTTTAAAAACCCGATGCCTTCCATCCACAGCCCAATCGTGCCGAATATGTGCTGGGTCTCAAATGAATTGCTAAATTTAAAAAACAAGGACTGTACGAATACAAAGCCAATAAAAAGCGCTAGTCCCCACGGCAGGTAATGCATAAATTTTTTTTTCATTTTATCCACCTAACAATCAACCTATGCAACACAAGACCCACACATCAGAAAAATATTTCAACCGACAGAAAATAGCCTGCCACGACCACCGCTTAGAATTGCGCTTGGTGTTTCAAACTCCGTTAAGTTTACAGAGTTAACCTGGTGATAGGATTATGTTGATAAATCGCATCTTTGAAGCTCACGGCTCTTAGCTTAAGCGCCCGACGGTCACAGCAGCTACAAACCGGCAGTACTTACACACCCCTGATATTTATAAACCAACAGTTCCGGCCTAGAAGTTCCTCCATTGTCTTGTGAGTGCCGCATTTTATAACAAACATAGTAAAGCTTAAGCTTTACTATGTTGTAGGGCCTTGTTCGCAATACCACACCCGGTGCTCGACATAGCTCAGCTTGGAAGATTCTCCTCTATATTGTGCTTAGCATCTTGAGGCTCACTACATATGGTGGTATCTTAGCCTTGCACTACAGCATAATGCCATTTGTGCTGTTTTGTTGAATAACATTCTTACGCAGCGCCTCCACACCTCATTCTGCGTTAGAATGCTCCTTGAGATTCCCGCCCTCCGCAGGCCTGCACCACTTTGCGCAGGGCGGGATGCTCTTTAAAATGTCCTTGTCCTAGCGTTATTCCTGCCGATTACACTCTATGAAAGCTATCGTGGTTACCCAGCAAAACTCAAAAAGACTGACGCGACATGAAAGAACTCAAAACACACACGCAGCGAGCCTGTCTAAACTGTGGCACTGCGCTTAACGAATCGTTTTGCTCACACTGCGGCCAGCGAGATCAGGAAGTAAAGCGCCCTCTCATCGGCCTCTTGAAAGAGCTGTTTCATGCAATATTTGAATTGGATGGCAGAGCTTATCGGACAGTTTTCTTTTTGTTTTGCAAACCGGCCTATCTGACTCTCGAGTATATTGAAGGGCGCCGGGTCAGCTTTACCCCGCCCTTAAGGTTGTTCCTGATACTGAGCATCATCTTCTTTTTCATGATCTCGGCGAATTCCCTGATACAAACCCTCGACAGCTCCCTTTCCGGTGAAGCGGATAAAAACAGCGAGTTTTTGGCTAACAGCAGCGCAAGCGAAGAAGATATAGACGGGGATCAGGCAGAGCTCAGTAATGGACTCGCCGAGGTCATCGACTTCATCGACAACATTGTCGTGCCATCCTTGAGCGAAGAAACGAATACAAATTTAGTCGCATTTATATCGACTCAAGTTCAAGCAAATTTCAAGAGGATCACGGACGACCCTAAAGACTTTTTCTATGGCTCACTGGACTACATCACCTTCTTTATATTGCTGATGATGCCTTTTTTAGCCATGATCCTAAAGGCTCTCTATTTCTTTTCAAAGCAGTTCTATGTGGAGCACATAATTCTAACGCTCCACAATCATACCTTTTTGATTCTGGCGATGATCATTCGAATGCCACTGAATTTGATGGGGGAAGGGACTGTAATGATTATTTCACCGCTAGCGAATCTTGTATCCACCCTCCTCGCGATTTGGATGGTCATTTATTTGTTTTTAAGTCTGAAAGTTTATTTTGGCCAAGGGTATTTGCTAACAACATTCAAATTCATAACAGCAACTATTCTTTATGGAATATTGCTAGGAATTGGTTTTGCGGTATTTATGGCCCTTTTCTTTATATTTTCCTAAGCTTTTCTTCTGAGAATTAGTCAGATTTGTGAATGTGCACATCCACTTGCGGGAAAGGAATTGACAGGCCTTCGTTACCAAAAGTGCGATAAACCTCCTCGTTCATCTTAAAGAATACACCCCAATAGTCTGGCGCATTAACCCATGCCCGAACAACTATGTTAACCGAGCTATCTGCCAAGGCGGACAGGGCTACAAAAGGCTCTGGGTCTTTCAATATCCTGTCATCAGCCGCAATTAACTTATTAATAACTGCGTAAGCCTTGTCGATGTCATCACCGTAGGCAATGCCGATAGTCCAATCCACACGGCGTGTTGACTGAGTAGAGTAGTTAATTAAGGCACTAGTCGCTAGAGGGCCGTTAGGAATCAGAACCGTCTTATTATCGGGTGTAGTTAGAATCGTAACGAAAATTTGAATCTCTTTTACCGACCCGATATAGCCCTGAGCTTCAATCACATCCCCCACTTTGTAGGGCTTGAAAAGCAGAATCATCACACCACCGGCAAAGTTCTGCAAAGTGCCAGATAACGCCAAACCTACTGCCAAACCGGCGGCGCCGATAATCGCAACAAACGATGTCATCTCTACACCTAGCATGCCAAGAGCGGTAATGTAGACCATTACCTTTAACAAGATAGACACCAAACTAGAGACAAAACCACGCAGCGAAGGATCGGTATCGTTGCGCTCCATCATTGCCGTCATGACATTAATAATTACTTTTACGGTGTAGAGCCCAATCACTAAAGTGGCCAGAGCAGCAAGTAATTTGAGACCGTAAGTTATCGCGAACGTGATCAATACGGCCGGATCGATTTCCATGTTAGTTTCCTGTCAGTTTATTATTATTAATAAAAAAGGTGAGACAAAGCTCACCTTTCATATTTCAGTTTTTTGCAGATAACCCAAGACAATACTACCAACTAGGTATTAACTATAGGAAATAAGGGGATGGCAGAGGGATGATTAGCTGCGATTCTCTAGCTGGACTGACCGCGCAACAATCGAGTACTCTTTAATTTCTCCGTTTAATTTCAAAGTCGATTTAGCACCGGCATCCTGAGCGTAGTGTTCGGCTTGCTCACCAGATAACACATGTTCGGTGAGAGTTCCGTAGACGACTGAGCGCTGCATGCTCGTTGCCATTGGCACAAAGAAACCATAGTCTTCGAAGGTAACACGGGCATAAGTATCGCCATCCACTAAGATCATCCAGCAGCCTTTAGCCTGGCACACTTCTGTAATTTGACCTTCTATCTTAAGCATGCCATTAACATCAGTAACATTGGCTGCAATAGCCTGTTTCAGCGATTGGGTTGCCCCTAGAGCTGGCATTTCTGCCCCAAACGCCATATCCGCAGAAAATTCCTGTTGTGCAACAGCTGCAAAGCTAAAGCTTGCAGCGATGATGAGTACTAATCGATTTACACTATTCATAATAAAACCTCTAATTACTTATAACGATTTTAGGAAAGCCAAAATTTGCTTCTGCTCGTTCTCTGCTAGTGTTGAAAATACATCGGGCATAACAGATTGATTGTCATCGCTAACATTGGCAACTCTGTCTTTAAAGTAAGTTACCCAGCGTCGTCCGTCTTCACTTTGAATTTGCACGGCCAGCTCAGAATCGTTTCTGTATCGACCTCGAACAGTGGAGCCGTCATTTTGAGTAACTATCTTTGCACCATAGCCACTAACAATGGTTGCAGATGGATTGGTTAGCGCCTGAATTAACGCTGACTCAGAAAGCCTCGCTGAGACGCCATCCAAACCGGGCCCAACATTGCCACCATTGTCACCATACGAGTGGCAGCTGACACAATTAGCTTGGTTGTTAAAAACTTGTTCACCGGCAATTACCATAGGATCATCGCTAGGGCCGGAGTCTTCGTTCCCGATATTAAGTTCAGGTTTGCCCTGCAGAGTCCGGACAAAATTGGCTATGTCATAAATCTCTTCCTCACTGAATGAGCCTCCCCACGCCGCCATGCCGGTGCCAGCGCGGCCATCGGTGATAACCGCAAGTAAATCTGTATCAGACAATTTATTTGCCACACTGTCAGTTAATGGCTTACCCATTGCCTGACCTTCACCAAGACCGCCGTGGCAGACCGTGCAATAGGCATCGTATAACTCGCCGCCCTCGCCCACCCCTGCCGTGACAAATGACGATCCGCTTAGCAGAACCGCTGCCATTGAAAGTGCTGTATTTAACTTCTTATTCATAAAACCAAAACCTTATAAACAAATACTAAAGAGAGAATGAAGGTTTATTCTCTCTATTGATTATGGACCAACTAGAATCTAACGAGGCTTGATAGACCAGCAGCCAAGCTAGTTCTAACCTGCCTCTTACTTTCCTCTAACCTGTCTTTACAGACTAAATAAAATGTAGTTTCCCGGAGAAATACCTGTCGCCACACCCTCTCTTGTCACTGGGTCACGTGTTCCAGAAGCAATGCCGATGTATTGCTTACCATCAATGGTAAAACTAGTCGGCGGCGCATAAAGGCCACTGCCTGTTTGAAATTTCCATAAAATTTCGCCGGTTTCATCGTTCATAGCGTAGATATAACCGTCCGGTGCGCCCGCGAAAACTAAACCGCCACCTGTTGCCAAAGTACCGGCCCAGTTAAAGTTGCCAGGCATCTCAACCTGCCAATCGATGTCACCGGTGCGCATATTAAAAGCGACAACATAACCAGTACCACTAGGCTCAAAACGGGGAATCCCGCCGAGATCCATGGTGCCAGGTCGCCCATCTCCTTCGCGGCGAATGAAGGTAGTGCCCCATTCAGTTGTAGGGATATAGAGCATATTAGTATCGGGGCTGTAAGAGGCAGGGGGCCAGTTTTTACCACCATACAAACCAGGAAAAACAACGGTATCCGCTGGTTCATACATAGACTCCTTTAACACCGGCTTGCCAGACTCATCTCGTTCAGCCCAGTTAACCTTGGTATATTCTCCTGCATACAAGAATTCGCCGTTAAAACGGTCCAGTGCATAGACATGACCATTTCTTGATATTTGCACAATCATTTTACGCATCTGACCTTCGAACATCTCTTCGATGATCATTGGCTCAGATGTTGAGTCATGGTCAAACTCATCTCGAGGGGAAGTTTGAAAATGCCATTCCAACTCACCAGAATCGGCGTGCAGCGCAACTACAGAATTAGTATAGAGATTGTCGCCTTTGCGGACGTTGTTATTGATGTCTGGCCATGGATTTCCGGTTCCCCAGAACACTAAATCCGTCTCAGGGTCATAGGTGCCGGTCACCCAAGTAGGGCCGCCGCCGGTTTTCCATGAATCTCCTTCCCACGTTTCATTACCAGGCATCCCTTCTTCAGGGGTGGTGTACCAGCGCCAGCGGCGCTCACCGGTATTCACATCATAGGCATCGACATAGCCGCGGATACCAAACTCTCCGCCGCCTACGCCAATTAATACCATGTCTTTCACAACTAGCGGCGCAGCCGTTATCGAGAAAGACTCACGATGATCGCCAACTTCTGCATCCCATAATTGAATGCCTGTCGCCGCGTCAAAAGCCAATAGATGGGCATCTAAAGTGCCATAAAACACTTTATCTTCGTGTAAACCAACACCGCGGTTATGAGGCCCGCAGCACAAATCTACATTTTCAAAATCGTGGTCATAGCGCCATAGCTCGTCACCTGTCATTGGATCAACTACTACCAGATGGCTGTTGGCAGTGGTTAGATACATGCGTCCGTCATTGACCAACGCAGTTACTTCAAATGCGCCGCCACTGACACCTGTTTGCTTTATCCAAACCGGCCTAAGGTTCGCCACTGTGTCGCGGTTAATTTGATCGTCAGGCATAAAACGCCAAGCGCCGTAGTTTTTGCCATAGGTAACCCAACGATCTGAATGATCCTGAGCATTCTCAAGAATTTCAGAAGTCACGTTTTGGGCAGCCGCAGCACTGGCTAAGATCATACTAACCAGCATGAGCGCGGATACAGATTTAAATAGTTTCAACATCGTTGTTCTCTTTTAAAAGTGTCTATTTATAAGCTATTGATAAATATAGCTATTACTTGAGCGAGACTCAGTTGCAGCCGCTCATAGCAGAGACCTAATTAACCTATAAATCGACCCGCCCTGTCAATCGCGGAACTGCCAGTGAAATCGGGGCTTAAAATGAAGCGATTTGTTCGTTTGATCAGCTAAAACTGGATACATTGCACTCTAATTGCTCAGGTCATATCATCCAGACCAACTTGCAATACCCGACCTATGCGCAGCAACGGCAAGTTATACTGAAATCACCCGGACTGTTTTCGCCCTCGACTAGAGACGCGGGACAAGGATAAGAAATGATTGTATATGGTGTTGCACTACTCTCCCTTTGCCTAATCGCTGGCATGTTGCTAGGTGAAACTCTCGGCGTACTTATGGGGGTTCAAGCCAATGTAGGCGGCGTTGGCATCGCCATGTTGCTGTTGGTATTTGCTAGTAATACTGACAAATTCAAATCCCTTACGGAAGGCGCCGCAGGCGCCGGCATCCAATTTTGGAGTGCCATGTACATTCCCATCGTGGTGGCCATGGCGGCAAGACAAGATGTGGCTGCCGCCGCTGATGGTGGACTTATCGCCCTTGTCGCTGGGGTCGCTGCGGTTGTCGTCAGCTTCGCGCTGGTGCCTGTGTTAAGCCGGATTGGCAAAAATACTGACGCAGCAAGCGGTGAAGGCTAATGGATATTATTGAAACAGTCTTTGTTCGCAACAGTTTGATCGTCGCTTTCGCCGCAATAGGAATTGTCATGTGGGTCTCCTATTTCCTCGCCAACAAGCTCACTGCTGGGAGAATCCACGGCTCTGCCATTGCCATTGCACTGGGGCTTCTGGCAGCTTATTGGGGAGGAATTAGCACCGGAGGCACTCGCGGCGTTGCTGATTTTGCCCTGCTCGGCGGCATTGGCTTAATGGGCGGGGGCATGATGCGAGACTTCGCAATTGTTGCCACCGCTTTCGGAGTCAAATTCAGTGAACTTAAAAAAGCCGGCCTAGCAGGCGCAATCTCGATTTTTGCAGGCGTCATCGTATCCTTCGTGGTCGGTGCTGCAGTGGCGGTGATGTTTGGCTACACCGATCCAGTGGCGATAACCACGATCGGCGCCGGCGCCGTCACCTACATCGTCGGCCCAGTTACCGGCGAGGCCATTGGTGCCAGCGACGCGGTGATTACACTTAGTGTTGCAGCAGGCTTGGTGAAGTCTATATTAGTAATGATCGGCACTCCTTTGATTGCCAAATCAATCGGACTCGATAACCCACAATCGGCTATGGTGTTTGGCGGCTTGATGGGAACCACAAGCGGGGTCGCCGCAGGTTTAGCGGCAACTGATCCTAAGTTAGTTCCCTATGGCGCAATGACGGCCACTTTTTATACCGGTGTTGGCTGCCTCATGGGGCCCTCAATTTTATATTTCATAGTTAGCGCTATCTTTTAGCGCTATTTGATCAGCGCTAACACTCGATTACGGAAACCTCTATGTCTCGCGATTCATTTCCTCATCTTAACAACAATAATTCCAAGACTGCTCTAGTCGAAGGCGACCACAGCTACAGCTTCGAGGAAGTAAATTCATCCATCGATCGATTCGCAAGCGGATTGCTCAGCGGCAAGTCAGATCTTGATGAAGAGCGCATTGCTTTTTTTATTCCAGCCAGCCTAGATTATGTAACCGTCATGCACGGTATCTGGCGCGCAGGAGGAATAGCCGTTCCTCTTAACGTGGCCTCTGCTGTCGCAGAACTAGATCACTATTTGACCTCTGCCAGCGTTACCCGAATGGTCGCAAATGGCCATTATCAAGATTCGCTTAAGGAACTCTGTCAGCGCTTAAATATTAAGCTGATGTCAGTAGAAGACGTTCTTCATGACACAATAAGCCCCCTACCGGTTATCGCTTTAGAGCGCAGAGCCATGATGCTTTTCACTAGCGGCACTACCAATAAGCCAAAGGGCGTTGTTAGTACGCACAAAACTATTCAAGCTCAAGTCACCACGCTAATAGATGCATGGTGCTGGACCCAGATTGATGTAATTCCCCTGTTTTTACCGGTACATCACATCCATGGCATCATCAACATATTAAGCTGCGGTTTATGGGCGGGAGCGACTGTTCACCTGTTTGAGAAATTTGATATCCCCAAAATCACCGCTGAAATTGTCGCCGACCGTTACAATCTTTTCATGGCGGTGCCGACCATCTATGTAAAGCTAATTCAGTATTTTGATTCGATCGATCAAGAACAGGTTAAAAGCATTTGCGATGGCTTTTCTAGAATGCGACTCAACATATCTGGTTCCGCAGCCTGCCCTGTAAAACTGTTTAAACAATGGGAAGGCTTAACCGGCCAGGTGCTATTAGAACGCTATGGTATGACCGAGATCGGCATGGGAATTTCTAATCCATATTCAGGTGAACGCCGTGCAGGTTTTGTAGGGCAAGCTCTGCCAGGGGTGAAAATCGCACTGTTTGATGAGTATGAAAAAATCATAGATGAGGAAGGCTTATCCGGCGAGATCCGAGTTCAGGGTGACAATGTCTTTCTCGAATATTGGAATAACCAAAAAGCGACCACAGAAAGCTTTAAAGATGGCTGGTTCTGCACAGGCGATGTGGCCGTTCTAGAGAGCGGCTACTATCGAATAATGGGGCGCTCCTCTGTTGATATTATTAAGTCAGGCGGCTACAAGCTTTCTGCACTGGAAATTGAAGGCGTCTTGCTTATGCATGATGCCATTGCAGAGGTTGCAGTGATCGGGGTGGAAGACGAAACTTGGGGCGAATCCGTTACTGCCTTTATCAGCCTGAATCCGGGTGCAACTCTTGAATTTCGGGAGCTGCGAGCCTGGTGTGATGGAAAAATGTCATCCTATAAAATCCCAAAATCCATCCAGCTGATTGACGCCTTGCCAAGAAACGCCATGGGCAAGGTAACCAAACCTGCTTTGAAGGCCATGCTCTAGGCATTACTTTGATAACGGGCTCTGCTAACTGCGGCAAAGCCCAATCTTGTCAATTCAAGTCAACCCAGCCGTGCGTTTCTTATCCACAACCGATAAAATACAAACTCCAGCGATAGCCTTATTTTATCAACCGCTTTAGATGAGTTTGACTTACTTTGAAAACTGAGTTTCTTGGCAAGACCCTATCCGGCCCGTTTACAGTGCCCTCCGGTATCGTAACCTGCTCCGCCTCCATCATTCAGCGCGTATTTGACACCATGCCTGAAGTTGGCGTTTTAACCACCAAAAGTATCGGACCAGAGCCACGCCTTGGTTACCGCGAGCCTATCCTGACTCAGTTTGAGCCAGGCAAGTTCACCAATGCCGTAGGGCTCACCAACCCCGGTGCTGCGCGATCAGCCGAGCTGATGTCCCAGCTCACCATCCCTGAGGATCGCTTCCTACTTATTTCTATATTCGGCGGCAGCGTTGAGGAATATGTTGATGTGGCAAAAATTATGGCGCCACATAGCGACGGCCTAGAGTTAAACCTGTCATGCCCTCACGCCAAAGGCTATGGCATGGCAATGGGCCAAGATCCAGCCCTAGTGGAAGAAATTGTGCGGGCAGTGAAAGCGGCCGTCGATGTCCCAGTAATTGCCAAGTTAACCCCTAACGTTCCTAATATTGGTGAAATTGCCGCTGCCGCAGTTGCCGGTGGCGCTGATGGGATTTGCTCGATTAACACAATGGGCCCGGAATGTTACGAGGCTCACGGTCAGCCAATACTAACCAATGAGAAAGGTGGCGTATCAGGCAAGGGCGTTCTTGAGCGGGCTTTGCAATGTGTCAGAGAGATCAAAGCTGAAGTCAGCGTCCCTATTATTGGCTGCGGCGGGATAAGCAGCGCCAAGGATGTGCAGGAATTTCAAGAAGCCGGCGCCACCATCATCGGTGTTGGCTCTGCCTTAGTTGGAATGACGACAAATGAGATAGCGGATTATTTTAAGAGCCTCAACGCTGATTTGGCGTTGGGCACAGACACAGCAGAAGCCTTAGTGCGCTATGACATTGATATGGACTTTGATCCCGTCACCTTAGTCAGCAACGAGCGTATCACCGACGACATGTGTATCTTAACTTTCGATAAATCCGTGAATGTCCAAGCAGGTGAATTTGTATTCCTGTGGATTCCCGGCTTAGGCGAAAAGCCTTTTTCGGCTCTTATCGATAGCCCCTTCACATTGGCAGTGATCAACCTAGGGGACTTTACAAAGGCATTACTGGATTTGGAGCCAGGCACACAAGCGTATGTTCGAGGCCCTCATGGTAATGCGGTGAACCCGCCAGAAGATGCAACAATAGTTGCCGTCGCTGGGGGAACCGGATTGGCCGCGGTCTATCAGATAGCCCGAGACTTTGGGAATACTGAAATTTTCTTAGGAGCACGAAACGATCAGCGCCTCTACTTCCTCGATGAATGCGAAGCAATCAGTAATTTACATGTAGCAACCGACGACGGCAGCAAAGGCTTTCACGGCGTAATTACCGGGTTACTCAGGCAATACTTGGAAGGCCTAAACGCTGACGAGCTTAAAAAGCTGGTTTTCTATAATTGCGGCCCTGGGCCAATGGTTCGTGCGGCGGAAGTCGTGGAGCGCGAATTCTGCAGTCCAAATCAAATTTTTAATGCCATCGATTATTGGACTAAGTGCGGTGTCGGAATATGCGGGGCCTGCGACGCACCCGATGGTCGTCGCCTTTGTGTCGATGGGCCTTTTCTTGATGCCAGTGATAGCAATTTATTCAAGAGAGCCTGACTTATGCAGTCAGACCTAAGCTTAGTTTAGCCCAGCCAAGCTAGGCTCAAAACCCTGGCTTTATTCCTGCCACGGCAAACAAAGCCAGCAAGACAGCGATAGATACAGCAAAGAACACGGTACGAATCTGCTTGGTTTTGCCACGCTTTAGCGCAAAGGTACCTAGAACAATATAGGCCACTAGCAAAACAATCTTAATTCCTACCCAAGCAACAACCCAAGGGTATTGGCCGCTCATCACTACCAGCGTTATGGCGCTGGTAAGGAGTATCGTGTCCACAACATGCGGAAGCACCTTCACGAGCTTCTTCTGCAGCATCGCAGACTCAGTCATCATCCATGCGCCACGAACACAAAAGCCAATAGTGGTCAGCATAGCGAAGGCTAAGTGGATGTTTTTAATTAGTGCGTAGCTCATGACTTAATTCCAATGCGATGTCCAAACCCGAAGTGTAACTTGGTTTAAGTCTGCATTCGAGCAAGATCAACGGGTAAGCCCAATTTATAAGATAAGGCTGGTTCATCCATGAAGATTGCCAAGGCTGATTGGTTAAAGCGGGCCCTCATCGCACTAAGCTCGTTCCAGAGCGCTTTAACTCCCTTTAGTTTCCTTTAAGACCCTTTACCATTCACTAGCCCAGCAAATAGTGATGTAATGTCTAGTTGAGCTTTACCGAATTTTATTTAGGGAGAACCCAATGAAGAATGAGTTAAATCCACTTTCACCGATTAGAAAAGCCGCCGGCGTAGTAGCGGCAGCTGCAACAATTGCGTTGATTTCTGCCACAAGCATGGTTAATGCCGAAATCGATCAAGTAAAATTAGATGCTGTCAAAGCCGACATGCAAGCCCGAGTTGACGCAGGCAAACTGTCGGGGGTTGTCATGATGGTCGCCCAAGACGGCGAAGTGCTCATGAACGATGCTGTTGGCTTTCAAAATGTCGAAGATCAAGTGCCAATGAGCACTGACAGTATTTTCCGAATTTTTTCGATGACCAAGCCCGTCGTTGGCACGGCCCTTATGATGCTATACGACGAAGGTAAATTTACCCTAGACGACGCACTTGAAAAACACATCCCAACACTGGCAGGCATGGAAGTCTTCGTATCCCAAAATGACGATGGTTCTTATGTAACCGAGCCTGCTGATCACCCGATGACCGTGCGTGAATTAATGAGCCACACAGGCGGCCTAGTCTATACGCCACCGCTGTCTCAAGGGCCTATTGCTAATGCCTATGTTGAAGCGGGAATAATGAACCTTCCTAACGTCACTTTAGCGGAATCTATTCCAAAACTTGGGGGCATACCTCTTAGTTATCAGCCCGGCACACAGTGGGTCTATAGCATCTCTGTTGACGTTCAGGGCTACCTTGTTGAAGTTTTGAGCGGTAAAACTCTTGATGTATTCTTAAAAGAAAGATTGTTTGAGCCGTTGGAAATGACTGACACCGCGTTTTTTGTTAGCGCAGATAACGCCGACCGATTTGCGCGTCAATACCGTCCAAAAGCAGATGGCACATTGGCTCGCACAGACTCTGGTATGTTCTTGAGAAAACCAAAATTTTTGTCTGGCGGTGGCGGTCTAACTTCAACAGCTGCAGATTATATGCAGTTTTCTCAGATGCAGTTGAACATGGGCTTGCATAACGGCAATCGCCTTGTCTCTGAAGAGGCTATTCAACTGATGCGTAGCAATCAATTGCCAGATGCTGTTTCTGGCATTTCTCAGCTTTATCCTGGCAACGTATTTGGGCTGGATTTCGCAATCGTTAATGATTCAGCGGCGTATCAAGGCGCGCCAGTTGGCACACATTGGTGGTGGGGAATCGCCGGCTCATGGTTCTGGATCGACCCAGTTGAAAATGTCGTGTTTATTGGCATGATTCAAAACGATGACATTTTGTATTCTCTTCAAACTCATGGCGCTGCCCGATCTGCCATATACGGCGAATAATCTAAAGCACTGCATTTTGTACCTCGGGGTTAGCGATCATTTAGCCCTGAGGCTTTCTTCACACAAACCTTGAACGTTTCCCCCTCAAGACCTACCATCAGCACTATCTTCAAGACTGCCTTCAACTTCTTTACCAAACTCTATCCGCTAGAATAGAATCGGGTTATTATCAATCGCCCTAAGAATCGAACCTCGGTTTGTAGTACATAGCAGATGGTCCTGTTTCATAGCGTTAGAAAGTTGCTTTTACTGACATCGATGTTCTTTTTATTTGGAGGCTTTAATACACAGATAGCCGCTGTCGAGCCTGATCGGCTCCAACACTACGACCTTGGTGCCGTAGAACATACAGCAACGCAATACTCTCCTTTCTTAGGCATATCATCAGAACTAGCGCTGTGGGAGAACGGGGTCGTGAGACTCGCTTATAATCATAGCGGCGCGCGATCTGACATTAGTGCAGAAGAAATAATTACCAAACTCCAAACAACCTTCCAAACCATGGAAAATTTAGCAGGCTTGGACTTCCAGTTTCTCGGCGAGTCCAGCGCTGAACCGCTGGATTTCAACGATGGCATCGTGACTATTGGCTGGGAACCGATCACTGATAATTTTATCGCCAGAGCCGGTCCCTCTGGCTTTGGCTCTTTTTCCACCATTAGACGACTGGGTTACTTACCAAATACTGACGGCAGCTTTCAATTCAATAGCTTCCATAGCGGCGAATACAGTGTTACCACCATGATCCATGAAATGATGCATCTTCTCGGATTAGGCCACTCGGACAATCCTGTTTCAATCATGACACCGCTCATCACGCGTTATAGTTCCCCTCAGGCAGACGACATAGCCGCACTTCAGGCTATGTATGGACCGCCTGATACACTGCTTATTCCCAATATCAACATCGAACTTGGAGGAACTGTGCAATCCGGCTTTTCGATCGATGAAAATAATTCAGGCTTAGTTGTGCGCAGGGCATCTACAAGCGGATTAAATGATATATCCAGCTTCGGCGACGTAGATTCCAGTTTTGCGAACCGAGATGAAATCTTTCTGAAATTAGATTACAGCGGCGCTGTGGTTGGCGATTCTCTGCAAATTTACCTGACCGATCCAAACGGTTTCACCAACTTGGATAGCTCATATTCTTTAGGATTTAGCAATCGCACCGAATTCTTTTTCCTGGCGTTTGCTGAGACACTCACCCCAATTTCTGGCCAGTGGAAATTACAAGTGGGCCTTCGTGGAGGCCCAATTATTGAGCTAACTTTTAATGTGACTGAGCGTGCTATCGATTTCAACAAAGCACCGGCAGCAACTCTATCGTCTGTAAGTCAGGGCGACGGGTTGTATAATTTTAATCTCACGGCAACCGATCCAGATGGCGACAATTTGACGATAGACTGGCACATACCTGGTGAAGGCGTACTTGCTAACCGAGCGGCGACACTCAATACATCGGTGCCAGTTACTACACCGGCAAAAATGTATGCAGCCGTGAGAGACGATGGAATGAAGAAGGATGGCGCAGCCTCAGGAAATAGTTTTGGCGCTTTGGTCAGTCAATACCTGGTCACACCCGCCTCACCCAATGTGCCAACCTATTTTGCACAAGAGCAAATATTGCATATTCCCAGCCTATCCGTCGGCGGTCAAAATTTCACCCTTAATCTTAAGCTTACCGCTCTTGCTGGCGCGCAATTTAAACTCGTTGATCTTTACCCCGTACCAAATGACGTTGCAGCAAGCACAAGCATCAATCTTAATACTCTTGAACTGTTTATTCCTCGAATTATTTTACAAAGCAATGGCGTTAACACCGAGCTAGGCAGTGTGATCTTTGACTTTATTGCAGGTTCAGCCCCCGTAAAATTTGCTCCGCGAATTTAGTTAAGTGATAGAGTTTTCTAACAGTCCATTCATAGTTTATTCGAAGGCTAAAATTTTCATCGTTATTAAAATTTACCTATGGGATTTGACTATAAAAGTAGAGAGAGGAAATAGTAAAAAGAGAAATAACCTCGACTGCGCCAACCCAAGCAAGCAACGCTTAGCCCTGCCGACTTAAAGTTATTGATGAATAACCTTACGTAGATAAGCAATAGCCTCTGACACTGTACCACCGTCTACGTCTACAATTTTATTAGCTTCGCGCATTGTGTCATCTGACACCTTACCAACCAGAGCTTGCAAGGTGCGCACGAATTTCTGATTCTTCGCAGCCATTGGAGACACGATCAGAAAACCATCGTATGGAAGTAATGCACTGCGCGGGTCAGTCAACATAACGAGGTCGTAAGCGGCGATGCGGCCATCTGTAGAATATGCAGTTATGACATCTACTTGCCCATTGCTTACCGCGGTATACATTAAAGTGGTGTCGAAAGTTAGCTTTTCAGAAAAATCAATTGAATAGGCATCGCGCACGGCTACCCATTCAGGCCGCCCGAAAAATTCTAAGTCGCCACCAGCAATCAATTGACCTGCAATAGGCACCAAATCTTCGATTGAGTTGACACCTAATTCAGCGGCTCTGGCTTTTGTCATTGCGAAGCCATAGAGGTTCTTGAATCCCATGGCACCGATATTACTGACATCGCCTGTTTCTTGAATATAGTCAGAGACCTGTTCAAGCACTGCAGCCCTGCCAGGGTTGTCAGATCTCCCCATTACTGTAGCCCAGACGGTGCCGCTGTATTCGAGATAAGCATCGATACTGCCGTCGCTAACCGCTTCGTAGGCAACAGAAGTACCCATGCCCAATCGAAGATCGACAGTAAAGCCAGCACTTTCTAACTCGGCCGCGAGCAAACCGGACATAATATATTGCTCGGTAAAGCCTTTGCCTCCAATAATGAAATCAGCCTTCGGTTTAGGCCACAGCGCGTACGCTGAAAGGGAAAACCCCACCACCGACGCCACGATGACAGCAAGTTTAATTTGCCCGTACTTCTTGGAAGGCCGACCCTTGGTTTTATTTTCAAACAGCCATTGGATCCCGGCGATAAACCAATCAAGTGACACAGCCAGTGATGCAGACGCCAGAGACCCGACGGTAACCGCAACAAGGTTACGTGTTTGCAGGCCAGTAAATATATAGTTACCAAAACTGGTGGCGCCTACCAAGGTCGAAAGCGTTGCTAGGCCCACGGTCCAAACCGCAGCGGTACGAATCCCAGCAATGATTACCGGCATCGCCAGTGGAATTCTTACCTTGATTAGGATTTGCGATGAAGACATGCCAATACCTTGGGCCGCCTCTACCACTTCTGCCGGCACAGTTTCCAAACCGGTAACCGTGTTGCGGACAATAGGCAACATAGAATAAAGCGTTAGGGCGATTATCGCTGGCAAGAAGCCAATCTCACCACCCAGCATTGCCACCACCAGCGCTAAGATCGCAACACTAGGAATTGTCTGGATAATGCTGATAATCGAAAGTAGAGGTTGTTTCGCCTTCGCTGATTGGGTGGCAATAATTCCCAACGGGACGCTTACAACGATTCCAAAAAACAGAGCAACTAAGGTGAGTGCCAAGTGACCCTGAAAATAAACAGGCAATAGTTGCAGCTGGTCCTGCAAATTAGTGTCCATTAAGTATTCACTTTATAGTCTGCGCATTAGCAGAGCGCATTAGACGTTCAAGACTATCAGCACGGCGCTTAGGAGTTTCCACCAAATCTTTTACATACTCATGCTGTGGGTTTTGTAAAAGCTGTGCTGGAGTATCAATTTGAAGAATCTTTCCGTCTTTCATTACAGCGATGCGATCGGCCATCAGAAGAGCTTCTGTCATGTCGTGAGTAACCATAATCACAGTGAGATTCAATTGCGTCTGAATACGTTTGAATTCCTCTTGCAGCACAGCTCGGTTTATCGGGTCCAAGGCACCAAATGGCTCGTCCATTAACACCACTTCTGGTTTTGCGGCTAATGCCCTTGCTACCCCTACGCGCTGTTGCTGGCCACCGGATAATTCATCTGGCATACGATCGGCAAATTCAGCATAGGGTAGACCAACAAGCTCAAGAGTTTCCTTGCAGCGCCTAACGATTCCGTCCTTACTCCAATTGAGCAGCTGTGGTACGGCGGCGACATTTTCAGCAACACTATGATGGGGAAACAGACCGATACCTTGAAATACATAGCCAATATTTCGCCTTAGTGACTCAGGATTCTGGTCGAGAATATTTTCGCCGTTAACGATGATTGTGCCGCCGCTTGGTTCTTCTAGGCGGTTTATCATTTTTAAAGTCGTGGTTTTACCGCTTCCTGATTCACCGATAAGCCCAAGTAGCTCACCTTTACTGACCGTAAAGGAGGTATCAGCTACAGCAAAGCTGCGGCCTCCATCGAAAGATTTTTGAATGCTATTGAGTTCAATCATGATTACGCAGTCTAACAAGGCGCGGGTAACACCGCCAATCTGCGTCAAGCTCCTCTAAACAGCTGATAAAATCCGACGTTGTGTCATAGAGTTTTACGCTTGAGGTACGTTAAAAGGCTGTGCCACTATTTTTGGAGGAGGCGGAGCTTTTGACAAAAGATGAAGCTTTTTAAAAGAGGCGAGGCAAATAATAGTTAACGAGGATCACCGCATCACTTAGCCAAACATGCTATGAATGGGCTCTGATGACATTAAATGAGGCATTAACTCAAACAATAACAAAGACAATGAATATGAGCCCACCAGCACATCTTTTCTTTGCGGGTGTGGGCTTGGGCTTGGGCTTGGGCTTGGGTAAGCCAATCATCAATATTAACTAGGACCGAGAGATGGAAAAACCAATGGCGAAGAAAAACTTTCAAGCATTTGAACTTGAATACTGTCAGTCAATTTGGGAACAGAAAGTAGAGATAAATCTGACCGAAAGCGGTGTTCACCCAGTAACCCTGGCTGAACTAATTGGTGATGATAGTGATCTTCAGGAAAAGCTTCTCCGTTTAGAGATCAACTACCCCCATGTAAACGGCATTCCTTTGCTTCGAGAGCGCATTGCGGCTCTTTACAACAATGCCGGCACTGAGAATGTTTTGGTTACCGTGGGGGCCGCAGAGGCGAATCTGATCACGATACAAACGCTTATTCAGGCAGGTGATGAAATCGCAACAGTCACCCCCACCTACAAACAGGTCTGGGGTATAGCCGAGAACCTAGGCGCAATTGTTAAACCCTTCTTTCTAGACTCTGAAAACAATTGGGCATTAGACATCGAGCACTTAAATACGCAGGTTAACCATAAAACTAAAGTCATCGCCGTGGTAAATCCAAACAACCCAACCGGCCATATCTTTACCGAAGCGGAGATGGACGCCATCGTTGCTGCTGCTGATCGAGTTGGCGCGTGGATTCTGGCAGACGAGGTTTATCGCGGAGCCGAGCGAGAACAGATAAGCGAAACAACCTCTTTTTTTGGACGCTATGAAAAAGTCATCGCAATCGGGTCAATGAGTAAAGCCTATGGCCTACCGGGTCTTAGAGTTGGCTGGATTGTAGGCCCTGCTAACATGGTGGAAGACATTTGGCGACGGCACGAATACTCGACTATTACCGCGACAATGCTAAGCAACCACCTCGCAGCCCACGCGCTTTCTGCGGATGTTCGCCCACGCTTAATCGAACGTGCGCGTCAGTATATTAGAGGTGGCTACCCTGTTCTTCAGCAGTGGATGGATTCTCAGTCGGGACTATTTAGCTACACCCCTCCACAGGCATCTGCAGTGACGTTTATTCGCTATAACCTAGACATTAACTCAACCGATCTAATGCATAAGCTCATTGAAGAAACGGGCGTATTTGTCGCAGCAGGAGACTCCTTTGGAATGGATAAACATCTGCGCATAGCCTTTGGGCAAGACAAGTCAGTATTGGAAGATGCCTTTTCTCGAATAGAAGGTGTGCTTAAACGACTTTAAAGAGAACGGTATTGAGGTTAGGCCACAATCCAAGTTAGAAAATGGCTAAAACAGATAAGAAGTTAGAAAGGTGGGAAAGGTGAACAGATAGAAATTGATAAGAATGAATAGAAGTTAATACGGACCGCTATTTGGCGTCGCGTCTGACTCCACTTCAGCTCTGCCGGATGCTTCTCTGCCTCTTCTCAATGCCTCAGAGGCTCGCTCAGACAAGCCGCCATCCAAACCCACTGTTACAAAACGAAAGCCTTCTTGCAGGCGCCGCTCAACTGTATTTTGGTTTGTTGTAATCGCACATGCCACCGCATTTGTAAGGCAGCTTTCAAGCACTGCCTGAATTGCCGCCTCAACCTGCGGCGCTGCCGCACTGGCGTAACCCATATCTGCACTTAAATCAGAAGGCCCAATAAAAATAACACCTATCCCTGGGACCGATAAAATATCATCAATATTTTCAACGCCCTGCTCTGTTTCGATTTGAATTACAGCAAGTAATTCGCCCGCTAAGTCGAGCGGCCATACATCGGCTTTCGCATAATAATCTGTCACACCCCAGTACCAAACTGCGTTGGATGGGTTTCGCCCGCGCAGTCCATTAGGTTCATAGTCTTGTGCACCTTTGAGCTGAGGATAGCGTGTGGCACGAACCGCTAATTCAGCTTCCGCCCTAGTGCTTATAGATGGATACATGACTCCAAAAGCACCAACGTCTAGTACCTGTTTGGCTTGTGCTAAAAAATCTTCTTTGCCCGTCGCCGGAATCCTAACTATTGGAATCACATCCGGCTGTAGATTGCCTTTCTCAGCGATTGTTCTTTTATCAGTCATGCCAAGAAGAAACAGGCGAAGTTTTTCTACATCAAACGGCGCATGCTCCATATCAATAATAACAAAATCCAAACCCGATCTTGATAAAGATCGGGCGTTGTTCAAGGAGTAATCAAAAGACAGCAAGCCAAAGGCTGGCGAATCATTTTCCAGCAGCTCGATTGCTTTGTTCAGACGCACAGAAGAATCTTGGGCAAGACTGCTGAGCCCAATGCTGGCAATGCCAACTGCCAGCACTAATTTAGTGAGTAAGCTCATCAGGGAGCTCTACTTGGCTACCCAAGGAGGCTGAATAAGCAGCGCCGGATCTGCATCGGCTTTAGGCACAAACTTCTGCGAGCGACCGTACTGATTATCACCTCCATAAAGGCTGCCTTCAGAGTCCACTGAAAAAGTATGCACTTCAATATAGCCGTCCGGCAGCTCACGAGGCACTAACCAGGTGTAAAGATAGTTACCTTCAAAATCCAAATTAATGAACCGCAGTGGGCCAAGATCGGTAATCCAAATGCTGTCGTCGTTGACAATAATATCCAGTGGCAAAGTAAATCCGTCCCACACGTCGACAAAGTCCATTACCGCCGGGTCGTCGGTAGTTCTAAACACGTTGATTCGCCCGCCCAGTCGATCCAGGCCAAAAATCAGACCCTCAGGACCAACACCCAAAGCATGAATGCCATCAAACTGACCCGGCCCTTCACCAAAGCCACCAAACTCACCTATATAGTTCAGCTTGTTATCCATAATCATAATACGATGGTTATCCAAACCATCGGCAATAAGAATTCGGCCATCTGGCAGAAACGCCACATCTTGAGGGCGGGCAAAATGGTTCTCATCGGTTCCTGGCACAAGCTTTTCACCAAGTGTTAGCAGTAATTCACTGCCATCATTTGAAAACACATAAATTTGATGAAAGGTTTCATTGATAACCCAAACACGACTTTCAGAATCATAGGGGCTAATTCTCACCCTATGAGGACCAGGCCCGTCAGAGTCTTCACACAAATAATCCCATTGATTCCAGATTTCTTGCACTTCTCCGTCACCGTTAACGGTGTATAGGCAATTTTGCCAAGTTCGACGCGTTGTATCGCGAAGCACGTTCAGACCCATGTCGCCGGCAAAACCAAGGAAATCTTCAGGAATTGGATAAGGCAGGACCGTCTCACCTCGCTGAGCAATAATAATGCGATCTGGAGATTCCGCCCAAACCCCTGAATTGCCCCCAAAGGCAAAGCCTGGCTCCGCAAACGGGTCGTGCCAAAGAGACACTATGTCATAAGGGCTTTCGCCGATGGGACCGCGTGCATTGCCCTCCTGCGCTTGCAAGGCAGCAGAAAATAGCCCAGCAGCAGATAGAAGGGTAAACACGCAGATTACTTGAAGGAGTCTAGTTATTCTTAATGTCATGATGAGCCTCTTATAGTTCGAACTCTAGCAGTTCTACTCTAATTAGAGGGTAAGCGAGACCCAGATGCAAGAGCCTGTTGCAAACAGAAACATGTTAGGAATATTTGCGCTAATGAGGAAGAGAAACTACCGCTGTTAAAGACCAGCAGTTGCCAGTAATGCCGGCCCCTGCTACTAGGTTTACCTAAGGCTTCCTTATGCATTTGGCTGCTATTTGTTGACTGTAAGTTTAAGTGTTTGACTCCTCGCTTCGATTTCTCATATAAGAATGCCACAAATAGACTTCTGTAATAATACAACCAATAATAAAGGTTGGTGCTCGCGTAATTCCTATAATGGGTGAAGCGGCTATGAATTCGGGTGGTAACGAATCCCCGGCCAATCCTGTGTAATAAAGGATCAGAGTGGACATGGCATAGTATCTTGCTAAGAACATTAAAGAGGCAAGAAAATAAAGCACAGATATCGAGAGCGTTATTGAATAATTGAAATGCTCTTTGCCTATATAGGAACTGATTAGCACGGCGAACGACGCTGACATCCAATAGTTAAAAAGCGAGTCCATCTGACCTGTCACGCTAATAATTAAATCGGCAATCTCAAATGTGGACATAATTTGATTCATATGATTAAGGTTCTTGTCATTGACTCATGTTTAGAATATTTGAACACATAACGCCGATGAATAGTAACGCCGTGCCATGCTTGTTTTCTGAATTGATTGATATTTGCGGCAATCATTTGGATAGTCCTTTAAATCGATACCGCTGTAAAAGCTAAAATAAACATAAATAAACTCATCGAGCCCGGGATCGCATGCGCGAGCGGTGCTGGGCACATCAATATATCTTTTGGCGGCGATATGAAGAAGTAGGGATCAATTTCTTCAAGTTTAGCTTTGACATAATACCAGTAGCTCCATAGTAGAGCGGTTAGGCAAACCAGAATTGTCTCCACGCCAAACGCGTCTACTAAGACTATAAGCTCGAGCCCAACCCAAAGCTCGGGCCCTGCTATCGCTAAACAAAGAAAGATAACGCCAATTTTAGAAAGAGTTGTTACTGTCATTTAATTTAGTCCTATTCTACTAGCTGTTAACGAAGTACAAAATAGCCGCCCTATTAACTGTCTCGCTAGCCAGTGCTTTTCTAAATTGATTGCTATAGACGATAAACTACAACATTTTTCATTTAAACCGATGAGTTAAAATAACCACTCGGCATCAACCTAATTTTTATTGAAAACGAACTGTTCCCCGGACTTTATCCACTCTTGCAAGAGTGTTATCCCAGGAACGTCACCCCCCAATTGATAATCCAGCAGTAATGGCAATGGGTAGTAGCAAGAGTAAAGTTATACAAGACGCCGAAATAGCATAAAACACGAAATCTTTTTTTTCAATATTATTGAAAAATTTTCTTCGAAAAAAAACAAACATTTAATGACTAATCGATTAGCTCAAGTAGCGAATAACAGGTTTTAAAATTGGGGTTTGAACTGACGAAAGACGTGCTATCTGGGGCGAGTGAAGTCGTCAACAATGAAAGGGCCTGTACTGATATTGCGTAATATATGTTAACTCTAGTTTCATTATTGTTGCCTTTATATTTTAATTTTAGGGCAGAGCAACTTATTCGATACCTTGAGCGTAATATTAGCCAATCTGATTATTACAAAGTATGGCGCACCGGTTCCATGTAATTATGTACAGTGTTTATGGATCTTGGGGGCACATAGCACCCTGAATAATAGTCCTGCAGTGCGCGCCTTTTTTGATTTGATTGTTATGTGTTGGCCTGAATTCAATTTAGCTACCGTTGCCTGGGGCTTCCACACAGCTGATTTCCCAAGGTATTCCAAACTTATCAACCAGACTTGCATATGCAACAGACCAGAACATTTCTTGAAGTGAAGTTTTTACATCCCCGTTCTCAGATAATGCTTGAAACAGTTTCTCCGTCTCTATCAGACTTTCTGGCTCAAGTAGCAGATAAAAGCCCTCATTTTTTTTAAACTCATCAGGTGAAATATCCGCTCCCGCAATTTCTGATTTTTCTAGAGTTAAAGTTGCATGAGCTATCCACTCTCTCCATTGTGCGGGCACTTGCCTCGCTACTGGCGACTCACCAAAGGAGGTCATTGATAGTGATCCGTTTAGTAGGTCTCTATAGAATTCAAAGGCTTGCTTGCAGTTACCGTCGAATGTAAGGTGTGGGACTAGCTTCATAATTAATCTACCGCCAAATTTTTACTATGTTTAACACCTCAAAACATATAAGGTCCTGAGCAATAGGTGCGCTCTGCGCGCCCTTGCTGATTAAATGATTACATGTTCCACAATTAGCTGAACCTAACATACTGATATTAAGACTTGAATTCAAAATATTTGCCCTAATTAAGTGTATAAATACGGAGACGAAATTTTGAATGATTCATTAAAAATGCAGTACTTAATCATTTTTTTCCTGGTATTGTTTGCATTTCTTGCGACGAAATTAATCTCATCTCTGAAGAAGCGGAAAAACAACGTTCCCTTATGGTCTACCATTTTCGAGGGCATTACTATGGGACTAGTTAATCTGGATGCACAGAAAAATCCTGATACGAAAATTGAAAGAAAAGCAAAAAAATCCGGTAAGGAAGAATTTTTTAGCGACTTCATTGATCCTGAATCCATTCCCGCCAGTGAAAAAGACTGACTCATAACGCACTTAATAATAGGAGGCAGATAGCGTCTCTGATTTGATTTTTATGTTTCGCTTGCACTGCCGTTTGCTGCAACAAGTTCGTTTATAGTTACACTTAGACCAGACCCTCGATTGAGAAATACTGCTCTGCGAAAAGGATCAGTTAGAAATCTAGCAAGTAACTGTTCTGCACCAAGCCAGTGTTCCTCCTCAATTAGACCTTGTTCATATCGGTAATAAAGGTTTTCGAATTCGAGATAGTCCAGTTCTACTTCGAAAAAGCGAGCCATAATTTGAGCGCCGGAATTAAGTGTTTTTGACTCATAGCTTTCTGAAGCGTTTAACCACCATTCTGGTCTTTGGCTAGAATCCCATAATGTTTCCAGCATAAGCATATAGGATTCGCTTTCCATTTTGGCTCGAATATCTTCCTTTCTGGATTCGATTCCATCAGAGAAAGATTGAGCTAGAGCGATATCGCGATCCAGTTTCATTTGTAACCCTACAAACGCTAATGACCCAACTAGTGCGATTGCGCCAGCCATTTCAAGGAATTCTTTGTTGTTAAGTTTCAAATTTTTTATTCCTGTATTTTTCTATTCGAACACCACTAACTCTCCAAGACACATAAGGCCGTTAATAATGGCCGCTGCGCATAGCGAGCGTCCTTTTTGATTTGATGGTTATGTTTTGGTCATATTTCAATATTTAGTTTTAGTCGGATGGGTAATAGATGATTTCTTTCTTATATCAAACATAAATCTGAAGGCAGCAATTATTCCTGCGAGTTCTGCGATGCTAATCACAGAAGGAAGCCAGTATTCGAAGGAAGAGCTTGTTCTATTTCCAACGTTGCTGGCTTCAGCAAAAAAGCTATATGAGGCATACGCTAAGATAAGAGCGAATACTCCAAATAGAGAGCTTACGATAAACATTTGGGATTTTGAAAGTTGTTCGCCAACCGTATATGCGATGATCAAATACCCACTCACAACCGTAAAGTACAGGGCCATAGCAGTCATAGCATAACCTAGGAGGCTGAACGTCAATTCTGCGGTTTCAAATTCTGTCACGAAACTCCTTTATCAAATTTATCAAACTGTAATCGCTTAAGCGGTTAAATCAGTATGTGACATGTTGGTGGATTCAGTAACACTGGGTAACTTTACGAAACACATAACGCCCTTAATAATTCGAGCCAGCGTTAGCTGGCGTCCTTTTTGATTTGATCGATATATATCATATTCACAAACGCTGGATACTTCCTAATCTGCAGTTTGTTTCAACTTGAGAAATTCGTATACCAAAGAATGTATATGCAGACGTGTAGACGTTGTCTCCATCCCTCTCTGTAACTGCAATATCCTTAATCCATAATTGTTCGATAGGGTTTTCAAATGTTCGATAAGCACCAAGACGTCCACATTCTATCTCTTCGCGACTGAGCATAGTGGAATCTGCTATATCTATGGGGATAAGCAGCGCAGCCATAATGAAGGCTGCTAGTCCAATTCCTGAAATTGTTGAATTCCGCAAGTTGCTACTCTGCACACATAACATTTGTATATCTGTTCCACGCGGTATTTTTCTCCATGTGACGATAAGTGTATCTGCCAACTCTTTTATTATTAATCATAAATCACTTTATGTATTGGCCGGTCAGTTTAAATATGGAGGGTCCCGTGTATCGTCAATATAGAGCCCGTCATATAGCAAATAGGAGGTTTCCTCATATTTGGTCTACGTAATTCCTACGCCCCTAATTTATATCGACATTTTTTCGTGTAACTGATGTAAAGCGAGCTAGGCAACTAGTTTCAGACTCAATTACGCAAGTTCGCGCCATAGTTACTACCCTAGCTATCTTATCTTCAAGGTAATAGAGAGAGTTAAAAAATGACCAGTAAATTTTTTGAATACGTGCGTTCTAATATTCGCCTGCGGGGCTACAGTTTAGCTACCGAAAAGACCTATTTATTGTGGATTTGCAGATTCATCTATTTTACCGGCAATGAACATCCCGCAACTGTGCCTCTTTCTCAGATAAGTGCTTACTCACTTATATGGCTGTAGAGAGGGCAGTAAGTATTAATAAGCAAAAAACAGCGCTGAATGCTATTGCTTTCCTCTTTGAGAAATATCTAAAACGTGAAATGGGAGATCAGGGTTCAAGCTTGCCAGCAAACGCCGCCTAATGTTCTTTCTATGGATGAGGTTAGGTCAGTTCTTAAAAATTTGGAAGGTAGGAATAAACTGATACTTCAATTGTTATACGGGAGTGGGCTTAGAGTGGGTAAGTGTTTGCGTCCTCGCGCACAGGATATCGATTTGAATAGGTTTGCTCTCGCTGCCCATGATGGAAAAGGGCGTAAAGATCAGTTGCTAGCGCGGCAGTTGCATCGGCTAGCCTAGCCCGTCGGAGCAGACTTAGATGCGTTATCAGCCTCATCGCTGGCAAGTTCTGACATTTTCAACACCGAGCTATGCATAGCCTCTAATGTTCTTTGAAAACGCTTGGCGTCCTCCGTGCCTATCTCTTTTGCGATAGCTGCAGAATTCAACTCTCTGATTAGGTCGAGCATTCGATCGCCCTCTTCGCGAAGGTTAGTGTACCTGCGCTGGTTTGGGATAAATTTTGCTGATAGCCCCCAAATTCCTGCTTGCATCAGTAATACACCGATAATTGCAATTGGCATCTGTGCCCGCACGTTCAAACTGGTTCCTAGAATAATCGCACTAAAAACCACTGCGATACCAACAGCGGTGAGAGCCAAATCAATATTTCGGCGTATATTTTTTTTCAAACTTGTCTCTCCCTACAAAAGTTAGCGGCGCACTACTGTGGTGCAATAAACTGTCAGTCCCCTCGTTTGATTAGCGGCATTGGGTGCTTTTAATTTAACTTAAGCCACCTCTCATCTATCCCTCATCTATCTCTCACTTATCTCGGAGCTACCGCCTGCCTCCCTCCTACCTACCTCCTACCTCCTACCTCCTACCTCTGATTGGCGTTATTCCAACGGCAAGGATATCTTGAGTTCTGCCAATATCAGCAGGCTGCGATCCAAATCCTTTCCAGCCCACTCTAACAATGTGCTGGCACTCGGGGTAACCCGGTCATTAAAAACGACTTCACCGTTGGCTATGACGGTAATACTTTCATCAAAATTTACCTCGTCAGGATTCAACAACAGCGTAAATTCAGCCGCTCCATCTGCAGACACGGTAAAGCTGTTGTCTTCTCGAGTCACAGCCATAATCGCTGGCGATCCACGCTTAGATCTCTTATTAACTACCAGCCAGTGGTTTCGGTTATAGCGATCTGTGCGGTCTGCTACCCATTCAAGATGATCCGGAAAAGGGTCTCTGGGATTCTCCACCTTAAACGCCTCTATCAGCGGGGCCTCGTCCGGCAACCAATTGGTATTGTGGCCACCATCTTTAATTATTTTAAAAGTATGACTGACCCCCGTTTCTTCCAGCAGTTTAATGAAGGGCTGTACTGATTCCGCTGGATAAAGCCGATCCACTTCGCCATTGACGATATACAAAGGTTTATTTAACAAATTCTCAAAGAACAACCGATAACCGCCGCCGCTGTTGGCATTGCGAAGCACGCCGGGGTGACCGATATAAGGCAGGAACGAAGCCCACTGCGTTGGCTGTTTAAAAGCAAAAAAATAGGCTCCCGTGCCACCATCTGACACGCCGGTTAAACTGACGCGGTTTTCGTCGACATTGTAATTTTGCTTAAGCAAATTGAGCAAGGCCGTCAGGTTGTCCGCCTGCATTGACTGCCACCAATAGGCGTCCTTCCAAGCCGCTGGCACAACTAATATTCGATCCTCTTTCTTCAGGCTATCGTAGCCGCGGCGCCACAATGTCTCACCTATCTCCCATTCAGACCGCCCTACTCCCCCATGGAGCATAAACTCCACCGGGTAAGACTGCGCTGCGTCATAGGACTCTGGAATCAAAAAGGCAAAAGGAAAACGAGTGCCGTCCTCACTGAATCGTTCTTGGGCAAGCTCCCCCACTGGAACAGATTCATCAAACCTAGGGCCTTTTTGCAACCATTCATAGAGAGCCTGCACATCCGGTGCAGCGGCGATTAGCGCATCAGCGCTGGTTTCTCGATCAGTAGATGTTGCCGCCTGCCAAAAATCAGTAACCAGTTGCTTGGGGTCTGCCGTGCTATCTTGTGCGCTCAATACAGCGCTAACTATAGAAAACGTGATTAGCAGCGCTGTATTCGAAATTTGCTTATACATAATGTTTACCTTATGCCAATTTAATCGAGCTGCCCCATCAAACGAGGATAAAAGTCTATAGATCGATTCTCCAACTCGACAAGCCCCAATAAACAGAATATCCAATGGCATTCAACTAGTTTAAAATGATTAACTCTACAGTCTCGCGATGATGCTGGCAGATCTTCGCATAGTTTCCATACTTTACTCGTATAAAAACCATGATGGTAAGCGCCAACAACGCAGCTCTACTCAAACGTCCAAAACTAGCCCTTGCCTGGAGAAGTTGGCAGGGCCAGCTTATTGTGTGCGTTTTGTGCAGCACGTGGCTCACATTTGCCTCCGCGCAAGGGAGCCAAGAGGGCCAAGAGGGCCAAGATAGGCGGGGGCTTCAAGGCACAGGCGATCTGCCTTTCTTGGATTTAGAGACACCCCTGCGAATGAATTTCGAAGGCTCTTGGGAAAAAGATTTTCGCCGCAGCGACAGCTGGCAAGACGAACTAAACCGCATGATGTTAATAAGGCAGGAACGCGCCGGCAACCAGCGCGCCGGCGCTAGTTCGGGCGGCGGGCCGGCAATATCCCTAGGCAACATTAATCTCAATAGTAGCCGCCGAGGTTCAAGTGTCATTGACCTTGCTAGACTGGCCGAATTTATAAGCCGCCAAACGCGTCTAACAATAATACAGGACCGCTATCAGGTAAGAATTGAACGAGAGGGTGAGGCGCCACTTGTTTGCGGTGTTGAACATGGCAGCCAAGAGGTATTTACCAGCGTCCATGGATCAGAGGTTTGCAGTTGGGAAAACCAACGTTTACTGTTTGTTGTCACTCTACCGGGGGGCATAACTATCACGCACCGTTTTACGGTATCTTCAGATAGAGAGCTTTTACAGATGGTAACCGGTATTAGAAGCAAAGGTTCTGCTCCTTTTAATCTAAGACAGGCTTTTAATCGATATGATGCGGCACCGGACCAATATAATTGCATTCAAACCCTGAGCCGCGGCAATGTTTGCAGTCAAAGAACCGAGTTGGAATAACAAGTTAATATGGTGTTGTTTAGTAAAGCTTTTCCAAAATGCATTGTGCTCAGCATTATTCTTGCCTTTTTAAGCTCCTGTGCTCAATCTCCGCCGCCGCCTCCGGTGGTCATTTTAATGCCGTCCGTAGGATCCGTCGAACTACTCGTCGCTAATCAAGCGCCTTCGGAATCGGTTCAGTTAGAGATTGGAATTCAAGTTTTTGATAACAGATTAGACGCCGAAGACCGCGAGCGTTTTGAAGACTGGGTATACTCAGAGATTCGTGAAAACGAAGTTAACTACCTCCCTTATGTGTTACGAAACACCCTGTTAGAGACCAACCACTGGGGAGCTGTCAGAGTATTGCCCCAGCCAGACCCCTCGGTGGATATTCAAATTGAAGGCACAGTTTTGCATTCTGACGGCGACCGATTAGAAATAGCCGTTCTAGCCACCGATAGCGCAGGGCGTCAGTGGCTTAATAAAACCTATGCCGACACCACTGTGCAGGCCGACTTTCCCGACTCGACTCGATTCACCACCGGCAATCCTTTTAATCCAAACGGCTTTGTCGATCCATTTCAGGATATCTATGACCAAATCGCTAATGATTTATTGCTGACTCGTGAGTTAATGGATAGCGCCGAACTCGTCAATATAAAGCGAGTATCTCAAATGGTCTATGCAAGCGATTTGTCACCGGAAACTTTCGCCCATACCCTCACAACCGATGAACAGGGTTTGCTAACCGTTACAAGCCTCTTATCCGAGGCCGACCCAATGTTGGCACGACTCGAAAGTATGCGGGACAGGCATCTGGTTTTTATTGACACGGTCGATGAGTATTACGAGGCTCTGTATACCGAAATGCAACCGTCTTATGTTATCTGGCGCCGCTACTCTCACGACCAAATTGATGAGACGCAAAGGCTCGCGTCACGGGCTGACGACTATGATCTAGACGATTATGGAACGTCGAGTTCCTTTGTGTCCCTTACTCAGCGCTACGACCGATATCGCTGGAGCAAAATTTATGAACAAGAGTTCCGCGAACTAGCCGCTGGTTTTAATAAGGAATTAGCGCCTGCTATTTTAAAGTTAAGCGAGCAAGTTAATGGCGTAAGCGGAACAATGGAAGAGCAATACGTGCAGTGGCGTCGAATTTTGCAAGCTTTGTTCAGACTAGAGACCGAACAAATGTAGTTCCTGTTCGTCCTACCCAAAAAGAGCAAGGATTTACCAAGTTTTCTTCAAAAATCCGTTTTAATTGAACCCAATTACTGTAATCTGACGACTCATTCAAAATGGCTGAGTTGATTATGTCCGAATCTATAGCTGGATCACCCTCAGGCAAAACCGCCATCATTGCTACCTCAACTGCGGCCGCGCTCGTCATCCTTTTGGCACTTGGATTTACTCTCTACAGTGCCATCTGTCCTTGCGAGCGTACCCCAGGCGGTTTTTTGTTTGGCACTCTATCGACAGGGCCAGTCAATGATTGGAATTTCGCAAACTCAGAGCCTCTATGTCAGCTGCAAATCTATGCAGGTATTCGCCCTCATTCCATTAACTTAAATTGCATGTCGACCCCGCAGGGTGAATTGTTTCTTAGCTGCTCTGTTTGCACACAAAAATATTGGGCAAAACAAGTTCAAGCCAATGAGCCCGCAAGGCTACGTCTAGATGGCATTGTATACCCAGTGATTTTGAATCGAGAAACCGACCCTGCTCGAATGGATACTGCATGGAGCTCAAGAGTTATGAAACTGCAGACATTTGGTGGCGGGGCTATAAACCCTACTCCAGAGCCTACCGCGCCACGACCTGAACATTGGTGGACGTTTCACGTTGCGTCAGCCACATAGCTGAAGTGTTTGCTCAATCTAAATTACGCTGCGCTCTTAAAAAAGTGCTGGGTAACAACGGTCTTGTGTGACTAAAAGCTTGGGTAACTCCGGTCGTGAACAACTGTATCCCCAAGCAGCTGTATCCCCAAGCAATTACAGCGCTCTAGCTAATAAAGCCCTGATAAAATTCTCCTTCAAGTACTAACACTTCCTAATGGTTAAGCGAAACTACTCTGCTGCCGGCTTTAATTCTGATTCGCTCTTTTGCAAAGTCTCCAATAGTCTAGACACCGCTTCTGGCGACCCGGTGTTGCGCGCAATCAAATTATAAACCACCGGCACCACAAACAAAGTTGTAATGGTGGTCATTAGCACACCGGAGAAAATTACCGTGCCTAGCAATATGCGGCTTTCCGATCCAGCACCGGTTGCAAATATTAGCGGTATCGCACCCATCAATGTTGATATCGCTGTCATTAGTACCGGGCGCAAACGAAGGTCACACGCCTCTATTAGGGCCTGACCAAATTCAAGCCCTTCGTCACGCAGCTGATTAGCAAACTCAACAATAAGAATACCGTTCTTACTGGCGATGCCGACCAGAATTACCAAGCCAATATTTGAATAAATATTCAATGAGCTATCCGTCAGCAGCAGACCGATTAGGGCACCTAATATAGCCAGCGGTACGGTGGTCATAATAATCAGTGGATGAACAAAGCTCTCAAACTGCGCCGCTAGCACCAAAAACACTACCAACAACGCTAAAAGGAATATCGTGATGATTCCACCTGAGGTACTCTTTAGATCCAAAGACTCTCCTTTGTAATCAATTTGAGCATATTCAGGCAATTCGGTGGCAACCACGTTCTCTAAGAACGCCAGCGCAGCATCCAACTCCGCTCCAGGCACTAGACCCGCTGAGATAGTAATTGAGCGAATTCGGTTGTACCGACGCAGTGATGTTGGACCGGCAGTGTTTTCGACACTAATCACATTTGATAGAGGTATAAGCTGACCGGAGGTATCTGAGCGCACATAAATATTGGTCAGGTCATCTGGGCTAGCACGCTGATCGTCTTCTGCTTGCAAGATAACATCGTATTCTTCACCCGCACTGGCAAATGTAGTCACGCGGCTTTCGCTCATCATTGCTTGCAGCGTGCGGCCAATTGACTGAATAGACACGCCCACATCGGCGGCCCGAATTTTATCCACCGTGATTGAAAGGCTAGGCTTGGTTTCATTGAAGTCAGAGTCAATGCGAGTAAACATTCCGCTTTCACGCGCGCGCTCCATCAACAAGTCTCGCCACTGTACTAGTTCGTCATAATTGCGGCCGCCGATAACAAATTGAACCGGATCGCCGCCGCCGCCACGGCCAAGGCCTGAACGCATAAACATAAAGGCTCTTATTCCGGGAATCTCTGCCCACTTAGTATTCAATTCACTCATCACTTCAGAGGTTTGTTTTGTTCTATCTTCCCAAGAAGGCAGGGAGATAATAGTCATGCCACTGTTAACGCCACCGCCGCCGCCCCAGCCCGGAGTCATCGTCACGATATTTGAAACTTCGCCGTCGTCAACGTAGTCCATCACTGAATCTTGGATAGCATTTACCTGCTCTTCCATGTAGCTCAAGTTAGCGCCCTCGGGGCCGGCTATGCGTGCAAAGATCACACCTTGATCTTCTGAGGGTGCAAACGCTGATGGTAGCTGTTGAAACAACATAAGGATTGCTGCCATTACTAATACAAGCGAACTGGCAATCACCCAACTATAGCGAAGGCATTTTGTTAGGGCTTCGTGATAACCACGCTGAAGCCAGCGAAAGAATACATCAACGTGATGGGTCATCCAGCTTTCATGAGCATGATTATTCAGTAGTTTTGAGCTCATCATCGGTGTTAAAGACAGCGCTAATATGCTGGAAATAACTACCGCGCCACATATTGTGACCGCCAACTCATAGAACAAAATACCAAGATTACCTTCTAAGAATACCACCGGTACAAATACCGCAATGAGAACAGCAGTGGTCGCAATAACCGCAAAAGCAACCTGTCGTGATCCGTTATAAGCGGCCAGCAAAGGGGGTTCTCCCCCCTCCACACGGCGTTGAATATTCTCCAGCACCACAATCGAATCATCAACAACCAGACCAACGCACAAAACCAGGCCGAGTAAAGTAATGAGGTTTATAGACAGCCCGAATGCTGACAAAACAATGAATGTCGACATCAAGCAAACCGGGATTGTAACAACGGGGATTAGCATGACTCGCATGGAGCCAAGAAACATATAGATGACTAAACTAACTAATCCCATAGTCATAAAGATGGTTGTGTAGACCGACGATATAGCGTTCTCGATAAATTCGGCGTCACTAGACGATACTACCAAATCCATGTGATCTGGCAGCGTAGGTTTAATCTTCAATGCTAGGGCCTCGGTGCTTCTGAGAACTTGCAAACTATTGGCTGTAGATTGTTTAACAATCCCAAGGCCCACAGCTTCAACACCATTACCTTTATAAATAGATCGCTCGTTTGCTGACCCCAATTCAACTCGCGCTACTTCGCCTAAGGTGACTAAAAAATTATTATCTCCTCGCGCTATAACTAAGCGAGAAAAGTCATCGGCAGATTGAAATATTCTTTCAACACGCACCGCAAATTCCATATCGGCAGATTCAATCCGGCCAGCGGGGAGCTCAACGTTTTCGCGTCGCAGAGCATTTTCAACGTCGGTTACAGTTAGCCCGCGCGCCGCAAGCGCGACCCGGTCCAACCAAACGCGCATCGCGAAACCACCGTTGCCACTTACACGAACGTTGGACACGCCGTCGAGTACCGCAAACTGGTCGACAATATAACGGTTTGCATAGTCATTGAGCTCTAGATAGGACATCTGGCTACTTACCAGATTAAAATATTGTATAGGTCGAGCATCGCTGTCTGCTTTCGCGATTTGGGGCGGGTCTACGTCTTCGGGCAGTGAGCGAACAACACGCGAAATCTTGTCGCGAATATCATTCGCGGCAACTTCAATATTAGTGCCTACCGCAAACTCTACAGATATTCGCGAGCTGCCATCATTACTGGATGAGTTAATCGCATCAATACCATCGATACCATTGATCTGGTCTTCAATGATTTCAGTAATTTGAGTTTCTACAATTTGAGCTGATGCACCCGCATAAGTGGTACTTATAGAAACTATAGGAGGGCTAGTGTCTGGGTATTCACGAAGAGGTAAATCATTGAAAGACATGATGCCGAACGCAACAAGCATTAAACTTAGTACGGTGGCAAAGACTGGCCGTTTTACTGAGATATCTGAAAGAATCATAATTTAGATGCTCAAATTATATTACGTCGATAATGCTAGGTAATTATTCTCTTAGGTTCCAGGCGGACTTGGCGGGCGCCCTCGCTGATTGCCAGCAGGCGCTGGCTCCCTTCCCTGAGGCTGCACAGTCTGCCCAGGCCTCACGCTGATCGTGCCCTCGCTGACTACTTCTTGTCCTTGTACAAGACCGGATATGATTTCGACAAAACCATCTCGACGGCGACCTAATTCTACTTCTGTTCTGGCCACTTTATTTTCACTGTCAACGACAAAAACATGTTGCCGCCCTTGCGACGCAATGATCGACCGTTCAGGAACTACTAGCGCTAGTTTTTCATTTAACGCCAAAGACACCGTCATCAACATTCCCGGACGAAGCTGTAAGCTGCTGTTATCAATAGTTGCACGTACCGAAACGCCTCGCGTTACCGGATCGATACGCGACCCAACCACGCTCACGGTACCTTCAAATATTTTGTCGTCATAAACGATGCTATTAGATTGAATGATCTGACCAACCCTGACGTCAGCGAAGTACCTTTCAGGGATTGTAAAATCAAGCTTAATAACTGACACATCGTCTAAAGTGGTGATCACCACCCCTGGGGTAAGCAGCGATCCTTCGCTAATATTTCTGAAACCTAGATAGCCGCTGAATGGCGCTCGGATTAGGCGATCATCCATCGCAACCAGCACGCCTTCAAAGCGTGCCCTTGCTGTATCCAAATTAGTTCTGGCCTGGTCTTTTTCGTTATCTGCTACTAAATTCTGCGCTGATAGATTTTCGATGCGGTCAAATTGGCGAACGGCATCATCTACCGTTGCTTGGGCTTCGGCCAAGCGGCTTGCCTCATCTGCTTTAACCAGTTCAACTAATATTTGGCCACGCTCGACGAAGTCGCCATCCTCAAAATTCACAGCAAATACCGTTTCAGATACTTTTACCGTCAGATTGACCGATTCATTGGCAACTGAGGTACCGACAGACTCAATTTTATCGGCCACCATCCGCTGTTCAACGCTACTCAAGCCAACCACTGGCACCCTCCCAAAACCACCCCTAAAGCCACCTCGTGCGGCAGGTTCTTCAGCTACTTTGGCGAACACTAGATAAAACAAAGCAACAACGCCAACGAGCATGAGCAAAAATATCGGGTGTCGAATGATAAACTTCACTTTAGTTTCCTGAGGCCTAACGGCCTATGGTGTTCAGCCTGTTGCTCGCCTTAATATCAATGGCAAAACTCAGCTTGCGATAATCGTCCGAGCGCATTCTAAGGTCGCAGAATGTAAACTTGACGTAAATTGATCGAATATTGTCAATTTATACGGATTTTACGCGCTTTTTTGTTCATCAGTTCACTATTAACGCTGGTTTCTATGATGAAGTGCCCCAAAGGCGCGATAAAGAGTAGGTAGCTTGGGTGAGATTGAGTGGAGATGCAAAAAAGACGTCGCCGAATTGAAGGCATCTAGCGCTCTAAGCCAGAGCTGAGAGTAAAGGTATTCGAGCCGTAGGGCCCGCTAAAGTCAGCAAAAACCCATCTGAGGGACCTAGCAACACGCCACCTCAGATGGTTTACGTCGCTAAGCTAGATTGTTAGCAAACAGATTAAGCAATCGACTCCAGGCCCGTTCCGCCTGAACTTCGTTATACGCTTGAGAATCAGGCGGACACCAGCCGTGTAAAGTATCTGTATAGACCTCTATTTCTGCTGACATATCTGCCGCTGCATAGGCAGCCCTTAAAGTCTCTTTTGCCACTGGATCGCTGGCGTCATCATTGGCAGCAATACAGTGCAACATTGCTGACTGGGTTTGCGGTATTAGTAAATGCGGGCTGTTTTCTTGATCATTGGCAATACCCCCACCGTGGAACGTGCCGCCAGCACCTAAGCGATCGGGCACCGCCGCAACTGTGCGCATTACCATAGGCCCTCCCATGCAATAACCGGTCGTGCCGATGCGCCGCGATGTATCTACCGCGCTCTGCTGATCTAGAAAGTCCACCATGGCTCGAGCATCGGTAAAGTGTGTTTCGGCATTAAGATTTTGGGCCATCGGCAACACTATGGCGCGGGTTTCAGGCTGACCAAAACTGGCTCCTTGTCCTACTACAGGTGATTTCGCATCTCTATAAAAGGGATTAACCACTAATACTGAATAACCTGACTGAGCTAAGCGCTTGCCCATTTCTCGGAACGCTGGGCGCAGGCCAAGAATGTCTGGCCAGACAATTACAGCCGCATGAGACCCTGACGACGGGTGAACAAAGTAACAGTCGGACACGCCATCTGGTGTAGTGACGTTAACGTCAGATTCAGTGACAGATTGGGCATTAGCCACCGGCGGCAACATCATTGCCAAGCCAACTGTAGCGGTCATTCTATTAAAATCGCGGCGCCCCAACCCTTTTGGCTTGCCTAAAAATTCCTCTACATCTTGCTGCGTATCTTCATCACACATGGCTGTCTCCTATTTATGCTTGTCGCTTTTTAAAGTGATCCTAATTTATTCTATAAGTATTCTTGGGCTGATCTCTACCGGTTGAACACCGTAACTATGAGAGGAATCGCGCCGGTGTTAAAATACACCAACATTACAACAACAATACTCTTTTTGATTCAGTCAATATAGTAGCAGCCCTCTATGAAAGGCGCTGCAATCATCCGTGAAGGTCATAAAGAGCCGTCAGGGCATCAATAAAAATATTAATCACATAGGTAGTCAAGTAGCTGCCAAAGCTAGATTATGAAATCCTCACTTTAAGGCATTAACAACTCCCACTATTCTTGCCAGTAACATTAAAGCCAGTCTTTTAATTTCGAGCTT
>Ga0208413_1000227_pt1 | contig 49791 bp, 37 predicted proteins | sample AntAceMetag02UKD_FD_184761 | JGI IMG/M metagenome (GOLD analysis project Ga0208413, IMG submission 184761) | Saline lake microbial communities from Ace Lake, Antarctica - Antarctic Ace Lake Metagenome 02UKD (SPAdes) (version 2) | ecosystem: Environmental > Aquatic > Non-marine Saline and...
GGGCAAATTTAAAGGGCGCAAATTTAAAGGGTCATGTCGTCACCTGTCTACATTATGACGCATACGCCATAGTGCCATCCTAAGCGTGGCCGACCGACCGATGTTAAGTGAATCAGCCAACCATACGAGCGGGACGCCCATTTCTCGCTGCATGCGATCAGCAATTTGCCATTTCCATGCCGGCTGTTTCTGGGGGCCCTCGAGGCCCATCGGTTCACGTCCCGCTTCTCGCAACAGTTCATGAAAGCGAGTTTTCCATCTCAGTTCCTGCATTTCTTTCGGCTCCAAATACTCCGCATTGGGAGCTGACTCTCCGGCAATGGCAGACCTTTGGGCCAACGCACGTTTCCAGTCCGTCGAACCGATCGCCCAGCCCCTGGAAAACGACAAGCGATCCCGTAGGGGTTTCCCTGTCTCCTTCACGTGCTTCTCGGCCAAATACTGCACATAACGCTGCCAATCCTCGCGGCAGTCCGACATTCCTTGCGTCCTAAGCCACTCCGTCGCGTTAAGCCCTTGAAAACGCTCTCCCTGCACAAATCGGCCAAGGCTGGACCACCTAAATCGGGCCACATGCTCAGTCTCCACCATTCCCGCTCGAAGCGGATTCAGGTGAATGTAGTCCGCCACCCGTGCCCACACTCCCTCGTTCTCCAAAACCAGTGCCTTGAATCTCCCTTGGAACAAATGCCCCTGCTCACTCCGCATTCGATTGAAACGGGTGGCAAAGGTGGCCTGCAGCCATTGCATGCCCGCGGATAAGTTCGGCTGCGGCGTTCGCATCGCCAAATGAAAATGGTTTCGCATCACCACATAGGCACCCAATTCCCACTCAAACCTCTGCACGGCCTCCTCCAACGTCTCCACAAATCGCTTCGCCGAACCCGCAGATCCAAAGACATCCCGTCGGTAGTTTCCACGATTAATCACGTGGTAAATCGCTCCTGGATATTCAATTCGAGGCGCTCGCGACATTCCGAACACTATCCCCCCTACTCAACTTCCGTCAATTGTAGACAGGTGACGACATGACCCTTTCGGATCCCCTCAAACCTCTGCACGGCCTCCTCCAACGTCTCCACAAATCGCTTCGCCGAACCCGCAGATCCAAAGACATCCCGTCGGTAGTTTCCACAATTAATCACGTGGTAAATCGCTCCTGGATATTCAATTCGAGGCGCTCGCGGCATTCCGAACACTATTCCTCCCTACTCAACTTCCGTCAATTGTAGATAGGTGACGACATGACCCTTTCGGATCCCCGACCTCCTGTTCGGATTGCTCGCACCCTACCGGATTGCCGTAGGATTTACTCGCCGATTCAAAACTTCAGGAAAATATTCTCCAGCAACATCCAGTAATCTATTATTTATTTCTCTCCGATTATTCTGAGACGACTGAATAGAGCTTCTCCTCGAGCGATTAGGAAACCGAATTTTGGGGCTATCTTCGTCGTTCTTTACATCAAGACTAATTTCACCGATGTGAAGCCGATCAACGTCAATTTCTATTGAATAAAGTCGTCCGCTGTTAACTCCACACAAAAACACCACACCGTCAGCACCATCATTTTTTTTCGTTGGCTCGTTAGAAAAATATCTGAATTCAACCACAAATTTCTTTCGATTTTCGCAATAAAATCCCCGAATTTCCTCTGGAACATCATAAGGTGACGACGAAACTTCGAAATAAACACCCTTCTTCTTCGACCGTGATGTTCGATCAATTGCGGTCTCCTCAATCTTTCGCCAGCCCTTCTTCATATGAGTAAGTTACCAAGGCACGCTCCATACGGTCGATATTTTTGTTTGAGAATTTTTGAGGACATGAGGGACTCGTTCCGACTGTCGATGAGTAAAACGCCCCAAATCCGTCCCTCTTTCTCAACGGGGATTCCCCAGAATGATCGAGGCAAAATGAAACCATTTTTTATTTTATTCTGAATCCAATCTGCAGAGATATTCGTATCATCCGCATATCTCTCAATCGTGGGGAAACTCGAGTCCTTTGACAGACCAGGTAGATTATTGATCGCATCACACTGCCTTTTTTTAAAAACCTTTCCCGCAAAACCTTCCGCTCGATCTGGGTTGTTTTTTGAAGCGACAAGAACTGTTGAGCTCTTCAGTCGGTATTCGCCAGATCGCTCAAAAGGAACAAGACAACCGTGCCATGGCCATTTTAAGTGCCGGCAAACTCTCCATGAAAAATTCACGTGTCGGAACAGTGTGACTCGATGGGTCAAATCGTCTTCGCCGCCGACGCTAAAATCACGGCGGAATCCATCTAAAAGTCCCTTGATCCCTTTCTGCACTGAAGATGGCACAAACTGTCTAATTTGATAACCACACAGCGCCACTGCGATAGTTGCTAATGGAAGCGTAAGAAACACGTTCGCAGTGATGGTCTCGTAAAGTAGGCCGACCAAAAATCCGTGATCCTCACCTATCTTACTACCCATACGAAGAACCGCCCCAGAGACTACGGTTAACAAAAGGCAAACCCAGTAAACCGAATGAACAAACATCACTCGTGCTCGATATGCTGAGGCTTGTTCATTCATAAATACCTGTAAATCAATTAATTAACTAGTAAATTGGTAGCAAATTTTATTGTTATATAACTAACAAAGTAGCGGAACCAGACTGTCCGGCTCCACTATCTCAATCCGACCCAAACGCGAGTTATACTATTGGCAAGATTCGCATTCTTCGCCGTTTCTCATGGCTTCGATGCTGCAGGCTTTTTTCTCCGCCTCCGTGGCGGTCTTTTTGCCGGTTTCTCCGCGCATTTCCTTTTTCACCGCGACTGTCGCTTTCTCGATGTTGGATGCTCCTAGCGTGCGGAGGTAATAAGTGGTCTTGAGGCCGGCGTGCCAGGCGTGGCGATACATGTGGCTCAGGGTCTTGAGATCGGGTGTCGCCAACCAGAGGTTCACGGATTGGGACTGATCGATCCACTTTTGGCGGCGAGCCGCTGCATCCACGACCCACTTGTGGTCGATGCCGAACGAGGTGAGATACTTCACTTTGATGTCCTCCGGGATCCTATCGATGTCCTTCAGCTCGCCGTCGAAATACTTAAGATTGTCGATCATATCCTGATCCCACAGGCCGCGGGACTTGAGGTCGCGGACGAGGTGGTGATTGAGGACGGTGAAGTCGCCGGAGAGGTTGGACTTCACGAAGAGGTTCTTGTAGGTGGGCTCAATACACGGGCTGGTGCCGGTGATGTTGGAGATCGTCGCAGTCGGCGCGATGGCGAGCACGTTGCTGTTGCGCATGCCGTTCTTCGCAATCTTCTCGCGCAATGGAGTCCAGTCCATCTTGCCGCCGCGGGGCACTTCGATGGGTTGACCGCGTTCTTGCTCGAGCAGGTCAACGGTGTCGGGGGGCAGGAGGCCGCGGTCCCACTTGGAACCTTTGTAACTGGAGTAGGTGCCCCGCTCGGCGGCGAGGTCGGAGGAGGCTTCGTAGGCGTAATAAGCGATGGCTTCCATCATCTCGTCGTTGAACTCGACGGCTTCTTCCGAGGCAAAGGCGACCCCTTTGATGTAAAGAGTATTGGCAAGGCCCATGACGCCCATGCCGATGGGGCGATGACGGCGGTTGGAGATCTCGGCGGCTTTGGTCGGGTAGAAGTTGATGTCGATGACGTTGTCCAACGCGCGGATGGCAGTAGTGATCGTCTCTTTGAGCTTCTCGTGGTCGATATTTCCATCGGCGGTGAGGTGGTTCTCGATAATAATGGAGCCGAGGTTGCAGACCGCGGTCTCTTCATTGGAGGTGTTGAGCGTGATCTCCGTGCAGAGGTTGGACGAGTGCACGACACCAACGTGGTCTTGCGGCGAGCGGATGTTACAAGGATCTTTGAAGGTGATCCAGGGGTGGCCGGTCTCGAAGAGCATCGAGAGCATCTTCTTCCAGAGCTCGAGGGCTTGGGTCTTCACGCCGTGGATTTTACCTTCCTCGGCCATCCGCTCATACTTGACGTAGGCTTCTTCGAACTTCTTGCCGTAAAGCTCGTGCAGATCAGGGGTCTCGTTGGCGCGGAAGAGGGTCCATTCGGCGCGGGCCTCCATACGCTTCATGAAGAGATCGGGAATCCAGTTGGCCGTGTTCATGTCGTGGGTGCGACGACGGTCATCTCCGGTGTTTTTGCGGAGTTCGAGGAATTCGTAGATGTCGTTGTGCCACGACTCGAGGTAGGCGCATCCGGACCCCTTGCGCTTGCCTCCTTGGTTGACGGCGACGAGTTGATCGTTGTGGAGCTTGAGGAACGGGATGACGCCTTGCGACTCGCCGTTGGTGCCTCCGATGTGGGCGCCGGTGCCGCGGACCGCGGTCCAGGAGCCGCCGAGTCCGCCGGCCCACTTGGAGAGCTGGGCGTTCTCGGCAATACCCCGATACATGATGCCTTCGAGGGAGTCGTCGACGTAGTAAAGGTAGCAGGACGAGAGCTGAGAGTGGAGCGTGCCAGAGTTGAAGAGGGTCGGAGTGGAGCTGCAGAAGCGGCGACTCTTGTAGAGACGGTAGAGGGAAAGGACGCGGGCTTCGCGGTCGCCCTCTTCGGCCATGAAGAGGCCCATGGAGACGCGCATCCAGAAGAGTTGCGGGGTCTCGATGCGAACCGATTTCTCGCCGGTCTTATCGATAATGAGGTAGCGATCGTAGAGGGTCTGGATGCCGAGGAAGTCGAGCTCGAGATCGGCGGAGGGGTCGATGGCGTCGGTGAGGCGATCGAGATCGTAATCGAGCATCTTGGGGTTGATGCGCTTGATCTTGGAGCCGTAGGTAAGGAGGCGCTTGAAGGCTTCCTTGTGGAACTCTTTGAGCTTGTTGGTGCCGTCCCTGACGATGTCCCAGCCGAGCACTTCTTGGTAGATGTAGGTGAGCTGGATGCGACCGGCGAATTTCGAGAAATCGGCGTCGTGCTCAATCAAAGTCTTCGAATTAAGAATAATCGTCGAATCGAGATCCTTTTGGGAGATCTCGTCGAAAACGGAGCGGAGTAGCTCGACTTCGATCTCGTCGGGCGTGAGGCAGAGCGTGAGGCCGATGGAGGCAAACTCGACGCGCTTTTTGAGGTCTTCACGGTCCCACAGCTTGGTGGTTCCGTCGGGTTGCTTGACGAGAATCATGGAAGGTTGGGACGAGGCAGCGACTTCACGTAACGCGGCGGCATCGCCTTCGCCGTTGTCGTTGGTGTGGTCGCGGTGATCGTTGCGCAGGGCGCGGTACAGGATATAGGCTTCGGCGACTTTGTAATGGCCGGCCTTCATGAGCTCCTCCTGCACGATGTCCTGAATCTCTTCAATATGGACGAAAGATTGCTTCGAACCGAGCACGCGGCTAGAGACGGCGCGGGTGATCTGGATCGCGGCCGTGGAGTCTTGCTGGAGGGAAAGGAAGGACTTGCGCACCGCGATCTCCACCTTCTGGTCGATGTAGGGCACGACGTGGTTGGAGCGGCGGATGACGCGGATGTTGCCGGAGCCAGCGCGGGTCGCGGGCGTGGCGAGCTTACGGGAACGGTTGAGCAGGAGGCTCTTGGCGACGTCGTAAGCATTGTTGTCGACGAGGGTCTTCTCAATGAGCTCGTAGAGGTCGTTGAGGGAGACGCGCAGGGGCGACTGCTTGAGGGATTGGGCCGCGAGGTTGGCCGCAACCTCTTTCACGATGGTGCCGACGAAGCCTTTGGTCTCGGCATTGAAGATGTTTCCCTTCTCGCCCCGAGCGATGTGCACGTTGGTCACGGCGTTGCCGAGGGTCTCTGCGATCTCTTCGAGGTCGAACTTGGTCTCACCTTGGGGGGCCAGCAAGACGATAGACGGCAGCAATGGCGTGTCCGACGTCACACACTCACGCCAAGCATAATTCGGGCGTTCGCCGAAGGGCGTGTGGGTAGCGGCTTTGAGAGCGAGGTCGTGAGCGAGGGAAGGATTCATGGCTGGAAATGAAGGAGAAGGAGGATGGAGTCGGAGGCGGCGGCGTAAGGCGGAGACGACAAAACAAAAAATCAGCCGACTCTCCTGCCCGCCGGAGCGAGAGGAAAACGGCTAAATTCAATCAGTTGAGGCAAGGAACTAGCTGGCGGTTAAAGAGGGCGTGGGTTGATGAGTTGGGGGAGGCAATGCGGCCAGGCTCGGGTTGGACGAGCGGGGGAGGTTGATCCCTCCCGCCGCACGCGATCATGTCGCCAAAATGATCTTACAAATCGTCGTCGTGGGCGACTTCGAGCGCCGAGGCTTTCTGGTATTCGGTGACGCGACCTTCGAAGAAATTTTGCTCCTTCTTGATGTCCATCATCTCAGCGAGCCACGGCAGTGGGTTCTTGATGCCGGGATTGAGGGGCTCAAGCCCGCAGCCTTCGAGGCGGCGGTCGGCAATGTAATCGATGTAAGTAAGGAAGTCCTCGAGGACGAGACCGACGGCGTTGACGGGTAAGCAGTCGCAGATGAAGTCCTTCTCGAGTTGCACGCCCTCGGCCATGGTCGCCCGAAGATCTTCTTTAAACTCGGTCGTCCAAATTTCCCGATTCTCCTCAACGAGATCCATGAACAAGTTGCGGAGCAGCTCGATGTGGTTGGATTCGTCGCGCAGGGTGTAGCGGAACATTTGGCCAATACCGGGGAATTTGTTCTGGCGATAGAGCGACAAGATCATGCCGAACAAGCCGTAAAACTGCGTGCCTTCCATGCACTGCCCGAAGGTAAACATGTTTTTGGCAAAAAGCTTCTTGTTTTCCGGGAGGGTGAGATCGAGGTCGCGGCGCAGCCCCTTGGAGATGCGGGTAACGAACTCGTTCTTCTTCACGATCGTCTCGACGTCTTCAAACATCGCTTCGCACTCGTGCGGGTTGATGCCGAGTGAGGAAATCATGTAGAGCAACGAATCGGCGTGAATGTTCTCCTCGTGAGCATGGCGGCCGAGCACGAGCTTGAGCTCAGGTGCGGTGACGAGTTCGCGGATGACGTGCTGGATATTATCCCCCACAATACCTTCCGCTGCAGAGAAATAGCCGATGCCCATCCGGATAATCCAGCGCTCTTGGTCGGAGACGACGCGTTCGTCGCGCCATTGCTCGATATCTTTGCCCATCGGGACGTCTTCGGGTTCCCAATGATTGGCCTTCATCGTGCGGTAAAGGTCATAGGCCCACTGGTATTTGAGCGGGAGCAGATTAAAGGTCATAGTCTCGCGACCGTTGATGACTTTTTTGGCGGCAAAAGCGGCCTCTGCTTTAGCTTGATCTAGGACGAATGTTTTGGAACCAACTTGGAAAGATTTCTGCATGATAAAGTGTCTCGAATCCGATGATTAACGGTGAAGGAAAAATAGGTTTTGAAAGCGGTAAAGGATACGGTTCTCGCAGTCACGCAAGGACAAGCGAACAAAAGTTGTTCAGAGTTGTTAACGCGTTACTGACCACAACCCCTTGTAGTCACCTGCCCTACCAGCCACAACAGATGGGCATGAGGCAAAAATCCGTCAACTGGTTTGTCGGAGGAAATTAGCGTTTTTACATATGTTTTCGGCTTGCATTTCGACCAATTAAGAAGCGCGTGAACCTCGACATTACAGCTGGGGGTATTCCCTCAGCCGTCAGGACGTATTGGGGTCTTCATGACACCTCCTCTCCGATCGATTTAGGATGTCATTGCAGACCAAAAAGAAAGGCGACCCGAGCAGGGGTCGCCTTCCGCGAGATTTGGGTGTTCCCGTAAGGACCTTTCTCCTACTCTCCGAGCACCCAAGAGAAGATCAACGGCGCCACAATTGTCGCATCACTTTCGACAATAAATTTTGGCGTAGATGCAGCCAACTTGCCCCAAGTGATCTTTTCGTTGGGCACTGCACCCGAATAACTACCAAAACTGGTCGTCGAATCGCTGATTTGGCAAAAATAGCCCCAGAGTGGAACGTCCGTGCGCTCCAAATCTTGATGGAGCATCGGCACGACGCAGATGGGGAAGTCACCCGCAATACCGCCACCGATTTGAAAGAAGCCCAGCGAGCCTTCCCCGTTTTTGAGCGTTTTTGCCTTCTTGGTGTAATACTCAGCGAGAAACGTCATGTATTCTATCCCCGTGCGCACCGTATGCACGTTTTTCACGTCTCCCCGGATGACGGCGGCGGCAAACATGTTGCCTAGCGTCGCGTCTTCCCAGCCCGGCACGATGATCGGGAGGTTTTTCTCGCACGCGGCAATCAACCAGGAATTCTTCGGATCGATCTGGAAACTCTTCTCTAAGTTACCAGACCGAATCATTTTATACATGAACTCGTGCGGGAAGTAGCGTTCGCCGGCCTGATCGGCTGCGACCCACTCGGCGAGCACAACCTTCTCGATTCGACGCATAGCTTCCATCTCAGGAATACAGGTATCGGTCACGCGATTCATGTGACGATCGAGCAACTTTTGCTCATCATCGGCCGTGAGATCACGGTAGTTCGGTACCCGCTCGTAGAAGTCGTGGGCGACGAGGTTGAAAATATCCTCCTCCAAATTGGCGCCGGTGCAGACGATCCCGTGAATCTTGTTTTTACGGATCATCTCGGCGAGGGAGATCCCGAGTTCGGCCGTGGACATGGCCCCGGCAAGGGTCACGAACATCTTGCCGCCAGCTTTGAGGTGAGTCTCGTAACCCTTGGCGGCATCGAGTAAAGAGGCCGAGTTGAAGTGCCGATAGTGCTTGGCCAGATACTTGGAGATCGGCCCCTTCCGGGAGGCGAGCTTGGCATTCACATCTTCCGGACGTTGACGCTGACGTTTGGCTTTCATGGGAGCGACGCTAGCTCAACCTCGTCAAAAAAGGAGAGCACAAAGTGAGCGCAAAGATCGATCGATGCACTGCTCCCGAATAAGCGCGTCAAGACGGCGTTTTGAGAGTGATCTCGATTCGGATAGGATCACGCTTCGACCAAATCACCGATGTTTGCCGCCGTTCTCACCACCGTTCTCTTTTCGTTCGCCGCGATCTTTGCGAATCGCTCGATTAAAGAGCTCGGCTCCACCACGGCAAACCTGGCTCGCCTACTCGTCGCGTTGGTGCTCCTCGGAAGCTACGCGCACTTGTTCGGGTCAGGGATGAGCGGCGCGGGCAGAGACTGGTTTCTCATCAGTGGAGTCATTGGCATGGGGTTGGGGGATCTGGCTCTGTTTGCTGCTATGCCTCGACTCGGAACGCGGCTGACTATCCTGATGTGCCAATGCATCGCCGTGCCCGTCGCGATTCAGGCCGAGTGGATGTGGATGGATACTCGCCTGACGTTGCCTCAGATCATGTGGGCCACCTTGATTCTCGCCGGGGTCGCGGTCGCACTGATGCCGTCCCGGCGCAATCCGCCCAAAGTTTCCATCACCAAGCTTGGTTTCCTTTTCGGGTTTCTCGCAGCGGTCGGCCAAGGACTCGGAGCGGTGGTGAGTCGGCATGCTTACGAAATCTCAACACTCGCCGGTGAATCAATCGACGGAATCTCCTCCGCCTACCAACGCATCGCCGGTGGTCTAGTCATCACTGCCACCTACTTCCTAGTTAAACACTTCGTGACCACTCCGCGGGTAAAGTCCGTCGCACCCACGCCCCCCCCCCCGTCTCCTCATCGCTCGATTCGTCACTTCTTCAAAAGTAAACGTCGCGGTCTCATATTCATGTTAGTCAACGCCCTATGCGGCCCCACTATCGGCGTGAGCTGCTACCAATGGGCTTTGGCAACGACCCCATCCGGCATCGTCTTACCCATCGTAGCGACCACTCCGCTCGTAATCATACCATTCTCCTACTGGCTGGAAGGCGATCGGCCAAGTCGCCGTTCAATCGTGGGGGGACTCATCGCAGTGTCAGGCGTCGTCGCGCTGACCTTGGTGCGCTAAATTCCCGAATCAGCCCACCACCGGGCCACCTTCCGCAAGCGAGTTTGTCACCCATTAAGTAGCAAAATTGATCGGAAAGTTACGGGCAATATGACGTTAATATTTCTATATAATCCGGTTCCGTTGCTTTTGGAAGGAACCTGGCTCTCACTCAATTATTCGCATACTTGGGCTCCCTCGCGCTTCCCCACGAGGTCGTTGTCACGGCTGCGACAACGGCCGCGTTGTTCGGCGGCACCCATCAACTATCATCGAGGGCAATTTCAACCCCGCCTTCGCGATCAGGCCCCCGCCCTTCCGGACCGCCCAAAATGTCGCCGCATCGCTCTAGCTAAAGCCCGTACCAACTCCCCGCCTCCGCGCCCCCAAAGGAAAGGGGTTGCACTCAGGCCCACACCTCCCCCTGCTCGACTCTTCTCGCTGCCCCGAGACTCCCTTCAACTCAGTTCAATTTCCCAGGCGTCGACCCCGCGTCCACGCCTTTTTTTGGCTCCGGATTCCAGCATGTTATTCAATTTCTTTCGTAAAAAACACGGTAATTTCAAGGACGACACCTTGTCGGGGGTCACCGTGGCCCTCGCCCTCGTGCCCGAGGCCATCGCCTTCGCGTTCGTCGCTGGCGTCCCTCCGCTCACCGGACTCTATGCCGCGTTTTTCGTCGGACTGATCACCGCCACGTTCGGGGGAAGACCCGGCATGATTTCCGGTGCCACCGGAGCTCTCGCCGTCGTCATGGTGGCGCTCGTGAAAGAAGGCGAAGCCATCGGCGGCACCGGCGCGGGACTCGAATACCTCTTCGCTACGGTCGTATTGATGGGCTTCATCCAGATCATAATCGGAGTGCTCCAGCTCGGCCGCCTGATCCGGCTCGTGCCCCATCCCGTGATGATGGGCTTCGTCAACGGTCTCGCGATCGTGATCTTCCTCGCCCAACTCGGTATGTTCAAGGAACGCAACGGCGCTATCACCGGCGATTGGCTCTCTGGTTCCGCTATGTGGATCATGCTCGGACTGACCGGACTGACCATGGCCGTGATCCATTTTCTCCCCAAAATCACCAAAGCCGTTCCGTCCTCGCTCGTGGCGATCCTGCTTGTCACCGGCCTCGCCTTTCTCGGGTTCAACACCCAAGTCGTGGGCGATCTCGCCTCCGTCCAAGGCAGCCTCCCTCAACTCCACCTCCCTCACGTCCCCTTCAATCTGGAGACGCTGATGTTCATTCTGCCCTACTCCTGTATTCTCGCCGCCATCGGCTTGATCGAGTCGCTCATGACCCTCCAGCTCGTTGACGAACTCACCGAGACCCGCGGTCACGGTAACCGCGAGTGCATTGCTCAAGGTGCTGCCAACGTCGTGACCGGATTCTTCCAAGGCATGGGTGGTTGCGCGATGATCGGCCAAAGCCTCATCAACATCCGCTCCGGCGGGCGCGGACGCACCTCCGGCATCGTCGCCGCTATCGCTTTGCTGGCCTTCATTCTCGTGGGCGCTCCGCTTATCGACCGCATCCCCATCGCCGCCCTCACCGGGGTGATGTTCATGGTCGTCATCGGCACCTTCGAATGGTCCACCTTCTCGACCTTCGGCAAAGTGCCCAAAAGCGAAATCCTCGTCATCGCGATCGTGACCGGAGTCACCGTCGCGTTCGACCTCGCAATCGCTGTGCTCGTAGGGGTGCTTGTTTCCGCTCTCATCTTCGCTTGGAAGAGCGCCCATCATGTGCGCCTCATCACTCTGCAAGACGACCACAACCAACGCACCTACCTCCTCAGCGGTCTCCTCTACTTCGGCTCCGTCCGCGAGTTCGCCGAGCAATTCCAACCCAACGAAGACCCCTCCGACGTCGTGCTCGATTGTCGCGACACCCGCGTCTGCGATCTCTCCGGTCTGGAGGCGATTAACAACCTCGCTGAACGCTATCGCAAAGCCGATAAAACTCTCCACTTGCGCCACCTTTCACCCGATTGTCGCATCATGCTCAAAAACGCCGGTAACCTCGTCGACGTCGAGGTGATGGACGACGATCCGCACTACACCGTCGCGCGGATCTAACGGGAGCGTTTCTGCGCAGTGCGCCTAAGAGCCGACTGCGCAGACGACTTCGTGCACCCGCATGATCGAAAACTTGAGCAAGTCTCGTTTACCCACGGCTGCGACCCTCGAAGAATCAGAGTCCTCCAACCGCCCGAGACGATTTCCCAAAATTTCCGTATTGTAAGCTTCGAGAATCAATCGCCTCGCCTCTTCCGGGGTCACATAGCGCTTAATCTCATCCAACATTTCTTCCTGAGTTTTCATAATATCAAATGGTTCGACCAGTCTTGCAGACTCCCCAACGAGATTACCAATCATTCTCGCAACCGATTTGAATCAACTCGGTTTTCAATTTTCCATCCCTTTCGCACCGAGGTTTAACCCTCACCGCTCCTCCCGTTTCCGTCCCTTTTTCTCATGCTCACCATCTCCGACGTCGCCAAATCCTACGGCACCCGTGAATTGTTCTCGGATGTCTCGCTCTTTGTGGCGCGCACCGACCGCTTCGGCCTCGTTGGCCCCAACGGCGCTGGCAAATCCACTCTTTTCAATCTCATCCTCGGCGAGGAATCTCCCGACAACGGCGTCATCGAATGGGAACGCGGCGCCGACTTCGGCTTCTTGCCCCAGGAAAGTGCCCCCGTCGGCGAAGAGACTGTCATCGCTATCGCTACCGACGGCGCCAAACTCGATTTCGATGGCGAAGATGATGACGACTACGACATCGATTGGACCCTCGAGCCTCGCGCCCGTAAAATCCTCTCCGGCCTCGGCTTCAAAGACGCCGAGATGGCCCTCCCCGCCAAATCGTTTTCCGGCGGCTGGATCATGCGCGCCCACCTCGCCCGTCTCCTTGTTTCCGAGCCCACCCTACTCCTCCTCGATGAACCGACTAATCACCTCGATCTCGAAGCCCTCCTCTGGTTCCAAGACTACCTGACCCGCTACTCCGGTGGTCTCGTCGTCATCTCTCACGATCGCGCGTTTCTCAACGTCCTGTGTAACGGTATCCTCGAACTTCGTGGCGCCTCGCTCCACAAATACACCGGTAACTACGATAGCTACCTCGAGCAAAAGGACGCCCGCCACGGGCAGATGATCGCGCTCTTTAAAAGCCAACAGCGCGAGATCGCCCACCAGCAAAAGTTCGTCGATCGTTTCGGCGCCAAAGCCTCCATGGCCACGCGCGCCAAATCCAAAGAAAAGCACATCGCCCGTCTCAAAGAAGAGGCCGTCGAGTCGCCCGAACAAGAGCTCAAGCGCATCCATTTTAGATTTCCTCAGCCTCCCCGCTCCGGTCGCAAGGTCATCGAGCTGATCAACGTCCACCAAGCCTACGGTGACCACATCGTCTACGAAGACCTCAACTTCCTCGCCGAGCGCGGCGAAAAAATGGTGCTCGTTGGTCCCAATGGTTCCGGCAAATCGACCCTCCTCAAAATCCTCGCCGACGTCATCCCTATCTCCGGCGGCGAACGCGCACTCGGCTCCAACGCCTACCCCGGCTACTTCGCCCAAAACCGCGCCGATAATCTCCAACTCAACCTCACCGTTTTCGAAAACGTCATGGAGTTGCGCACCGCGGAGAACGACCTCACCGAGCAACAAGCCCGGGCGATTCTAGGCGCCTTCCTCTTCCGTAAAGACGACGTCTTTAAGAAAGTTTCCGTCCTCTCCGGCGGCGAAAAATCCCGTCTCGCCCTCGCCCGCCTGCTCGTTGATCCGCCCAATCTCCTCCTCATGGATGAGCCGACGACCCACTTGGACATCCCTTCGATCGACGCCCTGATCACCGCGCTCAAGAACTACGATGGCACCTTCATCTTCATCAGTCACGATGTGTATTTTATTCAGCAGCTTGCTGAGACCGTGCTCCACGTGCACAGCGGCCGGCTCACGCGCTACGCCGGTAACTACAACTACTACTTGGAAAAATCGCTCGCGACCAACGCCCGCGAAGCGCTGACCGCCGGCTTCACCGAAGCCCGCCCTGATCAAGGTTCCGCGGCCAAAAAGAAAGCCTCCGCCGCCGCGGCCAAAGGTTCCACGAAGCCCAATCCGTCTGAGATTCGAAATCAACGCACTGAGGTCAGTAAATTCGAACAAAAAGTCGTCGATCTCGAAGCCAAACAATCTGAACTCGCCGGCGAGCTAGAGAACCCAGACACCTACGATGAGGCCGGCAAAGCCCAGCACCTGAACCGTGAGCTCACCGCCATCACCGATCAACTTAACGCCGCCAATACCGCCTGGGAAGCCGCTGCTGAAAAGCTCGCCAAGATGGAATCTGCGTAAGCATTTTCCGGCTACGCGAAGTCGGGGAGTCACACCCCTCCCACCCCCTCTCGGGTGGAAAATGAGGGGAGGGATATTACCTCCCCCCCAACTCCCCTGCTGGTTCGCGATCACCCATTGGCATCCGCCTCGCGACGAACCTCCCTCACCCGATCCGGTCAACCACCAGCGGTGAAACCTTCACCGTCCCCTCGCCAACGACGATACCGTCGCGCAGCAACACCTCCGCCGCCGCCCAAGAGTCGTCATCATTCGCGTGCACGATCGCCAGCGGTTGCCCCGCCTCGACGGTCTCGCCGACTTTGACTAATCCGGTCACGCCCACCGCCGGATCCACGGTGTCTTCCGCCCGCGCGCGTCCCGCCCCCAACCTGAGCGCGGCCAAGGCCACCGCCATCGCATCGACGTCCTGCACGATACCGCCCTTCGCCGCCAATAGCGGCACCTGTTGCTGAGCCTTTGGTAGCACCCCATCGGGATCATCGATCACATTCCGATCTCCGCCCTGTGCTTCCACGATCTCGCCAAACTTCGCCAAAGCCGAACCATCCGCGATCACCTGCTCCAAACTCGCCCGCGCCTCCGCCGCATCTTTAGCGACCCCACCCAGTATCAACATTTCCACGCCCAGCGCATAAGTCACCTCCATCAAATCCGCAGGGCCCGCTCCTTTCAAACACGCGATCGACTCCGCAACCTCGACCGCATTTCCCACCGCTCGTCCCAGCGGCTGATCCATCGCTGTGAGCAAGGCGATCACTCCCTTCCCCATCGCTCGCCCGATATCCACCATCGCCTCCGCGAGCTCCCGCGCCTCCGCGATATCCTTCATGAACGCCCCCCGCCCGAACTTCACATCGAGCGCCAAGCCATCGATTCCCTCCGCGAGCTTCTTCGACATAATGGATCCGCAAATCAGCGGCACGCACGCCACCGTCGCAGTCACATCTCGCAACGCGTAAAGCTTCTTATCCGCTGGAGCCAAATCCTTGGTTTGCCCGATCATCGCACAGCCCACTCGTTCCACCTGTGCCCGGTAGTCCTCCAACGAAATATTGACCTGAAAACCCGGAATCGCCTCGAGCTTGTCGAGCGTTCCTCCGCTGTGTCCCAGCCCCCGCCCACTGATCATCGGCACCGGCACCCCACATGCCGCCACCATCGCCGCCAACGGCAACGAAACCTTGTCTCCCACCCCGCCCGTAGAGTGCTTGTCGACCTTGATTCCGGGCACTCCCGAGAGGTCTGCGACCACGCCAGAATTCATCATCGCCTTTGTGTAGGCCGCCACCTCCACCGCCGTCATCCCGTTCAGATAGATCGCCATCAACATCGCCGACAACTGGTAGTCCTCCCACGTCCCGTCCGTCGCCCCCCGCACAAATGCTTCGATCTCTGCCGAAACCAATTCCTGCCCATCTCGTTTCCGTGCGATCACATGTTAAGGGAACATCCTAAAAGCCTGACCCCAACTTCCCCAAAACCGAAGCTCAATCCACGCCTTCCACCCAAAATTTTCCGTAAAACCACTTGCCAACCTCCCCCAGACCTGTCCGCCCCCACCGCCCACCCGCAATCCCGATTCTTTTGTAACCACCGGGACGAAAAACCTTCGCTTCTCGCTTTTTATGAGGTTTTTACGAATCCCTAATTTGAACGAATATTCCGAGAACTTTCCCCTTGCTCGTGGCCAGATCTCACCTGAAATCAACCTTCTTTTACTCTGTATGACTACTGATTCGGCCTCCCCAAACCCCGACCATATAATTCTCCTCTCGGATGAGCTCTCGATCTCGATCGCGCAGATCGCCGCCACCGCCCAACTTCTGGCCGAAGGCGCCACCGTTCCATTCATCGCGCGGTATCGTAAAGAGGTCACCGGCTCGCTGGATGAGGTGCAAATCACCTCCATTCGCGATCGCCTCGAAGCCATGAAAGCCGTCGATGGCCGTCGCGCGTCCATCCTCGCGGGCCTCAAAGATCGTGGGCTTCTCACTACCGAGCTCGAGCAAGCGCTCAACGCCGCATCGACCCTCACTCAACTCGAGGACATCTACCTTCCCTTCCGACCAAAGAAACGCACCCGCGCCACCATCGCCAAGGAGCTCGGTCTCGAGCCACTCGCCGAACAACTTTGGGATCAATCACCCGAATTCGACCCCACCGCCGCCGCCGCCGAATTCGTGGGCAACTCCGTCACGCATGAGACCAAAACCAACTCGCTCGACTCCGTCGAAGACGTGCTCTCCGGTGCTCGCGACATCATCGCCGAGCGTATCAGCGATGACGTGACCGCGCGTGAAAAAGTCCGCCATCTCTACAAAACCCAATCCGCCGTTTCCTCCAAGGTTCTCTACGGCAAAGAAGAAACCGCCGCCAAATTCAAAGACTACTTCGAGTGGTCAGAGCCTCTCGCCTCCGCCCCGTCGCATCGCATTCTAGCGATGCGCCGCGGTGAAAAAGAAGGCTTCCTCATGATGCGCGTGCAACTCAACGACGAAGAACTCGCCTTCGCCGAACTTCATCGCCTTTACGCGACCAACACTTCACCCGCCGCGCAACAAGTTCGACTTGCCGCCGATGACTCTGCCAAGCGTCTGATCTTTCCTTCCATGGAAACCGAGATGCGCCTCGATTCCAAAAAACGCGCCGACGCCGACGGCATTAAGATCTTCGCCGAAAACCTCCGCGAACTCCTCCTCGCCTCCGCCCTGGGTCAGAAAGCAGTCATGGCCATCGACCCCGGGTTCCGCACCGGGTGCAAAGTCGTCCTCCTCGATCGCCAAGGCAAACTCCTCCACAACGACGTCATTTTCCCCGACCGTCACGCCGCCGAAGCCGAAGAAAAACTTCGCGGATTCGTCGACTTCTTCAAGGTCGAGGCCATCGCGATCGGCAACGGCACCGCCGGCCGTGAAACGGAAGATTTTGTGCGCGGCCTCAAGCTGCCGCCCTCCATCACGGTGGTCCTCGTCAACGAATCCGGCGCCTCCATCTACTCGGCTTCCGCAGTCGCTCGCGAGGAATTCCCCGACCACGATCTCACCGTTCGCGGTGCCGTTTCTATTGGCCGTCGCCTCATGGATCCGCTCGCCGAACTCGTGAAGCTCGATCCCAAATCGATCGGTGTCGGCCAATACCAGCACGACGTCGATCAGACCGCGCTGCGTCGTTCGCTCGACGATACCGTCGTCAGCTCCGTGAACGGCGTCGGCGTCGAGCTCAACACCGCCTCCAAACAGCTCCTCGCTTACGTTTCCGGTCTCAATGCCAGCACCGCCGCCGCTATCGTCGAGCGTCGCAATTCCGCCGGCCCTTTCAAGTCCCGCGCCGAACTCCTCGACGTTGCCCGCCTCGGCCCCAAAGCCTACGAACAGGCCGCGGGCTTCCTCCGGATTCGCGACGCCGAACACCCACTCGATTCTTCTGCGGTTCACCCCGAACGCTACAAGCTTGTCGAGCGGATGGCGGTCGATCTCAGCGTGACGGTGAAGGATCTGATCGCCGATAAAAAACTCCGCCAACGCATCAAACTCGAGGACTACGTCTCGACCGATGTCGGCCTCCCCACGCTTCAAGATATCGTGGCCGAGCTCGCTAAACCTGGCCGCGATCCCCGCGAGAAATTTGAGGCATTCTCATTCGATGCCAAAGTGAGCAAACCCGAGGACCTTAAGATCGGCATGAAGCTCCCCGGCATCGTGACCAATGTCACCGCCTTCGGTGCGTTCGTCGACGTCGGCGTGCACCAAGATGGTCTCGTTCACGTCAGTCAGATTGCCGATACCTTCGTCAAGGATCCCGCCGAGCACGTGAAGCCAGGCCAGAAAGTCATGGTCACCGTCACCGACATCGACCTCCCCCGCAATCGCATCGCCCTCTCCATGAAAGCCCAACCCGAACTCGGCGCCAAACCAAGCCGGGGCAACCACCGCGAAAACAACGATTCTCGCCGAGCGGGACCGGGTAATTCTCGTCCCGCTCCTCGGCGAGATAGCAACGCCTCCCTCGGTGGCGATTGGTTCAATACCGCTATAAATAAGCGAAAATAGGGTCGTCTCCCTAGGCTGGACCATCGAATAGCAATATTTGCATACACCAAACCGTTGCTCTCCCGCTCAACCCGTCCCATTCTTACCTCATATCCAATCTAAACTAACCCCTAATCTATGATTCAAGAAGTCCCCCCCGAAGTCCTCGACGAGAAACTCATCATCAGCGGTATCCACTTAGACCTGACTGATTCGCTCAAAACGCACGTCCGCGAAAAGGCCTCCAAGCTTCTCCGCCATGAGCCCCGAATCGACCGCATCCGGGTCGACATCGAATACCACGAAACCAAGTCCCACCACGGCCAGTTCACCGCCAAGGGGCAAATCGAAATAGGCGGCCCCGATATCATCGCCTCCGCCAACGGAGATGATGCTCACGGCTCGATCGACAAACTGATCAGTGAACTCGACCGCGGACTCCGCAAACGCGCTACCGAGCGCCTCAAGAATCGGAAGCACCCGCATCCGATCGAGCTCGACGCCGACATCCCCAAGGTCTGAGCAGCCGGGCACCCCGCCCTCTCTCTTTCCGCGCCTTCGCTGGCGAGAATCTGAAGCTCCGATTGTAATACCCGATCGGAGCTTTTTGGGGTCTATTATGGACGATGAAACTCGAATCCATTCCCCCCGCCAATCTCCTCGACGAACGCATTATCATTAGCGGCATCCGCCTCGACCTCACCGAGGCTCTCAAACAAGCCGTCGCCACCAAAGTCGGCAAACTCCTCCGCCACGAACCACGCATCGTGCGCGTTCGGGTCGATCTCGAAGAAGACACTTCGCGCGCCATCGGCGCTAAGTTCGTCGCCAAAGGCCGTATCGAAATCGGCGGCCCCGACATCGTCGCCGAAGCCGCCGCGGACAACGGCTATAAATCCATTGACGAACTCGTCTCCCGCCTCGACCGCGGCCTGCGCAAACGCGCCACCGCCCTCGAGAGTCGCCGCAAGCGTTCCGTTACAGAACTCGCCCCAGACATCTAATCCGACCCCGTCGACGGCCACGACCCGCCGTGGCTCGCTTTTCGCTTTCGTCTCCCGTGCCCGCGCCTAACCATCGCGGGCATGATTAAAACCATCGGCTTCGATGCCGACGATACTCTTTGGCACAACGAGACGCTATTCGTCGCCACTCATGGCCGACTTTGTGAATTGCTCTCCCACTATCACGACGCGGCCAAGGTCGATGATACGCTCAACGACACCGAACGTCGTAACCTGTCCCGCTACGGCTACGGCATTAAAAGCTTCACGCTATCCGCCATTGAGACCGCCATTGAACTCAGCGACGGTAATATCCCCGCGAGCGAGATTCGCGAAATCATCGCGCTCGCTCACGACATGCTGGACCATCCGGTTGAAATTCTCGACGGCGTGCCCGAAACCGTCTCGGCCCTCGCCGCGACTCAGCGCTATCGCATGCTCATCATCACCAAAGGCGATCTACGGGACCAGTCTCGTAAATTCAGCCTCTCCCATCTCGACCCCCATTTCACCGATCTAGAGGTCGTCACGGAAAAGGACCCCGCCACCTACGCGCGGGTCCTCCAGCGCCACCACATCGAGCCCGCCGAATTTCTCATGGTCGGCAATTCCATCAAAAGCGACATCCTGCCCGTCCTCGAACTGGGCGCCCACGCTGCCCACGTGCCCTACCCCCATACCTGGATTCTAGATCAGGCCGACCGCGATCCGTCCGGTCCACTTTTCCATCCGCTCGGCTCCATCACCGATCTTCCAGCTCTCCTCGAATCACTCTCGTAACGCGGTTTCTCTTTACTCTTCGCTGCTAACTTTTTCCGCTCCCCCATCGTGTCACCACTCAAGGTCCTATTTGTCTCTCCCGAAATCGAACCATTCGTTAAAGTTGGCGGACTCGCCGATATGGTCGGAGCCCTGCCCAAAGACCTCGTCAAGATGGGACATGATGTGCGCGTCGTCTGCCCCGCCTACAGCAGCATAAAAATCTCCGACGACTGGAACGCCCGTGATACCCCCCTCGGCGTTGAGGTCGGCGTCGCCACCCATTGGGGCCGCACCTGGGAATCACATCTCCCCAATTCCAATGTTCCCGCCTACTTGTTGGAGCACAGCCAATTTTTCGACCGACCCGAAGTCTATGCGGGGCCTTGGGGAGACCACCCGGACAACGACCTGCGTTTCATCTTTCTGTGTCGCGGCGCCCTCACACTCTGCCTGCAACTCGACTGGATTCCCGACGTCATCCACTGCCACGACTGGACCACTGGATTCATCCCGTTGATGCTCAACACCTCGATGCGAAACAGTCCCCTCCGCCACACCGCGACTGTCTTCACGATCCACAATCTGGAACACCAAGGCTACTGCGATCGCCGGGCGTTGGATTTCGCCCGGATCCCCGTGTCGGAATTCCGCCCCGACAGCACCGAGTCCCACGGCAAGATCAACATGATGAAAGCCGGGCTCTATCATTCGACCAAGATCACCACGGTCAGCCCCACTTACGCCGAAGAAATCAAAACCGCCGCCGGCGGCTACGGCCTCGACGCCGTGCTTCGTTTCCGAGCCGCCGACCTCCTCGGTATCGTCAACGGCATCGACGAAACCATCTGGAATCCAGCCACCGACCCGAAACTCCCGCATCACTATTCCGCCGCCAATTTTGGCGGCAAAGCGGGCTGCAAAGCCGCTCTCCAAAAACAACTCGGCCTCGACATCGATCCCCACATTGCCCTGTTCGGCGTCGTCTCTCGTTTCGCCACCCAAAAGGGGCTCGATCTACTCGCCGAGGCGCTTCCTTTCATTCTCGACCGCATGCACGTGCAATTCGTCGTGCTGGGCAGCGGCGACCCCGACATCGAACAGGTCTTTCGCGATTTGGCTCAAAAATATCCGCAAAAACTCGGCCTTCACGTCGGCTTCAACGGCAACCTCGCCAGCCAAATTCAGGGCGCCAGCGATTTCTTCGTTATGCCCAGTCGCGCCGAGCCCTGCGGACTCACCCAGCTTTACGCCATGGCCTACGGCACCCCGCCCATCGTCCGCGCCACTGGGGGACTCGTCGACACCGTCGAACAATTCGAAGAAGGCACGGGGCGCGGCACCGGATTCAAATTCAAAGACGCCACCGCTCTCGCACTTTACAACACCATCGGCTGGGCCTGTGCGACTTACTACGATCGCCCCAACGAGTATCGCCAACTCCGCCTCAATGGCATGGCCCGGGATTTCAGTTGGGGCGCTTCAGCCAAACGCTACGTCCAGACCTACCAATGGGCCATCGCCGCCCGCCGTGGCGAAAAGATTGCGGGCCAAGCTTAACGTTCCGACCGCTCAACCAGCGGACCCTGCCGGAGCAGCTGACTAACCGCCGTCGGCACCGGCCGGTGCTTCCACTTGGCCACCAGGAGTATCGTGCACATCGGGAGCTGCCATGGAGCCGACACCGACCGTGCCGCCCTCGTAACTCTCCCCCTTCTTGACCTTAACCCGGAGGTTACTTCCCGTCACCTTGATGTATTCATACTCGGTGTTGTTATCTTTCTTGTTGGCGGAGCTTGCGCAGCCACTCAGAAAACCAACCGCGAGAACTAAAAGCCCCGCCCGAAGTATAAACTTGGATTGCATGCTCAACCTGATGCACAAATCAAACCAACCCGCAATCCGTTCTTCACAATACCGACGGACTAAACCGGTTCACTCCCCGCTCGCCTACCGGTAAGGTTGCTTCAACTCGACCGGCGGCGGCTTCGCTCCTTCGCCGCGAAGTTTGAGATTCAACATCTCGACCCCAAAGGCGAACGCCATCGCGAAGTAAATATACCCTTTCGGAATGTGCTGCCCCATGCTTTCGCCCACCAACATCACCCCGATCAGAATCAGAAAACTCAGCGCCAACATCTTCAACGTCGGATGCCGGTTCACGAAATCACTGATATCCTTCGCCGCCCAAAGCATGATGCCCATCGCGATCACGACCGCGGCGATCATTACCCCCAACACGTCAGCCATCCCGACGGCGGTGATCACCGAATCCAACGAAAATACGACGTCGAGCAGTAGAATTTGCACGATCACCGCCTGGAAGGTCGCCCGTTTAAGCGACGCCGTCGCGTGCCCATCATCCCCCTCCAGCTTCTCGTGAATCTCCACCACACTTTTCCCGATTAGGAACAGTCCTCCGATCAGTAATATCAGGTCCTTCCCGGAAACCGCATGATCGAGCAACGGCAGGGTGAACCATGGCTTTGTGAGCCCCATCAACCACGAGATACTCATCAACAAAAGAATCCGGGTCACCAGCGCCAACATCAACCCGGTCTTCCGTGCCTTGTCCTGCTGATCCGCCGGTAGTTTACCCGCAAGAATCGAAATGAAGATAATGTTATCGATTCCCAGCACGACCTCGAGAGCCGTGAGCGTGAGCAGCGAAATCCAAATCTGGGGGTCAGCAATCCATTCCATTGCCAGTGATCAAGGCGCGCCGACGCTATCGCGTCAACCGATCCACGCCAACCCGATACGCAACCACAACGGGATCGCGACCAGCCCCACCACCGTCGTGCCAATCACCACCTGCACCGCCGTCAACGGCTTCCCTCCATAGTGCCGGGCGATCAAAATTGGGATCATGCCCGCCGGCATCGCCGCTTCCACCATCATGACCCGCTTGAGTTCCTGACTCACCGGCAAGATTTTCGCTAAGCCCAGGATAAGGGCCGGGAACAAGACCAGTCGCAACGCGCACGCCGCGGGCGTCACCCGCCAAGAGAATAACTGCGATGGCTTACTCAAGAATTCCGCCAGCGTCGAACCGATCGCAACCAACGCCACCGGGATCGCACACGCCGCCGCCATCGCAATCGTTCGGTTCGCGGCCTCCGGCATCACCGCATCGATATTGAGCAGATTCCCCACTCCCGCCGCGGCCAAGGCAATCACCGGACCACTGATCAACCGCTTCCAGCCATCACGGAACGAGAGCCCCGATAACACCAACACCCCCACCGTCCAAATCGCGATTTCACAACCCACGTTATGCACCAACAATACTCCGATACTCTCGCGCCCAAAGAGCGATTCCATGAGCGGAATCGGGATGTAACCATAGTTGAAAATTCCCACGGCAAACGCGAAGGTCCTGAGCCCCTTTCCTTTCGAAAATCCCAACGACCGGCCGATCCACCACGCCAACAATATCCCTCCCCCCATGCTCACAAACCCAACGACCGGAGGCCAAAAGACATTTCGCGGATCGGCCAACGCCGGATTCCCCAACACGCTTTTGAAGATCAGCGCCGGGTAAAAAACATTGAGCACGATCTTCAACAATCCCGCATCGGTCTCCGGAGTCATCCACCCCAAAAACCGCGCCACGGAGCCCACTCCGATCAGCAAAAAAATCGGGGCTATCAACGCGAGCAGCTCAAAATAAGTGGGCACGCCAACCTGCATGACACCCCCGCGCCCGGGAGCAAGCCCCCCCGCTTCTTTCCAACTCCCCTCAAAGCCCTCCCGCTAAATCTCAGCACCCGGCCAGTTCTAACCACTATGGCTACAAAGGCGCTTACTTCCTTCGCCCTGAGCCAGCGGTCGTGGCGCGCCAGAGCGCAGCCGAAAATTCGACCGGCGAAGATCCGGTCTTACTTAGGGAGACGGAGTCGCCGCGGCGCGCCCGCTCAAAATCCCGGTCGTCCACGCCGACTGGAAATTAAATCCCCCGGTGATGCCGTCGATGTCCATGACCTCTCCCGCAAAATGCAGCCCCGGACAAAGCCGACTCTCCATCGTCTTAAAATCGATTTCCTTCAACCGCACGCCTCCACAGGTCACAAACTCCTCCTTATTCGTGCTCTTGCCTCTCACCTCAAATTCAGTCGCCGCCACCGCCTGAGCCAACGCCGTCATCGATTGTTTGGGTAACGACGTCCAAATCGTAGTTTTGGCGATGCCCGCCGACGCCACCAAACGCTCCCACAAGCGTCCCGGCAGCCCCACGGGATTCGCGTTATGAATCTGCTTCTTGGCCAATTCACTTCGCCCATCCTGTAGCGCAGCCCGCACCCGGTCCACGTTATCATCCCCCGTCCAGCCAATCCGCACCGCAAAACGATAGTCATGATTCGCCAACTCCCGCGCGCCCCATGCCGAGAGCCTCAAAATCGCCGGTCCGCTCAACCCCCAATGCGTCACCAAAACCGGGCCCGTCTCACTCAACTTCGTCCCCGGCACACTCGCCACCGCGCTCGCCACCGCCAGCCCCTCCAGCCCCCGCAACCGCTCGTCACCGATTAGAAAAGTGAACAACGACGGGGCCAAAGGCTCGATCTTGTGACCCACCGATTCCGCCAGCGTAAATCCGCCCGCGACCTTGGTCCCTCCCGTGGCGATAATCACTCGGTCAAAGTTCTCCGAACTCCCATCACCCAACGTCAGGGTAAATTCACCGCTCGCGTAGCGCACCAACTCCCGCACCGGAGTTCGCAACCTCACCGCAATCGCCGCCTCCCGCACTGCCCCCTGCAAACAATCCACGATCGTGCCCGAATCATCCGTGGTGGGAAACATCCGCCCGTCCTTCTCTGTTTTGAGCTCCACTCCTCGCGCCTGAAACCAAGCCACCGTGTCACGCGGTCCGAATCGATTTAAGGGTCCGATCAACTCACGAGACCCCCGGGGATATCGTTTCACCAACTCTCGAGGCTCAAAACAAGCATGCGTCACGTTACATCTGCCGCCCCCCGAGATGCGCACTTTGGTCAACGGATGCACCGTCGACTCGAAGATCGAGATCCGAGCGTTCGGATCAGTATCTGCCGCGGCGATCGCCGAGAAAAATCCCGCCGCACCGCCTCCAATAACTGCAATTCTTCGTGGTTCCATGCTTAAAAACACGACTGCACACGAATAAACTAGAATAGCCAACCCTCAGGAATCGTCTAATTTAACCATGACTGTCGATCCACCCTCGCTCCACCCTCGCTCCGTTGTTCCACCGTGACTTATTCCCAGCTCGAAGCCCTCGCCGACCAGACAATCCTCGACACCCTCGAGGCCCTACCCGCCGAATTGCGCCCCCACGCCGCCGGCATCCCCGTGCATTTACACGAGTTTCCTACCCCCGCGATTCTCGGAACTGAATTTGAGCCCGATATCCTTGGCCTCTTCGTCGGCCCTCCTCACGGCGAGGCAATGGATGATGTTCCCGCTCAGATTCTACTCTTCCTCGGCAATATCTGGGACTACGCCGAGCGCCAGCGTCCTGTCTTCATCGACGAGGTCCATGTCACCTTCCTTCACGAGCTCGGCCACTACTTTGGCTGGGATGAAGACGATCTCACCGCCCGCGAGTTGGATTGAGAACTTTCCTGTCTCCCCGATGTCCACCCCCAGACCACGTGCCAGCAGCCCGTTTGGTTTTTCCTCCTTTCCCAATCAACGCTTTCCAAGCCGTTCCTACCGTGCATAGTTCGACCCATCATTGTTAATGTTATGAAGCGATTCCTTTCCATCGTCCTTATTACCCTCTTTGCCACCACCGCAATTCAAGCCGAGCGCGCCCTCTCGCGCGATGACTATGTCACGCGGTTCGAATCCTGTGAAGCCATCCTCCGCGAATTCATGGAAGATCCCCGCTACGCCATCCCTCAGGCAGTGCTGCGCGAGGCCAAGGCCATCATCATTACCAACCAATTTAAGGCCGGATTTTTCTTTGGCCTGAAAGACGGCTACGGCGTAATCCTCGCCAAACGGGCCGACGGCACCTGGAGCAATCCCGGCATGCTCAACGCCGGCGAGGCCAGCTTCGGCCTCCAAGCCGGGGGCACCGCTATCGAAACCGTCTATATTCTCACCGACGAAGCGACGCCACGAATTCTCTACAAAGGTCGCTTCAACATCGGGGTAGATGCCAAGGCCGTCGCCGGTCCAAAGGCTGCCGAAGCCGAGCGCATCACGCGATCGATGCTCGACACCCCGGTCCTCGTCTACGCCAAGAACAAAGGTCTCTTCGCGGGGGTTTCCGTTCGCGGCGGCTGGCTTCAAGCCAATAACAACGCCATCCGCAGCTACTACAATACGCGCTACACGCTGCCAGAGCTCCTCCAAGGCGACTGGGTGCCTAGTCAGCCCGAGACCAACCATCTCGTGGAATTTGTCACTCAAATCACCCAATAAGCTCCGGCTCCTTGCCTCTTCCTTTCCACCCAAGCCCGGCGCCGCAATCGGTCCCGGGCTTTTTCGGGCCCGGTGTCAATTGAACCACGTGAGCGCAGGACGCTCCAGCGACTCCTTCAACGCCTCCTCGTCTGCCCACGTGCAGCTACCCGTGCGTTCATTTCCATCAAGAAACGCCACAAAGTCCCACTCTGGCCCGCTCTCCGTCGGCTCCGCCCAAGCCCGCACGATCCCAATCGCCGGCAATGTTTGCCGACCCAAAATATCCTGCAGCGGTAACGTCAGTTCGTCCCCGTAAGCGCGATACACCACTTCGGTGCACACCAGCTTGTCGCTGCTGAAAAAATCAAAATCAAAATCATACGGTTTACCCGCATGACTAAACGCCCGCGCGATCGCCGCCTGCTTCTGCGCCTCCGAAAGCCGCGGCCGTAATACCGCCACCGCATCGGCCTCGCCCACCGAATGCTCCAACGAAGTAAACACCACGCCTTCGCTCATGGCCTCGATTATCGCAAACCCATGACCGGCGGCATCCCCGCCTGAAAACTCGGCCAGCTTCGCCGCCACCTCTCGATTCTGATCGAGCCCCATCGCTTTTAGATCGTCCGGTGTGCCCACATACAACGCCGCATGCGGCCAATACCCCGGTAGAAACGCGTTGGACAAATACCAATTGCGACGCTCGATCAATACGTCACCGGGCTGCAACATAGGCCGCAGACGCTCCATCAACTCAGGCGTAACCAGTGACTGATTATTGCGTGGAGCCCGGATCTTCGCGTCACCAATCAAAGACGAGATCGCTGCACTCGCCCGATAATAACTGCCCCCCGCCACCTCCTTCACCTCCGCAAATGCCGTCTTCATCTTGTAGCGCATAATCTGTTCACTCAGGGATGCCGTGCGACGTCCCGCCTCGATGATCGCATCATGAAAATTCGCCGCGCGGCCCCCATTCACCGGTCCCATACCCGCCGCCGTCCACGCCGGCAGCGTCTCGTGGTAATGCTGCCACCCCGCCTCCAACCATTTTCGATGGGCGATATTTGCCAAATTTGCGCGAATACGATCGTAAGTTCCCGGCGGTAAATCCCAGCGAGGCTCACCTTCATTTAACTTTCGTTGAGCCTCCTCACTCGTTTCGAACGCTAAGACAAACCGAGCGGAATAATCGTAGAGCACTGCCGCCGCGGTGTAGTGCAGCAACAGGGCCCGTAGTCGGGTCGGTTCATCCGTGAGTTGCTCAAAACGCTGGTAACCCCAAATCGTGCGCAGCAAGGCTGCTCGGTAACTTAAATACGAAACCAACATTCGCCGTATTTCATCGTCATCCTCAGGTCGATAATAGCTGCGCTCTCCTGCGAGTAACTGATTTTCAAATACCCGAAATCGTGCCTCCAGTCCGCTCAAGCCATCTATGACCGCCTCCAGTCCCCGCTCATCGCTTCGCAACCGATCATCCAGCACTGCTGGCACCATCGCATGTAACGCCGGACCATCCGTTCGCCACCACTCCAACGGCCGATCGCGCATTAACCATCCTCCCAAAATTGTGGTGATCCCCCCCAACGTCGCCGCCACCAATAGCGTTAACCACCACGGCGGTTTCACGAGGCGCGATCGCCGACCTTCGGCGAGCACGTCGGGATACTCGTCGGCCAGCGCCACCAGCGATGCGACCAGGCCTTTCCGCTCCTCGCGCAGCTCCGCCACCCGTTCGCGCTGCAACAACAACGTGGCCTCCGCCCACCACAATGGAATCACCACCCGCAACCGGCGCCCCACCCAGACCGTGCACAAACCCGCCCAAGGCATCAACGCCAACCACCCCCAGGCGACCCAAGGCTGGAAGGTGTAGAGCATCCAAATTGTCACGCCAAGATACCAAGTCAGATGCACCGGTAGCCCCACCAATAATCGATGCAGCGCCACCGTCACCTTCCCGGGGTGATCCCAGCGCGCGGCCCAAATCCGCGCCACCACATGCGGCAGCAAATGATGCACCAATCCTAAGAATCCCAACCCCAGGGCCATCGGCAGCCGGAACGCATCGACGAACACGGCCAGTGATCGCCGCCACATCGGCTGGCGGAAAAAACGCGCATCAACCGCCAGCCCAGCTTCCTCGCGTTTGGCCCGCCATTTCCGCACTCGATCCGCGAGCTCCTCGGCCTTCGACGCATCCCGACGGTAGAACCCGTTAATGGCTCCCGCCACCCGCTTGCGCATTTGCAACACCCCGGTAATCCGCAGCCCTCCGGCCGCCGGAATTAGTCCCTCGATTTCTTCCAACAACGGCTGCCATGTCGCATCGTTGAGATGCACCACCACTTGCTTAAGTCGGCGATCGATTTCCGGAGTCAACGCTCGCATCGCCACCCGCTCCTCATTGCCGTGTCGCGCCATCCACTCGTCCGCATCGATTGCCTCGCCTACCTCCACCCAAACTGCCGTTCGAAACCGGTCCTTGCGTTCGTAGTTCAGGCCCATCGGCACGATCTGCAATCCGTGCACGCCCGCCGCCACCGCCCGCATCGCAAGCCGCGAGGCTCCCGAACGCACGAGCGCCAGTTGGGGGTCGTCGTGACTCTCCCCCTCGGGAAATACTCCCATCGCCGTGCCACCGTTTTCCCCTAACGCCCGCGCCGCGATCGCCAACGATACGAGGTTCTTCGCCACCTCCTCCCGCGGATTGACGCTATCCTTGCCCCGATACGCGGGGATCATGCCCCATGCGCGTATCAATGGCCCAAATACCGGCACCTCAAACAACGGTGCCTTCGCCAAAAACGTCACCGGCCTCCCCGCCGCAATGCCTACTATCACGGGATTCAGCACCGAGTTGGGGTGATTCGCGACCAAGAGAACCGGGCCGGTCTTGGGCACTGTGCCCAATCCCCCCACTTCAATCCGAGGGTAATAAAAACGCCCCAAGGCCTGGACGAACCCACGCACGACCTGAGCCGCCATCGACGAGACCTTCATGCTAGGACGAGCCGGTCGGCTCTGCCATTGCGCGCAGATAATCCATCAACGCCATCCAGACCTTATCCGTGACAAGATCCTGGACCGCGACTCGATCAAGCAGCGGAGTCACGACGCGCCCCGACCGTTCCGCAAGGTCTCCATTTGGGAGCTGTTCCACAATCGCCCACCAAGCATACGGACTGCTCACCCCTGCTTCCGCATCGAGCTCCGCATATCCCGTCGTCGCCACTCCAATATTCGCCTCAAATAATTTCGTCACGCCTCGCGCCATCTGCAAAGCCACGGTTTCGCTCACGCAATCGCACCGTTCTGCTCCCTCCCGATCGACCCCCAACAACTCCACCTTGGCCTTTAAAGTGTAGGCCGTCACGCCGCCTCGAAAAAAAAGGGACGCCCCCGAAATCGCTCCGATACGCGCTTGCACATGACCAGTGGTGAGGCTTTCCGCCACCGCCAATGAGCGGGCGGGGTCCTTCATCAATAGAGTTTTTAAGTTCTGGTCGGTCGGATCCATCGGCTCGCGTAAGCTCACCTGCGCTCAACCATTTTGCCAGCCCCCTTGTGCATCACTTTTTCGCACGCTGCTCCAATACCCGCCGCACTCGCCAGCGCTGCCCTTTCTTGACGATATAACCGACACACGACGGTGCCCCGCACCGACAAGGATGATCCTCCCAGACGGACCAATCGAAGCCGTAATCGTAATTCAATTCTTCCCCTTCCTGGATATCGCGCACCGCTGTAATCCAAATATGTCCCCGGGTATTTTCCGTCTCACAATTCGGTTCACACGAATGATTGATGAGCCGCGCCGTATTCCAGCTCACATCGCCGTCAATATCGTAACGTTGATTGATTTCGAAAACATACACGCAACCGTCATCGCCTTCATCTTGGCGCTTAAGTCGCGCCGTATCGCGTCGATCGGACTCCTTTTTCGTAATCCGTTCACCCACGTATTCGATAACCCGCGTGTTTTGGGGAATCGGCGTGGTCGCATAAAGCCCGGACCCGTGCACGCTGGACGCCGCTGGTCTGGCCCAGAGCGAAGGGGTCGGAGCCGGGGAAACTTTGGGGGTATCCGATTTCATTTTAGTTCTAATCCCACGGGACAGTGATCACTGCCCATGACTTCCGGGCTGATCCAGGCACTCTCCAAGCGCGACTTTAACGCTGCGGAAGCCAAGAAATAGTCGATGCGCCATCCGATATTTCGACCGCGGGCCCCGGCTCGATAGGTCCACCAAGAATAATGGTCTGGTCCCTGCTCAAACTCACGAAACGTATCGATAAACCCGTGGTCCAAAAACGCGTCTAACCCAGCTCGCTCCTCGTTGGAAAATCCCGGATTCCCTCCATTTGCCTTGGGCCGAGCGAGATCGATTTCCTGGTGCGCCACGTTGAGATCACCACAGGTCACGACCGGCTTCGTCTGCTCCAACTTCTGCAGATAAGCGAGGAAGTCGGCATCCCATCGTTGCCGATAAGGTAAACGGGCCAATTCGTGCTGCGCATTGGGGACATACACATTCACGAGATAGAAATCTTCAAACTCCACCGTCAGCGTGCGCCCCTCCTGATCATGTTCAGCGCTACCGATCCCTTCGGTCACGGACAACGTGGGCGCCCGTGAAAACACCGCCGTGCCACTGTAGCCTTTCTTCACTGCCGCGCTAAAATGAACCTCGTAACCGAACGGCCACTCCACATTTTCCACATCCCCCGGCTGGCACTTCGTTTCTTGTAGGCAAAGCACGTCCGGCTGCGCTTCATCCATAAAGTTGAGAAACCCCTTTTTCAAAACCGCTCGGAGTCCATTTACATTCCAAGAAACCAATTTCATAACCGCGGATGCTCACGTGAGCTCGCGAATTTTCAACCCCCATCCCTATTTCGAATAATAATATCTGACGTCGCCTTTGATCGCGAATTCTTCCAGGCTCCAGCCCAACCACCAATCTTTCCCATGCCTTCCATTCTGATCATCGACGACGAAAAAGAGATTTGCGAAACCTTCAGTGCTCTTTTCGCCGGTGAAGGCTTCCGGGTCCATGTTGCGTATGACGGTGATCAGGGCATTCGAGTCGCTCGAGCGCACCACCCCGACGTCATTTTGTCGGACGTCCGGATGCCCGGTATTAGTGGCCACGAGGCCGTGAAGGCATTCCGCGAAATCCCTGGTCTCGCCTCCACTCCCATCATCCTCATCACCGGCAACGCCGATCTCGACGACATGCGCAAAGGCATGGAATCCGGCGCTGATGACTATTTGGCAAAACCCATCAAAGTGGGCGACCTTGTTTCCACAATCGAACATCATCTCGAACGTAGCCAAATTCGGCGCCGAGCTGCCCATCAAGAACTCATGGCAAAGCACCGCCACACCGGTGCCATCTTGCCCGATAACCTCGTCGATTCTCTCCACGAGATCATCGGCTGTGCCTCCGTTATCGAAGGCGACGCCCACATCATGACGCCTTCCGATATCTCTGAGTTCGCTCGCGATATCATCAGCGGAGCAGAAACCCTCAATCAGCGGTTCGAGAACTTCGTGCTCTACTCTCGCCTTCAAGACGGCAGCCTCACCATCAATCCTCCCGAATCCGTCTCGCTCGATGACCGACTCGCAAATGCCGCCCGACAAATGGCTCGCCGCCATCATCGCCTCAAAACCCTGCGACTCGAGCTCGCCCCCCTTACCGCAACGGTAAATATTGATCTACTCATCAAGTCGGTCTCCGAGATAATCGATAACGCCTGCCGCTTTTCCCTATCCAGTGAACCGATCGATATTTCGCTCTCCGCCAACGAATCCACCTTTACCATCAAAGTAACCGATTTTGGCATGGGTCTTACGGAGAACCAAGTCGCAGCCCTGGATAAAGATGAGGCGAGCGGTGGTTATGGACTCAAACTCTCCCGCGATCTCACTCGCGCCCTAGCCGGGCAATGGCAACTGGATAGCCGCCCCAAACGGGGACTGACCGTTACATTTGAGTTCCCCCTCCTTTAATGGAAATTCGGCCCGATTTGGCCGAAAATGATGAGGTGATCGTTTCGCCGGGGATTGCCATACCAAGCCGCGAGTGGCCAAGGTCTGCGCTCCACCACATGCCTGCCTTTGCTCCAATTCCCCTTGGTCGATCCATTCCCGACACCACCCACGCGGTGTCGTGTAGTCTGCCGACCATGGCCGATGTCATTGGCTACGAGGAAAAAGACCCCGCGGTGATCGCTTGCATGGGCAGTGGCTACCCCCGCTTCGTGGTGCACCCATTTAATCGCCAACTCGGGGCCGAACTCGCGACCGAGCTCGCGCTCGAAAATCACGAAATTTGGCTCACCTGCTCCGCCACCGCCGCAAAAGCCCTCGCTGCCGAAATCAAAACGAGTCCAGTCGTCATCATCGATCACGCCGGATTGCACGGCGTCGCCCACCCCCCCCATTCAACCATCGCGAACCACGCCAAAACCTACCTACAAAACACCGGTGGGTTTCTCAGCTCACGCGAGGCCGAGGATCACCTCGCCGCCCGGGGCCGCATCGCCCCTCTCGCCCCAGAATCTCTCCAACTGACCGATCCACTTTCCAAGGTCCAAGCCACGCTACTACGGGCCTACCCGGGCACCACAAAATCAGACATAATCCTCGCGCCATCAGGGATGAACGCCTTCCACGCCGCGTGGCGTTCCCTCGCCGATCTCCAGACCTCCCGCGGGCGCACGGTCTGGATCCAATTTGGGTGGCTCTACCTCGATACGATCGCCCAACTCAAACGCTTCAGTACCTCCGCTCAGGACTATATTCATCTCGTCGACGTCACCGACCTCTCGGCCCTCGACGCCGCTTGCGCCGCCGCCGGGGATCGACTCGCGGGGCTCGTCACCGAAGCCCCCACCAATCCGCTCATCCAAACCGCCGACCTCCCCGCGGTGGCCCAAATGATTCACCGCCATGGCGGCCGTCTTGTCGTCGACCCGACGCTAGTCTCGCCGTTCAATGTTACAGTGCTTCCGCACGCCGATTTGATCGTCAACAGCCTCACCAAATATGCCGCGTCCGACGGCGATGTGATTGCCGGCGTCACCATTATTAACCCGGTCGGCCCCGACGCCGATTGGCTCCGTCAGCAGATCAATGAGCGCAGCGACTCAATTTACTCCCGCGACCTCTCTCGGCTGGCCGCACAAATCGAGGACTACGAATCTGTCATTGATCAGACCAACGCCACTGCTGCGCAGGTCGTGACGTTTCTCCACCAACATCCCGCCATCGATCAGGTCTATTGGTCGATGCGAGAACCCACGCGCGACAACTACCTTAAAATCGCCCGCAGTCCCCAACATGTGGGCAGCATGATCAGCTTCACCGTCAAAGGTCCCTTGGCTCCATTTTACGATCAACTCACACTGCCGAAAGGCCCCAGTTTTGGCATGAAGCAGACCTTAATCTGCCCCTTCATTTATCTCGCGCACTATGATTTAGTCACCAGTCCATCGGGCCGCGACTCGCTCGCCCAGAGCGGAATCGATCCCAACCTCCTACGCCTCTCCGTCGGCACCGAACCTGCCGCGCAAATCATCGCCGCACTGGATCAAGCCCTCGTCCAAAGTTCGGACTAGGCGGTCATGAAAAGGGCTGGTCCTATCGTTCAATTTCCCCTCCCAAGATGAGCTCTGCGGTTGAGTGCATTCTCGCCATCAAAGCCGTGCCCCATGCGCGCCAAAGCGAGGTGGTGGGTTGGCTGGGCGATGCGCTTAAAATCCGCCTCAAAGCCCCACCCGTAGATGGAAAACCCAACGACGAGCTCTGCCGGTTTCTATCCGATATTCTAGGCATACCTCGAACAGCGGTTTCCCTAGCATCGGGTTGCAGCGCCCGCCAAAAACGCGTCCGACTCACCGGCGTCACCCTCGCCGACATACTCCACCAATTTCCGCGTGAGGCGGTCTCCCGATTTAGGCACCTTCCCCCCAACCCAGACGACTTCTAAGGGGACGAAATCACATCATCATCGGTATGGTATTCTCGATCGAGACCCGCCGAGCGCACCTCCATTTCAGACCCCGAAAGTTGATGAAAAAATAGCGGCGTGCCCCATCGATCACATAATTCGCCGGCAGCATTGATCGCAGGATGGTCGGCCGGCAACAAATCGAGCTTGAACCGATTTTGTCCCAGCAACGCCGCCGTGATTTCAACATTCTCACCCACCGGATTCCCCTCCCCGGGAAAGTTTGACTGCCACCCCTCGAACAAGAGCGCCACGATCTCGAGATCGCGTTCCACCGATCCAGCCGGATCAAGCAGGCCCTCCACCAAAGGATAATCTTCCGCATAACTTCGTGACGCCGTGATCGAGGCCGATGCCGCCGGCACTTCGGTCCCGCCCCCCCCTCGTTCGGTTAGAGAACTGCCCCGATCCACCTTTCCCAAGCTCTCGCTCGGACTCTGCCACCAATTTCCCAAGACGCCTAAGCCCAACGCGACCACTAAGGCCCCGGCGCCAACCCGCATTCTTGGGCTCATGTCATGAACCCGAGATCGGTCGACGCAAACCGACCAATATTCGGTAATACGATCGGGAGATTACTTTCACTCACGCCAAACCAACCCGCCAAGGTCGCCGCATATTCATCGACACTGGTCGTCGGAATCCAACGACCACGACGCGTGTCATCCGGCCCATCAATCTCGAGCACCGGCACCTTCCCGTAAATATCGCCGCCCTTAACTGCCCCACCCATCACAATATGATGGCTGCCCCAACCGTGATCAGAACCATCTCCATTAGTGTTGAACGTGCGTCCGAAGTCCGAAGCGGTGAACGTGGTCACCTTATCGGCCACTCCCAAACTCACGGTGGAGTCATAGAATGCTTTCATCGCTTCACTCACCCCACCCAATAAGGTAGCATGCGCCTCGATTTGGTTATCATGCAGATCCCAACCACCCAAACGCACAAAAAAGACCTGACGTTTGAGACCAAAATTCGGCGCAACTTGAATCAAGCGGGAAACCATCTTCAACTGGTCGCCTAGTCGGCCTTCGGGGAAATTTGTTGGTTCGGGCACCCCCTCCAAGGCTTCTCCGAGGATTGCACTCGTGTCGATCGCTGAGGACGTGAGCCCCCCAAACGCCGTTTCAAAAAGACCATCTGCATCCTGATCAAACATTCCTTTAAGCGCGTTCATCCGCACCGCGCCGGCGTCTCCGGTAGTCCCAGTCAGGCCTCTCACGCCGTTGCGGTTCACACTGAACTGAGCCAGTGATTTCCCAACCTGAAACGAGTTTTGTCCGTCCATACTGATCGACATCGAAAGACCAGGATTCTCGTTAAAGGCGTTGGTCATATCCGCGAGACGACCACCCCAGCCCGAAGTGAACGGGCGATCCGGGATACTACTTTGCCACTGCACCTGCTGGTCGTTGTGCGAAAAGAGCTGGCGAGGTAAAGGCACCGACCGGGCGAGATATTGGGCCTGAGTCGTCGGTTGCACCAGGGTGCCTACATTCGCGAGCAGCGCGGCTTTTTGCGCCACGAATAGTTCCTGCAATCCCGGGATCGAGGGGTGCAGCCCAAAACTACGTCCATCTGAACGAACGGGTGAGATCCCCAACAATCCCTCGTTCGGCAACGCCAGCGTGGTGCGAGCCGCCGCGTAGGCCGCGTAGCCTGCGAAATCATTCGGCACGAGTAGATTATTGGCATCATTGCCACCGGCGAGGAACAGACAAACCAGCGCCTTGTAGTCCGACGCACCACTATCCGAACCCGCCACCGCTCCCATCAAACGAAGCTGACTGAGGGCGGAAAGCATACCGGTCGATCCTACGGCAGCACAACACGCTCCGAGAAATTTGCGGCGAGAATAATCTGAAACAACGTCGGACATGGGTTATATAAAAAATTAAGGTTAACGCTGCACCAAAGTATCAGGGGCCATCATGATCAGATAAACCATCGTCCGCACCCGATTAAGATTCGAAAGACTACTCGGCAAAGCATCATACGCCGCCTTCAAGTGATCGACGGTCGTCGGGGAAAGCGAATCTGCGGCGAGGAGCAAATTGAGCCGTGCGATCAACTCGTCACGCTGCCCCCCCAGGGGGAGCAATGGCGTCACGTCGGCCTGGACTCCCGCCGGCGCCCCGAACAAGTGCGCGTAAATCACATTAGCTCCAGTGATCGCCGTCGTATCGGTCAGCACTTGAAATTCCGGCGCAAACAGACCCGCGGCCGCCAACGATCCCGGTTTCACATAATCAGGCTCGAAAAAATTGAAGACCGTCGGAGACCCGAGGGGTTGTTGACCAAAGTCACGATCAAGATTCCGGAGATCAATTCGACCATCGTTGGACGAAGCCGGCGCGATTCGAAACAGGTTGGTCATGCGCAGGAGAGGCTCCTGCAATTTGCCGAATCCCGGGACTGCCGCGACATCACTCGAGCGGGCTTCATAATCAGCCAGAATCGCCCGCACCACCGCCCCGAGATCCCCTCGCACCCCGGCACCATTATCGGCAAACTTCTGGGCCACGCGGTAAACGTAGTCCGGCGTCGGGTTACTCGTCACCAAACGCTGGATCAGTCGGCGGGAAATGAATGGACCGGTATTGGGATGCTCGAAAAGCGCATCCAATGTCATCCTCAAATCGGCATCACCGCCCTGTCCGGCCGGCAATTCGATGCCGGAAATGATCGTTTTGGGTCCGGGCTCATGAAAGTCAGGAAAGAGCGACATCCCATCGATGTAGTTACCCCCATTCCGACGGAAAAGATTCGGATTAGTCGTATTGGCGGAAGCGAATGCCCAGCCCGTGAAGATTTTAGCCATCTCTTGGATGGTTTCATTGTTGTAGGTCGCGATGGGTAAGCCGGACGGGTTGAGTTGCAACGTCCCGTCGGGTTGCAGCTTATTAAGTCCGATCGTGAACAACTGCATGACTTCGCGAGCGTAATTTTCGTCCGGCACCGCGCCCGTTTCCGGATCCGCTTTCGCGTTACGGATATGACTCAGGTAGATGCCCATGATCGGACTGCGCGTCACGGTCTCCAGCAGGTCTCGATAATTACCAAACGACCCCTGCGCCAATTGATCGTAGTAGTGCGCCACCCCTTCTTGCCAATTGTTGAGCTGCGCAACTTCGACCGATACCACAAAAATTTGGCTGAGGGCAAAGGCCACCCGTTGACGCAGTTGGTCATCGCCATCGATAGCAATTTTCCACCACGCCGAATCCCGATGCACCGTCCCTGGTCGCCTATCCATGTTCCGTCCACCAGTCGGATCCCTGGCAAACTCTGCCATCGTCATTGTCCGATGATTTGAAATCGGTTTCGCCAGCTGCGCCGTGATCCAAGCATCGACGCCCATCGCCCGCGCTTCGGCCACCTCCTCGAGTCGCGGACCAAAAGTCGCCTGAGTCAGAAAACGGGCCGCGGAACCATCGTTGTCCAAAGCCAGACTCACCGCCGGCGGCGCCGTAGGAGTCGTAAAGGTTTGGGAACCACTGCTACGGACAAACGATCCCACCAATTCTCCCGTAGGGTTAGTCGCGGTCTCTATACTCACATAGAATCGACCTTCCTTGAGCGCGGTGAGAATATCGGCACTGCTTAAATCGCCCGTTGGCTCAATCGCCCGCTCTAGGTTATCCACCTGCCCCGCATCCAATCGATAAAGGTAGGGGCCCGCATCGCCGGGCGTGCCGAGACGCACATAACCCACCGTTTGCGGAGAACTCAGATTGGCGAAACTCATGTTAATGATTACCCGGGACTCATCCTTGGAAAGTTGCAGCGTAGCCGTGCCGTATCCGGTGGAAATTCCCGCCGATTCCGCTGGGCGCAAGGTCGCGATATAAAGCTCTCCCGGCGTGAAGAATATCGTCACCGTGGCCACATCCGAAACTCCCAGATCGTAACCCTCCCCCGGCACGACATTGACCGTCACCGTTTTGGCTAAATCCGAACTGGGCGACTCAAGCGCCGGCACGACTTCAATCGACGCCGCTGCCGAACCCGCCGGAATCACCACACTAGTCGGCAACACCGCGTAATCCGCTCCACTCACCGCGGAGCCGCTGATCATAAAACTAACCGTCACGGCCTCATCTACTGGTCCCACTCGCGTAAAAGTAATCTTACCCGGCGTGCTTCCCGCTTGAGATTCCGTCGAGGGCACCGGCGCACTCGCGCTCACCAGATTGCCTTCCGCCGGCGTCAAATCGTAGATCTCGATGAGCGCCGGGCCTTCCGTCCCGTTCGCGCCACTCACCTGCACGGTGTAAACCCCCGCCGGCAGATCCATGATCACTGCCGCATCCGAACTGCTCCTTTCCAGCGGAAAAGCTCCCCCCGTTTGGAAAGCTTCCTCCAATTTCGCGGGATCTCCGTCCACCGCCCAATCGTTATTAGACGCCAACTGCACCCCATCACTGGCCCGCACAATCGCCAACGCGGGATCACCTAACGCCCCATTCACCCCATATTCGCCCAACGTCGGCCCCACCGCCCGGATCAGCAATTGCCGCGCGCCTCCGTTTGAGGAAACCACCAGACCTGAAATCACTAACGACCGATCCGCCTCCACTCTCGCCCGCGTCGACAAATTTGTCAGTCGGGCCGCTCCGGTCACATCGTAGATTTCCACCATGCCCGCGCCCAGCCCACCTTGGAGCTGCGCCGTGTAAGTCCCGCTCGGTAAAGTCGCAACCAAAGCCGCATCCCGGCTTCCGCTCTCCAATTCAAACGCGCCCACCGCCGCGAAAACGGCCGCATTCACCTCGGCCCAATCCTCATTTGAGGCAATCGGTTCACCCTGAGAGTTAAACAAGACTAGACGTGGATTCGTCACCGCGCCTGACACTCCGAAACCCGTCAACGCCGGCCCAATCGCCCTCACCAAAATCAATTTATCCGGCCCCTCCGCGATCACAAAACCCGCAATCAAAGCAGCATCGCCCTCGCCCGCTTGCGCCCGAGACGACAAGTTGACCAAACGCTCCGGAAAATCGGCCGCCTGCGCGAATGAAAGAGCGCTAGCCAGAGCTAACGCCGCCACTACAGAGTGAGCTCGAAATTTACTAGAAAGCATAGCGGGGGGGAGAAGGGGTCGACTGCGAGATACCTCGGGGACGCTGGGATACACCATAATGTTTCAATGACTTATCCAGAAAAATGTAAGTGAATCGTTTAGTAGCTCAAATAAACCTCAAAACAGCTATTCAGCCGGGATAATTCCTTCCACCTGCCTCAAACATTCCCTAATCTCCGCCATCCGGTAGAGTTTGATCAGCGGCTTTAACCGAGCCTCTAATCGCCTACCGTCATCGCTTTCGCCCGAAATCGACTCAACGACCGCCCGCAGGCGTCGGATATTACCAACTTTCGCGACCTCACGTAGTTCATCGAGTATCGCCTGCGGCAACTGCACCGGTCCGTCATTCGGTTCGCTTGGGGCAGATGCTTCTGCCGGCGACTCGTGCACCCATTTGAGGCCGAGCAATTCCCCCATCCGCTCGAACAATTCCTCCTCGCGAAAAGGTTTACCCAAAAACAAATCGAATCCTGCGCCCAACGCTTCATCAGCCTCCGCCTGCAAAACACTTGCCGATAACCCCAAAATCGGCGTCGGCCGCCTCATGGCCGCCCGAATCTCTGGCATCATTTCGATCGAGTTTCTGTCCCCCAACTGCACATCCAGCACGATCAGGTCCCACTCCCTATCACGCAGCGCTTGCAACGTGGCCGCTCCCGAATCCGCCTCCCCTAGTTCAAATCCCAACGGCTCCAAATAATCCCGCAGCAACTGCCGATTCAGGCTCACATCGTCCGCGACCAACACTCGCTGCCGTCGTCCCTCGTAGCCCACCACGACCGATCCCATCGTCGCGGCTGCACCTGAAACCTGTTCCGCCACCACCGGCAACGGCACTTCAAACGAAAACAAGCATCCACAATCCGGCTCCGTCACCAGCATCAACTCCCCACCCAAGAGCCGCACGAACTCACGCGAGATCGGTAGCCCGAGTCCCGTGCTCGCCTCCGTCGAGACCGCCCGCCTCGACTGCTGAAACGGCTCGAACAATCGCTCCGTTTCCTCCGATAACATCCCGGGCCCAGAATCCTGCACCGCCACCGCCAACCGCCCTTCCGCATAGGCCACGCGCAGCGCCACCCGCCCTCGGGGCGTGAACTTGATCGCATTGCTCAGCAAATTTTCGATCACCTGCCGCAATTTCTGTCCATCCCCCAGCACCACCCCGGGCAGCGCCGCCTCCTCCTCCACCTCAAACTGAATCGGTTTCCCTGCCACTCGCGCCCGGGCCCCTCCGGCGATCTGGCGCACCGTTTCCGGCAGGTCGAATGGCACGTCTCGTCGCTCGACCCGGCCCGCCTCAATCTTCGACAAATCAAGCACCTCATTGATCAACCCCAACAAATGCTTCCCGCTGCCGTGGATGATGGAGGCTTTCTCCTTATCATTGGCCGGCAACTCGCGACTTCGATTCAACAACTGCGCGTATCCAATAATTGCATTCAACGGCGTGCGCAGCTCATGGCTCATATTCGCGAGGAAACGACTCTTCGCTTGATTCGCCTTCTCCGCCGAGTTCTTCGCCGTCGCCAATTCTGCCGTTCGCGCTTCCACCAGCGCCGCCAAGCGCACTTGCTCTCGTCGCAAACTGCCCGTGCGCCACCGGACAAAATACCACACGACCAACCCCAACAGCCCAAAATATCCTGCCACGGCCAATGGTCGTTCATACCATGGCGGCTGCACCTGAAACGTGTAACCAAACACCGCACTCTCGTGCCCCTCGCGGTCGCGCCCCTGCACCTCAAAAGTAAACGGCCCCCCTTTCAAATTCGTGAAGCGGATCTGCACTGCCTTGCCCCAGTCACTCCACTTATTATCGAACCCCGTTAGTCGCGTCTTGAAAAGCACGGAATCGCCTCGACCGAAGTGAGGTGCGCCAAACGTAAACTCAATCGGCTCCGTCGAAAACGGAAACACCCGCGTCTTTCCCGCCGTCGGATCACGCGACTCCCCCGCCGCCTTGACTTGGTTCAATTGCGGTTGCCAAGCCTGCACTTCTGGCAGCGGCTTATCCAGTTCCCAACGCAACACATTAGACTCCATCACCCACAGAATCCGTCGGCCATCCTTCCGCTGCAGGAACGCCGAAGGACTCCCGTTCGGTCCCATCAATTCCAGAATCGGGGCCGGTGCCGTCGTCACCTCGTAGCCCCCATCCAACTGCGGCGCGACTCGCACCAAACCCGTATTCGAGCGAATCATATTCTGCCCCACACTCGTCCAAAACGAGCCATCAGTTTGCGGCTCCAACGGAAACACCAATGTCGGCGGCAAATCATAGAGATCCAGTGGATTCCATTTCTCCAATCGTCGTGACTGCCCCATCACTCGGTAAACAGTGTTCGGCGTCGTCACTGCCACGCCATCGTGCAGATTTTCACTCAAAGCCGTCATATCCTCCGCGTCATAACCGAGCCGCACCGGATCACGGTCAAAGGTCAGGCGCGCCCAATCCACCTCCTCAGCATCCGGGGCCAAATTGATGCGAATCACGCCCTGCCCCACGGTCGTCACCCACACATCTCCTCGCGGACTCTGCACACTGTTCGTGCTTGAGGAGCCGTGCTCCACGATACCGACCCGCCGATAAGTTCCATCCTCCGACCGCTCGTAAAACGTGTTAATCCCCCGCGACGAACGCATGAAGTGGTTCGGATAATAGCGCAGCGTGAAGATCTCCCCAAACTGGAGATCGGCCTCCTCCAACAAAACTTCGATTCGACTATCTTCCCCCAGCCGCCCGACCCCCTGTTCAATCGCAATGAGCAAGTCTCCCTGAAAACTGATCGCATCCGAAATCTCAGCCACCCCATCCGCGACCACCTTTTCAAACCGCGCCCCCTCGTCCGCTTCTCCCGGCACCAGCCGATAGATCTCCTCCGACTGCATGATGTAAATCGTCCCTTTATGATCGATCGCGTCCGAAATGGCCCCCTCTCCAATTCCCCGCGCTGCGCCAAACCAAGTGATCGGCAGCTGATAGTCCCATCGATGAATGCCCACCAGACCCGGCATCCAAATCCCGCCCTCCTGGTCCTCGACCATCCCCAGCGAAGTATCGTGTTTTAGCCCCATCGCGATATTCACCCGATGCACGATCCCCGCCCCTTCACGCAGGATCACCATCCCCAATTTATCGCCTGTCACGAGGAGATCTCCCGATCTGAGTCGCAACAGACCGCGCAGCCTCTTGTCCGCCAACTCGGGCCACGTGCCGGTAAACCGATTTTCGTAACGCCCGTCTGGATACAGGTCAAAAATTCCCGTCTCACCGCCCATCACCGTGATCACGGCCTCTGACTCCGGTGGCGGCGCCGCCAAAGCCGCCCGCCCCGCTAGGTTCGCCATCGTCTCATCACCCCACTTAAGCACCCATTCTCCCGCCTCCAACTGGTAGACTCCCTCCCCGCCCCGATAGGCAAAAAGCCCCCCGCGCCCTTCCGCCAATCGCGTCACCTTTTCTTCACTCCAGGGCGTGTGCGCCACGACCCCATCCTTCCACGAAAACATCACCTTCTCCGTAGTGACCCACACCGCGCCATCGTAAACCTTCATCGAACCCGACACCCCGTAATCCGCCGGATCTTCGATCACTTGTTCGATCAGTGATTCGTAGGCGTAGCGCCCATTCTTCCCCCGAATCAATCGCCCAAAAATCCCGCCCGCCGACACATAAATCTCCGCGTCGTTCTACACGACTTGGTCCATGATAAAATTCTCCGCCACCGGCAGAAAATCCCACGTCTGCCCGTCAAACAAAACCACCCCACCATAGGAACCAAACAACCCCCTCCCATCCGACAACATCGCCCCGCCTACCATGTGTTCCCATGCGCCCCGTGATCTTCCACCATAAAGTGGCGCACGATCCGCTGCCCTTCATCCGTCAATGCCGCCAACGCCGTCGGTCTCAAACCGCCGCCCAGTAGGACTAATAAAACACCGATAAATCTACGCAAAGTCCTGCAACCCTGACAGTCTCTTCGCTCGACTCCAGCTCAACTTGTCGCCCCGCCCAGCGCCTTCGTTCGCCAAATGAAGCGCCACATCAACGTCACCGCCGCGAACGTCAGCCCCGCGGCCAAGCCAGTCCAAACGCCCACCCCCCCCCACTTCAAACCGAAGCCCAACCCGTAGGCCAAGGGCAGGGCCAATCCCCAATAAGCAAACGCCGTGATCACCGTCGGCACTTTCACATCTGACAATCCGCGCAACGAAGAAGCGGCCACGACTTGCGCCCCATCCGTTAGCTGAAAAATCGCCGCGACCACGAGTAACTTTGCCGCCAGCGCAACAACTTCCTGCTCTTTCACAAACGCCGACGCCAACGTCTCCCCCATAAATACAAACAGCAGTGCACCGCCGCCCATAAATAGGGCTGACATGATTTGCGCGCCATGACTGATCGGCCGAATCCGCTCCAGCTCATTGGCGCCCAACGCCCGCCCCACCCGCATACTCACCGCAATCGCGATTCCCAACGGCACCATGAAGGTCAGCGCCGCGCAGGTGATGGCAATTTGATGCGCCGCCAACGCCGTCGCCCCCAACCACCCCATCAGAATCGCCGAAGCTCCAAACGCCCCGGCTTCAAACGACAAACTGATCGAGATCGGCAGACCGAGGGCGAGCATCCCCTTCAAACGCTTAATTTCGTATCCCGAAAACCAATTCGTCGGCCAAACCCCGCGAAAACTCATCGCCCGACTTACCCAAAAATAGATGAGCAGCATCCCCAAAATACGCGAAGTCAGCGTGGCCCACCCCGCTCCGGTCAGCCCCAAGGCCGCGGCTCCGAGGTTACCGTAGATTAACACCCAATTTAGAAACACATTCAGCCCCACGCCCGCCAACATCATCACCATCGGCAGCCACGGCCGATCCAACGACTCCGCAAAGTGCCGCATCGCTTGAAACATCAGCGTCGGCACAACCGAAAGCGCAATCAGGGTGTAATAAGGCTGCACCTTCGCCAGCACCTCCGCCGGCTGCCCAAACCACCGCAATTGCCACCCCAATCCGACCATCACCAAACCGCAAACGATGCCCGACCCCAGCGCGATCGCCGACCCATGCTTCATCGCTTGCCCCACCTCACCCTTATCCTCCGCTCCGTGCGCCTGGGACACTTTGATCGCCACCGGAATCAACAGTCCGATCCCGATCGTGAAAAATAGCCCGAAGATACTCCCCGCAAACGCCGACGCCGCTAGGGGCACCTTGCCCAAGTGCCCGATCATCAGACTGTCCGTCAACCCCATGAGCATCTGGCTCACCTGCCCCACCACAATCGGGGCGGCCAGCTGCAGGGTGCGTCGGGCTTCTTTTCGATACAAAGACATATTCATTTAAAACGGACGACGACCTTGTGACCTCAACTCCGGCCACGTCACCCCCCAATTTTCATCCGCCTCAACCAAACACCGACCAGCCTAATCTCGTCGTCAAACGCTCCAACGCCGCCGTGCCAACCAACGAGTTCCCATTCGCATCGAGCCCCGGCGACCACACCGCAATCGACGCCTTACCGGGCACGATCGCGATGATACCGCCCCCAACTCCACTCTTTCCCGGCAAACCCACTCGAAACGCAAAATCCCCCGCCCCATCGTAGTGCCCACACATCATCATCAATGAGTTAATCCGCCGCGCCCGCGGGGCCGAAACCACCCGCATACCCGTGAGCGGATTGCGGCCATTCGACGCCAAAAACAAACCCGACCGCGCCAGCTGCACGCAATTCATCGCAATCGCACACTGGTGAAAATACACGCCCAACACCTCTGCCGGCGGATGCTCGATCACCCCATACGACTTCATGAAATGCGCGAGCGCCGCGTTGCGATCACCATGCTCCAACTCCGAACGCGCCACCTCCGCATCGATCACGATCGAATCATCCCCGGCGAGAAAACGCATGAACCTCACGATCTCCCCAATCGCTTCCTTCGGCTGATGCCCCGATAACAACGCATCCGTCACCGCAATCGCCCCCGCGTTCACAAACGGATTTCGCGGCCTACCGTGCTCGTGCTCCAACTGCACGATCGAGTTAAACGCATCTCCCGACGGCTCCCGGTCCACCCGGGTCCACAGCCGGTCTCCCCAACGCCCCAACGCCAACGTCAGGGTAAACAACTTGGAAATACTCTGAATCGAAAACTCCTCCGCCACGTCCCCCGCCACCACGACCTCGCCCTCGACGGTCGCCACCGCGATCCCAAATTTCTCCAACGGCACCTTCGCCAATTGCGGGATATAGTCCGCCACCTTCCCTTCGCCAAGCCGGTCGCTCAGTTCCGCGTGAACCTCATCCACCACCTGCTGCATTGATTCCATGTGACGCGCATTATCAACCAACCCATTCAGAATGCTAGCGCTGTTATTCATCACCCTCACAAATCCCTCAACGCCGTCGCTCCCCCTTCGCCAGGCGCAGTCTCGCGGGCAAAGTGCCTCTTTTTCGCCTTTGCTGAGCGATTTAGGCAATTCCCCCCTTTGCATTCCCACGCGGGGCACCCATCGTCGCAGCGTTCATGAACAACCGCGCTCTTCGCCCTCTTTTCGCAGCTCTCCTCGGCCTGACGGTTTCATGCCTCAGCTTCGCTGAAACCAGTCCCAGCAGCCTCGATGCTCTTCGCGCTCAGGCCGGATCAGGTAACGCAATTGCTCAATACAACCTCGGCCTCGTCTACGCCGATCCCGGCGAACCCTCCCACGATCTTGTTCAAGCTTACATCTGGCTTTCTCGGGCCGCCGCCAACGGTTCCCGCAGCCGCGAGCTCGAGCGAGTCACCGCTCAACTCTCCCCTGCCGAACTCCGGGCCGCTCGCGAACAACTCGCTCAAACCCCTGCCGTATCGATCACTCCGGTCGATCTCGAAGAAAGCGCCGCCCCGGCCGTCACCATTACTCGCACCGTTTCCGCCGACCCCGAACTCCGTAAACGCCTCGCCATCGCCGAGTCGGCCCTAGCCGTTCGCGAACGCGATCTCGCTGCCCTTCGCTCCGAGATCGAGCAGTTGAAACAGCCCAAAACCCTCGATGGCCGTCCCGACCCCGCCGCCGAAATTCAATTCCTTCGCACCCAACTCGCGACTTCCACCGCCGATGTCGCCTCCCTCCGGGACGAACTTGCCACGACTTGGGCTCAACTCAATGCCACCGAACAAGCCCGCGAAAAATCCCAAGCCGAGCTCGCTCAAACCAAAACTCAACTCGCCACCGCTTCCGAACCCACCGTCAGCGCCGAATTGACCGAGGCCACGAATCGACTCAGCTCCGCTCAAACTCAAATCCAATCACTCAACGAAGAAGTCACCTCCGCCCGACGCGCGCAAGGTCGCCTCCAAGCTGAACTCGCCGAAGCCCGCCAGATAGAAATCTCGGCCCAAGCCGACCGCGAAGCCCTTTCCAACTCGCGCCACGATCAATCCGATCAGCTCGAAAACGCCCTCGCCCGTATCGAGGAACTTGAACTCGTCGCCGGAAAGCAGACCTCCAACCAAACCGTCGAAATCACCCAATTGCGCCAGCAAATCGCCGACGCTCAGACTCGGTCCACGACGTCAGACCAACAGGTCGCTCAACTCGAAACCAATCTCGCCGGATCCCATCAACGCCGCGCCCAGCTCGAGCAAACCCTGATCCAGAGCAAAGCCCAAACCGCTGCCATTGCCACCGAACTCGCCACCGCTCGCGCCAATTTTGCCAAAGCCCGCCTCGCCACCAACAGCGACGAAGACCGCGCCACCGTCACCCAAGAGCAACTCGTCTCCACTCGCGAAGAACTCGCCGCAGTCGAACAACAACGCGATCAACTCCAAGCCGTCCTCGCCAGCCAAGCCGACGCGGCCGACGCCCGCACTCCCGCTCTCGAATCCGAAATCACCCAGCTCCGCGCTCAACTCGCGGCCCGCACCAACGAGAACCAAGCCCTGCGCACCAATCTCGCCCCAGCCGCTTCCGCGACCGATACTCCCCCAGTCTCCCAAAACGAGATTACGCGGCTCGATGCCGAACTCACCGCCACCCGCGAACAACTCACCGCCGTCGCCCAACAGCGCGACCAACTCCAAACCCTTCTCGCTGATCAACCGCCCCCCTCCGCCGACCGCACCCCAGCCCTCGAAGCAGAAATGGCAACTCTTCGGCAACAGCTCGCCCAAGCCGCCTCCGCGACCGACAACCTTCAAGTCACCCAAAACGAAATCACCAAACTCGACGCGGAACTCAGCAACACCCGCGAACAACTCACCGCCGTCGTCCAACAACGCGACCAACTTCAGGCCACCCTCGCCAATCAACCGCCCCCCTCCGCTGACCGCACCCCAGCTCTCGCAGTGGAGATCTCCGCGCTTCGTCAACAGCTCGCTCAGGCCGGCACCGCCGCCGAAAACCTCCAAGTCGCACAGTCCGAAATTGCCCGCCTCGATGCCGAACTCACGACCGCCAATGAAACCGCCGAAGCCCAAGCATTAGCCTTGAGCGCGCCCGTCATCTCCTCCCAAGCCGACGCCAACCAAGCCAAACTCTCCGATTCCCTCCGCGCCTTCGCCGCCGTCGAGGCCGAGCTCCGCGCCTCTCGCCAATCCTTCACCGAAGCCCAACTCGATGCCGCAGCCGACGATACCACGATCGCCGACCTCCAACGCCAACTCGCCTCGCTGCGACCCGACCTCGCTGCCGCCCAAGTCGCCGCCACCAATGCCAAATCCGACGCCGGCTCCCGCACCGACGCCCTCGCCGAAACTCGTCTCCAGCTCACGAATACGCAGGCCGACCTCGATCGTCTTTCCCGAGAGTTTTCCGCTTACCGCGAAAGCCACGGCGAGCAATTTGCGATCAACGACGCTCTCGCCGCGCAAAACGCTGACCTCTCCACTCGGGTGCGCCAAACCCAGCAGCAATACGCCGGAGCCAGTCGCGAACTCGCCGACATCCGCACGCGCTACGCCCTCAGCGTCAGCAACGATGTGCCCACCGCCGCCACCATCCGCGCGACCCCCGTGCGCCCCACGCCTACGCTCGACGCCAACGTTCGCACCCACACCGTGCAAGCCGGCGAAAGCCTCTCTGCCATTGCCGAACGCTATTTGGGTGACGCCAACCGCTGGCCCGAAATCTACGCCGCCAATCGCGAGACGCTCAGCTCCGCCCAGGGCGTGCGTCGCGGCATGCTACTGTTGATTCCATAGATCGGTGCTTCGTCTTCGATTTCAGCAGCTTCGCTTCCACCGCCCGTAGCCGCGCTTGAGGCAATCGCCGAAAGGGTGGATCCCCTGCCTCTCCGCCTCACCCGCCGTGACCCAGTTCTCCTGCGGAATTCAGATTAAACCGCGAACAGCGCAATCACGACCCCGAGCGAAGCCGCACTCGCAACCGCACTGTAAACGATCGCCGTCGCGGCCAACGCTTGATCTCCGCCCATCTCCTTGACGATGGTCAACGAGATCGACGCCGTCGGGCACGCGAGGCAGATCAACGCGGCCAACATCGCCTCATCGTCCAACCCCGCCCAACGACCGAAAAGGTAACCGAGAACCGGAGCCACCACCACCTTGTGCACCGAAGCGATTGCGGGAAGCCGCCGATTCCCCCGCACCGGGACCGTCATCAAAGTCGCCCCGACACAAAGTAGCGCGAGGGGCAACGCCATTCTCGCCAGCGCCTGCAAAGTCGTCATTGCCGCCGCCGGCGGCTGCCCCCCCACCGCCTGCACCGCGGCCCCTAAGATCGCTGCGACGATGATCGGATTAGTCACAAATCCCTTCGCCACCGGACCCCACATTTTCCAGCCTCGTTCCTCCTTACTCGCCAGCAGCACCAGCACCGTGCCGCCGTTGTGGATGATCAACATCGGCGCAAACGCCCATAACGCCGGCCCGATCGGAACCCCCGGCACCGACAACAGCAGCGGCAAGGCCACGAAAGATAAATTTCCCCGAAACGAAGCCTGCACAAACGTGCCTCGATTCGCCCGCGCCACCCCCAACCACGGCGCTTCAATCCAACTCCAGATTCCATTCACAATCGTCGCCGCCGCCATGACCCCAAAGAGCGCGCCGAACCGCGCCGACGTCGCCTCTGCCGCCGCGAGCGCATGAAATACCGCCGCTGGCAATCCCACCCAGTAAAGCAGGCGATTCACCCCCGAGACCAGCTCCGCCGGCATCATTCCGCGACGCTGCAACACCGCCCCCAAAGCGATGATCATAAAAATAGGGGCGAGGAGGTTGAGCACCGTCATGCGAAGCCTAGTGTCTTCGACTCCCGTCCAC
>Ga0208413_1000229_pt1:0-25000 | contig 49411 bp, 46 predicted proteins | sample AntAceMetag02UKD_FD_184761 | JGI IMG/M metagenome (GOLD analysis project Ga0208413, IMG submission 184761) | Saline lake microbial communities from Ace Lake, Antarctica - Antarctic Ace Lake Metagenome 02UKD (SPAdes) (version 2) | ecosystem: Environmental > Aquatic > Non-marine Saline and...
CGAGGCGGTGGCGCACGGTGCCACCGGGGCGGTCGGCGACTTCGTCGAGGCCTGCCGGCACGGTCCGGCCGGGGCGGCTGTCCAGGAGGTCCATGTCTCCGACGCCGACATGATGGAGGCGGGCCCTCACGGTTTCCGCGAGGCGCCGACCGCGTGAGGGACGGGGACGGCCGGAGCGTCGGGCGTCGGCATCCCGGATAAGACGGCGCTTGCGGGGCACGCTGGTCTGACGGCGCGAGATTGGCCGATTCCCGCGGTGGCGAAGTCCCGGAAGCCAGGACTCCGCACGCGAACGGGCACGGGAAGAGGCGATTCGCGCCGCCGCGTGGCGACCGCCTGCCGCAGTGCGGTACAGTCTGAGCCGACACCGGCGGCTGTGGCCGGCCGGGAGACAGCGGAGGCCGCCGATGACACACATCGATCCCCCGTCACCGCGTCTCTGGACCGATCGGGTCCGCTGGTTCGACGAGCGGCTGCGCAAGGCCGGCGACGGCAAACCGATCCCCGTCGGCAGCCAGACCGAGGCGGTGTTGACCGAATTGCGCCGGGTGTTCGCCGCCGGCGCCTGGGTCTCTGCGGTGATCCTGGCCCAGACCGCCATCGACAGCGAAGTGTCGGAACGGGTCGAGCAGGCGGTCGGCGACGGCCTCTACCTCAACACCGTCCGGTTCGGACGCGACTATGTCTGGCTGCGCGAGCGCCGCAACGCCTACCTCCACCACGAGGGGCCGCTGCCGGCGATAACGGCGCGCGACCTGGCGCTGGAGCAGCCGCGGCTCGAGCGCGACGCCCGGCGCGCGGTCGAGCTGATGGCCGACGCGCTGGCCGGGAAGGCGTAGCTATCGGCGCGGCCCCATCGGCGCTCCGATCCCGAACACCTCGTCGAACGCCGCCCTGAGCGCCACGTCGGCGTCGGCCAGCGTCGCCGGGTGGCCGAGGTCGACCAGGCTGGTGACGCCGTGGCCGCTGATGCCGCACGGCACGATGCCCTCGAAATGCCCGAGGTCCGGCTCGACGTTCAGGGCGATGCCGTGGAACGTCACCCAGCGCCGCACCCGCACGCCGATGGCCGCGATCTTGTCCTCGCGGCCGGGCTGGTTGCGGTCGGTGCGGCGCACCCAGATGCCGACCCGTCCCTCGCGGCGCTCGCCGCGGACCCCGAGGCGCTCCAGCGCCGCGATCAGCCACGCCTCGAGCGCGCCCACATAGGCCCGCACATCCGGCTCGCGGCGCTTCAGGTCGAGCATGGCGTAGGCCACGCGCTGGCCCGGGCCGTGGTAGGTGAACTCGCCGCCGCGGCCGGTGCGGTGGACCGGAAAGCGGTCGGGCTGCAGCAGGTCCTCGGCCCGGGCGCTGGTGCCGGCGGTGTAGAGCGGCGGGTGCTCGACCAGCCAGACCAGCTCGCGGGCGCAGCCGGCGTGGATCGCCTCGGCCCGCGCCTCCATGAACGCGACCGCCCGGTCGTAGTCCAGGAGCCCCGGCTCGACCCGCCATTCCGGCGCGTCGGCATCGGTCGCCGGCAGGGGCGGCAGGACGGCGGTCGACATGCGCTCTCCGGTCGGCGAACGGCCTTGATCGGTCGGGAGGGTTCTGATAATCCCTCACGCCTGCCTCGGGGGCGACCCCGTGGCTCTCCGTGGCGAACATAGTGCGGTCGTGGCGGAATTGGTAGACGCGCAGCGTTGAGGTCGCTGTCCCAGAAATGGGGTGGAAGTTCGAGTCTTCTCGACCGCACCATCACGGATTGGAACGCGAAACGCCCCGGCCGCAAGGCCGGGGCGTTTCGCTTTTCGCAAGCCGCTCCGGCTATCCCCTCGAGGTTCGGACGTCCGGCGGGTAGCGCTGTATCACCAGCGAGCTCTGCCTTTAAACGGCGTTGATGATGATCGATGTTCACACAAATCCTATAATGGTATCATTTTTCACCATCCAGGATCAAAATTCACTTGAAAAGTGGGCTTGGCTGCAAAATCGCGAGGGCCGGGCGGGATTTCATGGATAAGGCGGAGTCGTTTCAATTTTCAGGGCCGGTGACGGTCTTTCAGGAGCGGCGGCTCCCGGAGAGGGCGACACCCGCCGGGTACAGCGCGCTCATCGATGCGTATGGGCTCGCCGTCCCGCTGCCGCTGACGCTGTTCGCCACCGGCGAGCGGCATCGCATCGTGGAGGCTGGTGGCTGGCGCATACTCACGCCCCGTCATGCCCCGGCCCCGACGCTCGACGGACACCTGACCTTCGCCCTCAAATACGAGGGCCTTGATCTCGCCGTGCTCAAGCGCCTGTTTCTGGCCGTCGGGACGGAGGCCATCGAAGCGCTGGTGCGAGCGAAGCCCACCGGCGGTTATGCGCGCCGACTCTGGTTTCTCTACGAGTGGCTGACCGGCGACCGCCTTGATCTCCCGGATGCGGCGGCCGGGCGCTATGTCCCTGTCGTTGATCCCGACCGGCAATGGGCGCCCGACGGCGAGAACTCGCCCCGCCACCGCGTGAAGGACAACCTCCCCGGAAACCCGGAATTCTGCCCGCTGGCTTTTCGGACCCCGGCGCTTGAGCGTTTCGTGGAACTGGATTTGCGGCAGCGGGCGCGCGCGATCATCGCCACGGTTCCTCGCGACCTTCTGGCCCGGACAGCCGCCTTCCTGCTGCTCAAGGATTCACGCTCGAGCTACGCGATCGAAGGCGAGCGGCCGCCGCAGGACCGCATCCAGCGCTGGGGACGGGCCATCGGCGAGGCGGGCAAGCAGGACCTCGATCTCGACGAGCTTCTGCGATTGCAGCGGATCGTGATCGGCGATGCGCGGTTCGTGACACTCGGACTGAGGAGCGGCGGCGGCTTCGTCGGAGAGCATGACCGCGACACCCGCATGCCGTTGCCTGAGCACATCAGCGCAAGGCCGGAGGATCTCCGGTACCTCGCCGCAGGGATGATCGCCTTCGACCATGGCCCGGCCCGGACGCTGGACCCGGTCATCGCCGCGGCCATCCTCGCCTTCGGCTTCGCCTACGTTCACCCGTTCGAGGACGGCAACGGGCGCATTCACCGCTACCTCATCCACCATGTTCTGGCGCGGCGCGGCTTCAACCCGCCAGGTGTGGTCTTTCCCATCTCGGCGGCGATCCTGGAGCGGATCGATGAGTATCGCCGGGTTCTGGAATCCTGCTCGCAGCGGCTGTTGCCATTGGTCGAATGGGAGACCACGCCGACGTACAACGTCCGGGTGCTCAACGACACCGGCGATTTCTACCGGTTCTTCGACGCAACGCCGCACGCGGAGTTCCTGTTCGCCTGTGTCCGCAAGACGATCGAGGACGATCTTCCGACCGAGGCTGATTTCCTGCGGCGGCACGATCATTTCCGGAATCGGGTGACCATGATCGTCGACATGCCGGAACGCACGCTCGACCTGCTGTTCCGACTCCTGCATCAGAATGGAGGACGGCTGTCGCAGCGGGCTCGTTCGTCCGAGTTCGAGGACCTGAGCGACGCCGAAACTCAGCGCATCGAGGGCATCTACCACGAGGAGTTCGGCCCGTCGCCTGATGGCCGGACCTGATTGCAGCGGCGGCGCCAAGCCTCGACCATTGCCTCGGCCCGGCCGTTCCCGAAGCCGCTCCGGCTATCCGCGCGGCGTTGGCGGCGCGTCGAGGCGCACGGCGATCCCCTCCAGGTCCGGGCGCGCCGGCGGGTAGAGCTGCATGACCAGCGGGTCGTGGCCAGGCACGATGTGCTCGGGCGTCGGGGCGACGGCGCGCAGCCGGTCGAAGCCCTCCAGCATCTCGCCGATGTGGTACGCCGTCACGAACGGCCGCTCGCTGTCCATGTTCTCGTAGAAATGCGTGACGTCGGAGGCGACGACCACCCAGCCGCGCCGGGTGTTGACGGTGACGAACTGCAGGCCGGCCGAGTGTCCGCCGGTGCGGTGCAGCCTGATCCCCGGCTGCAGGGTCGCGTCGCCGGCGTAGAACATCACCCGCCGGGCGTAGTTCAGGCGCACGATCCCGCAGACGTCCTCGACCTCGAAGGAGTGGGCGAGCCGGGGGTAGCGCATGTGGCGCCCGACGGCGTAGTGGAGCTCGCTCTCCTGCGGGTGGAAGGTGGCGTTCGGGAAGCGGTCGAAATTGCCGACGTGGTCGTAGTGCAGATGCGTGAGGATCACGTCAGACACCGCGTCCGGGTCGAGGTCGAGCCGTTTCAGCGTCTCGACCGGGCAGCGCAGGTAGGTGCGCTTGCGGCGAATCGCGACCTCCTCGCGGAAGCCGGTGTCGATGACCACCGCGCGGCCGTCCCGCACCGCCACCCAGAGATAGTAGTCGATGGGCATCGGGCCTTCATGCGGATCGCCGCCGATGAAGTGGTCGCGGCGCTGCGCGTCGCGGGTGGCGTAGCGGATGGCGAACAGCTCGTACTCGGGAACGCCGGCTTCGGTCATGCCTGCCTCACTTCGGTTCGCCGGTGGCCAGCAGCTTGAGCGCCGCCTCGGCCGCCATGCGGACATGATGCTGGCCGAGTTCGGAGGCGCGTTGGCCGTCGCGCGCCATCAGCGCCTCCATCAGGCTCGACAGCTCGGCGATGCTCTCCTTGATCCGGCCGGGCGCCTTCATCGAGGTGGCGCGGAGCAGGCTGATGCGGGAGTTGAGGATGTGCAGGCAGCTTCCGAGCGCCTCGTTCTGCGCGCCGACCAGCAGGCAGGTGTAGAATTGGTTCTTGGCGCGCAGCCGGGCCTGCGGATCCGGCCGCCGGGACGCGGCCTGGAGTTCCTTGAACGCCTCCTTCAGGGCCTGGCGCTGGGCGTCGGTGGCCTTCTCGGCAAACAGCCGGCACGCCAGACCCTCCAACTCCAGCCTCACCTGATAGACGCCCTCGGCCTGATCGCGCGACAGCGTGGCGACGAACGGTCCCCGATGCGGCTCGACCTTGATGACGTCTTCGGATTCGAGCTGCCGCATGGCTTCGCGCACCAGGGTCCGGCTGACGCCGGTGAGTTCGCAGAGCTCGCGCTCGGGGAGACGGTCGCCGGCCTTGAGGCGTCCGGAGGCGATCGCGCTGCGAATGCTCTCCGTCACGCTTTAGCGCAGCGGCGCCGCGATCTTCTCGACCCGGAACACCGCATCAGAATCCGTCATTGTTTCGTTCGCCGCTCACTGCCGGTTGCTTCATACAGCACGTCCGAAAACCGGGCCAGTTACGCTGGTCATACAATATGCTAACTGGTACCAGGGTCCAGTCTAGCTCCGCGCCGGGGGCGGACAAGTGGCATTGACGCGGACGCGACGAAGGGAGTCGAGATGACTGCGAGGCCCGAATTCCAGACCGAGATGTTCGAGAAGGGCGTTGCGATGCGCCGCGAGGTGCTTGGCGACGCGCATGTTGATCGCTCGCTCGCCGCCGTCGACGACCTGACGGCCACCCTGCAGAAGATGGTGACCGAATGGGCCTGGGGCGATGTCTGGCGGCGGCCAGGCCTCTCCAAGCAGGAGCGCAGCATTCTCAACATCGGCATGCTGACCGCGCTCAACCGGCCGCATGAGTTGCGCGTGCACATCCGCGGGGCGCTGCGCAACGGTGTGAGCGAGGAGAAGATCGTCGAAGTCATCCTGCAGACCGCGATCTATTGCGGTTTCCCGGCGGCGCTCGACAGCATGCGGGCCGTCGCCGAGGTGATTGCCGACTACCGCCGGGAGACCGCCGCCCAGCCCGGCTGACCCCGGACGTGGTGGAGCGGGTGACCCTCGGCCCCGAAGGGCTGGCCGAAGGGTCGGCGATCGAGGTCATGATCGACCTCTCGACGACCGGCCCGAAGACCGCCCCGAAGACCGCCCGGCCCGAAGACCGCCCGGCGCGTCGCCGACGGACTGTCGCAGCATTCGGTGCAGTGGGTCGAGTGCCAGGTAAGCGGTGGCGTCACCGGCGCCGCGAACGGCTCGCTGACGGTGATGGCTCGTCATGCCCGCGTCCGGTCTACGAGCGCGGGTGACGCCGGCCGAGCAAGCCACCAGCCTCCGGCTACTCCGCCGCGGCGTTCGACGCCGGGTATCCTCCGGCCTCGAACGCCCGCAGGAAGTCCGGGTACGACTGCGCCACGTCGAGTTGGCCGTGGATCCGGTTCGGCCGGCGGCAGCGCAGCGAGGCGACGAACAGCGACATGAAGTTGCGGTGGTCGCCGTGGTCGGCGAGGTCGACGCCGCCCTCGTAGCCGGGCCGGCCGCGCACCGTGAAGCCGTCGACCCGGCCGTGGCGCTCGAGCGGGGCGATGTCGACGCCGAGCCGGCGCAGCTCGCTGACCATGGCGTCGATGCGGTCGGATTTGTGCAGCCGGGTCAGCGCGCCGCCGGTCACCGTCAGCGAGCCCTCGACGAAGGCGCCGATGGCGGCCAGCGTCGGCACGATGTTCGGCCCGTCCATCACGTCGACGTGGAAGTCGCCGACCAGCCGCCCGGTCGGGTTGGCGACCGTCACGGTGTCGCCGGACCAGACGATTTCGACGCCCATGGCCGCCACCGTCTCCAGGATCGAGCGCTCGCCCTGCAGGCTGTCGGGTGCCAGGCCGCGCAGCACCAGCCGGCTCGGCAGGATGGCGGCGGCGGCCACCAGGTAGGAGGCCGAGGTGAAGTCGCCGCCGCACGCGGTGTCGCAGGGCCGCACGACGCCGGGCGTCACCGTGATCCGGGCGAAGTCGTCGGCGTGCGCCACGTCGATCCCGGCCCGGGTCAGGGCGGCGGCGGTCTGCGCCAGGTAGGCGGCGGAATGCACCGGCCGGGTCATGCGGATCTCGGTGGGCGCGGCGCCGAACGGCGCCACCGCCATCAGCGCGGTTGCGAATTGCGAGCTCACATCGCCCGGCAGATCGAAGCGCCCGCCGGGAAACCCGACGCCGCCGACCGTGATCGGCAGGTGCCCGGGGCGACCGCGATACGCCACCGGGACCCCGGCGGCGGCGAGGGCGTCGAACAGCGGCGCCATCACCCGGCCGCGTAGCACCTCGTTGCCGTCGATCTCGGCGCCGCCGTCGACGACCGCGCCGAGGGCGGCGAAGATCCGCGCGACCAGACCGGAGCCGTCGGCCCGGACGGCCAGCGCGCCGCCCGGGACCCGGTGGCCGGGCCGGAAGCCGCAGCCGTCGATCGTCCAGCCGTTGTCTTCCCAGGTCAGCCGGGCGCCGAGCGCGCCGCAGGAAGCGACCATCGCGTCGGTCTCGCGGCTGCGCAACGCGTTCGACACCCGCGATCGGCCGGCCGCCAGGCTCGCCAGCAGGACCGCGCGCTGGGTCTCGGGCTTCGACGGCGGAGCGTCGACCACGGCGTCGAACACGGACAGCGGATGGACGACGAACACCATGGCGGCTCCCCCCTTCGATGGATTTATACAACCTACAGGAAAGTTACGCGGGTTTCCACAGCACCATAGGGCGCTTCCGCCGCTGGAATCGAGCCGATAGGCCTTGGGCGCGCCGGACCGCTTGTGTAAGGTCCGGGAGCCCCGCGCTGCGCCCGCCCGGCGCCGCTCCGGGCGTGGCGAGGAAGGGACCGGCGACGACATGGCGGACGACCTGAAGGAAGCGGCGCTCTACTACCACCGCACCCCGATCGCCGGGAAACTGGCGGTGGTGCCGACCAAGCCGATGGCGACCCAGCGCGACCTCGCGCTCGCCTACTCGCCGGGTGTCGCTTACGCCTGCAACGCCATCGTCGAGGACCCGGCGCAGGCCGCCCAGATGACCGGCCGGCAGAACCTCGTGGCCGTCATCACCAACGGTACCGCCGTGCTGGGGCTCGGCAACATCGGCCCGCTCGCCTCCAAGCCGGTGATGGAGGGCAAGGCCGCCCTCTTCAAGAAGTTCGCCGACATCGACGTGTTCGATTTGGAGGTTGCCGAGAACGACGTCGACCGCTTCGTCGACATTGTGGCGGCGCTGGAGCCGACCTTCGGCGGCATCAACCTCGAGGACATCAAGGCACCGGAGTGCTTCGAGATCGAGCGCAAGCTGCGCGCCCGCATGAAGATCCCGGTGTTCCACGACGACCAGCACGGCACCGCCATCATCGTTGGTGCTGCGATCTTCAACGCCCTGCGGCTGGTGGGCAAGAAATTCGAGGAGGTGCGCCTGGTCACCTCCGGAGCCGGGGCGGCGGCCATGGCGTGCGTCGACCTGCTGGTCGCGATGGGGCTGCGCAAGGAGAACGTCGTTCTCACCGACATCGACGGCGTGGTGTGGCGCGGCCGGCCGCAGATGAACCCGGTGATCGCGCGCTACGCCGTCGAGACCGAAGCGCGCAAGCTGGCCGACGTGATGGCCGGGGCCGACGTGTTCCTCGGCCTGTCGGCACCGGGGGTCGTCACCCCGGCGATGGTGCAGTCGATGGCCGAGCGCCCGGTGATCCTGGCGCTCGCCAACCCGACCCCGGAGATCATGCCGGAACTGGTCAAGGAGGCGCGGCCCGACGCCATCATCGCCACCGGCCGGTCGGACTACCCCAACCAGGTCAACAACGTCCTGTGCTTCCCGTTCATCTTTCGCGGCGCGCTCGACGTCGGCGCCACCACCATCAACGAGGAAATGAAGGTGGCGGCGGTGAAGGCGATCGCCGACCTCGCCACCCAGGAGACCTCGGACGTGGTGGCCACCGCCTATGGCGGGCAGGAGCTGTCGTTCGGTCCGGAGTACATCATCCCGCGCCCTTTCGACCCGCGGCTGATCCTGGAGATCGCGCCCCGGGTCGCCCAGGCGGCGATGGATTCCGGCGTCGCCGCCCACCCGATCGAGGATTTCGAGGCCTACCACCAGAAGCTCTCGCAGTTCGTGTACCGCTCCGGCCTGGTGATGCGGCCGGTGTTCTCGCGGGCCCGCGAGGAGCCGAAGCGGGTGGTGTTCGCCGAAGGCGAGGAGGAGCGGGTGCTGCGCGCCGTGCAGACGCTGCTCGACGAGAAGCTGGCGCATCCGATCCTGGTCGGCCGGCCGGACGTGATCGAGCGCCGGCTCGAGCGCTTCGGCCTGCGCCTCAAGCTCGACCGCGACGTCGAGGTGGTCAACCCCGAGAGCGATTTCCGCTACGACGCGTACTGGCGGACCTATCACGGCCTGATGGAGCGGCGCGGCGTGTCGCCGGACCGGGCGCGCGAGGTGGTGCGCACCAACGATACGGTGATCGCCGCCCTGATGCTGCACCAGGGCGACGCCGATGCCGCGGTCTGCGGTACGGTCGGCCGTTACTGGGACCATCTGCGCCACGTCCGCGAGGTCGTCGGCCTGCGCAGGGGCGTGAAAGAGCTGTCGGGCGTCAGCCTGCTGATCCTGCCGCACGGCTCGTTCTTCATCGTCGACACCCACGTCACCCCGGACCCGACGGCCGACGCCCTGGTCGAGATGGTCGAGCTGGCGGCCAACGAAATCCGGGTCTTCGGGCTGGAGCCGAAGGTGGCCTTCGTGTCGCACTCGCATTTCGGGACCTCCAACGAGGCGTCGGCGGTCAAGATGCGCGAGGCGGTGCGCCGGCTGTCGGAGCGCAACCCGAAGCTTGAGGTCGAAGGCGAGATGCACGCCGATTCCGCGCTGTCGGAGGCGGTGCGTGAGCGCACCTTTCCGAACTCGCGGCTGACCGGGCTCGCCAACCTGCTGGTGATGCCGACGCTCGACGCCGCCAACATCGCCTTCAACCTGCTCAAGACCTCGGGGCAGGGTTTGTCGGTCGGGCCGATGCTTGTCGGAACCGCCAAGCCGATGCACATCCTCACCCAGTCGGTGACGGTGCGCGGCATCGTCAACATGACGGCGGTCGCCGTCGTCGACGCCCAGGAGCACGCGCGCGCCCGCAACCGACCGAGGTAGGAAATGACCGGCGACGACTCGCAGGAGGGCGGACCGCCGCTCGGCGCCGACACCGTTGGAGCCGTCGCCACGGCGGCTGCCGAGGCGGCGGCCAAGAAGCGCAAGGTCAAGCGCCGGGATTTGAAGGCCAAGATCCGCGAGCTCGAGGCCGAGATCGAGGAGACCCGCAGCCAGGTACCGGACGAGCCGCTGTACGGCATGACGCCGAAGCTGGAAGCGGCGGTGAACCGGGCGTTGGCGCAGGAGCGGCTGGCCATCCTGCCGCGCCTGCTGCGCCCGCTGCACCCGGCCGACCAAGCCGACCTGATCGAGCGTCTCGGCGGCGAGGACCGCGACCGGCTGGTTGCGGCGATGGGGGCCGCCCTCGACCCGGAAGTGCTGGTCTACCTGGACGAGACGGTGCGCGAGGAGGTGCTCGGCCAGCTCGACGAGGCGCAGATCGCGCAGTTCCTCTCGATGCTCGATTCCGACGACGCCGTCGACCTGATCGGCGAACTCGACGAGGACGAGCAGGCGCGCATCCTGCTGGCGGTGCCGGCCAAGGACCGGGCGATCCTCGAGCAGGGCCTGACCTTCGCGGAGTATTCCGCCGGTCGGCTCATGCAGCGCGAGATCGTGGCGGTGCCGGCGCACTGGACGGTCGGCCAGACCATCGACTTCCTGCGCACCGTGCGCAACCTGCCGGACGATTTCTACGCCATCTACGTGCTCGACCCGGCCGAGCGCCCGGTCGGCGAACTGGTGCTCTCGCACCTGCTGCGCGCCAAGCGGCCGGTCCGGGTGTCGGACATCATGCGCAAGGATTTCCGCCGGGTGCCTGTCTCGATGGACCAGGAAGAGGTGGCGCTGCTGTTCCGGCAGTACGGCCTGGTCGCGGCACCGGTGGTCGCCGCCGACGACGAACGGCTGCTCGGCGTGATCACCGTCGACGACGTCGTCGACGTCATCGACGAGGAGGCCGAGGAGGATCTCATGCGCCTCGGCGGCGTCACCGAGATCGACCTGTACGGCTCGCTCTGGGACACCACAAGGTCGCGGTTTCCGTGGCTGCTGATGAACCTCGGAACGGCGATCGCCGCGTCGCTGGTGATCGGGCTGTTCGAGGCCACCATCGAGAAGGTCGTCGCGCTGGCGGTGCTGATGCCGATCGTCGCCTCGATGGGCGGCAACGCCGGCACCCAGACTCTGACGGTGGCGGTGCGGGCGCTGGCGATGCGCGACATCGACACCCGCAACGCCATGCGGTTCGTGTTCAAGGAGACCATCGCCGGCACCCTGAACGGCCTCGCCTTCGCCGCGCTCATGGCCGGCGCCTCGGTGCTGTGGTTCGGCGACCTGCAGATCGCCTGGATCATCGCGACCGCGATGGTGCTCAACCTGCTGGTGGCCGGGCTGGTCGGAACCCTGATCCCGCTCGGGCTGCAGCGCCTCAAGGTCGACCCGGCGGTGGCCTCGGGGGTGTTCCTGACGACGGTGACCGACGTGGTCGGGTTCTTCGTGTTCCTCGGCCTCGCGACGTTGGTGCTGATGTAGGGTGGCTGTCGCCCGCACACGCCTATTGGTGGTGCGGCGCGAAGGCGCGATAATCCGGCGGATGTCGCTCGGCCGCGGGGGGCTCGTGGGATGATGTGGAAGCCGTGGTGACCGGCGCCGAGCGGGAGAAGCTGGCCCGGCAGGTCGAGGCGGGAAGTCCGTCAGCGTCGGCCGTCCGGTCGGCGACGCCGACTCCCTCGGCCGCCTCGAAGTGCTCACTGGTCGCCGCCTCAAGCGGGAGAGGGAACGCGCCCGAAGTTTTCGAAGAAAAGTGCACTGTCATCGAGATTACTCGGGCTGGCGACGCTGGTGCTGATGTAGGGCTAGCAGGCTTTTGAAGAAGTGACGCGCTTGGCCTTGAGGGTAGCGTCGTCGCCGAGGTGGCGGTTGAACTCGATCTCGAGTGTGCCGTCGTCCTGAAGTTCGGCGGAGCCGGAGCCGCGGACCCCGTCCATCTCGTCGAAGCCCTCCCAAGTGAAGTACACCAGCGTTCGGCTGTATTCGAGGTCGAGGCCCGCCTGCATGGCGCCGAAGGCGATCTCGCCGCGACCGTTGGCCTTGATGACCATCATGGCGGGCTCGACCAGGTCCAGGTAGTCGCGGTCCCAGATGTCGGATCCGGTGCGGATCCGGTGACAGTGCGCTTTTCTCCTGCCGAGAGGCCGGCACGCGTAGTCGGCGTCGGGGGCGGTCGCCATGCCGGCATCGTGGATCATTGACGCGCGCGTAATTCCGGGCGTAGCGTTTCGGCCATGGCCGAGACCTTCTCCATGACCCAGCTCGCGCGCGAGTTCGATCTGACCAGCCGGGCGATCCGCTACTACGAGGAGGAGGGGCTGATCGCGCCGTCGCGGCGGGGCCGCACCCGGGTGTTCTCGCTGCGCGACCGAACCCGGCTGCGGCTGATCCTGCGCGGCCGCCGGCTCGGCTTCTCGATCGCCGAGATCCGGGAGATCCTGGATCTCTACGACGGCCGGGACGGCGAACGCGGGCAGCTCGTCCACTTCGTGCGCAAGATTCGCGAGCGCCGCGCCAGCCTCGAGGTGCAGCGCCGCGACATCGACGCCATCCTGGAGGAGCTGGACCGCCAGGAGGCGGACTGCCTGGATCGTCTGGCGGAGTCCGGAAGGTCGGCGAATGGTTGACGTGGGCGTCAATCTCGCGGCGTCCGGACCGGTCGCCCCGAACCCGCGCTTCGCCGAGCGGGTGGCGGCCAGCTTCGAGCGCCAGGCGTTCATGGGGTTCCTCGGCGCCCAGGTGATTTCGGTCGAGCCCGGCGGCTGCGACATCGAGCTGCCGTTCCGCCCGGAACTCGGCCAGCAGCACGGCTTCTTCCACGGCGGCGTGGTCGGCACGCTGGCCGACAATTCCTGCGGCTACGCCAGCTTCACGCTGGCCCCGGCGGATGCCTCGATCCTGACCGTCGAGTACAAGCTGAACCTGATGGCGCCGGCATCCGGGGTGGCCCTGGTCGCGCGCGGCCGGGTGATCCGTCCGGGCCGCACGCTGGTGGTGGCGCGCGCCGACGTCTCGGTCCGGCTGGCCGACGGAGGCGAAAAACTGGTGGCGACCGCGCTCGCCACCCTCATGTTGATGGCGGGCATGGCGGACGAACCGCCGGCCTGACCGCTGAAGGGAGAGCCACGCCATGATCCCCAACGATTACCCGGGCCTCAACTTCGATCTCGGCGAGACCGCCGACATGCTGCGTGACAGCGTGCGCAGCTTCGCCGCCGACCAGATCGCGCCGCGCGCCGCCGACATCGACCGCGACAACACCTTCCCGCACGATCTGTGGCGCAAGCTCGGCGATCTGGGCGTGCTCGGCGTCACCGTCGGCGAGGAGTACGGCGGCGCCGGCATGGGCTACCTCGAGCATTGCGTGGCGATGGAGGAGATCAGCCGGGCCTCGGCCTCGGTCGGCCTGAGCTACGGCGCCCACTCCAACCTCTGCGTCAACCAGATCAGGCTGAACGGCACCGAGGAGCAGCGCCGCCGGTTCCTCCCCAAACTGACCTCCGGCGAGTTCGTCGGCGCGCTGGCGATGAGCGAGCCGGGGGCCGGGTCGGACGTGGTGTCGATGCGCACCCGTGCCGAGAAGAAGGGCGACCGCTGGATCGTGAACGGCGGCAAGATGTGGATCACCAACGGCCCGACCGCCGACGTGATCGTGGTCTACGCCAAGACCGACCCGGAGAAGAACCAGCACGGCATCACCGCCTTCCTGATCGAGAAGGGCATGAAGGGGTTCTCGGTCGCCCAGAAGCTCGACAAGCTCGGGATGCGGGGCTCCGACACCGGCGAACTGGTGTTCCAGGACGTCGAGGTGCCCGAGGAGAACGTGCTGGGCACGGTCGACGGCGGCGTGAAGGTGCTGATGAGCGGGCTCGACTACGAGCGCGCGGTGCTGGCCGCCGGCCCGACCGGCATCATGCAGGCCTGCATGGACGTGGTGATCCCCTACGTCCACGAGCGCAAGCAGTTCGGCCGCTCGATCGGCGAGTTCCAGATCATGCAGGGCAAGCTGGCCGACATGTACGTGACCATGAACGCCGCCAAGTCCTACGTGTACACGGTGGCGCGCGCCTGCGACCGCGGCGAGGTGACCCGCAAGGACGCCGCCGGCGCCATCCTGTACGCCGCCGAGAAGGCGACCTGGATGGCGCTGGAGGCGATCCAGTGCCTGGGCGGCAACGGCTACATCAACGACTACCCGACCGGCCGGCTGCTGCGCGACGCCAAGCTCTACGAGATCGGCGCCGGCACCAGCGAGATCCGCCGCATGCTGATCGGCCGCGAGCTGTTCAAGGAGACGGCGTGAGCCCGATCGCCGACCCGGCCGGTCACTTCTCCAGAAACGGCAGGAGGTCGGTGTGATGGCCGATCATCTTCCAGTGTCCGTCCTCCAGGCGGAAGATGTTGGTGGCCCGGATCGTCACGGCCTGCGGCCTGCCGTCGACGATGTTGCTGCCGACCTCGACATTGCTGGTGACGGCGAGGTCACGGCCGACCGTGACCTGCATGTCCCTCGGCTGGACCTCGCCACCGATCTTCTGGGCGGTATGGGCTTGCCAGTCGGCCAGGACCTGGCTCCAGCCGACGCGAAGGCCGCCCGCCGGACCCATGTAGGTCACATCGTCGGCGTGCGACCAGACCGCTGCCATCGGCGCCAGCTCGCCGGTGAAGGTGGCGTTGAGCGCGGTATAGAACCGCGCAGCGGCAGCCCGTACCGCCGCCTCGTCGGCGAACGCGGTGTTGGCGGGCAGAATAGCGGCGGGCAGAATGGCGGCGGGCAGAATGGTGGCGGCGAACAGCGCCGCCGCTGCGATGCGGCGAAGTGCTGTGGTCACGAACGGGCCTCCCTTCGGCTTTTCTGTGCGGAGTTGCGGGCCACCGACGGTGGCCGCGCGTCACATCGCCCGCGACGGCAGGGTCGGGTCGAGGATCCGGCGGGCGGCCTCGGCGCCGCTCACCGGCAGCCCCGCCGGATCGAGCAGGCCGAGCTGCACCAGCACGCTCGCCTGGTCCCAGTAGATGTGCTCGTGCGCGATCTTGTCGCCCTCGATCCTGACGACGACGCAGAACGCCGCCTCGACCCGCCTTCCGGTGGGCTGCACGCCCGGCAACATCCACTCGATGACCGTGGTGTGCGTGAACCGGATCACCAGTTCGTCGACGATCTGGTCGGTCCCGACGGTGCTCGACACCGGGATCATCTCGACGTCGGGCGGAAAGAACTTCCCCACCAGGTGGTTGGCGTAGAACGCCCGGACGCCCTCGCGACCGTACCCACCGACCATCGACGGCACGTTGGTCAGATGCGGATTGTCGGTCATGGTGGCCATCGTCGTGTCGAGATCGCCCCTGAGCTCCGCCTGCACATGCACCTGGAACAGGTCGACGAGCGCCTGCTGTCGGTCGGTCAAGTCCGGCATTTCCCCACTCCCCCGTGTTGTGGATCTGATCGTCTGGACGCACGCAACAATGTCGGATGAACCCATGATGGCCGCTGCTAACGATGGCTTAACCAGCGCGAGCGACGGTCTCGCCCGCTGCCCCTGGTGCGCCGGTCACGACGACTATGTCGCCTACCACGACGACGAGTGGGGGCGGCCGGTCGCCGACGACATCCGGCTGTACGAGAAGATCTGCCTGGAGGGTTTCCAGTCCGGGCTGTCCTGGCTGACCATCCTGCGCAAGCGGGCGAGCTTCCGCGCCGGCTTCGCCGGCTTCGACTTCCGCCACGTGGCCGGGTTCGGCGAGGCCGACGTGCAGCGCCTGCTCGGCGACGCCGGCATCGTGCGCCACCGCGGCAAGATCGAGTCGACCATCAACAACGCCCGTCGCGCCGCCGCGCTGGTCGAGGAGGTCGGGTCGCTGGCGTCGTTCATCTGGTCGTTCGAGCCGCGGCCCGAGGACCGTCCCGGGCGCTACGATCGCGAGACGCTGATGACGATCACCAAGACCGAGGCCTCGACGGCGCTGTCCAAGGCGTTGAAGAAGCGCGGCTGGAGCTTCGTCGGGCCGACCACGATGCACGCCTTCATGCAGTCGGTCGGCATCGTCAACGACCACGTCGAGGACTGCCACAAGCGCGCCGCGTGCGAGGACGCCCGGGCGGCGTTCCGGCGGCCCTGACCCCACGGCCCTGACCCCACGGAGGACACCATGATCGGGACCCGCATCTATTCCGGCGCGCCGTTCGAGGCGATGGCCGGCTACGCCCGGGCGGTGGTCGACCCGCCCTATGTGTTCGTGTCCGGCACCACCGGGTTCGATCCGGAAACATTGCAGTTCCCGGAAGACGTGGAGAGCCAGTGCGAGAACTGCTTCGCCACCATCGGCCGGGCCCTGGTGAAGGCCGGGGCGACCATGAACGACCTGGTGCGGATTCGCGTGTTCGTCGCCAGCCGCGCCGAGTTCGAGCGCATCAAGCCGATCATCAAGCGGCACTGCGACGCCGCCCGGCCGGCCAACACCACGGTCCTGGCAGAGCTGGTCGAGCCCTACATGCGCGTGGAGATCGAGGTGACGGCCCGGCTGTCGGCCGTCGAGCAGGGCCGGCCCTGACCGGCGGCCGGCCGGTGAGGACTCGCGCCCCGGGCCGGGCGCTTGCTATCGTCGGGCGCGCATCAACCTCCCGGGGAGCCGTCATGACTTCCGAGACCGTCACGATCCCCGCCCGCAAGGGCAAGGCGACGCGGCTTCCGGCCGGCGCCGTGGTGAAGGTGATCAATACCCCGGGAACCCAGGTGGTCGACACCTGGGCGTTCGTCGACGGCGACATGAGCGAGTTCATGTCGATGGAGCACAGCCGGGCGGCGATGAACCGCCTGACGCCGAAGATCGGCGACACGCTGGTGACCAACCGCCGCCGGCCGATCCTGACCGTCGTGGAGGACACCTCGGGCGAGGTCCACGATACTTTCATCGCCGCCTGCGACCGCTGGCGCTACGAGGGGCTGGGGGTCGCGGGGTTCCACGACAACTGCCAGGACAATTTGCACGCCGCCCTGGCCGAGATCGGCCTGACCGCGCCGGAGACGCCGAGCCCGCTGAACCTGTTCATGAACATCCCCTGGGACGCCGCCGGGCGCATCGACTGGAAGCCGCCGGTGTCGGAGTCCGGGTCCTACATCCTGTTGAAGGCGGCGCGGGACTGCGTCGTCGCCTTCTCGTCCTGCCCGCAGGACATCATTCCGATCAACGGTGTCGGCTGCACCCCGCAGGCGGCGCACTTCGTCGTCCTGGACGGGGCGGCGTTCTGACAGCTTCCTGGGAGAGATCTGCATGCCGACCGTCCTGATCACCGGCGCCAACCGCGGCATCGGCCTCGAACTCGCCCGGCAGTACGCGGCCGATGGCTGGCGGGTGCTGGCGACCTGCCGCGATCCCGGCGCCGCCGCCGATTTGAACGCCGTGAAGGGCGACGTCGAGGTCCACCGTCTCGACGTCGACGATCCGGCCACACTGGACGCGCTGGCGTCGTCCCTCAAGGGGCAGGCGATCGACGTGCTGTTCAACAACGCCGGGATCAACAAGCGCGCTTCCTCGATCGCCGAGATCGACTACGACGGATGGGCGCGGACGATGGAGACCAACGTGTTCGGCCCGATCCGGGTGGCCGCGGCTCTGATGGACAACGTGCTGGCGTCGAGCGCCAAGGTGATGGCGTTCACCAGCTCGAAGATGGGCTCGATCGCCGAGAACACCGGCGGCGGCATCATGTACCGGACCTCCAAGACCGCCCTGAACATGGCGGTCGATTGCCTGGCCAAGGAATTGGGCGGGCAGGGGGTCATTGCCGTGATGTTTCATCCGGGCCACGTCCGCACCGACATGGGCGGGCCAACCGCGCCGGTGACCGCCGTCGACAGCGCCGCCGGCATGCGCGCGGTGATTTCCGGGCTGACCCCGAAGGACAACGGGGCGTTCCGCAATTTCGACGGCACGCCGCTTCCTTGGTGAGCGCCGCCGTTACGACCCGAGGGAGGACCCGGTCATGAGCGACAGCGACGCGTCGACGCCGTCAGACGGCGCAATCGACTTCTATTTCGACTTCTCCTCGCCCTACGGCTACCTCGCCGCCCACAAGTTCGACGACATCGCCCGGCTGTACGACCGCACCGTGGTCTGGCGGCCGATCCTGCTCGGGGTGATCTTCAAGACCACGGGCGCCCAGCCGCTGCTCGATATCCCGATCAAGGGTCCGTACACCCGCCGCGACATGGAACGCACCGCCCGCTTCCTCGGCATGCCGCTGGTGTTCCCCGAGGTGATGCCGTTTCCCTCGATCGCGGCCGCGCGGGCGGTCTACTGGGTGCAGGATCGCGACCCGGAGCAGGCGCGCCGGTTGTGCCTGAACCTGTACGACCGGGCGTTCGCGCACGGCGCCGACATCCGCGACGCCGCCGCCGTGGTCGATGCGGCCGGCGAGGTCGGCATCGACACCGCGGCGCTCTCGGCGGCGCTCCAGGACCCGGCGGTCAAGGAGCGCCTCAAGGCCGAGAACGACGCCGCGATGGCGGCCGGGGTCTGCGGCTCGCCGTTCTTCGTGGTCGACGGCGAGCCGTTCTGGGGCGCGGACCGGCTCGATCACGTCGAGCGCTGGCTCGCCACCGGCGGGTGGTGAGCCCCAGCCCATGAGCGTCATCGACTCGCGGATCGACACCCGCTCCGAGGCCTTCCGCGCCAACGCCGAGCGCACCCGCGGGCTGGTCGACGACCTGCGCGCCAAGGTCCGCGCCGTCAAGGAAGGCGGTGGCGAGCGCGCCCGCGAGCGGCACCTGTCGCGCGGCAAGCTGCTGCCGCGCGACCGGGTGCGTACCCTTCTCGATCCCGGCGCGCCGTTCCTGGAATTCAGCCAGCTGGCCGCCGACGGCCTGTACGGCGGCGACGTTCCGTCCGCCGGCATCGTGACCGGGATCGGCCGGATCGCCGGCCGCGAGTGCGTGGTGGTCTGCAACGACGCGACGGTGAAGGGCGGCACCTACTTCCCGATCACCGTGAAGAAGCATCTGCGCGCCCAGGAGATCGCCCGCGAGAACAATCTGCCCTGCGTCTACCTGGTCGACTCCGGCGGCGCCAACCTGCCGAACCAGGACGAGGTGTTCCCCGACCGCGAGCATTTCGGGCGGATCTTCTACAATCAGGCGCGGATGTCGGCCGAGCGCATCCCCCAGATCGCGGTGGTCATGGGAAGCTGCACCGCCGGCGGCGCCTACGTGCCGGCGATGGCCGACGAAAGCGTCATCGTGAAGGGCCAGGGGACGATCTTCCTCGGCGGCCCGCCGCTGGTGAAGGCGGCGACCGGCGAGGTGGTGACGGCCGAGGACCTCGGCGGCGCCGAGGTGCACTCCCGGATCTCCGGGGTGACCGACCACATGGCGTCGAGCGACCACCACGCGCTGGCGTTGGCGCGCGGCATCGTCGGCAATTTGAACCGCCCGAAGCTCCCCAACGTGGAGATCCGCGACCCGGCGCCGCCGCGCTACGACCCGGCCGAGATCTACGGCCTGATGCCGGAGGATCTGCGCAAGCCGATCGAGATCCGCGAGGTGATCGCCCGCATCGTCGACGGCTCGGTGCTGGACGAGTTCAAGCCGCTGTACGGCGCCTCGCTGGTGACCGGCTTCGCGCACATCCACGGCTATCCCATCGGCATTGTCGCCAACAACGGCATCCTGTTCTCGGAATCGGCCCTCAAGGGCGCCCACTTCATCGAGCTGTGCGCCCAGCGTGGCATTCCGTTGCTGTTCCTGCAGAACATCACCGGCTTCATGGTCGGCCGCAAATACGAGGCCGGCGGCATCGCCAAGGACGGCGCCAAGCTGGTGACCGCGGTCGCCACGGCCGAGGTGCCGAAGTTCACGGTGATCGTCGGCGGCTCGTTCGGGGCGGGCAATTACGGCATGTGCGGGCGCGCCTACGGTCCGCGCATGCTGTACACGTGGCCGACCGCGCGGATCTCGGTGATGGGCGGCGAGCAGGCGGCGAACGTGCTGGCCCAGGTGCGGCGCGATGGCCTCGAAGCCAGGGGCGAGACCTGGCCGGTCGCCGACGAGGAAGCGTTCAAGGCGCCGATCCGTGACCAGTACGAGACCCAGGGCCATCCCTATTACGCGACCGCGCGGCTGTGGGACGACGGCATCCTGGACCCGGCCGAGACCCGGACGGTGCTGGCGTTGTCGCTGTCGGCGGCCCTCAACCGGCCGATCGGCGAGACCCGGTTCGGCGTGTTCCGGATGTAACCGGCGGAGAATGCCCATGATCCCCCCCATCCAGCGTCCCGAGACCCTGATCGTCGAGAGGGACGAGCGCGGCGTGGTCCGCCTGACCATCAACCGCCCGGAGATCCGCAACGCCTTCGACGGGGTGCTGATCGCCGATCTCGGCGCCTGCCTGGACGCGCTGGCGTCCGACGAGGCGACCCGCGCGGTGGTGCTGACCGGCGCCGGGGGGATCTTCTCCGCCGGCGCCGAGCTCGGCTGGATGAAGTCGTCGGGCGAGCAGGGCGACCACGACAATTTCCAGGACGCGCTGCGCCTGGCCGGCCTGATGCGCCGCCTCGACCACATGCCGATGCCCACCATCGCCCGGATCAACGGGCACGCCATGGGCGGCGGGGTCGGCCTGACCGCCTGCTGCGACGTGGCGGTCGCGGCCGAGGGCGCGGTGTTCGCGCTCAGCGAAGTCAAGCTCGGCATCATCCCGGGGGCGATCAGCCCCTACGTGCTGCGGGCGATCGGCCCGCGCAACGCCCGGCGCTACTTCCTCACCGGCGAGCGCTTCGACGCCGCTACCGCCCACCGCATCGGCCTGGTCCACGAGGTGGTGCCGGAGGCCGAGCTCGACGCCGCCGTCGAGGCGCTGCTCGCCGAGTTCCTGACCGCCGGGCCGAAGGCGGTGCGCGCCGCCAAGGACCTCATCAAGCACGTCGCCCTCAAGGAAATCGACGACCTGCTGATCCGCGACACCGCCCAGCGGATCGCTCGCCAACGCGCCGGCGACGAGGCCAAGGAGGGGCTGGGCGCGTTCCTGGAGAAGCGCAAGCCCGGGTGGTCCGCGTGATACGCTGCCTGCTGATCGCCAACCGCGGCGAAATCGCCTGCCGCGTGGCGCGGACGGCCCGGTCCATGGGCATCCGCACCGTCGCGGTCCACTCCGAGGCCGACGCCGACGCCCCGCACGTCCGGGCCTGCGACGAGGCCTGGCCGATCGGGCCGGCGGCGGTCGCCGATTCCTACCTGCGCGGCGACGTCATCCTCGACGTCGCCCGTCGCGCCGGCGCCGACGCGGTGCATCCGGGCTACGGCTTCCTGTCCGAGAACGCCGAATTCGCGCGCGCCTGCGAGGCCGCCGGCATCGTGTTCGTCGGGCCGCCGCCGGCGGCGATTGAGGCCATGGGGTCGAAGGCCGGCGCCAAGGCGCTGATGGAGACGGCCGGCGTGCCGCTGGTGCCGGGCTATCACGGCGACGACCAGGCGCCGGAGCGGCTCGCCGAGGCGGCATCGGCGATCGGCTTTCCGGTGCTGCTGAAGGCCTCGGCGGGCGGCGGCGGCAAGGGCATGCGGGTGGTTCGCGAGCCGGGCGAGCTGCCGGCGGCGATCGCCTCGGCCCAGCGCGAGGGCAAGGCGTCGTTCGGCGATGACCGGCTGATCGTCGAGCGCTATCTGGAGCGGCCGCGCCACGTCGAGGTCCAGGTGTTCGCCGACCGCCACGGCAACACCGTCCACCTGTTCGAGCGTGACTGCTCGGCCCAACGCCGCCATCAGAAGATCATGGAGGAGGCACCGGCTCCCGACCTCGACCCGGCCACCCGCGAGGCCATGGGGCGGGCGGCGGTGGCGGCGGCGAGGGCGGTCGGCTATGTCGGCGCCGGCACCGTCGAGTTCATCCTCGACGCGTCGGGCACGTTCCACTTCATGGAGATGAACACCCGGCTGCAGGTCGAGCACCCGGTCACCGAGTTGATCACCGGGCTCGATCTGGTGGCGCTGCAGCTCAGGGTCGCGGCCGGCGAGGCGCTGCCGTTCGTCCAGGCGGACCTGCGGATCGACGGCCACGCCGTCGAGGTCCGCCTGTACGCCGAGGACCCGGCCCGCGACTTCTTCCCGCAGACCGGGCCGCTGATCCGCCTGCGGCTGCCGGACGGCGAGGGCATCCGGGTCGATTCCGGCGTCGTCGAAGGTGGGGCGGTCACGGTCCACTACGACCCGATGATCGCCAAGGTGATCGCCCACGGCCGCGATCGGCGCCAGGCGCTGGCGCGCCTCGCCGCCGCCCTCGGCCGGACCGAGGTGGTCGGCGTGACCACCAACGCCGGCTTCCTGAAGCGCCTGGTCGAGCACCCCGACGTGGTCGCCGGACCGATCGATACCGGATTCGTCGGTCGCGCCATTGCCGAGCTGGCGCCGGCCGGCGAGACGGTGCCGGAAGCCGTGCTGGCGGTCGCCGGACTCGCCGAGATGCTGGCGCTCGGCGCCGCCGCCCGGGCCGCCTCGGCCCGCACCCTCGACCCGCACTCGCCCTGGGCGCGGGCCGACGGCTGGCGGTTGAACGATTCCGGCCACCACGACCTGGTGTTCAGCGACGGTGCGCGGGCGACGACGGTGCGCATGACGGCCGATTCCGGCGCCTGGACGGCCCGGATCGGCACCACGAACATCCAGCTCGACGGAAGTCTCGACGGCGACGGGCGCCTCGACCTGCGGGTCGACGGGGTGCGGCGCGCCGCCACGGTGGTCGCCGCCGGGGACCGCCGGGTGGTGTTCCTCGATGACCGGTCCTGGCCGCTCGAGCTGGACGACCCGTTCGCCGCCGGCGAGGCCGAGGAGGCAGGCTCCGGCCGCCTGACCGCGCCGATGCCGGCTAAAGTCATCCGCGTCGAAGTCGCCGTCGGAGACGTCGTGGCGCGCGGCGCCACCCTGCTGGTCCTGGAGGCCATGAAGATGGAACACACCGTGGCGGCTCCGGCCGCCGGGGTCGTCGTCCGGCTGCCGGTCGCCGAGGGCGACCTGGTCGAGGAGGGCGCCGAGATGGTGGTGCTGGAGGCGCCCGACGGCGCCGCGGCGGGGGCCAACGACGCATGATCGCGCGCAACCGGTCGCTCCTGATCGCCGTGGGGCTGCTGGCGGCGGCGATTGTGCTGTGGTTCACGCCGCCGCCTGACGGCGCCTCGCCGGTGATGATGCGCGCCGCCGCGCTGGTGGTGCTGTCGATCGGCTGCTGGGCGACCATGATCGTGCCCGAGCACCTGACGGCGCTGGGCTTCTTCCTCGGGGCCATGGTGCTGCACGTCGGCAGCCCGCCGGTGATCTTCTCGGGCTTCGCCAGCCCGGCGTTCTGGCTGGTGTTCGGTGGCCTTGTGATCGGCGCCGCGGTCGAACGCACCGGCCTTGGACGGCGCATCGCCCGTACGCTCGTCGGGCGGTTCCGCGGCGGCTACCTTGCGACCGTGTCGGGGGTGGTGACGGTGTGTCTGGCGCTCGGCTTCCTGATGCCGTCGACCATGAGCCGGCTGATCCTGCTGCTGCCCATCGTGCTGGCGCTGTCCGATCGGCTGGGCTGGCGGGAAGGCTCGCGCGGCCGAACCGGGCTGGTGGTCGCGACCGGATTCGGCTCGTATCTCGGGCCGGTGGCGATCCTGCCGGCGAACGTCCCCAACAACGTCCTGCTCGGCGCGGCCGAGGTGTTCCACGGCGTCCAGCTGCAGTATTTCGACTGGCTGATCATTCACTTTCCGGTTCTCGGGCTGCTGAAGTCGGTGCTGCTGGTGCTGGTGGTCTGGCTGCTGTTCCACGAGCAGCCGACCGAGCCGGGCTCGACGCCGGAGGAGACGGCGCCGGTGTATTGGAGCGCCGACGAGCGCCGGGTGGCGATTCTGCTCGCCGCGGCCCTGGCCCTGTGGGCCTCGGACGCGGTGCACGGCGTGTCGCCGGCCTGGATCAGCCTCGGCGCCGGCCTGATCTGCCTGATGCCGGCGGTCGGGCTGGTGCCGCCGCAGGCGTTCCGCGAGAAGGTGCCGATCAACCCGTTGATCTACGTCGCCGGCATTCTCGGGGTCGGGGCGCTGGTGGCGGACAGCGGGCTCGGCGCGGCGCTCGCCGAAGGCGTGCTGGCGGCGATCAAGCTGGATCCGGAAGCGCCGGGGCGCAGTTTCTTCGTGCTCTCGCTGCTGGCGACCGCGCTCGGCACGGTGTCGACCATGCCAGGAGTACCGGCGATTCTCACGCCGATCGCCGGCGACATGGCGGCCGCTTCCGGGCTGCCGATCGAGACCGTGCTGATGACCTTCGTGGTCGGGTTCTCGACGGTGTTCTTCCCCTACCAGGTGCCGCCGCTGATCGTGCTGCTGCAACTCGGCAACATCCCGGCCCGCGCCGCCGCCAGTACCGCGCTGGTGTCGGCGCTGGCGACCGTGGTCTTGCTCCTGCCGCTGGACTATGTCTGGTGGCGGATCCTTGGCCTGCTGCCGTGACCGGCGGGCGACGGGCGGGATCTCGGGGGAGGCGATGGCACTGCACCTGATCAAGCTCTGCGTTGGTGTCGACACGGTGGAGGAACTGGCCGACTGGCAGAAGCGACGGCGCGGCGAGCTGCTGGCCGCCGGTCAGCCGCCCTACAGCCGCCACATCACGCGCAACGCGCCGCGTCGGGCCGACGAGATCGTGGGCGAGGGCGGCTCGCTGTACTGGGTGATCCGCCGCGAGATCCGGGTGCGCCAGCGCCTGCACGCCATCGAGGAGGCGCTCGATCACGAGGGCCGGAAGTGTTGCGCGCTGGTGTTCGAGTCGGAACTGGTGCGGGTCGTGCCCCGCCCGCAGCGCCCGTTCCAGGGTTGGCGCTATCTGGAGCCCGCCGACGCACCGCCGGACCTGGCGTCGAACGACGACGGTTCGGCGGAAATGCCCGAGGACATGCGCCGGGAGCTGCGCGCGCTCGGGCTGATCTGACCGGGCTGCACCTGACCGGCGCCCGGTGGCCGCTTCAGCCGCCGCGGCGCGCCGGGCCGCTGTCGATCACCGTGCGGTTGGCCGGGGCGACGGTGAAGTCGATCGACGTGCCGCTGCTGGCGATCCCGGTGCGCGGCTGCAGGGTGATGGTGGCGACGCGGGCGCCGCGCCGGTAGGTCATGGTGGAGA
>Ga0208413_1000229_pt1:32500-49411 | contig 49411 bp, 46 predicted proteins | sample AntAceMetag02UKD_FD_184761 | JGI IMG/M metagenome (GOLD analysis project Ga0208413, IMG submission 184761) | Saline lake microbial communities from Ace Lake, Antarctica - Antarctic Ace Lake Metagenome 02UKD (SPAdes) (version 2) | ecosystem: Environmental > Aquatic > Non-marine Saline...
GACTTCGAGGCCTTCCGGGCGGAGTTGGACCGGGCGTTGGGCCGGTCGGAGCGGTCGAAGGCTGGCCGACCGTCGGGTGCGGAATGCCGGATCCAGGACCGGCTTACGTTCATGCGGTGCCTGAGTCCGGACGTGACCCTAAGTCCGGGGCTCGGCGACAAGGTGCCGGACTGTTCGACGATCGGGCGGTTTTGCTGACGCCGCCCTTCGGGTCGCGAGGTTCTGGTGACGGCCGGGGCGACCGAGGCCTCGATCGTGGAGGCGCCGAAGCAGCGCCTGGGCGACCCGGAGAAGGCGCGGCTTAAAGGCCGGTGCGACGGTCCGCGAGACTGGCCGGACCGTCCGGCCAAGGCGGCGCACCAGGACACGACGGCGCGCTGGACGGTCAAGCGCGACCGCCGCTACCGGCTGATCTGGCGGAGACGGCGTCGCCAGCGACCTGACCCTGGGCATGGCCCTGTCGGCGGCTGCGACAAGCCGAAAATCGGCCTCTGAGATCACCCGTGACACGACGGGTACCGGAGGAACGCCAGGATCACTGCCGCGATCCAGTCATCCCGTAAACGCGCTGGTAGATCAAAGTGTCCGTCTGTGGCCGTTCGCATGCTTTACATTGTGAGGTGGAAATCTTACAGTGTGATCATCCTGTCGGTTCGTGGTCTTGCTTCTCGACCGTCGGCAACCGCCGGGTCCATGGCTGGAATGCCGTCGCGCCGCCAATCCGGTCCGACGAATGACAGAAGAATTGACGGGGAGGGGGTGGGCGATGCCTGGACCGCTGGAGGGCATGCGGGTCGTTGACACCAGCATCATGGCCGCCGGTCCCTGGATCGGCGCGCTGCTGGGCGAGCTCGGCGCCGACGTTGTCAAGATTGAGCCGCCAGCCGGAGACGGAACGCGGTGGGTGCAGCCGACGCAGCGCGGCATCGGCACCAATTATCTCTGCCTCAACGTCAACAAACGCGGCATTACCCTTGACCTGAAGTCGCCCGAGGGGCGCGCCGACGCACTCGCGTTGGCGACTGACGCTGACGTCTTCATCCAGAATTTCCGCGGCGGGGTCATCGAGCGCCTCGGTTTGGGCTACGATGCCCTGCGCGAGCGCAACCCCCGTCTGGTCTACTGCTCGGTCACCGGCTTCGGCGAGGTCGGGCCGATGGCACGCGAGGCGTGCGCCGATTTCGTGATGCAGGCGTTCTCCGGGTTTGCCCGCCTGAACGGGCCCCCAGGCGACAGCTTCGAGGCCTTCCGCTTCACCGGCTACATCGACCTGACGACCTCGATCGTGGCGACCGAGGCGGTGCTTGCCGCCCTGTTGCAGCGCGAGGTAAGCGGGCGGGGCCAGAAGGTCGAAATTTCGATGCTCCAGGCGGCCCTCGAGATGCAGCACACAAGGGTGGCGGAGATGTTGGGTGGTGGTGCCGAACCCAGGTCCCTGGGCAGTGCTTCGCCTGGCCTCGTGCCCGACCGTGCCTATGCGGCGCTCGATGCCGAGATATTCGTCACCGCCCAGACCGAGCGGCAATGGTCCGGCTTCTGCAAGGCCCTTGGCCATCCGGAGTGGGCGGCGGATCCACGTTTCGCGACCAATCCCGATCGGGTTGCGAACCGGGACGCTCTCGATGGCCTGGTCGAACCGTTGATCCGGGAACGCCCGATCATCTGGTGGCTGCGGACCTTCGAGCGAAACGCCGTCCCGGTGGCGTTCGCTCATCACTTCGAGATGTTGCGGTACCACGAGCAGGTCCGCCGCAATGCGATGATCGCCGAGCTCGACACGCACGACTGGGGCCGGCTCTTGGTTGGTGGTCTGCCGTGGCACTTCGCGACAACGCGATGCGCGGTCACGCAGGCTCCGGTTCCCGGCGAGGATACCGAAACGGTTCTCCGCGACCTGCGGAGCCGATCGGTGGCTCCCGCGCAGCGGGCAAGCTGAGCTCATGCTGCCGCCACTTCGCGTCGTCGAGTTCGCAGAGGGCGTTGCCGGGCCGCTCGCGGCCTTGCGGCTGGGCGATCTCGGCGCCGATGTCGTCAAAATCGAGACCGAGCAGGGTGATTGGCTCAGAGCCTGCCCACCATTCCTTTCGGACGGCCGGACGAGCGCCGCATTCTTCTCGCTGAACCGCGGCAAGCGCGCCCTTGGCCTCGGCCCGCGCCCAGCCATGGCGGGCGACCTGCTGCGCCGGTTGCTGGAGACGGCGGACGTCTTGATCACCGACCGCACCCTGGAGGAATTGGAGGCGCTTGGTATCCAGGGTCTCAGCGAAGAGGTCTGGGCCGCAAACCGGCGTCTCGTCACCGTGTGCATTTCGCCATTCGGCGACGCGGGACCGTTGACCGGCAAGCCGGCCTCCGAACTCACCGCGCAGGCGATGGCCGGCTATACCCGCTACCTGGGTAGCCGTGACCGGCCCGCTGAGCGCCTGGGTGCCGACGTTGCCGGCGTATCGACCGGCATCTTCGCGACCCAGGCCGCGTTGGCGGCGCTGCTCTGGCGCCGGAGGTCGGGCATTGGACAGCGGGTCAGCGTGTCGATGCTGAATTCGCTGCTCAGCATGAAGACCGTCCACCTCGCGGCACAGAGCGACCCGGACGAGTACTCCGGCCCCCGTGTCGGCGGCGCCAACGATCCGCCTGACCGCGGCTGGGCCACCGGCGATTCGCCGATCACCTTCATGTTCGGGGGATCGGTCGGCGCCGAGGGGCGTCCGGGATGGGTTCAATTCGTGCAGCAGATGGGCCTGGAGTGGATGCTCGACGATCCGCGTTTCGACAAGGCCGGTCGCGAGACCACAGGGCTCGGGCCCAAGGCCCGGGCGCTGAAGCCGGAATACGAAACGGCGTTCGTGAAGCGCGGGTCGGCCGAGATTGTCGATGCGGTGCGCGCGCTTGGTGGACTCGGATCCGCGTATCAGACGCCTGCAGAGGCGATCGCACACCCGCAGTCTGCAGCGCTAGGCGTGACAGCGTCGGTGCCGGGCCCTGGCGGAGGTCTCATCTCCGTCCTCGGATTTCCCGCGCGCTTCTCTGAAAGCGCCGCGGCACCCAAGGGCGATGCGCCGGCGATAGGGGCTCACAGCGCCACCATCTGCGCGGAGCTCGGACTGTCAGACGGCGAGATACGCCGGCTTGTCAGCGCCGGTGGGTTGGTGGATGCCGCCACCGCGGGCTGACCGCATCCGGTCGTTCGATGAACTGTTGGTGAAGGGGCGAGGAGTAGATGGAGGACTTCAGCATCAGGGACCGCACCGCAATCATCGGTGTGGGTAACAGCGGCTTCGCACGGCACGCGCCGACGGACAGCCCGCTCGTCCCGCTCGTGACGGCGTTCAAGGCGGCACTCGACGACGCCGGCCTGAAGCGCGAGGACATCGACGGGCTGCTCATCAACATCGGTACGCCGCTCGGCGTCGATTATGATCAGGTGGCCGAGGCCTTCGGCCTCGACATTGCCTTCGCAGATCAGACTTGGCAGCATGGCCGCCAGCTCGCGACAGTACTCGCTCACGGCGGGCTCGCCGCCCACGCCGGGCTTGCGAAATACGTGGCGTGCGTCTGCTCGATCAACTGGCAACGTGTCGGCACGGTCGGCCTGCAAGGGCAGAACCAGGACGATCGCGAGATCGGCGGCGCCCATTTCGAGCATCCCCACTTCGGCATGTCGTCCCCAGGCGGAGCCTGGGCCATGGCCCTGCAGAAGTACTTCGACCGCTACGGGGCCACCAGCCGAGATCTTGCCGAGGTCAGCGTGTCGCTTCGCCACAACGCGCTGCTTAACCCGAGCGCCTTCATGAAGAAGCCGCTGACAGTCGAGGAACACCAGAACTCGCGCTATGTCTGCGCGCCGCTGCATCTCTTCGACTACTGTCTGACCGTGGGAGGCGCGGCGGTGGTCATCGTCTCCACGGCAGAGCGCGCGCGCGACGGTCGAAAGAAGCCGGTCTATCTCTCCGGCATGCAGGGCATGCGCGCTGGCCTCAAGGAGGCGACCGGGGGGCGGCCCGGCATCGGCATACACCAGCAGGACGAAAACGAGCCGGTGCCGAGCCCGCGAGACCTGGAAGTCTACCGGATGGCTGGCGTGACACAGGACGACGTCGACGCCCTCTACACCTATGACGCGATGTCCAGCAACGTGTGGATGGCGCTTGAGCGGTTCGGCTTCTGCAAGCCAGGCGAGGCATGGGAGTTCACCAAGAACGGCCGGATTCGCGTTGGCGGTGAGTTGCCCATCAACACGCATGGCGGCCTCCTCTCAGAGGCGCACATCTCCAGCTGGAACCACATCTGCGAGATCGTCAGGCAGTTGCGCGGCGAGTGTGGCGATCGTCAAGTCGAGAACGCCGAGATCATGCAGTGGGCCACCAATCGTGGCGACTCAATCATTTTCAGGAGATAGGCGACATGTCTGTGCCATCCGTACAGGCCGTTGGTGACGTCAAACCGTTACCGCCAATCACCGACTTTAACAAAGAGTTCTGGGCGGCCGCGCGCAAGCACGAGTTCGTGCTTCAGCGTTGCAACGACTGTGGAAAAGCGTGGGCACCCAACGGACCGGTGTGCCCGCACTGCTTCTCCGAAAGCTATCATTGGGACCGGATGTCCGGACGCGGGAAGATTGCCAGTTGGGTGGTCTTCCACAAGGCCTATCACCCGGCATTCGAGGCTGAACTGCCATACAACGTTGCGTTTGTGGAGCTCGAAGAAGGGCCGCGCGTCATCGCCAATGTCATCGACGCGCGCAACGAAGACCTGAAGATCGGCATGCCCGTCCAGGTCGTCTTCGAGGACGTCAACGAGAACATCAGCTTGCCGAAATTCAAGCCGCGCGACGGTTGAACTCAGCGCGGGTCGGGGCAACGACAACCGGAGGAGGAGACCTCGTGCGTCTTGACGTCGAAGAGGCCCGCTCTCTCGCGGTGAGAGCATTGAGCGCGATCGGTCACAGCCCCGAGCATGCTCAGATCACGGCTGACCATCTCGTCGATGCGGCCCTCCGTGGCGTCACTTTCGGAGGCCTTCCGCGAATTCTCGCAATCGCCGAGCGCATGGCGACATACCCGGACCGGCGCCGTCCCATCCGCATCGTCCACGATACCCCTGTCTCGGCAAGGATCGACGGGGGCGACAATGTCGGCTACGTGGTCGCTCAACAGGCGACGAAACTGGCGATCGCCAAGGCCAAAGCAAGCGGCATCGCAGTAGTCGGCGCCATCGACACGTATTACACGGGACTGTTTGCCTACTACGTCGAGATGGCGACCCGCGAGGGATTGGTCGCCATGGCCGCCGGCAACGGTTCGCCGATGGTTGCACCGCACGGCGCCACCGAGCCACGCTTCAGCACCAACCCCATCGCCTTCGGCTTCCCTACCACCGGTGACCCGATCATCTGGGATATCGGCACCGCGTCCATCATGCAGGGCGAGGTGATGATGCACATGCGGCTCGGCGAGCCGCTGCCCGATGATACGGCGTTCGATAGCGAAGGGCGCCCGACCACCGACCCGGTGGCTGCCCTCGCCGGAGCTGTTCGGGTTTGGGGAGGCCACAAGGGATCCGGACTGGCCACCGTTGTGCAACTGCTCGGCGTGCTTTGCGGCACTGAAGCAATGCCGGAAGGGCTCGAGGGGTTCGGGTTCTTCGTGCTTGTCATTGATCCCGCGTTGCTGGGGCCGACCGACACATTCAAGTCCCGGGCGACCACCTTCGCCGAGGCAGTGCGGGGGGCGCGGCCCGAGGAGAGCGGATCACCGGTGCGGATGCCTTTCGACCGGTCCGCCGCCGAGCGGCGGCGCCGACTCGTCGAGGGCGTCGAGGTTCCGGACGTCGTCTGCGCCTCGCTGGAGACGCTGTGCAAGCGTTGACCATCGGAGCCCAGGACCTGAACGGCCGGGGTATCAATGCGGTCGTGGAACACGCTCAAAAAGAAAATCGGGAGGAGGACACCATGAGAAAAAACCAGTCCCTCGTCGGCTTCGTCCGACGTCTCGCTTCTCGCTCCGGCCTCGCCGGCGTGCTTGTCGCGGGCGTACTGGCGGGGACGGCAGCCACAGCAGACGCACAGCAGAAGGAGGTGGTGTTCGCCGGCTACGGCGGAACCATCGAGCGCTTCACTCGCGGTAATCTCATTCCGGCCTTCGAGCAGGCGACCGGAATCAAGGTCACGCTGGTCGTCGGCACCGCCATGGGCAATTTCACTAAGGTGCAGGCGGCGAAAGATCGTCCGGACATCGACGTCTACTGGTCCAACGAACTCACCCACACCATCGGAAAGCAGCAGGGGCTCTACGAAAAGCTCGATCCGGTCGTCGTCACCAATATTGACCAGGTCTTCGAGGAGGCCCGGGATCCCGATGGGGTCGGGGTCGTCAGCGGCATCACCGCGACGGGCATCATGTACAACGAGAAGGCTATGGCCGAGGCGGGCGTACCGGTCCCCAAGGCGTGGTCCGATCTTGCTGATCCGCGGTACAAGGGCAAGATCGCCATGTACGACTTCAACGTCGCATTCTCACAGGATCTGCTGGTAATTCTCTCAAAGATCAACGGCGGCAGCGAGGACAACGTCCAGCCAGGCGTGGCCAAGCTTAAGGACCTGCGTGAGAGCGGCAATCTCGAGCATTTCGTGCGCACGCCAGCCGAGCTCGACAACATGATCATCCAGGGTACCGCCTGGATGACGGTGAACGGGGCCGTTCGGGCTTTCCTCCAGCAGGAGAAGGGTGCCCCCACGGGCTTCGTGTATCCGACCGAGGGGGCCGGCTTCTTCGCCAACTACTTCGACGTGGTGAAGAATTCCCCAAACCCGGAGGCCGCGCAGATCCTTGTCAACTATCTCATCAGCGCCGAGGCCCAGGAAATCATCTCGGGCGGCATGTTCGTCGCGCCCATCAACCGTAACGTAAAGCTTTCCGAGGAGCACAAGAAGCGCGTCAACTATGGCGCCGAAAACCTCAAGAAGCTGATCCGCATCGATCGGGCCAAGATGAATGCCAACCTCGACAAGTGGGCTGATCTTTGGCGCGTCGAGGTGATGGGAAACTGAGTATTTTCGATGGGTGCGACGATCGGTCAGAAAGCCGCAGAGCTATCGACAATGACCGCAAGGTTGGCCAAACGCAGACTGTCGATAGTCGCGCCTGTCGTACTTTTGCTGTTGCCGGCAACGGCGCTGCTGATGGTATTCTTCATCGTGCCGTTCGGCACACTGGCGGTGAACAGCCTGTTCCGCTTCAGCCGCGTCGACGGCATCATCCACGACCTCAGCCTCTACAATTACGAGCGCATCTGGCTCGACTCCCGATACCAAGGGATCATCGCCTCGACGCTTCTCCAGAGCGTGCTCGCGTCACTGTCAACCCTCCTGATCGGTTACCCGGTCGCCTACTACATCAGCCGGGCGAAGGCTCGGGCGAAGGCAGTGGTCATCATGATGGTGCTGTCGCCCCTGCTGATCAGTGTCGTCGTTCGCAGCTTCGGCTGGGTGATCGTGCTTGGTCCCGACGGCCTGACCACGTGGCTGCTCAGCCTGATCGGCCTGGCCGGGGGCAACATCCTTCACAGCCCGGCCGCCGTGATCGTCGGCCTCACCAATGTTTTCTTGCCGTTCATGGTGCTGTCGATTGCGACCTCGCTGCAGGCCGTCAACCCGCAGGTACCGCTGGCCGCCGCCAGTCTTGGCGCCAATCCTTGGCGTGTGTTATGGCACGTTGTGCTGCCACTGAGCTTGCCCGGAGTGCTGTCCGGGTTGCTGATCGTCTTCAGCCTCGCGTCGAGCGCCTTCGTGACGCCGGCCCTGCTCGGTGGTGCCCGCTACATGGTGCTTTCGACGGCGATCTACGAGCAGACCATGATCCTGCAGAACTGGCCCTTGGGCTCGGCACTCGCGGTGACGCTCGTGGTCATCGTCATCGCCATCCTGACGATCCAGACGCGCCTCATCGAGCGCGGTCATTTCAGGGCGGTGTTTTCATGACGCCGTCGACGCCGAGCCTCGGACTCGCCACCTATGTGGTCCTCGTGTGCTGCTTTTCTGTCGCCCCGGTCGCCGTCATCCTGCTTGAGTCACTGACCGCGGCCGACTACATCACGTTTCCGCCGCGCGGCATCAGCCTCAGGTGGTACATCGAGATTGCGCACCGACCGGAATTCATCGAATCCCTCAAGGTAAGCGCGATCGTGGCCATGGCCACGGCAATTGGCGCAACGGCCATTGGCACAATGGCGTCTCTGGCCCTGGTCCGCTACCGCTTTCCCGGCCGTGAGATCATCCAGAGTCTGTTCATGGCGCCGCTGAGCCTGCCGGCTCTAGTGCTCGGCATCGCCCTGTTGCGTTTCTATATCGCCGCCGGGTTGCCGAGAGATGTGTCCACGCTGATCATTGCACACCTTGTCGTCACCACGCCGTTCGCGATCAGGCTCGTCACTGTGGCGCTCACGGGCCTGGACGCAAATCTCGAGCTTGCCGCGAACAGCCTGGGTGCAAGCCGCTGGCGCACTTTCCGTTACGTCACCATGCCGCTGATCCGGCCGGGCATCGTCGCGAGTCTGCTGTTCACCTTCATCATCTCGTTCGACGAGGTCGCGGTATCGCTCTTCCTGTCCAGCCCGACGGCAATGACGCTGCCGGTCCTGGTCTTCGCCTATGTCGAGCAGAACTACGACCCCTTCATCACCGCCATCAGCTCCGTCCTGGTGCTGTTCGCAATTCTCATGACGGTCGTGCTCGAACGGACCGTCGGTATCGGAAGGATCTTTGGATTGCGCTGAGTGCAGGCGGGTTGGAGCGCGGTGGCGCAGCAGTGGTTGTGATGCGAGAGGGGAAGCCGGGATGGCAGTGGTCGAGTTGATCGACATTTCAAAGCGCTTTGGATCGATAGAGGCGGTTGCATCGTTCTCACTACGGATCGAGCAGGGCGAGTTCGTCGCCCTGCTCGGGCCCTCGGGATGTGGAAAGACGACGACCCTGAACATGCTAGCCGGATTCCTCGAGCCGAGCGGCGGCGACATTCTCATCGATGGACGTTCGGCGCTGGGCCTGCCGCCGTTCAAGCGGAACATCGGCTTGGTATTCCAAAGCTATGCGCTGTTTCCGCACATGACGGTCGAGGAGAACATCGCGTTTGGCTTGAAGATGCGCAACGTGGCGCGTGTCGAGGCCGGTTCCCGGGTCGCCCGTGCCTTAGAGCTCGTGCGACTCGGCGGCTTCGGGGAGCGCTATCCACGCCAGCTCTCTGGCGGCCAGCAGCAACGTGTCGCGTTGGCCAGAGCCCTTGTAATCGAACCATCGGTGTTGCTGCTCGATGAACCGCTGTCCAATCTCGACGCCAGCCTGCGCGAGCAGATGCGTTTCGAGATCCGTCAGATCCAGCGCCAGATCGGCATCACGACGGTGTTCGTGACCCACGACCAGGGCGAGGCAATGGCCACTGCCGACAGGCTGGTCGTCATGAACAAGGGTCGCGTACGCCAGGTCGGTAGTGTCCGCGACATATACAGCCGGCCGGCCGACATCTTTGTCGCCGGGTTCATCGGGCAAGCCAACCTGGTCCGCGGCACGGTGCGGGCGCTTAACGGCGAGGTCGCGACGATCGCCGTGCCGACGATCGGAGAGATCAGCGTTCCGCCGCGGCCGGACGTCAAGGTTGGTGACGAGGCCGCGTTCCTGGTTCGGCCGGAGGACACGATGATTGCCTCGACGCCGCCAGCGGACGGCCATTACCTGACCGGCAGGGTCGCCCGTATCAGCGACCTCGGAGCGTCCCTGAACGTCGCCGTCACGGTCGCCGATTACGAGTTCACGATCATCACGACATGGCGCGACCAGGTTCCCGCCGTCGGTGCCCCAGCCTACATCGCTTGGCAACCGGCGTGCGCGACTCTGATCCCGGTGACCGAGGAACCTTGATGAAGGAGGGTTCTGAGCCGGCCCGCCCCTTCTATCGGCTTCTCGGCGTGAGCGTCGTCGAGGCCGCCAACGGGCGTTCGACGGTTCGTCTCGCCAGCCGCGCCGACCTCGAGAACAGCCGCGGCGATGTCCACGGCGGGGCCATCGCCAGCCTCCTTGATGCTGCCCTGGCGACAGCCTGCCGCAGCGTCCTCGACGGCGGCGGCGTCGCCACGTCGATGATCTCGATCACGTATCTCGATCCGGGGCGGGGCGATCTGCTCGGGCACGGACGGGTGGTGCGGCGGGGGCGGACGCTGATGGCCGCCACGGCCGAGATCCACGACGGGTCGGGCCGCCTGGTCGCCCAGGCCCAGGGAACAATGCGGGTCATCATGCCGGGCGCGTCGGACCGGCCGTGACGGCGGCATCGACGCCGGCAGCGGCTCCTGCAGTTTTCAAGTCGTTGACGGAGCGTGTAGCGCCTGGACGCGAACCCGGTGACCAAGACCCTCGCACCGGACCCGAAGGCCCTCTGTTGAACTCGATCTGCCTGCTGGGCAAGTAGCGGCGCGACCGCAAGACCGGGATTTGCATCTCGTCGGCTCGATGGACCTCCGATCGTGACTTTGTGCAGCCTCGCGCGTTGTCGTCGTGGAGGCCGACCGTGTCCGCCTCGTCAGGCGACCACCAGTCCCAGGCAGGGGCGGACCGATACCTGGACAAGGAGTCGACGTGCGGATGATTCGCGATCGCCTGCAGCACAACTCCTGGCAGACGCTGGGTCGGCAACGCGAACTCGACATGCTGCTCCGCTGCCTGAACGAGGACGCGCCCTTGATCGTTCACGTCCACGGTGTCGCGGGGATTGGCAAGTCCGCGCTTCTTGAGGCCTTTGCTGGGCAGGCACGAGGCCGCGGCGTTCACGTCGTGACTATGGAGTGCGACGCGATCGAGCCTACGCCGTCCGGCTTCCTGCGGAGCTTGTCCGAACTGCTGTCTGGCGACCTGAAAACTGCGGAGGAAGCCGGCGAGGCCCTGGCTTGCGGCGGTCGGCGTGTCGCACTCCTGCTGGATCAGTATGAGGTCTTGAATCTTCTGGACGTTTGGATGCGCCGGTCGTTCGCGCCCTCCCTGCCGGACAGCGTCCGCATCATCCTTGCGAGCCGCTTGGCCCCGGCGGCCCACTGGATCATGGCTCCGGACTGGCATGGGCTGTACCGGCCGATGCAGCTCAAGCCTCTCGACGACGAGACGGCGCAGTCGCTTGTCGGGCGGGCGGGCGTGATCGGGGAGGCGGCTCGGCGTGTCGTCGAGTTTGCGCACGGCCACCCGCTGGCGCTGAAGATGGCCTCGACCCTCGCCTCCGGAGCTGGATTGCACAGGGGCGCACCGCTTGACGCTGTGCTGCACCATCTGGCGCGCCTGTATCTCGGCGAGATCGAGGATGGGGACGTTCGGCAGGTGCTATGGGCGTCGTGCGTTGTCAGGCAGATAACCCGTCCGCTGATCGAGGCGGTCGGGCCGGGGGCCCGAGCCGGCGACCTGATGGCGCGCCTCGCCCGCATTCCCTTCATCGAGGTGGATGGCGGGGGGCTGGTCATGCACGACGCCATCCGGGAAGCCGTTGCTGCCGAATTCGAAGCCACCGACCCAATCGGGTTCCGGGCTTCCCGCCGATCCGCATGGCACCACCTGAGGGCCGCGGCCAAGGGTGCCAAGGGCGGCGAGCTGTGGCGGTACACAGCCGATCTGATCTACCTGCTGCGCAATCCGGTGGTTCGGGACGCGTTCTTTCCGCGTGAAACGGCACCGCTCGCGGTCGAGCCGGCGCGGCCGGAACACGGGGAGGCCATCGTCCGGATCGCGTCGCTTCATGAGCCGCCGGAGGGCACGCGGATCCTCGAGCGCTGGTGGACCAACGCCTCCCAGGTCTTTTCCGTGGTCCTCTATCCTGACGGCGAGGTCGCTGGATTCTACGCCCTGTTCGACCCTGCGAAGGTCTCGGAGCAGCTGTTGTTGTCGGATCCCTTGGCCGCGCGGTGGTGGTCACACGCCCGGGAGGTCCGGCGGCCGCACGGGCAGATCTCCCTGTTCCTGCGCCGTTGGCTCAGCGGCGCCGACGGCGAACGGCCATCGCTGGTCCAGGCTTCCGCTTGGCTTGACATCAAGCGCCAGTACATGGAGTTGCGGCCACGGCTGCGCCGCGTCTATCTCGGTTTGGCCGACCCGGCACCCTACGCGAAGGTCGCGACACAACTGGGCTTTCGAATGCTCCCGGAGAATGGGGCCAGCATTGGGACGGTATCGTACAGCACCGCAATGCTCGACATGGGTCCGGCGTCCGTCGACGGATGGCTGTCCTGGCTTCTCGACATGGAACTGGGGGCCGATGGCGACGAAATTCTAGACTTGGGCAGCCGGGCTCTCCGCCTGGAAGATGGCTTGGTCCCGCTGACGCGCCTCGAATTCGAGCTGATGCGGTATCTCTGGCTGCGCCAGGGTGCGGCGGTTTCCCGGCAGGACCTGCTCACCGACGTCTGGGGCCTGAACTTCGACGGCGGCAGCAACGTTGTGGACGCCGTCGTGGCGGCGTTGCGGCGCAAGCTCGGCAAGCGGGCGGAGGTTATCGGCACCGTTCGCGGCTACGGGTACATCTGTCGCGAGACGCGTCGTGTCGGCCATTGATTCTCATGAAAATCTCATGCGGCCCTCATGCAGAGGAAGGCGCAGGGGATCACAGTGTCCTCGAGTGTCCCGTTCGGAAGGAGGCGAAGATGACCAGCTGGAACTTGAAGGGCATGTACGCCGAGGCCTGCACCTGCGAGGGGGCGTGCCCCTGCATCTACACGGAGGCGCCGACGGGTGGGACCTGCATCGGCTTGGTCGGCTGGCGCATTGAGGAAGGCCACGATGGCGATGTGCGTCTCGGCGATCTCAACGTCGCCCTGGCGCTCCATTCTCCGGGGCGAATGACGGATGGCGGCTGGCGGGTGGCGCTGTACCTGGACGACCGCGCCGACGAGGCTCAGCGCGCGTCGCTGCAACGCATCTTCTCCGGAGCCGCGGGCGGTCACCCGGCCAACTTGACGCCGCTGATCGGCGAGGTGACCGGCGTCGCACCGGCGAGCATACGTTTCGAAGGCTCCGATGGACGCTACCAACTGCATGTCGGCTCGGTGGCCGAGGCTGAGTTCGCGGCGATCGAGGGTGCGGGTGGCGAGCGGGTGACGGTGACCGGGCATCCGCTGGCCGTCGCCCCGGGCTTCCCGGCAACGGTCGCGAAGTCCAGCAAGCTGAAGCTGCAGGCCGGCGACATCTGCTGCGACGTCGGCGGGCGCACGGCCTTCTATTCGTCCTTCGCCTATGAGGGCTGACCCCGTGGAAAGCCGCGCGAGCCTGCCGCGTGGCGCCAGCCACGCGATGGCGGCGGCGCTGGCCGCCGCCATCGTAGTGGCCTGGGGCCTCGTCGTCTGGCCGATGCTCGACATGCACGGAGGGGTGGCCCACCTGATGATGCCCGGCACGGCCGGCTGGACGATGGCCAACGTAGCGGCGGCCTTCGCGATGTGGGCGGTGATGATGGCGGCCATGATGCTGCCGGGCGCCGTGCCCATGGTGCTTCTCTACGGCCAGTTGGTCGCGCGCGGGGACCCGAGCGTGGCCCCACGCCGTACCGTCATCTTCGTGCTCGCCTATCTGCTGACGTGGGCCGGCTACAGCCTGGGCGCGACCGCGGCTCAGTGGGGACTGCAGGCCGCCCTTGTCCTATCCCCCATGGGCGCCGTCACCAGCCCCTGGGTCACGTCGGCGCTGCTCGTCGGGGCCGGGGCCTATCAGCTAACACCGATCAAGGACGCCTGCCTGAGCCGTTGTCGGTCGCCGTTTGGTTTTCTGACGACGGAGTGGCGTGCCGGTGACCGTGGCGCCTTGGTCATGGGGCTCCGCCACGGATCGTTCTGCGTCGGCTGCTGCTGGGCGCTGATGGCACTGGCGTTCGTTGGCGGCACGATGAACCTGGTCTGGATAGCGGTGCTGACGGTCGTTGTGACGGTGGAGAAGGTGGTGCCGCGCGGCCACACGGCTGCGCAAGTGTTCGGCGCTCTGCTGATCTACGGCGGGTTGGCCTACGCCGTCGCTTTTACATAGTGGCCGTGCCTGGCCGCAGTTGGACATCGCGATTGGGAGTCGCGGCCACGCCGCTGTCAATCGGCGTCGGAACGGGACCCCAGATTGGAGTGGGCCCCTCGGGCCGGACAATTCGAGTGGATTGATTTGACATAGCGAGTCGGGCTTTCGAAGGATGGAAGCCATGGCAAGACACCGATCCCACAGCGTCGCGTTCAAGCAGCAGGTCGCGCAGGAGTTCCTGGCCGGCGAGACCCTGCATGGCTTGGCGAAGCGCCACGATATCTCCCGCAACCTGATCCGGGTCTGGGTCGAGAAGTACGAGGCCGGCGCGTTGGATGACGACGCGCAGGCCGCGGATCTGATCCAGACTTACGAGGCGCGGATCGCTGCGCTCGAGCGCTTGGTCGGCAAACAGGCGCTTGAGCTGGAGTTTTTAAAGGGGGCTCAGCGGCTCGGACCACGGCCGACAGGCGCTCCCATGTCCATGAAAACAGGCCCCGCGGCCTCTCCATCGCGCAAGGATGCCGTCTGATGGGGATCGCGCGCTCCACCTACTACGACGCGCCGATGCGAGCCGTCGACGACACCGCGCTGGTCGAGGCGATGCACGCCATCAAGGACGAGTTCGAGGCCTAAGGCTGGCGGCGGATGCAGGCGGCGCTCGGCCAGCAGGGCTGGGTGGTGAACCACAAGAAGCTGAAGCGGCTGATGCGCGAGCACGGACTGAACGCCCGGCGCCGGCGGCGCTACGTCACGACCACCGACAGCGACCACGACCAGCCGATCTTCCCGAACAGAACCAGGGACATGATCGTCGACGGTCCGAACCAGCTCTGGGTCGCCGACCTAACCTACGTGGCCGTGGTGGTCGGCTTCGTCTACGTCGCCGTCATCATGGATGCCTGGTCCCGCCGGATCATTGGCTATGCTATGAGCCGCCGGATCGATGCGCGGCTGACGTTGGCGGCTCTCGACGTGGCGATCGCGATGCGCAGTCCCCCTCCCGGTTGCGTGCACCACACGGACCGCGGGTCGCAATACGCTGCCGAGAAGTACCGTGACCGTCTCGGCCAAGCGAAGCTCGTCGGCTCGATGGGACGACGCGGCAATCCATACGACAATGCGATGATGGAGAGCCTCATGAAGACCCTGAAGGTCGAAGGCGTCTACCCGCTCGAGTTCGAGACCGCAGAGGACGTCGCGGAGCAGCTCCCCGCCTTCATCGAGAAATACAACGCCAAGCGACTCCACTCATCGCTTGGCTACCTCAGCCCTGAACAGTACGAGAAGCAGCACGCCCGGCCGCCGGTCAAAGACGCCGCCTGATCGTGTCCTGCCCGAGGGGCCCACTCCACAGAACGGGGAATTCTGATGACACTGCACTTTATCCGGGATTTCCCATATGGGTTCCTCCGACGAGGTTTAGCCTGGCCCGGAATCGTCCGGCCGGCAATCCGACAACGTTTTGCAACGACGGCCATGCCGATACCATCCGATTGCCCGCCGATTGGTCGCTGCCGCGTCGGATTTTGCCGTTTGCGCCGTGTTGCGGACGCACTCGTCCTGTCGCCGGCGAACATCAGTGAGGGTTCGTCGATCATGCCGGGGCTGGCTCAGGTCTGAGCCGGTCGATGCGGCGCAGGATGTCGGCGAACAGGTTGCGGGCCATTGGACTTCTCCTTCTTTCCCATTATGCTCGGCCACACACGAAATTCCTGACAGTCCCGCGCGCCCCGCCGCCGGCTCAGCGCACCGGCCCGCGCGCGAACGCCTCGAGCGCGGCGATCATCCGGGTGATCGCCGCCCTGGTGGCGGCGAAGCGCTCGGTGCGCGCCAGCGTGATCTCGTCCATGTATAGCCCGCGGTTCACCTCGATCTGCAGGGCCTCCCGTCCCGCCGCCGGGTCGGCGTAGCGGCGGATCAGCTCGACGCCCTTGAACTTGTCGTTCACCGCCACCGAATAGCCCGACGCCCGCAGGCTCGCCACCACCAGCTCGGTGAAGGCCGGCGAGGCGGTGCTGCCGTCGCGGTTGCCGACCACGAAATCGGCGCGCCTGGCACCCTGGTCGCCCCAGCGCCGGTCGCCCCATTGCGGCATCGAGTGGCAGTCGACGTGGAACACCCGGCCGAACCGGACATAGGTTTCGTCGAGCGCCTCCTTCAGGGCGGCGTGGTAGGGCCGCCAGTAGAAGTCCAGGCGGGCCTGGATGTCGGCGATTGTCAGCGGGCGGTCGTAGATCGCGGTCTCGCCGTCGATCGCCTTCCAGATCAGCGAGGCGCCGCGGTCGGTCTTGGCGCTGACCTCGACCGGGCCGGGCCAGCCGGCCTCGACCATGGACAGGTCGAGGTCGCGGTCGCTGCGGTTGGGGTCGATGTAGGCGCGCCGGAACAGCGCCTCGACCAGGATGGCGCCGTGCGCGGGTGCCGCGTCGAACAGCGCCTCGACGTGCCAGTCCGCCACCCGCTCGCACTGCGCCAGCGGGATCGCCGGGTGGAAATCGGCGGGGTAGTGCAGGCCGGAATGCGGGCTGTCGAACACCAGCGGGGCGGCCGGGCCGCTCGCGTCGGTGCGGCGCAGGACGTTGGGAATTTCCACGCTGGCCATGCGGCGGTCGCTCCGGCGGCTGGTGGAGTCGGTTCTAGCCCCGCCGCGTCAACCCGGCAACCGCCGCCGGATCCCCGGCGGGCAGCGGGCGGCGGGCGGGGGGCAGGGGGGCTACGCCCGCTGCGGCCAGTCGGGGTGGTGGCTGTCGATCACGTAGGCGTGGGTGTGGCGTGGGACGTCGCCGAGGCCGGCCGAGCCGGCGAGGTGCGGGTGGCCGGGCGGCAGGTGCGGGTGGGCGTGCTCGATCGCCTCGGGATCGTGCCCCGGCCACAGCATCGCGGCGGTC
>Ga0208413_1000232_pt1 | contig 48426 bp, 53 predicted proteins | sample AntAceMetag02UKD_FD_184761 | JGI IMG/M metagenome (GOLD analysis project Ga0208413, IMG submission 184761) | Saline lake microbial communities from Ace Lake, Antarctica - Antarctic Ace Lake Metagenome 02UKD (SPAdes) (version 2) | ecosystem: Environmental > Aquatic > Non-marine Saline and...
GCCGTCTTTTTGCATGCCGGTGATCGCGCGGGCGGGGACCAGCTTGGCACGTTGGCCGCCAAACAGGTCGGTGTAGGAAATCATAAAATATTGAATGCTGTTCTCAGCGGCGAATTTTGCAAGATCGGTAACCATTATTTTTTCCCTGTCGTTTTCTTCATCAAATGAAAAGGGCGCTGGCCGATCGCCGGCAGCTCCTATTTGTTCATCAATAGGATACGTTTGGTTTGCCAGGGTACCAGTCGGTTCCTGCCAGTGGGATCTTCGTCATTGCGGCAGCTTCCATAGTCAGGGCGCAGAGGTCCTCTGGTTCCAGATTATGCAGGTGGTTTTTGCCGCAGGCTCGCGCGATGGTTTGTGCCTCAAGGGCCATTACCTTGAGATAGTTGTTAAGGCGACGTCCACCTTCAATGGGGTCGAAACGCGCCATCAATTCAGGGTCTTGCGTTGTGATCCCTGCGGGGTCTTTGCCCTCATGCCAATCGTCATAAGCTCCTGCAGTGGTGCCAAGCGCGTTATACTCAGCCTCCCACTTTGGGTCATTGTCGCCAAGTGCGATGAGGGCGGCGGTACCAATGGAGACCGCATCCGCACCCAATGCCATACACTTCGCCACATCGGCACCGTGCCGAATTCCACCGGACACAATCAACTGTACCTCGCGGTGCATCCCAAGGTCATCTAGCGCGCGTACGGCCTCGCGAATACAGGCCAGAATGGGCTGGCCGACGTGTTCAATAAACACATCTTGCGTTGCTGCCGTGCCACCCTGCATGCCGTCAAGCACAACAACATCGGCCCCGGCTTTTACGGCTAGAGTGGTATCAAAATAAGGTCGGGCACCGCCTATTTTGACGTAGATGGGCTTCTTCCAAGCGGTGATTTCGCGCAGCTCAAGTATCTTAATTTCCAGATCGTCTGGGCCGGTCCAGTCTGGGTGACGACACGCAGAGCGCTGGTCGATGCCCTTGGGTAAATTGCGCATTTTCGCGACCCGGTCCGAAATTTTCTGACCTAACAACATGCCGCCACCTCCCGGCTTGGCGCCTTGGCCGACCACGATTTCAATCGCATCGCAGCGCCGTAGATCGTCCGGGTTCATGCCGTATCGAGAGGGGAGGTATTGATAGATCAACGTCTTTGAATGGCCGCGCTCTTCCTCGGTCATGCCACCGTCGCCGGTAGTTGTAGAGGTTCCGGCCATACTTGCCCCGCGCCCTAATGCCTCTTTTGCCGGGCCTGACAAGGCACCGAACGACATGCCTGCGATGGTTATCGGGATGTCCAGTTTGATCGGATTTTTGGCAAACCGCGTGCCGAGCGTCACAGACGTTTCGCATTTTTCGCGGTACCCTTCGAGCGGGTAGCGCGAAATGGACGCGCCAAGAAACAGCAGATCATCGAAATGCGGGAGCTTGCGTTTGGCACCGCCGCCCCGAATATCATAAATACCCGTGGCCGCCGCCCGCCGGATTTCGGCGTTCACCTTGTCGGTAAATGTAGCGGACTGTACCGGGATCGTGCGCGGCGCGCCGTTGTGTTCATCTCTCATAGCAGCCCTTTAATATGCGTTATCGATATTGAAATTGTATAGCTTGCGGGCAGAGCCATAACGTTTGAACTCGGAGGCTTTTGCATCGCATCCTCCCCGTTCCAACAGATCTTCTAGAATTGCCAAATGTTCGGCCCGCATCTCTTTTTCGATGCAGTCGGCACCTAGCGATTTCACAGAGCCACGTACGAACAAGCGCGCTTCATACAGCGAGTCGCCCAAGGCCTCACCTGCATCACCGCAAACGACCAGATTGCCCGATTGTGCCATAAAGGCGGACATATGCCCGATACTGCCGTGCACGATTATGTCGATTCCCTTCATCGAAATACCGCAGCGTGACGAGGCGTTTCCCTTGATTATCAGCGTGCCACCATTGCCAGTAGCACCGGCATATTGGCTGGCGTCGCCTTCGACAATAACCGTACCGCTCATCATGTTCTCGGCCGTGCCTGGGCCGGTTGATCCATGCACATGTACGGTGGCCTGCTTGTTCATGCCGGCGCAGTAATAGCCGGTCGAGCCCTTGATAGTGACTTCGATGGGCGCATCAAGTCCCACGGCTATCGCATGGCTGCCTTTGGGATTAAGGATTTCCCAAACTGTTTGGTTGGTGGTGGAGGCCTGCGCGTGCAACGCGGAATTTAGGGCGCGAAGGCCTTCGGCCTCAAGGTCAAATGTTTGCATTCAGGCAGCTTCCTCGTGGTCGGTGGACGCCGTGTTGTGGCTCCAGAAATAAACGGTGGCGGGTTCAGGTTCCCAAATGCGGGCAGTTTCGATCCCTGGCAAATTCACCAACGCACGATATTCCGAGCCGAAGGCGACATATTGATCGGTTTCAGCCATCACGGCGGGCTTGCAGGCAATCGGGTCGCGCACTACCCCAAAGCCGTCCTTGGTGCCGACGACAAAGGTGAAAAAGCCATCCAAATCAGTCAGGCTGCTTTCAAGGGCTTCGCCCAGTGTCGCACCATTCTGCATTTTCCAAGTAAGGTAGGCAGCACCCACCTCGCTGTCGTTTTCGGTCTCGATGTGAACTCCAGCCCGACGCAGCTTGCGCCGCAAAGAGTTGTGATTGGAAAGCGAACCATTGTGAACCAGACATTGATCTATACCCGTGTTGAACGGATGGGCACCAAGAGTTGTGACGGCTGATTCTGTGGCCATCCGCGTATGACCAATGCCATGAGATCCGCTCATTTTACGGATATCAAAACGCTTTGCTACATCTTTGGGCAAACCCACCTCTTTGTAGATTTCGAGGTTTTCACCGCGACTCATAATCCGCACATTTGGGTGATTAGCCGTCAGATAGGCTCGTGCTTCGTCCATCTGCTCGGCTTGGATTTCTAGAACCGCGTGGCTGTCCTTGACGGACATGCTGACACTGCCTCGAAGCGCCTTGCATAGCGCGTCATCCAACTTTTCAAAGCTTGCGATTGCATCATCGGCCTGGACCGTGAGCTTTGCTTTTCCGGCTGAATGGGCGGTATAAATCGCTATTCCAGCACTGTCAGGCCCGCGATCAGTCATCGTAATCAACATATCGGCCAACATCTCACCAAGCTTTGGTTCAAGTGATTGGTCTTTTAAAAAAAGTCCGACTATCCCGCACATGGCCGGGGCCTCCCTCAATTCATGGAATCTTGATGTATAGGCTAACACCAAATATTTTTCCATTCAACTACTAGGAAACTTTTTTTCACCTAGGTCAATGTATTTCACAGGAAAATTATTTTCATTTGCGTCAATTTTTTCTGGCCAGATTGGACATCCTGTGCTTCAGTTACGACATTGCCATGCGAAAGAGCACATTTGCTCGTCTCGTTAGGCGTGGCTAACGGATAGCAATCGTGGGGATAAAAAATGGAAGAGCAACTAGCGGAGCTGATGGCACAGGTGACCGCGTTAAAGGAAAGTAGTGGTGTAACAAACACCATGTTCGCTGAAACATTCTATTACCTTACTATACCGTTGATGATCATCATCCATGCCGGATTTCTGGCATACGAAATGGGCTCATCGAGGCTCAAGAATGTGTTGTCGTCGGGTGTGAAAAACATTCTGGCCTTCGCCTTCATGATCCCAACCTTCTATTTTTTCGGTTGGTGGGTCTATTGGGGTTTTCCGACCGGTTTGCCGGGCGCACCTGGTCCCGCGGGCATCTCGGGCGTTGAATATGCCAACTCTATAGCTTGGGGTTGGGGTGAGAGCGCCCAATACATGGGGCCTAATATCGCAGATCAGGCTTCAGGTGTGTTCTTTGGTGCCTTTGCTCTTTTCGCTGCTACGACTGCGTCGATCATGTCTGGTGCTGTCATAGAGCGTATCCAGACCGTTGGTTTCGTTATTCTGGCGATTGTGTTGGGATCATTTGCGTGGGTGGTCGCGGCCGCGTGGGGCTGGCATGCCGACGGTTGGCTGGTCACACAATGGGGAGTGCATGATTTCGGCGCAGCCGGTCTTGTCCATGCGGTTGCGGGGTTCTTCGCTTTGGGCGTGCTGATCAATCTGGGGCCACGCATCGGCAAGTTTAATCTCGACGGAACAGCCAATCACATTGCCGGTCACAACATGCCGCTGACAGTGACCGGCCTGATGTTGATCATCGTCGGTTTCTGGGGCTTTCTCATGGCCTGTGTGATTATTCCCGGTGAAGCGTGGAGCTGGTTCGCTGACAAACCATCTACCATATACGGAACGCCGATAACGCTCTCGGCTTTGTCCTTCAATATTCTGATGGCAGTGGCCGGTGGTATAATTGGTGCATGGGTACTGACCCGCGACCCGTTCTGGATGATGTCGGGTGCTTTGGCTGGTATTATTTCGACTGCTTCCGGTTTGGATATCTACTTTCCGGCGCTCGCATTCATGATCGCCTTCTCTGCTGGGATCATCCTAAAGCCTTGCGCAGACTGGCTGGAGAAACGCGGAATCGATGATGCCGTTGGTGCAGTAACTGTGCATGGGACAATCGGCCTTTATGGGGTGATCATGCTGGGTGTCTTTGCAAGTGGATATCCTGCCTTGCAGGGGGCCGCAGGCGAAGTTGCCACGATATCGTTGATCGGTCAGATTGTTGGGGCGGTTGTGTTCTTCCTTTGCGGATTTGTGCCCGGATATGGCGTGTCTTGGATCTTAAAAAAGGTCGGTATGCTGCGTGTTCCCCATGGTGCAGAAATTGCCGGAATGGATCTCGTGAAAGTGCCAGGGCATGGTTACCCAGAGGGCATTCCGGCCCCCGCTGTCAACCTGGCTCCCGGCGAATAAGTTAACATGAAAGGAGAAAACAATGGGCTTTCCATATGATGAAGCAAGTTGGTCTGTCGTCGACGGAGCCATGTTTATGGGGTGGGGATCGGCGGTACCGGGCCTTTACACGTTCATTGCGTGTATGATCTGTGTGGCGGTACTGGTCTACGGCCAAAGGTCCGAAGCCAAGAAGACTAAAGCATTTACCAAGTAAGCGTTGCACTGAGCAAAGAGGCCAGCCGTTGGCTGGCTTCTTTTTGCATCATGAATTACCTAACAGGAAAATAATTTGCCTGTTGTTCTTGCATTTTAAAATGTGTTCATGCTCAATAAATGCTGAAAGCGACACAACACCGACAGGGAGAATGTCATGGCCATACTTTGGAGAGCATCCGCGCTCGCACACAGACATGCTGAAATTGGCGGCGAGTTGGGAGACTGGAATGGCATGGGCACGGCTTGGTTCTACGATCATACGCCGGAGCGCGCTAAGGCAGATTATGAGGCAGTCCGCACGAAGGCTGGTCTTATGGACGTGTCCGGCCTTAAGAAGGTTCATGTCAGCGGCCCAGATGCGGCATATGTCATCGACCGCGTTACCACGCGCAACGTTGAAAAGATTGCTCCTGGTCTGTCGACCTATGCGGCGATTTTGAGCCCCGAAGGCAAGTTCATTGACGACTGCATTATCTACCACATCGCTGTCAATTCCTGGTTGGTTGTGCACGGTACTGGAACTGGGATGGAGCAACTTAATCTGGTAGCTGCAGGTAAGAATTGTTCCGTCCTGTTTGACGACGATCTGCATGATATGTCATTGCAAGGCCCGGTTTCTGTTGATCTGCTGGCCAAAGAAATCCCAGCGATCCGTGATCTGGCCTATTTTGGCCTAATGCAAACGCGTCTTTACGGGCGCGACGTGATGATCAGCCGGACGGGTTATACTGGCGAGCGGGGTTATGAGATTTTCTGCCGGGCCAAGGATGCAGTTCACCTTTGGGACAGCATTTTGCACGCTGGTAAGGATATGGGCGTACGTCCCGTGCAGTTCAGCACGCTTGATATGCTGCGGATCGAAAGCTACTTGTTATTTTATCCCGGCGACAATTCCGAAACATTCCCATTCGACGATGATTTGTGCGGCGATACCCTTTGGGAGCTGGGTTTGGATTTTACCGTTTCTCCGGACAAAACCGGGTTTATCGGTGCTGAAAACCATTATGCCCTTAAGGGAAAAGAGCGGTTCAAGATTTACGGAGTACAGCTTTCTGACAGCATGGCGCGGATGGACATGGGCGCGCGCGTTTTGCAAGATGGAAACGATATTGGCGTGATCACGTATGGTCTGTCGTCGGAGTTGAACAGCTACAGTGTGGCTATTGCACGAATTGACCCCAAGGCCGCTAAACCGGGCACAAAGCTGACCGTGGTGCAGTTGGATGGCACGTACCTTGACGCCACCGCGGAAGAGATGCCGTTCTACGACAAGGACAAAGCGATTCGCACCGCCAAGGGCTGACGCAAGTTGGCGTCTCGAAGAGGGCACCATGTCAAAGTTTCAATTTCCGCCTGCGATCAAAAGCCGCCCCGTCTATGGCACGCTCGAAGATCGTCCGGGTAAGCATCATCTTATGATTGCAGATGCCGAAGGGGCAGAGGCGATCCTTGCGATTGCCTCGCCTGATCTGATGACGAAGACACATATCATTTATCTGCCGCGTGGCACGGATTTTGCGCCAAAGCTGCGGAAACTGGGTGCTGTGCAGTTTTACGAAGGTCCAAGCTATGCTGCCGCGGTTTCACGCATTCGCCGCGTGCTGCAAGATGCCCACATGGGGTTGCAGGTCTATCTGGCTGGAACCGAAGGCGTTATAGGGCAAGCGCAAAATGAGGCGATAAAGGCGGGGATCCCTCATACCGCGATTCAGACCGAACATCGCGGTTCGGTGGCGCGTCGGATGCAATGCGTGCATTGCAAGGGCATCACGGAAGACGTGGAAACCGACCCGTTCGCTTGCAGCCACTGCGGATTGAACCTGTTTGTCCGCGATCACTATTCGCGCCGTATTGCGGCCTATCAGGGTGTTTGCATCGACGCTGAGGATCCTGGAAATGTACCAGCACCAAAGGGGATTTACGAATGAGTGGTGCTGAGAAAATTGCTGTTCGGGTCACCGAAGTGACGCCTCTCAACGATCTGGTCACGCGGTTTCGTTTTGAGCCTTTGGATGGTGGGTTACTCCCTACGTTCTCCGGCGGTGCGCACACTGTTGTTGAGATGAAAGACGGCGATCTTATCCGCCTTAATCCCTATTCGCTGATGTCTGACCCTTTCGATCAAACGGCTTATACGATTTCGGTGCGCCGCGACGACGAGGGACGTGGCGGGTCGTTGTTCATGCACAACCAAGTGGCGGTTGGCCAAGAGATGGTGATCTCTAACCCGGTTAACCTTTTTTCTCTTGATTTGCGGGCAAAAAAACATCTGATGATCGCCGGTGGGATCGGCATCACGCCCTTTCTTGCACAGATAAAGCAGCTTGATCGGGCGCATGGAAATTGGGAATTGCATTATGGTTGCCGCTCACAGGCGCTTGGATCCTACGTGGATTATTTGATATCGACCTATCCCAACGACACGCACGTTTACTACGACGATCAAAGCCAATCTATTGATCTTGAAGACCTTCTCGGCGGGCAGCCTTTGGGCACTCATATCTACGTTTGCGGTCCCAAGGGAATGATTGGTTGGGTGCGAGACAAGGCCGCAGAACTTGGCTGGCCGCGCGAAGTAGTTCATTATGAGGAATTTCTGGCTCCTAAACCCGGCAAGCCCTTTGAGGTGAAATTGGCGACCTCTAACAAAGTGATTACTGTTGGCGAGCAGGAAAGCCTTCTGGAGGCGATGGAACGCGCAGGCGTTGATGCCCCATACCTTTGTCGTGGTGGTGCCTGTGGGCAATGTGAAACGCAGGTAATTGATTATGATGGAAACTTCATCCACCGTGATCATTGGCTCGAAGCAGACGAACACGCGAGCGGCAAGAAAATCATGCCCTGTGTGTCCCGTTTCGAGGGGAACACCTTAGTATTGGATCGCTGACATGACCATTCAATTTAACGACGAAACTTTTCGCGACGATTATTCGTTCCGCAATTCAGACTGGGCGATCAAGCGCTTTCCTTTCCCGTTTCATGAAGACAGCTACATGTATTCAGTAAACATGGAACAGCATCGGGGTGGGCCTGTTGGATCGATCTATGAAAAGCGCTTTGATGTGGACGAACATTATGTCTCCGAAATGCGCGATCGGGCGATGGTTTTGGCCGATGATCCGCTTCGCTGCCAATCCTTGCCGCATATGACGCTTGCAGGATGGGACCTGTTGGAACTGATTATGGTAAGCAAGTCCGAAGATTACCCGGACCTGTTTGAACTGCACCGAGACGGCGACAAGTGGCGCTGGATCAACAAGCCGCTTGGTATTGATCACAGCTTTGTCTTCATGGATGAGACGACACTGCCTTATGGCCCTATGGAATATATTACTCGTCAGTCGCAGGGTGATTTTTGCGTTCTGGATCAGCGCGATGCCAACCTGTGGATGGATGCGGGCATGGTCACGACACAGGCCGACTGGAGCCTTGATTTCGACATTGGCATGAACTTTTTTGAGTGGCACGCACCAGTGCCTCTGGCTCACGAAAAGGGCATATTCGTGCGTGCACTGAAATTTTTGTTGAATATTCAGCAGGGCGCTCCAGCGCGCCGGCTGAACTGGACTATGACGGTCAACCCGTTGCTCGATACCAGCCCCGAGAACTATCACAAATGGGGCGTTCAAAAGACGACACTTACCCCTCAGAATATTGGCGCGAAACAGCATTTGCGGGTTGAGTTGCAGACGTTCTATCGTCTGCCACGCTCCAATGCGCTGGTGTTCCCGATCCGTTGTTATCTGTGCAGCTTTCAGGACCTGATGAGCGTTCCCAAATGGGGCCGCCGCCTGCACAGGGTTGTGCGCGATTTGCCTGATGAGCTCGCGACCTACAAAGGGTTCATCGCCAACCGTCCGATGATGCTGGACTATCTGACTGCCTTTGATGATGGCCTGCCAACATCGCCGGGGATCTGGCCGGATTTGGAGACTGAACCAAAGCTGCAAACCTGAAACATCAAGCTGCGTTCTGTGCGACTAGGGATGGAGATAGGTCGCGCCTAGTTGTTCTGGGGGTAACTGATGATGGACAGATAGCGCGCAGGCAGCCTTACTAGCACTTCGGGGCCATGCGGGGCGTCGGCATCAAAAAATAGGGTATCACCGGGTTTTAGCGAATAGATCTTATCGCTGTGGCGATAGTCAACTTCGCCCTCGATCATGTAGATCGTTTCAATTCCGCCATGCTGGAATGTTGGGAATATGTCAGACTCGTCGGATAGTGTGATAAGGTACGGTTCAACAATCACACCCGAGGCATTAGACCCGATGTGGCCCAAAAGGCTGTACTGATGATTTGCACGCGTGCCTGCACGCTCCATTTCGACGCCTTGGTTTGCCTTTGTATGAACAGCCAACCGATGTTCTTCGAAGCGGCGAAAAAAGCTTGTTAGCGGGACAGACAGCGCATTGGCCAATGTCTGCAACGTTTTCAGCGAAGGCGAGGTGTTGCCATTCTCGATCTTTGACAGCATGCCAATCGATAAACCAGTTATCTGGGCCAGCTCTGCCACCGTTATTGCTTGTTGGCGCCGATGCGAGCGCACCTCACGGCCGATTGCAACTTCGAGGACCTTTTCACGATCCTCTAAACGCACACGGTGCGGGTCTTGGGTCAGCCCCGATTTTACCGATGCAGGTATTGCTTCCATATTCATCACGTATCCTATGCAGTTGTCCAAAGATAATAGAACAGCACATGCTTTTATACTAGACTGATGTCAGAAAGAGAGGCTCGAGGCATGACTGACATATTTCGACTGGCGAGCTTACAATGATCGAGAACAAAACAATCAGGATCGGGTTCCTGATTTTTCCAGGGTTCCCGATGTCATGTCTGACCTCCATGATCGAGCCTTTGCGAGCAGCAAATGAAATTGCGGGCGTCGAGGCATTTTCTTGGGTGCTTCTTTCTGAGAAGGGAGGACGCGTGATGTCGAGCGCGTCCGTCATGTTCGAGGCAGCACGAGCACTCACATCTGATCTGCCGTTGGACGTACTTATTCTGCTGAGCAGTCCAACCGCCCGGTTTACCAATGAGCGATCCGGGAATGGCGCCTTGCGGGCCTTGGGGCGTCATGGGGTCATTCTTGGAAGTGTTAGCGGAGGCGTGTTTCCATTGATGCGTTCAGGTGCCGTCAACGACCAGCCCGTTTCGGTCCACTGGTGTTACGAGGCTGCTTTCAAAGTAGAGTTCCCATCGGTCCAAGCCATGAGTGACGTCATCGTGACCACTGCTACATGCTACACGGCTTCGGGAGCTACTGCCGCGTTCGATCTGGCGTTGCACATGATCGAGGAAAGCCTACAAGCCGACGTCGCCCATGAAGTCGCGTGTTGGTTCCAGCATCCGCTGATGCGTGGCAAGGGGGTCCAGCAACGCGTACCCAGAACACAGATGCCCCACACGGGCGCAAAATTGCCAGATCTGGTGGCACGCTGTGTAGCAATTTTCACTGCCGATTTGGAAACACCGATTTCTGTCGCGGACATCGCCTTGGAGACCGGTGTTTCTCCGCGACAGATCGAGCGAGCGTTTAAAAAGGCGACAGGCCAAAGCCCCTCTCATTATTTTCGCGCCCTCAGGATGCAGGCTGCGAGGCAATTGGTGATGTACTCCAAGATCCAGATTGCGGATATTGCGTCTTCTGTTGGCTACTCCTCCGCTGTTCCGCTAGAGACCCATTATCGTTCAGCCTTTGGCTGTTCTCCTCGTGAAGACCGTGAGCGGATCAATCAGTTTCGGGTCAATGGAAATGTTCCTTTGCCGTCCAGTTAAAGGGCTGATGTCATGGCCGTCAAGATAGCATGGTGCAGTGATCCCGCTGAAGCGCGAGGCCCAAGGATCCTCAGATTGCTTGCCGGTGCCATCCTGATCACGAAGCAACCAAGATGATGGATCACCGTCCGAGCCGCATCGCCTGTTTGCATCGCGCGGATGTTGATTGTGCAAAGCAACTCCATTACTGGCTCAATCCCTTCGCCACGCAGATCAAAACAAGCCCAGGCGTCCGTCTGTTCTGTAATTGATGATGTCTCGAAAAATCGCGATTTCAGGCGAGCGCGTAGGTCCTCGTGGGTCTTAAAAGGGGCTGCGATCATCCATTGATCGGGGCCGGTCCAAAATGCAAATTCTGAGTCATTCTTGAACGAGGCTTTCCCGGGGGCAGGGGCGTCAGACCCCAGCAGGGCGTTCATATGGGTGCGGCAGGCTGCTGTATGATCAGCGCGGGCCGTAACGCTTGCCAACGCTAGATCCGGATTTTCGGATAGTGTCATCTTTGCAACCGTGTCGATGCGTGGCGCAGTGCCGCCCAAAGCGGTTATGGGTGACAGGTTATGCACGGACACGGGCTCCTTCTGGGTCAACGAAGTGGACGGAAACGACTTCGACCTCCACAGTCAGTTTGGTAAGTGGCGACACCAGCCGAAGTGTTTCGCCCATTCGGTTGCTGCCGTCTTTCAAAAAACCAAGGCCGATCATTGATCCGAGCGTCGGTGAATACGCGGCTGACGTCACGTATCCCTGATCATGGGCCGCATCTACCGGACCATCCACCGCCATTAGATGCCCGCCTGCTGTAACCTTGTCCGATGTATCAAGCGGCTTTAAACCAACCAGTATCAACGCATCTGACGTGTTTAGGCCCGTCCGTTCCGACAGGACCGATCCGATTGAATCTTTGGCTTTGGACACCATCTGCCCCATCCCAAGGTTCAGCGCCGTGGTGGTGCCGTTTAGCTCATTCCCCGCGGCGTGGCCCTTTTCGATCCGCATCACACCAAGGGCTTCGGTGCCGTAAGGCGTGACGTTGAATTCTTCACCTTCGCTCATCAATCTGCGCATCAACGCGTCGCCGTACCGGGAGGGTACCGCGATCTCAAACGCCAGTTCGCCAGAAAAGGAAATCCGGAAGAGGCGGGCGCGTAGGCCCCCGCAGACGGTGATATTGGCGCAGGCCATGAAGGGGAATGCCTCGTTAGAGATGTCGAATTCCGCGTCGACGATCTTTTGCAGCAGCTTACGCGAATTCGGCCCCGCTACGGCATATTGCGCCCAAGCCTCAGTCGTTGAGATCAACTGCACATCCATATCAGGACACAGACATTGGCGCACAAATTCCATGTGCTGATAGACCTTACCCGCGTTGGCTGTCGTCGTGGTCACAATAAAATGATCCTCCGCCATGCGTCCGGCGGTTCCATCATCCATTGCGATACCGTCTTCTCGCAGCATCAACCCATAGCGGGTTTTGCCCACGGCCAATTTGGCAAAGCCGTTGCAGTAGATCTTGTTGAGAAAATGCGCGGCATCAGCACCTTGCACATCGATCTTGCCCAAAGTGGTGCAATCACAGACTCCGACTGACGCACGCGTAGCCAGAACCTCGCGGTCAACTGATTGTCGCCAATCTGTCTCGCCCGGTAAGGGAAACCATTGCGCACGCAGCCAATTGCCCACTTCGACAAAGACCGCGCCACGTTCTTTGGCCCAGAAATGTGAGGGTGTCAGGCGGGTCGGGTGAAAGTCCTTGCCGCGAACCCGCCCTGCAATCGCGCCAATTGCAACAGGTGTATAGGGCGGGCGAAAGATTGTGGTGCCAACTTCGGGAATTCCTTTGCCCGCCAGTTCTGCCATAATTGCCAGACCGCCCATATTCGAGGTCTTGCCCTGATCCGTCGCCATTCCCAGCGTGGTATAGCGTTTGAGGTGCTCTACCGAACGGAAGCCTTCTTGATGGGCGAGTTTAACGTCTTTGACGGTTACGTCGTTCTGCTGGTCCAGCCACGCGCGCGAACATCCCGGCACGTACCAGAATGCTTTTTGCGCGACGGGGGTGTCTTCTGCCCGTGGTATGTGTTCGACTGTCGATTTTAAATCAAGCGCGTCGATGGCGCCTTGTGCCCCCGATGTCAGCGCCCCATGGGTCGAGAATATGCCGCGCGCAGCGCCTGCAACGGACATGCCGGGCGGCAATGCGCCACCGGGTACAAAAGCTCCAAGCTCAGCGTTCCAGTCCGGGCGGCCCCGTTGATGGCAGGTCAAATGAACATTCGGATTCCATCCACCTGACACACCTAAAGCACCGCATTCCAACGTGCGTATGCTGCCGTCAGCTTGGCGTACATCGACATTGGTCAAACCAAGCCGCCCTTTGCTGTTGATGGCTTGGGCCCCGCGCAGAATTTCGTAGTCAGTGCTTAAGGGGGCATCCGAACGTGTGTCCACGACTGCGTCGATCTTAATACCCTTGGCATGAAGGTCTGCGGCTGTGCGGTGGCCATCATCACTATTTGTGAACACGGCAATTCGCTGTGAGGGTGTAGCGCCAAATCGGTTCGCAAAGGTGCGGATCGCGCCCGCCATCATAATGCCGGGGCGATCGTTGTTGTCGAACGCTATAGGTCGCTCGGTGGCACCTGCACAAAGCAGCGTATGTTTGGCATAGATGCGCCATAGAATTTGGCGTGGTTTGCCGGGGTCCGGTTTGTGCAAATGGTCACTGACCCTTTCGACAGCGCCATAAATTCCGTGATCAAACGCACCCATCACTGTCGTGCGCCGCATCAGGCGCACATTAGGTAAGGAGGAGAGTTCCTCAATCGTTTGCGTGACCCAATCAAGGGCAGGAGCCTCGTCCAGTAGGTAGGTCTCGGCGTTCAGCCTTCCACCAAAAACGAAATCTTCATCAGCAAGTATCACTTCAGCACCGCTACGCCCGGCTGTCAGCGCGGCACTGAGCCCAGCGGGCCCTGCGCCGATGATCAACAGATCGCAATGCTTAAACCCCTTGTCGTAGTCATCGGGGTCTTCCTTCATTGACAAAGACCCAAGTCCAGCCGCTTTGCGGATGATTGGCTCGTAGACTTTTTCCCAAAACGCCGCCGGCCACATGAATGTCTTGTAATAGAAACCGGCAGTCAGAAAGCTTGATAGACGGTCATTAATAGCCATTGCGTCAAAGGCAAGGCTTGGCCAACGGTTCTGAGATTTCGCATATAGCCCGTCGTATAATTCGGCCGTCGTTGCGCGCGTGTTCGGTTCTTGCCTTGCACCGCCGCGCAATTCCACAATCGCGTTGGGTTCTTCCGAGCCTGCAGTCAAAACGCCGCGCGGGCGGTGATACTTGAAAGACCGTCCCATTAGGCGGACCCCATTTGCCAGCAAAGCCGACGCGAGTGTATCGCCGGGATGGCCGTAATATTGCCGATTGTCGAAAGTGAACTTCAATCGGGTGGAGCGGTCGATCTGTCCTCCTTCTAAGCGATTAATCTGGTTCACTTTACCCGACATCATGTCGAACGCCCCCTGCTGCGCGCCACGTCACGGGCGAGTTCCACCTTTTTGATTTCATGGGTCACGGTGTTGCGTGTCACAACCAGCCACGACCTGTCTCCGGCTTCGTGGAACCAAAGTTCGCGCAAGTCTCCGGCGGGATTGTCGCGTAGATAGGCATATTCGTAAAACTCCTGCGCCGCGGCATCCGAAGTCGGGTCTGGACGGTCGATTAGGGCCGCATCTCCCAGATAGACAAATTCGGCGCTATCGCGGGGCCCAAGAAGAGGGTGATTGATGATCATCTGAAGCGCCTCAATGCAGATTGGGCTGATTGCCCATGCCCTTTTCGTCGATCATATTACCAGTCCGGAAACGGTCGAACCGGTACGCTGTCGCGACGGGGTGGGGGGCGTCTTTGGCCAGCAAATGCGCAAAACAATAGCCAGAGGCCGGCGTCGCCTTGAAGCCGCCATAGCACCAGCCGCCGTTGAAATAGAGCCCGTCGATATGGGTGCGGTCTATTATGGGAGAGCCATCCATAGACATATCCATGATCCCGCCCCACATCCGCAGCAAGCGCGCCCGGCCTATCATCGGCATTATCGCCATGCCCCCTTCGCAGACGTCCTCGACCACAGGCAGATTGCCTCGCTGCGCATAGGAATTATACCCGTCCAAATCACCGCCAAATACAAGACCGCCCTTGTCAGACTGGCTGACATAGAAATGGCCGGCCCCAAAAGTGATCACGCCTGGGATAAGTGGCTTTAACCCTTCAGAGACAAACGCCTGCAGCACATGGCTTTCGATTGGCAAGCGCATATTGGCTTTGGACATCAGACGCCCTGAATTGCCCGCAACAGCGCAGCCAACCTTTTTGGCCCCGATAAAGCCCTGTGACGTCTCCACCCCCAGACACGTCCCGCCTTCAATGCGGAACCCTAAAACCTCGCAGTTCTGGATGATGTCAACGCCTCTGCTGTCAGCGGCGCGTGCATAGCCCCAAGCGACCGCATCATGGCGTACGGTGCCGCCACGTCGTTGAGCAAGCCCGCCTTTTATCGGAAACCGTACGTCGTCAAATTTCAGGAACGGGTATTCGACCCGAATTTGCTCGGCTGACAAAAGTTCAGCGTCCGCTCCGTTTAGGATCATTGCATTGCCGCGTCGGACAAATGCATCGCGTTGCGCGTCCGAATGTATCAGGTTCATGATCCCGCGCTGGCTAACCATGGCATTGTAGTTGATATCCTGCTCCAACCCCTCCCAGAGCTTCAGCGAGAATTCGTAGAAGGGCTCGTTCCCATCCAGCAGATAGTTGGAGCGAATGATTGTGGTGTTCCGCCCGACATTGCCACCGCCTATCCAACCTTTTTCAATGACTGCGATGCTCTTCTCGCCATAGACCTTCGTAAGGTAATGCGCTGTCGCAAGGCCGTGGCCGCCTCCGCCAATGATGACGATGTCATAGTGCGGCCGTGGCTTAGGCTCACGCCAGACAGGCGTCCAACCTTTGTGGCCCGTAAGTGCCTCTTTTATTACCTTGAAACCTGAATACCGCATGAATCAGACCCCCTGCGGTAACTTTCGCAGTTAAAATAGAGAGTTGCGACCTGTAAATGCGACATGCTTGATGTAGGATCGGACGTGCTCTGCGATTTTGTCCACAAGAAAACATGGTTAAGGAGGCCCTGTTAAGAAAAAAACTTGATTACTGGGAAAAATATGTAAGGCTACTAGTAAGAATTTTAACCGCCTGCTTATTGCTTCAGGCGTTGTTGAAGATCGTGAGCCAACTACCAAAACTAAAACAGCGGTAACAAAACTGCATTCAACTGGGAGAAGTTAATGAGATATTCAACTACAGCATTTGTGATGGGCGTTTTGGCTGCCATGCCATTTTCTGCTTTAGCCGAAGATAGCAGCGACCCGATCGTAATTCCGATCCACAATTGGTCATCACAGATCGTGATGTCCAACGTGGTTGGGCAGATTTTTGAAAGCATGGGCAACAACGTAGAGTATGTTACCACCGACAGCCAAGCGGTCTATGAATCCGTTCGGACTGGTGACGTTACGCTTGAGATGGAAGTTTGGGAAGGCGCGTTTGGTGCTTCCTTCCGCGCTGCACTTGAAAAGGGCGGAATCGTAGACGTGGGTGATCACAACGCAATGACGCGGGAGGACTGGTGGTATCCGATGTGGACTAAGGATGCTTGCCCGGGTCTGCCAAGCTGGGAAGCGTTGAACGACTGCGCAGCGCTCTTTACATCACCAGAGACCGGCGACAAAGGCCGTTATTTAGACGGACCAGTCGACTGGCTCAAGCACGGGCAGGAACGCGTTGCTGCGTTAGACATGGACTTTGTCGTTGTTAACGCAGGTTCTGCGGCAGCACTATGGGCCGAAATTGGTGCCGCAGAGGCTGATAAGAAGCCCATCGTCGTTTTCAACTGGACACCTAACTTCGCTGAAGCGGTCTGGCCGGGCGAATTTGTTGAGTTTCCAGAGTGGGTGGATGGCTGCGATAAGGATCCAGCTGTCGGGCCAAACCCCAACGCGATGTATGACTGCGGCAACCCTGCGAATGGGTATATGAAGAAAGCTGCTTGGGATGGTATGCAAGCTAAATGGCCTGCCGCTTACGAAGTGCTGACACGTATTTCATTCACTAACCCACAGATCGCTGAGATGGCTAAAATGGTCGACATCGATGAAATGGAGCCCGATGAAGCAGCTGAAGCTTGGCTCGAAGCGAATGAAGACGTTTGGAAGACATGGGTCAACTGATCCTTCTGAGATAGTCTTTTGACTTGAGAGGCCCCGCCCGAAAACCTTGGGCGGGGCTTGCTACATACAGGATAGACCATGACTTCAAATACTCCCGTGATTTCGGCCAAGAACGTCTGGAAGCTTTTTGGACCTGATCCTAAGAGGTATCTTGCCAAGATGAAGTCAGGAATGGATTTTAACTCCATCCGGGATGATGGCTATATAGCGGGCGTCAAGGATGTCTCGATTGACGTAACGCGGGGAGAGATGCTGGTCATCATGGGCCTGTCCGGCTCAGGTAAGTCGACACTTGTGCGGTGTTTTTCGCGACTTCTTGACATTACCGGCGGCGTGATCGAAGTCGATGGTCAAGACATTATGAAGCTCTCGGAAAAAGAACTGATTGAGCTGCGCCGCAGCAAAATGGGCATGGTATTTCAAAGCTTTGGGTTGCTGCCTCATCGGACAGTTCTGGAAAACGTGGCGTTTCCGCTGGAGATGCGTGGGCAGGACAAACACACCAGACGCGAACGGGCGCTTGAAGTGGTCAAGCTGGTTGGTCTGGAGGGCCGAGAAGAATATTTCCCCCGCGAACTTTCGGGCGGTCAGCAACAGCGTGTTGGCATTGCCCGCAGCCTAGCAATAGAGCCAAACATCTGGTTTCTAGACGAGCCATTTTCGGCGCTTGATCCCCTGATCCGTCGAGAAATGCAGGACGAATTTCTTCGCCTTCAGGGATTGCTTGGTAAAACAATTGTTTTCATCACCCATGATTTTGACGAAGCCCTGCGTCTGGCCGACCGTATAGCCATCATGAAAGACGGCGCAGTCGAGCAATGCGATACACCAGACAAGATCGTGTTGAACCCAGCAACAGAATATGTTCGAAAGTTTACAGAAGAAATCGACAAGGCCCGTGTGGTGCGCGCTGGCGTCTTGGCCAAGCTCGATGTGACTGGCGAGGGCGACCCTGTAGATGCAGGCGCGTCAATCCATGCATTGGGGAAACTGCTGGTGCAGGACAGCCGAGAAAATATTCCCGTGGTGAAGAACGGAATGCTGTTGGGTGCCATGAGCCGCCAAGAAGCGCTACAAATACTTGTTGGGGCGGATTGATGCATAGAACTCGTGGACAAACGGCTCTTTATTTTGTGGCCGTGGCTGTTGTCCTGACGCTAATACAGTATGCGGGATTATTGCCGCCTGCCCTTCATCGCCTCCCCGAAGATTTAATTCCACCATTTGCCAATTGGCTAGATGCTATCTTCAATTTTGTGAAGGATGATTTGGGTCTTTTGACGCTGACACGAACCCTCACTGAAGGGTTGGAATGGATTTTGGATGTCACAGGGAACCTTCTTTACGGCAAGCGTCGTTGGCCAAATTTAGGCCCTGCCCCTTGGACTGCGGTTGCCGCAGTTGCCGGAGTGATCGGCTACTATTTGGGCGGCTGGCGGCTTGCGCTGCTTGGTGCAGGGACATTCGTTTGGACCGCGTTGATCGGCCAGTGGGAAATCGCGATGGAAACCATGTCGGTGATTTTGGTCGCAGCCCCCTTGGCTTTTGTGATCGGCCTAACAATTGGTATACTCGCTTGGAAATTCGCATGGTTTAACAAAGCTATCAAGCCAGTTTTGTCCGTCCTACAGACCTTGCCGTTTTTCACATATCTTTTGCCTGCGGTCATTTTTTTTAAAGTTGGACCCACGGCAGGAGCCGTCGCTACCACGATTTACGCTATACCTCCGATGATCTTGATGACGACGCTTGGATTGCAAAAAGTATCGCCAGAAGTTGTAGAGGCCGGGCATATGAGCGGCTGTACAAAGTTTCAACTGCTGCGCCACGTCTATCTTCCTGCGGCCAGGACCGAGATTTTAGTTGGGGTGAACCAGGTCATCATGCTGTGTCTCGCCATGGTAGTGTTGACGGCGTTCATCGGCATGCCCGGCCTTGGTGCAAAATTACTCGCCATGATGGGTAGTTTCAAGCTGGGCCGTTCACTTGAGATCGGGATTACGATTGTTCTGATTGCCGTAACGCTGGACCGCATGTCTAAAGCATGGGTCGTAAAGCAGCCGGTACATTTTGAGCGCAACACACCCTGGCTTCGCCGCCACGTAACACTCGTTTGCGCCTTCGGTGCCTTTGTTGGCTTCACCGCCTTGTCTGTGGTGTTGCCCATGGCTGCAGAAATTGGACGCGGCCAAGATTTCAGTCAGGGCAAGGAGCTCGATAATTTTATCAAAGCTTTCCTGAACATTGAGATTGTAAAATCAGTAACTGGCTTCCTGCGCGCATTCTTGAATGTGCAGGTTCTAATCCCTTTCCGGAACTTCCTCTTGTCGATCCCAACGCCTGCATTCATCTTGCTTGTCGTCGCCTTTTCTTACTGGCTTGGTGGGCGCAAACAAGCGTTCGTTGCAGCAATCTTCTTCGGTTTAATAGCGTTTTCTGGTTGGTGGGACCGCTCTGTCATCACCCTATATTCGGTGATTTCCGCCGTCGCTCTTGCGATGATCATTGGCTTGCCGGTAGGCATCATTGCCGCACGCTCAGAACACTGGTCACGCCGCGTTTTGCTCATCTGTGATACGGCCCAGACGTTTCCAAGCTTTGTCTATCTCATCCCAGCAATTATGCTTTTTGGGATTACGGATGTTGCTGTTATCTTCTCAATACTGATTTTTGCTATGGTTCCCTTGACGCGATATACCATAGAAGGTTTGCGCACTGTTCCAATTGAAGTTATCGAAGCTGCTGATATGGCCGGGGCCACGCGAAGCCAAAAGCTTTGGAAAGTGCAATTACCGCTTGCACTGCCCACAATGGCCGTCGGTTTCAATCAAGCAATTATGTTTGCTTTTTTCATGGTTATCATAGCGGCTTTTATAGGCACTCAGGATTTGGGGCAAGAGTTGCAAAGAACTCTTGCTGGTACAGATTTGGGAAAGAATTTCGTCCTGGGTATTTGCGTTGCACTGATGGCTTTAACATTTGACGTAACAATATTAAAATGGGCAAACGACCAGAAGGCGAAGCTTGGTCTTTCGGATTAGTTTTTAGGGTACCCATAAACCCACATTCCCCAAGTAAGTCGCTGATTTCGCTGTCGTGACCGTGTTAGTTTCGTTATAAATCATGGTGTTGGTCGCTGCGAGGAGTGCGTTTCATGGATCATCCAGAGGGTGCAGGCTCGCAGTGGGTTGATCGGGTCCTTTTCGACCCTCGCGTGTGGTTGGAATTTCGTGGCGCACAGATAAGTTACGATGGCGGCCTGCTGGTGATGCGCGAGTTGGATGACGTGCTCGAGCTGACCGATCTTTCCACTGTGCTGAAACACACCGTTGCCGAGACAGAACAAGGCGGCTTCACCGCCAGATCCGCCCTGTCCAAGAAGCTCACCCAACCGCAGCCGCCGCTCGGGGCGAAAAATGCTTGTCCAGCGAGCAAATTCAGGTGACCTTCACGTCAGCCAGCATGCCGCTTGGGGAATGTCGGTTGACACGGGCGATGACATCGGGGTCTTCGATGAAGTATTCGACGAAGCTGATCCAATCCTTTTGTGATTGGCGCGCATCACTCAGCTCTTTGATGCCATCGTCAGTCAGGCCCATGATGGTTTCGCAGTCCCCATTATAGACGCTGACGATGGCCCCGTAGCTGAGGTTGTCGTCATTTTCGATGATCGCTTCCAGCATCTTGAGATCTTCGTTGAGCAGTTTCGCAACATATTTGATTGTACAGACAGAGGTCACGGCGGAGCTATGCGGGAAAATGGGTGATGGCGTGATTTGAAAGGCGGCGTATTGTGGTGGGTGTCAAAGCCAACCAGAACCTCACGAGGAGCAATACGCCTATGAAGAACGATACAACGATCCTACCCTTTCGCCAATCGGAATCGATAGCAGACCCTTTGACAGAGCTTGCGCGTGAAGGGGCCCGACGGATGCTGGCAGAAGCGCTGAAGGCTGAAGCCGACGCGTTTGTAGCAAGTTTTGCCGATGAACAGCTGGAGGGTGGCCGCCAACGGATTGTGCGGCATGGATTTGGCCCAGAGCGGAAGATCCAGACGGGGATCGGTGCGCTGGATGTCCAGCGGCCCAAAGTGCGCGATCGGATGGACACGCTTGATCCTGCCAAGAAGATCCGGTTTGCATCGAACATCCTGCCCAAACGGGCGCGTCGTTCGGTGAGTTTGGATGCCTTGCTGCCAGTGCTGTATCTGAAAGGCATTTCAACGGGTGATTTCCAAGAAGCGTTGTCAGCCATTATGGGGCCTGATGCCCCAAACCTGTCGCCCAGCGTTATATCGCGACTGACAGCAGGATGGCAGGTACAATACGATGCCTGGGCGCCGTGATCTGTCAGCCCGTCACTATGTCTACATGTGGGCAGATGGCGTCTATCTTCAGGCCCGGATGGAAGAAAATGCCGAGTGTATGTTGGTGATTATCGGCGCGACCCCTGAAGGTAAAAAGGAGCTGATCGGCTTTCAGGTTGGCCTGCGGGAAAGTGCGCAAAGCTGGCACGAGTTACTGACCGACATCAAAGCGCGTGGCCTATCTGTGGCGCCGCAAATTGCCGTCGGCGACGGTGCCATGGGCTTTTGGAACGCACTCGACCGGGTGTTTCCAGGCACAACGCACCAAAGGTGTTGGGTGCATAAGGTCAAGAATGTCCAAGGTTACTTTCCCAAGCAAATGGGACCAGCAGTGAAGACAGATCTAGACAATATTCAGCACGCTGCCACGCGCGCACAGGCAGAGGTGGCACTGGCGGTTTTCACTGAGAAATACGGCATCAAATATCCAAAGGGTGTCGCCTGCCTGACCAAGGACAAAGACGCGATGCTGGCGTTCTTTGACTTCCCGGCCGAGCATTGGGGTCATCTGCGCACCTCAAACCCGATCGAAAGCGTATTTGCCACTGTTCGGCACCGCACGGTACGCACCAAGGGGGCGCTGTCGCAAAAGACAGCAAAACTGATGGTCTTCAGCCTTATTCAGGCAGCATCAAAGAAATGGTTCCGCCTCAAAGGTAAAAATCAGTTGCCAAAAGTCATCGAAGGAATCAAGTTCACAGACGGTATCGAACACACCAACGATACCGAAAACCGCGCCGCCTGAAAGTGCGCATCACCCAAATTCAACCATAGCTCGGGTTTTTGGCACCATAATCTTGGCTTCAAATTGATCGGGTTGGCGGGCTCAACATCCGCCGGAACAGGTTAAGCGGATCCGCCCCAGCAGTTTGAGCTCCATTGGCGAGAGGACCTTTCGCTTGCGGTAGGCCAGGAAGATTGGGTGCGAGAACTCCAGCCCCGGCATGTCGACCGGCACAAGCTGCCCGGACTCAAGCTCCGGCGTGATCGTCGACTCAAACATGAAGGCACATCCTAGCCCCCTCAATGCCGCGCGCTTCACAGGCACGGGGTGGCCGAACTGGAGGATGATGTTCCGATCGGTAATGCCGAGTTCGATAAGCTTTTGGTCCTCTATGCAGCGCCGAGTCCCACCAGGATTGCCGGTGATGATCGGCAGCTCACTCATATCGCAGAGATTAAGCCGCCGCCCTGCCCAAGCGCTGTCCCTCGCGCAGACAAGCATGTACCTCTCGCGCCACAACTGCTCGACGTGCAGGTCTCCCATGGACTGCTCCTGATTGACAAGCGTTACGGCGAAGGAGATTTCCCCGGTCTGCACCGCAGTGATTGCAGAGGTCGGATCGGTGATTATTAGGTTGATCCGGGCGTCAGGGTGATCGCCGACGAAATCCATCACCAAGGAGGCCAGAGTGTAGGAACCCACGGAGGGTGAAGAAGAAATGCTTGTCTCCCCCGCGCCACCCGATACGACGTTCTGCAAGTCGCGCTGCATCGCTGCTGTTTCCACCGACAGGTCGGTCGCCCATTTTAGCACCCGCCGACCAGCCTCGGTGAGCCGGACGTTTCGACCAACGCGCTGGAACAGCTGCGCCCCGACCCGTTCTTCCAGCTTCCGAATATGCTGCGATGCAACTGGCTGCGTGATACCGAGGTGCTCCGCCGCCCGGGTGAAATGTCCAAACTCTGCAACGGTCTGGAACACGCGCAGTTTCTGCAGGGTGATTGCATCAACGGCGTCGATGTCGTCCACCGAGGCAGCGCCTCGTTTCTTTATCAATTGTCTCGCTCCTAAGTTATGCCGACGCCCCTCCAACAGAAGCACTGTACCCGACAGTAACAACCTCGGGAAAGGCGCGCCGCCTCAGTCAACCGGGCCGACCTTCATGTCTGCCTTGGCGAAACGTTCTATGAAGTCGGCCAACGCACCCACCGTCGTCTCCAGTAATGCCTCGCCCTGAGCTGGTTTGGCGGCCGCCGGATCCCCGAAGTAGCCCGGGTCGCCCGGGTTGAAAAGCCATGCCCAGTTCATGCCGGCCTCTATCAATTCGCGAGCCTCGGGGCCGGGCGCGGCGAATGGCGGGTCGCCGCGAGGCGGCAATGCCGCCGCGCGCGCTGCCACCTGCTCGGCGGTATCAGGCCTCAGCGCCATCTGCATGGAAGTCTCGTATTCGCAGGCATGGCCGAGATCCTGCTTCGACCCGGCCAACTGGGTCCGCCATAGCGTGCGGCCCGGGTCAAAATAGTTGACGAAGCCGACGCCTATGCCTTCGCAGAGCATCGTATTGCAGGCCGAAAGCAAAGGGCCAATATTGCCGCCGTGCCCGTTCACAAACAGTGCGCGCCGAAAGCCACATCGATGCAGGCTTTGCCCGATGTCCACCAGCAGGCTGGTCAGGGTCACCGCCGACAGGCTGATTGTGCCAGGCCAGGTCTTGTGATGCATCGAAAAGCCGAAACTTTGTACCGGTAGGATAACGACCTGCGCCTTGCTGAGGCGGCCGCAGGCCAGCCGGGTCACCTCCTGCGCATTGAAGGCGTCCGTATCCACCGGCAGGTGGTCTCCGTGCTGCTCGATCGCGCCCAATGGCAGAACTGGCAGCGCGCCCTGGCCCTGCAGCTCCATAATTTCTGAGCGGGTGAGTTCTCCCCAAGCTTGGGCTTGCATTTTTATTTTTTTCCATTCGCGTTAGAGAAAGCTCGGTAACCAAGTAGCGATCGGTGGGAAGGCGATGATCAGGATCATTCCGGCAACTATGATGAGCACCGCGGGCCATGCCGACGAGTAGATCTCGCCCATACTCAGGTGTTCCGAGGCGGCGGCCCTCAGCGTGAACATCGTGAAGCCGAAAGGCGGCGAGATGGTACCCAGCGTCAGGGTGATCAAGTACAGTAGCCAGAACCAGATCGGGTCGAAGCCGATCGTGCTTACGATCGGGTCGAGGATCGGTACAGTGATCAGCAGATAGGGGGTCGGGTCAATGAACATGCAGGCTACGAACGACACGCCAAGGATCAAAAGTAGCACGACCAGCGGGTTGACTTCGAGGCCAGCGACAAAACCGATCAGCGCCGAAGTTGCCCCCGAGAAGGCGAGCAGTTGGCCAAAGAACACCGAGGAAATGATGATGACGAGAATGGTGGTGCTGATCATTACCGTCGAGCCAATCGCCTCCAGCAGAATTCTAACCGTGAATTTGCGGTAGATTGCCGCGCAGGCAATGGCGCCCATCACGCCGGTGGCCGCCGACTCCGTCGGCGTGGCGACGCCCAGCAGGATCAGCCCCATCACGCTGAAGATCACCATGGTAAACGGCAGCATCAACAGAAAGGCGATGCATTTCTCGCCAAGGCCGTGCGTTTCGAGGTTCGTATCGGGGGCCAATTGCGGTTTGCGTGAGATCATAACCTTGATCCAAACTGCACATATAGTGGCTATCATAAGGCCGGGCAAGATGCCAGCTATCAGCAGGCCGGCGATCGACACATTGGCGATTGAACCTATGATGATGACCAGGATCGACGGTGGAATGATAGGCGCTAAGCTCGCACCAGCCATCACCAGAGTCGCCGACATGCGCTTGTCATAGCCGCGCTCCAGCATATTCGGAATCAGGCTCTTTCCAAGCATGGCGGCGACCGCCGCAGCCGAGCCCGAGATCGCCCCAAAGACGGTTGAGAGGATCACGGTCAGAAAATAGAGCCTCCCGCGAAGACCGCCGATCAGCTTGTCTACGCTGTCGAACAGCACGCCCACCGCACCTGATCGGAACAGGATCTCGCCCATAAGGATGAACATCGGGATCGCCACCAGAGACTGCGAGGTTGCAGCCGACTGGATCGAGTTCGTCAGCATTCCAGCGCCGGAGAAGCCAAAGATGTAGAGCACGCCGACGAGCTCGATCATCAAGAAGCCAACAAAGATCGGAAGCCCGAGCATCAGCACCGCGAAGACCAGCGCAAAGGCCCCGATTAGAATGATTGATTCCGCCATCAGGTGGTGCTCCCATGCGGGTCGTCAAAAATGAAGCGGAGAAAGTGCAGGCCCGCGTTGACAAAGCCGAAGGCAAGCGTTGCATTCAACACCCATTTCGGGATCTGGAATATCGCCTCAGTGCGAATTCCGCGTTGAAACTCCTGCGCAGCGGTAGTCACCACCAGATAGGCTAGGCAGAGAATGGTCAGAACGCAGATCAGGTAGCGGATCTGCTCAGTGATCCGCCGCCCGGCCGGTCCCATCTTTTCGCTGAGGATGGTGATTGCTATGTTGCGGTTGGATCGTGTCACTTCCGGGACAGCGAGCGCAATCAGCCCGAGCATGAGGTAAGTGGTCAGATCACTCGACCACCGGGTCGGCGAGTTGAGCGCGTAGCGCATGACAATCTCGAAGTTCATGATGGCGACTATCAGCCCGAGGAACAGGCAGGCGATGTAGTATCCCGCACGCGTGAGCGCGTCGTGCAAGCGATAGACTGACTTCATTGCTTTCCCTTCCTGTTCCTCAGGCTGCTCGCGCGGCTATATCAGTCGCTGATGCCGGCGGCGACCGCCAGGTCACGCAACTTCTGAACCAGCTCCGGGTTGGTTTTTGAGGCCGTGGCCCAGACGCCACTACGGAAAATGGCCTGCAGCCGTTCCTGCTCCTCCAGCGGAAAGAAGGTGTCCTGCATGCCTTCAGCCTTCAGCTGTGCCCATTCCGTATCGACCAATGCGTCGATGATTGGCGGCGTTGAAAGCTCCATCTTCCTGCCCTCTTCCAGCAACATCCCCTGAAGCTCCGGCGACATGCTGTCGAAGGCGTCCTTGTTCATTAGGATGATGGCACTCGACGACCCGAAGGTTGGGCGTGCCATGTAGCCAGCAACCTCAGACCACTTTTGGGTCACCACTCCTGACGCACCCCAGGACGCACCGTCGATAACACCGCGATCGAGCGAGGTGTAAACTTCGGTAAACGGCATTGCGACTACTGTGCCGCCAAAGCCTTCAATCACAGGCTGATAGGTGGGATTACCACGAATCTTGCGCCCCTGCAGGCTGGGCGCCTCGCCTAGCGGCTTGTCCAGAATGAACTGGTACCCATGAGTGCCTGTGGGAACAATGGCGACTAGCTTCATGCCGAGCGTGCCAAAGTGGTCGTCCAACAGGTTGAAATAGCCCGACGAGCGCCTCGCCTCCGGATCAGGTGCAGTGGCGTCGATGCTCACGCCTACCGATGTGATGCCGTTGAAATAGACAGGATGCGTGTAGAGGAAGTGAAAAGCCCCGGCCTGCACCGGCTGAAACTGCTCATTCCCCGGCACAACCTCAGGACCATTGTAGACGATATCGATCTCGCCACCTGTTGCTTCAGTCACGCTCTCGATGAAAGGTAGCAGGCTCGCTTGAACCTGCGAATCGTTGATCCCCAGGTTGGCAAGCATGCGGAAGGTCTCAGCATGAGCCGAAGACAGTGTGCTGATCGCCACAACCGTGCCGAGAAGTGCGGACCTGATGGGCCGAGACACGATACTATTGATTTGTTTGCCGAAAAAATGTTTGTTCATAGCATCTACTCCAGAAAATCCACCTACCATTTAGGCTTATTTGAGAATACCAGTAGTCTCTCATTCAAACAATTCGGTTAAAGCGTGAATATCATAGCTGTTTGAATATCAATTACATGGTCGGATGTTGTCCAACCTTGGATTCAAACATCAAGTGCAACGGTTGATTTGAAGGCCGAGATTTCGTCGGCCATGGCTTCGGCGGGGGTTCTCCAGCCCAGTGTCTTTCTGGGGCGGTTGTTCATCAGAGCTGCGATGTCGTTGAGCTAGGTCTGGCTGACATCGCCAAGGTCGGTTCCTTTGGCATGAACTGTCGGAGCAAGCCGTTGGTGTTTTCGTTTGAGCCGCGCTGCCATGCATGCCCCTCTCATCGCTGCTTGCAGCGATGAGAGGGGCGCGTGCGTTGTAAGCCTACGCCGAGGGCCGTCTTTCTGAGGTGACGATATTGGCTTAGAGTCTGATTCGAAACTAACGCAACAATTTCAAACACATGGCATTTGATGCGCTGCGCAACGTTTGCTGGTCGCCCATCACCCAAACCCAACAAAATCAGATGTTTGGGCCGCCGATCTTGTCTGCCATGATGTCATTTCGATGCTTTGGTTAAACGCAACACATTGATTTTGAGTGATTAGTTTTGGATCAGCCTCTTAGGTCCGGCGCTATGACCGACCATAGATACAGACCCGAAATAGAGATCCTTTCTGTCACCGACACCGGCCGCCGTCGGCAGTGGACGGATGCAGAGAAGGTTCGCATTGTAGAAGAAAGCCTTGGCGAGTACGGGCGCGTTGCCGAAACCGCAAGGCGTCATGATGTTGGCCGCGCGCTGCTGGTGCGGCGGCGGTGCCAATACCGCGAAGGTCGACTGACAAAGGGTGGTGTTGGTCCGCGTTTCACGCCGCTGACCATCGCCACGTCTCATTCACCCGAGGTATTCAGCGGGCCATCTGTGCCAACACAGACCCAAACGGCAGATATTACCCTCGTGAATGGTCGCCGCTTGTCTGTGGTCTCCACAATTGACCCGGTGGTGCTGGCGCGCCTCGTGCAAGCGCTGGATCCGTCATGATTGCGTTTCCGACGGGGACGAAGGTCTGGATCGCAGGCGGCGTGACGGATATGCGGCGTGGCATGAACACATTGGCGCTGGCGGTCCAGCAAGGGCTGGGGCGCGATCCGCACGCAGGTGAAATCTTCTGTTTCCGGGGGCGCCGCGGCGATCTGGTGAAGCTTCTGTGGCATGACGGGGTGGGCATGTCGCTGTATATCAAGCGGCTTGAGGCTGGGAAGTTCATCTGGCCTGTGAGCCAGGACGGGACGGCGGTTCCGATCGCGGCGGCACAGCTTGGCTACCTGCTTGAAGGTATTGACTGGCGCAATCCGCGCTGGACGCAACGTCCTGCAAAAGCCGGATAATCGGGCCTAAATCTCCTGTTTTTATTGGCTTTCCGAGGTGCGCGTGGTACTCTGGGCCATGTAAGATACCGCTTCCGAAATCGCCAGATTGCGCGCCGCGTTGGCCGCTGAAACGGTCCGCGCACAGGCGGCAGAAACCGAATTGGCACAGGCGCGCGCGCTGGCCTCATGCTCGGAAGCGATGATCCAGGAGCTGAAGCTGGAAATTGCCAAGCTGCGCCGCGACAAATATGGCATCTCGTCAGAGCGCCGAGCGCGGCTGATCGATCAGCTGGAATTACAGCTTGAAGAACTGGAAGCTGCGGCAACCGAGGATGCGCTGGCGGCCGAACAGGCAGCCGCGCGAGCGGATACCACGGTGCATGCGTTCACGCGCCGCAAGCCAGTGCGCAAACCCTTTCCGGACCACCTGCCGCGCGAGCGGGTGGTGGTCGAGGCACCGACCATCTGTTCGTGCTGTGGCTCGGACCGCATTGTGAAGATGGGCGAGGACATCACCGAGACGTTGGAGGTCATCCCGCGCCAGTGGAAGGTGATCCAGACCGTGTGAACCAGACCGGGTTTACCGGAGAGCATAAAGCTTGGAAGGTAAGTCATGATCAAAGGAAAATCAGGGAACCGTTTTTCGACGGAAGTTCGGGCGCGCGCAGTGCGTTTGGTGCTTGAGAATGAAGCGGATTATAAGACGCGATCTGAGTGCTTCAGATCGATTTCGCAGAAGATAGGATGTAGCCCTGAAACGCTTCGGGACTGGGTCAACAAGCAGGCGGTTGAGACTGGGGATCGGGAAGGTCTGACCCTGTCGGAACGTGCGCAGATGAAGGAGCTGCAGCGGGAAGTCCGTGAACTCAAACAAGCCAACGACATTCTTCGCAAGGCGTCGGCTTTTTTCGCGGCGGCGGACCTCGACCGCCTACTCAAGAGATGATCATGTTTATAGATGACCACCGTGATCATCTTGGCGTCGAGGCGATTTGCAAGGTTTTGCCGATCGCGCCATCCACTTATTACCATCACAAATCGATTGAGCTTGATCCCGCGAAAGCCTCGGATCGTGCAAAGCGCGACACCTTCATAATGACCAGGATTGAGCATTATTGGGAGAAGAGTGGGAAACGATATGGCGCTGTAAAGATCTGGCATGACTTGATTGAAGAGATGACTGTGGTCGCCCGCTGCACGGTTGTTCGCCTGATGAAAAACATGGGATATCAGGGTATTACACGTGGAAAGGTCACAACGACGAAGAGTAATCCAGCTTTGCCGTGCCCACAGGACAAGGTGAACCGAGAATTCAAAGCACCAGCTCCAAACATCTTGTGGGTTGCGGACTTCACCTACGTCAGAACCGCAATAGGCTTCGTGTATGTGGCATTCATCATTGATGTCTTTGCGCGCTACATCGTGGGCTGGAAGGTCTCATCGTCTCCCAATGCCCAGATGGTACTTGATGCTCTCGATCAGGCGCTAGCTGCCCGTCAACCAGATCCCGAAACCCTCATTCATCACAGCGACAGAGGCGTTCAATACTTGTCGATTAAGTACTCCGAGCGTCTTGAGGAAGCCAAAATAGATCCATCCGTCGGCAGCATTGGTGACAGCTATGACAATGCCATGGCCGAGACAATCAACGGTCTCTACAAGGCCGAAGTCATCGAGCACGAGGGTCCGTGGAAAGGCAAAAAAGACGTCGAATTTGCCACGCTCGATTGGGTCCACTGGTTCAATCACGAACGTCGTTTTGGGCCCATCGGATACATCGCTCCAGCACAAGCAGAAAGGAACTTCTATGACAGCCTAAATACTGTTACTCTTGCCGCAGAATAGGAACTAAATCGTCTCCGATAAACCCGGTCTGGTTCACAATGCGGGCAGGGCACGAAATACCGCCGCTGATCGCTGGCCTCGAATTCCCGCTCGATGCGGCTCAGCCCACGGATGGTGGGGGTCGACACCATGAACACCTTGCGCCGATGCGCGAAGGTCGTCGTCCGCGCCTCGGCCAGCGTGACCGGATCGCCTTCCTCGTCGGCCGAGGCCGGATAGGCATCAACCTCATCCAGAAACACATAGCGTGCTGGCATCGACCGCAGGCCAGTTGCCGAGTTCGCCCCAGTCAGCACCAAGATCCCGCCGGGGAACTCCTTGGAGAGCATCGAATTGCCCGCATCGCGCGACCGCGCCGGCTGCACCCGTTCTTTCAGTGCGGGGCTGTCCTCAATCAGCGGATCAATCCGGCCGCGCGATGTGCGCTTGGCCATCTCCACGGTAGGCAGCACGGCCAGCATTGGCCCCGGCGCGTGGTGGATCACAAAGCCGATCCAGTTGTTGCCGGCCTCTGTGGCGCCAACCTGAGCGGCCTTCATGAACGTAATCCGCTGCGCCGGGTGACTGGGCGAGAGCGCATCCATGATTGCGCGCAGGTATGGCGTTCGTGATGTGCGGTACTGCCCAGGTTCTGCCGAGGCCCGCGATGACAGTTTGCGATGCGCATCCGCCCATTGCGACACCGTCAGGTCCGGATCAGGCCGTATGCCGCGGCGCCAGACACGCAGGATGTCCTCGGCGCCGTCAAAGCCGAGGTTGAGATCTTCGGTCAGGTCGTGTTCGTCTTCTCCATCTTTGTCATTCAAGCGAGACGCGGAGGTCTGCCAGGGCGTTGAGCTGCTCTCGGACATGGGTTTCCAGCACCCTTTGCAGGATCGCAGTCTCGATTGTCACGGGCACCCCCGACACCTTCTCCATCTCTGCGGATAATTGCGCTGCCATCAGGGCGGATACGCGGGTGGGCCAGGTGACCCAAGTGTCGCGCTCCTGGCGCGCCAGTCGAAACACCAGTGTTTCCGCCCGTGCGCGGTCAACCAGCACGCCTTTCTTGCGCTGGATCGACAGTTGCCGCTCCTGGGCTTGGTAGACCGTCAGCGCAGTGCGCGCCTTCAGATAGGACGTGCTCTCGCCCGGGCCTGAGACGCTGCCGCCCCCGATCACTCCACCATCACCCCCAGCGCCCAACCCACCCCGCGATCGCATCTGCTGGTCCGGATCTGTCATCTCGCCACGGCGTGCATCCGAGGCCTGAGCATTGATCGATCCGTCTGCAAACAGCACCAACCGGCCGTTCTTACGAGCCTTCTGCACGGCCCCGCGCGACAGGCCCGTGCGTTCGGCATAGGCGCGTTCAGACAGTCCTTCCATGGCGATTGGTTTGACCTCAAAGCATTGTAAATAAACAGGAATACCGATATAATTGAGTTGATTACACTTCGCGATAGAGCGAATCTGGTCTCACGCAAACACGCCTGACCGGAGATAAAACCATGACCCTTGCAGAACGCTATAACGCTGAGACCCGCCGGATCCTGCCGCACATGGCAGACAGCCTTGAAGTTGATCCCACCATCACCAGCGCCGGAGAGATCGACGACATCGTCTTTCGCCGCAGCGAATACCTCGGCGGGATGGCGATCGCCATTCTCGCCATGATCGACCAGCAAAATTGAGAGGCAGGATCATGACCGCCACCACAACCATTCGCATCGACCATGCAGCACTGCCCGACCAATTCGACCGCAGCCGCCCTGACGCCATCGCTGAGTCCATTGAGTCGACCCTGCGTGAGGACGGGATCACCGCCGAGGCTTCGGACGTGATCAGCCACATCAAGATCGAACTGCCGACCAGCCAGCTCGCTGCCGCCTGCACAGCGTTGGCCGATCTGAAGCTGATTTGACGGAGGACGGACCATGAGCACCCGCGCACAAATCGCCATCCAAACTGGCCCAAGCCAATGGGCTCACATATACTGCCACTTCGACGGCTATCCCTCCCACATGCTGCCAGCGCTGGCCCGCTGGACGCCCGAGGACATTCTTGCCGCCCGTGAAATCCGCCATGTCAGCACTGACGCGCTCGATTGTTTCGATCCGCCCCGCGCGCCGGTGATCCATCCCGAACCGCGCTGCGACTTCTGCCACACTTATGTGTTCGCGCAGGGCCGCTGGGTTGAGTGGAGAGCCGGGCGATGAATACACCAGCCACTTTGCCGAGCCGCAACGAGGATTACGGCTTCTTACGCACAATAACCGTTTGTCCCTTGCGCGACCGCCGTAGCGCCGAGGTCTGGACGCTGGCCTCGACCATGATCGCAGCGGCCATCCGCGCCGCTAGCGAGGATGAGATGATCGGCATTCGCGACTTTCTCGATAGTCGGATGGGCCGCCACTTTGCGGACGATGTCGTCGGCAACATGACCGGCTGCAACATTGGCGTTGAGACGGCCATCACATCCGCGATCCGTCGCTGGCAGGACTGGCGCATCAGCCGCCAGACCGAGCGTGAGGAGGGGATCCCCGCAGGGCTGCCCTACCTGATCGGTTGGGTTCAGCACTTCGCCGTCACCGCCGCGATGGCAGATGCAGACTGAGCGCACCACGGTATTTCCCCAATCATGACTGGAGGCCCTTATGCCAAAACTCACCGATACCCAGATCCTTATCCTTAGCCGTGCGGCGAACCGCCCTGACAATCTGGCGCTGCCCTTGCCCGAGGGGTTGCACGGCGCTGCCGCTAAGATGTCCGTGTCCAACATGATCGCGCGGGGCTGGCTCGAAGAAGTCGATGCCGACATGCGCAAGGGCGAGCCGCTCTGGCGTGAAACTGGCGATGGTCATGGCACCACGCTGGTGGTGACCGACGCTGGGATGCTAGCGGTCGGGATCGAGCCGGTGGTTGTTAAAACCATGGCGGCGGTCCGCAACCGCGCAGTTGAAAATGCGAGCTCCAAGGCTCCGTCACTGACGCGGACGCCGCGTCGCGGCACCAAGCAGGCAGAAGTCATTGCGCTTTTGGAACGCCCTGAAGGGGCCAGCATCGCCGAGATTGTCGAAATGACGAGCTGGTTGCCACACACAACACGTGGTGTCATCTCTGGCGCTCTTAAAAAGAAGCTGAGCCTGCCGGTCGCTTCAGAGAAGATAAGTGGCCGCGGCACGGTATACACGCTTCCCAGCCGGTGATCCGCGCCGTTATCGCAGGCGAGCAAACAAACGGCGCAGTGCATAGCTACGCATCAGTGAAATCCCAACAAAGACCGCGCCAATCGCAAGGTTGTCACCAAGGCTGACTAACAGCCCAAACATTGGGAAAGCGACGATCTGGGTGATCACCTCCAGCGCGTATCCCACAACTACATTCGTGACTGCCTCGATCATGGAGAGACGCCGTGACTGGCTCATGCGGCTAATCGCTTTGCCTTCAGCGCGCTGAACGGTTCTCCGGTTTCCACCAAGACAGCATCACGCCCCGTGAATTGTTGCCAGCGCTCGATGGCCACATCAACATAGGCTGGGTTCAACTCGACCCCGAAGCACACGCGGCCCGTAGTCTCCGCTGCGATCAGCGTGGTGCCGGATCCCATGAATGGCTCGTAGACTGCTTGGCCGGGGTTCGAATTGTTCAGGATCGGGCGACGCATGCATTCCACCGGTTTCTGTGTGCCGTGCACAGTGTCTGCATCCTGATCCTTGTTTGCGATTTGCCAGAGTGTGGTCTGCTTGCGGTCACCCGCCCAGTGGCCTTTGCCCTTGGCGCGCACAGCATACCAGCAGGGCTCGTGCTGCCAGTGATAATCCCCACGGCTGAGCACCAGCCGGTCCTTGGCCCAGATAATCTGTGAGCGGATGTTGAAGCCTGTCACCGTGAGGCTTTCGGCCACGGTCGCAGCATGCAGCGCACCATGCCAGACATAAGCAACGTCACCTGGGAATAGTGACCACGCCTCGCGCCAGTCAGCGCGGTCGTCGTTCAGCACCTTGCCGGTGCGTTTTGTTTTTGCAGCACCTGCTTGGTTGCGCCAGCTTGGATCATACTCGACGCCATAGGGCGGATCGGTGACCATCAGCTGCGGTTTGACATCGCCAAGTAGCCGTCCGACCACATCGGCAGATGTGCTGTCGCCGCAGATCAAACGGTGGGTACCCAACTGCCAGACATCGCCCGGAACCGACACCGGCGTCAGCGGCAGTTCTGGAACATCATCATCACCCTCGACGGGGCCATCTGCGCCCAGCGCATCGGGGTCCTGCAACAACGCATCCAGCTCATCATCGCTGATCCCCAGCAGTGACAGGTCGAAATCCTCCGCCAGCAACCCTGCGATCTCATCGCGCAGCATCGCCTCGTCCCATTCGCCCATCTCGGTCAGCTTATTGTCAGCGATGCGGTAGGCGCGGCGCTCAGTCTCGTCGAGATGGCCCAGCCGTATTACCGGCACATCGGTCAGCCCCAGCATCGTCGCGGCCAGCACCCGGCCGTGGCCCGCGATCAACTCGCCATCATCAGCCACCATGCAGGGTACCGTCCAGCCGAACTTGGCCATGCTGGCAGCGATCTTGGCCACCTGGTCGTCACCGTGCATCTTGGAATTACGCACGTAGGGGCGCAGCCTGGCAATCGGCCAGCTTTCAATCTGGCTCGGTGCAAAGACGAGGTCCATGGACGGTTCTCATTTAGGGCAGGGGCGACATACCGATGCTCACGCCGGTATGACCGGCGACCAGAAAAGGATCCGCGATGTCAGGAAAACAAAAACGCCCACAAGGGTTATCCTTCGGGCGCAAATCTTCGATGATGCAGATATGAGTCAAGGGGGGCAGCTTTGTCAAACCCTTTTTGCATGTTGAATCAACGTGTTCTGCTGCATCCAAAAAACACTACCGTTAGGGTGGCTTCCCAAGCTGGCTAAAATGGCTGGATTTTGGCTTGGGTGGATTCTTGACAGAAATAGTAAAATCCACCTTTTGGCCACCGGTGGCGTGCGCCAACTCTTTAATAATGAATCGCTTTTATCCCCAGCTCAGCCAGAGTGGCTTCAAAGTGGATTCCCCGGTGAAAAAGCCACGCGCTAGCGAAATGGCGCGCTGCGCCCCCCCGTATACGGATCGGGCTAGGGAGGAACCATGTCGGGGGGGGGCATATGCTGTCGGCCTTATTGCCGCCGATCAGGACCGAGCAGGCGCTGCGGCGCGGCTTCCCTAGAACGGCCAATCAGGCTTGTCGCAGCAATGTTGGCTGGCCAAAGTCAGTGGTGCGGGGCGAAGCTGTCATTCGTGCTTGCTGTCTATTGGCCACCACCCAAAGTGCCTTGCAATTCCACTGCGCGTGATCCGATCCGACGTCTAAACTATTTCTTTGGACAATCAGGATGAAGATCGATCTGGTCCTTCATAGAGCGACACACTTATCCCTACGTTGAAATTTTCAATTCAGCCCCACGAGTCCTGCCGTCAGGTCCCAAAGTTCTCGGGATCGCTCCGCATCGGTAGCCTTGATGGACAAACCTTGCGAGAAAGCCTTGCGCCCTTCACGCTGTCGATTGCCCCAGCTCCAATGCACGCCGGACTGCGAAAACCCCGGGTCCGCCACGACCTGTGCGACCCGTTCTCCCGACAGGGACTGCGAGACATAGCCCTTGGTGATGTTCTTTTGAAACCATGGAAAAACTTTCTGAAACAGCGGCGGCGCGTTGCGGAACAGGGGCGTGTCTGCCACACAGCCGGGATAAAGCGTGCTGAACACGATACCCGTTTCATCGTGGAACCGCGTATGCAACTCACGGCTCATCACCATGGTGCCGAGCTTGCTGTCCTTGTAAGCCTTGCCCGCCTTGAACGGCTTGCCGTCGATCATCGCGACGGGGGCTTTGAACCCGGCTTTCAAACCCTGAAACTCGCCAAGATCGGCGGGTGCTGGAATGGGGACCTTGCCGCCGAACTCTTCGGAATTGGCGGTGACCGTGCCAAGCGTGATCAGGCGCGGGGCGGCTGATTTCTGCAAATCCGCCAGCATCAGGTTGGCCAGCAGGAAATGACCAAAATAGTTGGTCGCCACGCTGATCTCAAACCCCTCTGGCGAGCGCGCCGGTGTTTTGAGCAGTGGCAGGTAAACTGCGGCGTTGCACACCAATGCGTCCAGCGGCACGCCGCGCGCCCGAAAGCCCGCATAGAAAGCGCGCACACTGTCGAGCGAGCCAAGGTCGATGTGGGCGAGCTCATAGGACCCAGACGCCATATCCAGCGAACGCGCCGCCGTTTCGGCCTTGGCTAAGTCGCGGCAGGCCATGATGACATGCCAGCCGCGCCCGATCAGGGCATTGGTCGTATGCAGCCCGACGCCCGATGAGGCGCCGGTCACTATGGCAAGGGGTTGGTTGTCTTGGGGCACGTTTTGCAATCTCGACTGTTGACCGAAAGAAGCTAGATACTTCGGCTGGGGATCGTTTCGGGAGACCTCGTTTTGGAAAGTAGCTGGATCAGACCGGCCTTCATTTTGGGGGCTGTCGTTATTTTGATAGTATTGAATGTTCTGGAGTTCAGAGGCAAGCGCCGACAAGATCGCGCAAAGTTGGCCGCCTGCGAAGCCGACGACCGCGCCGAGATATGGCTGGCCCGAAAGCAGTATCTTCAGACGCAAAACATCGAACAGGTCCTGCATATCGTGAATACCGTCGCCATCGCGATCCTGATTGCGCTGTTGACCGCATGAAGATCGCCCTGTTCGGAGCGACGGGCGGCACAGGACGCGCCGTCATCGACCTTGCACTCAAGGCGGGCCATCAGGTAACTGCCCTCGCCAGACATGCCGACAAACTTGCCCCAAAGGTCGGTCTGACAGTGCTGCAAGGTGATGCGATGGTGTCAAAGGATGTCGTCCGCACACTGGCCGATACCGACGCGGTTGTCGTGGCCCTCGGCAACTCGCAAAACGCCTTTGCCCTTCTGTTCGGGGCGCGCCGCACGACACCGCGCGACATTTGTGAGGCCGGAACCCGGAACATTCTTGCAGCACTTGGTGACGGGGCGGAACGGTCGGTCGTCGTTGTCAGCGCTTTTGGCGTGGGTGCCACGCGGAACAAACTGCCCTTCATGTTCAAACTGTTTTATCGCCTTATCTTGCGCGAGCAGATCGCAGACAAGGAAAGGCAAGAGGCGCTGTTGAGAGCATCGAACGCAAACTACGTTGTGATCCAACCCGTTGCCCTGACCGACAAGCCTGCGTCAGGCAAATGGACGGCGACGCCAGACGGCACATTGGGCGGATCAGAGGTGTCGCGCCACGATCTTGCGGCGGTGATCCTGTCTGAGTTGACAGTAAAGACCAACACGCGACAGACCATATCCCTTTCGGGTTGAACCAGTGTGTGCGAGAAGTCCGTCACAGCGCACCAGTCTGCCCATGGAGTCAGGCTGAGGGGTCAAAATACCGCGTGCTCGCCCCGGTCGTCCGCGATGTCTTCCGTTGCAAGCCGCTTGTAGTGATCGGCGAGCGTCTCGGTGCCGAACTCCGGGGTGGCATCAGCATCGTATCGGCCGTTAGCATCATCCCAGACCAACATGGACTCAGTCGCATAATAGCGGCCTATGCGGGCCAATTCGGCCTTGTCGCGAAGGCGGGGAGAGACTTTGCCAAGAAATGAAAGGCCAGCGACGATGGCTGACATCATCGCAACCGGCACGTGCTTGTATCGTGGCGTCAGACCCATAGCGTGAAACAGCATCTCGCCCTGCGCGCGCGGTGTGATGGCCGGGCCGGGTCCGCCGATTTGCAAAATGCGGTTCTGAAGGGCCGGATCGGTGAGGCAAAGTACCAGATAGCGGGCCAGATCGTCGTTGCTGATCGGTTTGCAAGCGGTCAGTTCGCCATCGCCGAAAAGCAAAAACGGCTTTCCGGCGCGCAGACGGTTCAGCTGGCCCGACAACGATTTGAAGTACGCGGTCGGGTGCACGATGGACCAGGTGATTGGGGCAGCTTGCAGTTCAGCCTCGAAAGCGAGCTTGGCATGCTGGAAGGCCAGCTTGGGTTTCTGGACACAGATCGCCGACAAAAGCACAAACTGCTTGACCCCCGCGCCGGTCGCGGCCCGCAGCAAAGCCCTGTTGAGGTCGCGGTCAATGGCCCAGGCGTCGGCCGGGGCGCCGCTGCGCGAGGCGACGCACGAGATCACGGCGTCGCAGGCATGATCTGTCATCAGGGCCGAAAGCGAGGCTTGTGTCAGCGCAGAAGATACCAAGACCTCAAGTCCGTTGCTGTCAGATCCCGGTCGCACCGGCGCGATGATTTTATGACCATCAGCAAGAAGGGCTTTGGCAGTCGCACGCCCGATTGTGCCAGTGGCCCCAAGCAACAGGACAGTTTTAGGTGAAGGTCTCATGGCATCCACGCTAAATCAACCTTGAGGCGGCCGGAAAGCGGATTTTCAATCGAAGCGCTCAAACCCCGTTCGCAGCATATCGGACTGGTGCCAATGTCGGTTCCTTGCGTTGGGCTGCACGGCACAAGCGCGGTTTCGGCGCCTGAAGCGACGCATCTGCCGCGATGCGACCGAGCAAGAGTTTCAAGTTTTCCAGTCGCAAAGTGGCCAAGGGTGCCAAACCTCCCCTGTAGCCATGTCCCGACTCGTTTCGGTCGTGACACGCGCAGCCCGGCTCTTGCCGTTTGTCAGGTCTGGGCGGCCAACAGGGCGGCGGCTCCGGTGAACTCGCGCTGGTGATAGCTTCGCTCGTCTTCGCCGGGGGCCGCGCCGCGACCCAAGGCGCGGGCCTGCTGGTGAAACCCTTTGGCGCCCTCACCGTCCCCGAGCTTGCTGACCACAAGTGCGGCCAGAAACGGTGCGCCGGTTTCGGCGTCCTCGAGCATGGTCGCCTCAAGCGCCTGCGTGACCTTGCCGATTGATCCGGGCATATAAAGCCCCAATGCCCGGGCAAGCTGGCCGTAGGTTACCGGCACATCTGCCGCAGTCAGGCCCGCAAGATGCACCCGGATGCGGTCGCGCAGCGCGGTGCTTGCAGTGGCGGCATTTGTTGCGGCACGGGGCGCCGGGATTTCATGGGCGGTGCCATCGGCGGCGATTTCAGCCGCCCAGACCCGCTGGCCGGAGCGCATGATCAGCCGCGTCTTGCCAGCGTCCGCGCCGGTGCCGGATAAGGATTGGCTGACAACCTCGCCCGATTGCATCGCCGCGCGCAGGGTTTCGGCGTCCATCCCAAGGCGCGGGGCGAGGTAGTCTGGCGAGATCAGAAACTGGCCATCCTCGCGCGTGATCATATCGGGTGGGACGGGACGATACAGCAAGGGGCGTTTGGGTGTTGCGGGGCCATCCGATTGGGGGCTGTAATAGGGCGTCGCACCGGCGGCATGGTCTGTCACGTCGATAATGTCGCGCACTTCGGGCACCGCAGCCCGGATCATGCTTTCCACCCCGCCGCGCAGCGTGGCGGCCGAAGACGCACAGCCCTGACACCCGCCCGACATCAGCATGCTGACGACGCCGTCCTGCACGTTCGTTACGCTGACATGCCCGCCATGACTGGCAATCGCCGGGTTGGCCTGCCGGTCCAGCACATCTTGCACGGCCAGACGGATTTCATCATCGGTCCGGGCCTCGCCCGCGATCCTAACCGCTTGCCCCAAGGGCGCGGAAAATTGCGATATGCTGCTGCGAAGTGCCGCGGCGATCAAATGTTTCAGGGCGTCCCAATTGCCGTCATCGGTCTTGACCACCGTCACAACCGCGCCGGACACATCAACCGTTTTCACCCCGACGATGGCGAAAATCGCCTTGGCCAAAGGGGCATCCTGCGCCGACGCGGCATCGGCGAAACTCGCCAAGGCACCGCCCTGCACATCCCTGTCCAACTCGAAGCGCATGCTGTGCGGGTCAGCGGGCGAGGTTCCGGCGCGGATGCGCAACTGCGTCGTCATGTCAGACATCTTCAACCTCGGCGGCCAGCATGCCGCGCAGATGACCAAAAGTGTAGATCCCCGAACTGTGGCCATCGCTGAAGCTTGCGCCGACGGCATAGTTGCCAAGGCTCCAGATCCGGGTGGGCACGATGTTCAGCGGCACGGTTGCCGGGTCAAGCACCGCGCGCCCGCTCATCTCGTCGACACAGGCGGCACAGCGGCACGCAAGGCGCAGATCGCGCACGTCGATTGGCTGAATATGACCGTCCTGCCAATGCACGACCAGCGTGCGCCCGCCGCTGCGATCCATCGCCACCGGGACTTCGGTCGCACCGCCTTGTTTGCCCACCAAAGGTGACGGCCTCGGTTTGCTGGCGTCATCCGCCCAATGCCAATCAAAGGGCGTCGGCATCCCCGGCGCGGTTTGCGCGCGCCCGGACAAGGTTGCAGCGATATCGCGGTAAGCTGCCGCTGCGGGGGTGTCGGGATGGGCAATCACCAAAGGCCGCCCGTCGTCGCCGCAATCCACGATCGCCGGATCAAGCGGGATTGCGCCCAGAAACGGCACCCCAAGACTGGCCGCAATTTTCGCGCCGCCACCCTGATGAAAGATATGCGTTACGTCGCCGCAGGTTGGGCAGGTAAACCCGCTCATATTCTCAACAATACCAAGGATCGGCACCTTGACCTGCTCCATCATCCGGATGCCGCGCCGGGCGATTTTCAGGCTGACATCTTGCGGCGTGCTGACGATCACGGCGCCGGTCAGCGGAAAGCTTTGGGCCAGCGTCAGTTGCGTGTCGCCGGTGCCGGGCGGCAGATCGAGGATCAGATAGTCAAGCGTGCCCCAATCCACCTCCAGAATGAACATGCGCAGGTATTTCGAGACCATCGGACCACGCAGAATGGCGGGCTTGTCATCATCGGTCAGCATGCCCATCGAGATCACTTTGATGCCATGCGCCTGCGCTGGCATCACCTTGCCCGAAGGTGACATCGACGGGCTTTGGCCCGTCTTGATGCCCAGCATTCCCGGTACGCTGGGGCCGTAAAGATCGGCATCCACCAGCCCGACCGCAGCCCCCTGCGCCGCCAGCGCGAGCGCAAGGTTGGTGCTGAGCGTGCTTTTGCCCACCCCGCCCTTGCCACTGGCCACAGCGATGATCTGGCCCAGATGCGCCATGCTGGAGGTATCAGAAACGCCGGGCGCTGCTTGTGCGGGGGTCATATCGTCTTCCTTTTATCAGCACTGTGCAAAACCAACGTTCGGTCCTGACTGGCAGCAAAATTGATGCACAAACGGCCAAGATCGGCCGGAGCAAGTTCGGCGGCGACACAGGCACAATAGCTGGTCGCAACGCCACCCGAAAAATGTCGGCAATCGCCACAGGTGCCAAAGGCCACCGTGTCGCGAATGTCTGCAAGCTGTCCCACAAGGGCGGGCAGGGCCTGCCGCAAAGCCGATTTCAACCCCGCGTCCAGCCGATCAATGGCATCCGACAGTTCACGCAAGGGGTCACCGCACATGACTTGCGTCCCGGCGTCCGTCAAGTCGTACCGCACGCTTCGCCTGTCGTCCGCAGCCTCGCACCGAGAAAGATAACCCTTTGCCAGCAGCGATTTGATGGTTTGCGACGCCGTGCCCCGCGTGGTGGCATGAAAGCTGGCAAAAGCGGACGGGGTTCTGGAAATGTCATTGGCGCGCGCGAAAAACCGCAGCGCCGTCCACTGCGCCGCCGTCAGCTCCGACCCCGTATCGACACCGCGCGCTGCCCGGCCAAGATAGACAAGCAGTTCGGCGATTTCATCGGTGCTGGTCACTTTGCTGCCCACCAATGTACGGTAGCGTTTCGAAATCAGATTGACAAGAGTATTCCCACGGATAGTATCGAAACGAAACTACATTTGATGCAGATGAACAAACCTTTCCCTACTTCCCGCAATGGACGCACACAGGTGCCGCGCGCAGAATTTCTGGACGCGGCAAACGAAGCCCGGCTGGCCAGATGCTGGCGCGACAAAGGTGACGTTGCGGCGCGCAACCGACTGGTCACCGCGCACCAGGCACTTGCGATGGCTGCGGCCAGCCGAGCCGGGGGCAAAGGCCGCGAGCTGGATAGAGACATTCTGCAACACGCGAACATCGGGCTGCTGAAAGCTGCCGATCGCTTTGATCCAGACATGGGGTTTCGGTTTTCAACCTACGCGGCGTGGTGGATCAGGGCGGAAATCCAGGATTACAAGGTGCATAACTGGTCCTTGGTACGGCTTCCAAACTCAGCCTCCTCGCGCAAGCTGTTTCATAATCTGAAACGCGTTGAAACCCGTCTGGCCGGTACAGGCGAGGTTGCGCCGCAGGATATGGTCGGGCGCATCGCAACCGTATTGGCCGTCACGCCAGATCAGGTTGTGCTGATGCAACAGAGACTTGCCGCCCAAGATGGATCATTGAACCGCCCAGTGGGCGATGACGGCGGCACGATGCAACTGCAGGATCTGCTGGAAGATCCGGACGCCGATGTTGAAAGGGAGGTGGGCGCGCGACTGGATGGCCGGGCCTTCTGGATCAGGATGGCGGACCATCTGAACCGGCTGTCAAGACGCGAACAGGAAATCATCATCGAAACCTACGTGTCCGACACCCCGAAAACGCTGCTTTATCTGGGCGAACGATTTGGCGTCTCGCGAGAGCGGATACGCCAGATCCGCGAAACCGCTCTTGCGCGCCTGCGGGCCTCGATGGCGGATGCGGCAGCCTTGTGATTGCGGCGCGGTATCTGCGCCCTAGAAAATCCGGGCAAAACAGATGCCGCCTGCCAGAAGGCCCGCGGCACAGCTCGCAAACAGCAGATCCGCCCAGCCTGCCTGCGGTCGGTTCAAGTGGCTGCGCGGCGCTCCAGCTTTCAGACCGCGCGCTTCCATCGCCAGTGCAGCGCGGCCTGCGCGGCGGATGGCAAAGGCCAGAAGCGGCACGATCAGCGACGCCCCCTCGACGGGTCCGGGGATGCGCCGGGGCCTGCGGCCCTGCATCATCGCCCGCGCCAGCCGGATTTGCTGCGCCTCTCGTGCAAGATCGGGCACCAGGTTCAGGGCCTGCAACAGCGCAAAGCCAACCGTGGCTGGCAATCTGGCATGAATCATCAGCGCGCGCACCAACTGCCCCGGATCTGTGGTCAGAGCGAACAGCGCAGAAACCATGCCGCAGGCAATCGCACGAAAGAACAGCACCAATCCGGCCGATACTTCAGGTCGGGCAAATGTCTGTTCAGCCGCTAGTTTCAACGCAAAATCCGCTTCCTGACGGAACAGCAGGCTGGTGGTCAGAAATCCCGCGCCAAACAGCGCAAAGGGCACCATCAGGCCAATCACGAAGATCAACGACCGCCGTTCCATCACGATCAGCAATGTTGCGGCCAACCCGATGGTGAAGAGTTGAAACCGCAGATCGAACAGCGTGATCGCCGTCATGATCCAGACCAGACACACGATCAGCTTGGACAGCGGATGCAGGACCCCTAACATCCCTTGTCCTCCAACCAGTCCAGCAACGGGCTGACCGCGGGCAACGCCAGTCCGGCGCGTGTTATGGTGGCCTCATCCCGCAGCACGGTGCGCGCCGGGCCTGAAGATACCACGCCGCCTTCGGCCAAAACCACGACGCGGTCACAGACGGTAAACGCAAAATCCATGTCATGCGTCACAACCGCAATCGCGCGCCCCGCCTGTGCCAAACGCGCGATATGCCGGGCGATCGTGTCGGCGCCGCGCTGGTCAAGGCCTGAGGTCGGTTCATCCAGCACCAACACGGGCCAGCGGTCGGTCGCCGTGAGGATTGCAAGCGCCAACCGACGTTTCTGACCATGCGACAAGGTAAAGGGGCGCTGATCCGCCTGCCCTTCAAGACCCCAATCTGCCAGATGCGCCAGATCTTTTCCGGCAGCTGTTCCCGCCTTCTGCACTTCGGCAAGAACGGTGGCTTGGGTGAAATGTGCCTCGGGGTTCTGAAAGGCGATTGCCCCCAACGGCCCGTCACGCATGCCGCGCGCAGGGCGCACCAGCCCGGCAAGGCACTGAGAAAGCGTGGTCTTTCCGGCGCCATTGGCCCCAAGAATGCCCAAAACCTCGCCCCGGTTCATCTGGAGCGACACATCGCGCAGCACGACCGGGCCAAAGAGCGGGGCACAATCGACCCTGCACAGCCGCACCACTGGCGTTGCCAACGACAAAGCACGCGGTTGAAAGGTGCATTCAAGCACCCGCCCCGCTTTTGCCCTATGACCGTGGGATTCCAACGCCAGGCAAAGGTCATGGATGGACAGGCAGTGCGGCATACCTATGCCTGCGCGCGCCAGCTTGCGGACTAACCGGCTCGCCAGCGGCGTCCAGATGCCAAGTTGTTAATTTCCACGCAAATGTGAGCCGCATCTTTACGAGACAGATGGAGACACTTGGTTGGCAAATCATGCGCTTGGCGAAGAGGTGTTTGGCCCTCTTGGTCTGATCGTTCGCGTGAAAGACGCCGATCAGATGTCGAGCATCGCCAAGAGCCTTGCGGGCCAGCTGACCTGCACACTGCATCTCGACTCCGATGACATCGAACCTGCGCAATGCCTCGTGCCGGTGCTTGAGCGCAAGGCAGGCCGCGTGCTGGCCAACGGGTTCCCGACTGGCGTCGAAGTTGCCGACAGCATGGTGCACGGTGGACCCTATCCAGCCTCGACGAACTTTGGGGCGACCTCGGTCGGGACACTGTCCATACGTCGTTTCCTGCGGCCCGTTTGCTACCAGAACATGCCAGTGGCACTGCTGCCGCCCGACATGTGACCAGCACGATTTAATCATCTCTACCCGCCTGCTGCATATGGCCCATTCAGGATCGCATGCAGACGACGGACAAGGTGCAGAGGAAAGCGAATGTTCGCCCGAATTATGACGGTTCTGGTGGCTGCCAGCCGGAACCAGAAACGATAGTGATTAATAGGGCTTGTCTCAGCGCGCACTGCAAAGCCGCAAGCCATGCGACAGAGCACGGTTTCCAACGATCGATAACAGCGCCTGATCTGTCGGTCCAATATTTTCATGAGCGCCGAACTGCGTGTTATCACCGACGGAATTAGCTGTCCGTCGGGACTTTGTGACCATCAATAATCCCATTGGAGGAATGGACAGACTGTCCGGCTGAATCAAGGTTGTAGCCAATGGAAGCGTGCCACTCGAGTGCACTCCAAGGTGAAGGTCCGCAAAGCGCACGAAAGCCGCCATGTGCGCAAGCGCAGGGAACTCACCCTTTGTCCTGTGTGGATGGCTCCCTTTTTGCAAGTACAATTTTGTGCCTGGTGTTTTGTCAGAAGCAGTCTTGTGTTCGGCCTGTTAGCGCGACACACATGGCCGCTGGCCCTGATGGTTTCCACCAACCAAGTCCCATTCCGCACATCGAACAGCAAGCGTTCAGGACAAAGCACGGGGCGTCTTGGTTTTTGGGCTGACAAAGTTCCATCACTTCATTGGTCTTGCAAACTCCTTTTAGCTCGTTGAACTTAAACGGTTCTCACTTTGTATGGTTCATTCCGGATAAGCACGGCCCAGATCATGCGGGCAGTTTTATTGGCCATGGCAATTGCCGCCACTCTGCTTGGCTTGCGCGACAGGATGTCTGCGAACCATGGATCAAACTTTTCCGGCTCTGACCTGATGGACCTTATACGGGACGTCATGCCCAAGACCAATAAACGGCGTATGTATTGATCTCCCATCTTCGAGATGTGGCCCAGGCGTTCCTTCCCGCCACTTGATTTGTTGAGCGGTGTCAGTCCCAACCAGGCGGCAAACTCTCTGCCATTGTTGAACTGCTCGCCACTGCCGACGGTCGCAACAATTGCTGACGCAGTAATTGGCCCAACGCCGGGTATCGTTCGCAACAGTGCGACCCGTTTCTCGCACTTGGCAATCTGCGTCATATGCCGCGAATGACGCAAGATCTTCGAATGCAGGAACAGAAGTTGGTCGCACAAATCAGCGACGACTTCTCGGGCATCGTTTGGCAGATCAGGCTGTTCCCCATTCGCGCAATCCTTTGCAAATCGGAGCGGGTGGTAAACGCCTTGAGGCAAGATGATACCAAACTCAGCCAGTTGTGCACGCAGCATATTGATGGTCTGCGTACGTTGTCTGACGATCAAGTCGCGCGTACGATGAACAGCAAGTATCGCTTGTTGTTCTGGTGTTTTCACCTCAACAAACCGCATTGTTGGTCGGGTGACTGCCTCACAAATAGCTGCCGCATCAACGGCATCTGACTTGCCACGTTTGACATATGGCTTCACGTAAGCTGGCGGGATTAGCTTGACGTTATGACCCAGTTTTATCAGTTCACGCGCCCAGTGGTGGCTCGTTCCACACGCCTCAATACCGATCAAACATGGATCGAGGCGTTCAAAAAAAGCCAAGACTTGCGCCCTCCTTAGAGCGCGGTTGAATGCAACCTCACCATGTTCATTGATGCCGTGGACCATACTACACGACAGTAGGGTGTTTGAGGGTGCCAGAAGGTGATTTAGGAGCGGACTCTTATCGCTAAAAAAGGTTCCACTGATGATCACGAAAGCCCTGACGACCCTCAAGAAGAGGTTATCCCCCCATTTAGAGTTGAGCAACAGTCGCCTTGAAACGATGTGCCTCTTGATCATGGGAATGGTGAATGCCCGGACGGTAAATTTGAGCCATCTGGCCTGTGAGTTTCCTACCGATAGCAAGGTTGAAAGCACCTACCGTCGCCTACAACGCTTTTTCCAGCATGTTGATCTTGGCTCGGATTGGGCGGCCCCCTTGCTTGTTAAAATGATTGGTTCTGGCCCCACCTGGCATTTATGCTTGGACCGAACAAATTGGAAAATTGGCCAACGCCATGTCAACTTCTTGGTCTTAGCCCTTGTCACACGCCGCCACCGTATTCCGTTGATGTGGAGCGTTTTGGGGCGTGCAGGGAACAGCGATACTGCTCAGCGCATTGCCTTGATGAAACGTTATCTGTCGGTGTTTGAGGTCTCCACCATCAAGTTCTTGTTAGCGGACCGGGAATTCATTGGAGCACAATGGTTGGATTTTCTTCATAAAAACAACGTCCCATTTGTCATCCGTATCAAAGCAAACCAACTTGTGACCACACAGGACGGGAAAACGCAAAATCTAAGCACCTTGTTGCGCACCTGTCGCGGTAAGCGCAACTTTGATGCCCGATTTGGAGGCAACAATTTGGGGGAGGCCACGTGGTTTAGCTTTGCTGCAAAGCGCATCAAGGGGGGTGAGCTTTTGATCGTCGTCTCTAACCGGCCCGCACATCGGGCCCTCGCCACCTACAAGAAAAGATGGGCCATTGAGAGCCTCTTTGGCGACACAAAGACACGCGGCTTCAATCTTGAAGACACACGACTGACCATCTCCAAAAAACTTGAGCTTCTTTTAGGTCTCGTTGCGCTCGCGGTTGCATGGGCATCTAAAACCGCCACAAAGCTTATTGGAGGCGGGAAAATGAAGCGGAAAAAACACGGATATTTTGCAAAGTCATTCTTTCGAATTGGCTTCGATCAGCTCCGTAAACTGCTCAGGTCAGACCCAAACGCCGCTGTCTCACCGTGGCTACTAATACCACCCATAATCACAAGAGTCGTGTAGTATGGCCGTGGACTTGAAAAACGTTCTTGGCCAAATCAAGGCCGATTGTTGTGACTTCCATTGGGTGGATCCTCTCACAAGCAGTTCATCACAAGTGCACTATGGCGCATTGCATCGCAGGATGATGCAGGAGCCATCCACCCCATCCGCACACCAACGTTTCAGCTCCAAAAATGCTGTGTCCAGTATGAATGGCCGGTCTGGTGATGCAGAGACTCGGCATGTCTGTGGTGCCGAGAGGCAGCTTAGGGCCGGTCACGTCGTTCAATTTAATTTGCGGAACAGGCTGTATTGGAATGATTGCTGACTGCCCCAAGGCGTGTGGTGCAGATGAAATTGATCGGTCATGAGCGAAAAAACCGATCCGAGAGTCTCGGCCAAGCTGGATGGACTGTAACGTGCGACTGGAAGTCCACTGCACTTTTCCGGACCATCAAGTGCAAAAGTCGCGATAATCGCATGTCCACCAGGAATGACACTTCGGGAGACGCGCTGGATGTAAGCATCCCGATCGTCGGGCTTTACAAGGAAATGAAATACCGCGCGGTCATGCCAGATGTCATAGGTCTGTGTCGGCTCCCATCTGGTGATAT
>Ga0208413_1000234_pt1 | contig 48047 bp, 39 predicted proteins | sample AntAceMetag02UKD_FD_184761 | JGI IMG/M metagenome (GOLD analysis project Ga0208413, IMG submission 184761) | Saline lake microbial communities from Ace Lake, Antarctica - Antarctic Ace Lake Metagenome 02UKD (SPAdes) (version 2) | ecosystem: Environmental > Aquatic > Non-marine Saline and...
CACCATAGGCATGCACTTGCCAGTCGACGCCCGCGCCGGTCATCTCCGTTTCCAGCGCTAGCACTTGTTCTGGCGGCACCATTGGATCGTCATGACCATGCAGGCAAAGTACCTTGGCGGTAATTTTCTCGTTCGGTACATCACCGGGTGAGAAAATACCGTGCACACTAATGACACCGAGTACATCTGCGCCGGACCGCGCTAACTCAAGTACACACATGCCGCCAAAACAGTAACCCATGGCAGCAATCTTGCTGTTATCGACCACATCCAGGCCTTTCGCCAGTGCCAGGGCTGCGGACATGCGGGCTCGCAGTAAGTTGCGATCTGTTGCGAACGGACCCATGAGTCCGCTGTTGTACTCAACATCATCATCCTTGCCAAAGACACCCTTACCGTAAATATCGATAGCGATACCCACATAACCAAGCGCGGCCATCTCGTCGGCTTTACCCGTGGCGTAATCTCGTCGACCGGTCCAGTCGTGGCCAATCAGAACCGTAGGTTTTGGTCCAGGCGTGCTGTCATCGTAGGCAATATAAGCTTCTAACGTCGCGTCGCCGTCTTGATAATCAAGTGTTCCGGTGTACATGGTATTTCCTCAGTCATTCGAGTTAAGTAAAGTTTGTTTGTTGAATGGGTTGTTCTATTGATAACCCAGTTCGCTCGTGGATTCAACGAGCGCTTTTAGTTTCAGCCAGGGTGCGCATTGCAATGTCCGTGGTGAAGAAGATTTCACCCCGCATATGCTCAAAAAAATCTGTCTCTTTGAGCTTATCCATAACCGGACCTTTCACTTCCGCAAGATGCAGCGTCACACCCAGTTCTTCGAGGCTATCCGCGAGCATTTCGAGCATTTCAAGACCGCTAGAGTCGATAAAATTAGTTGCCGTACAAATCAGCAGCACATGCTCCAATTCTGGACTCTCTGTTATCTCATTCAACAGATAAGTCTCAATATAGCGCGAGTTTACAAAGTAAAAACTTTCATCAATTCGCACCGCCAGTACGTTGGGCAGTGTTTCTACTTCATGGCGCGTCACACTACGAAAATGTTCTGTACCTTGCCAGCGCCCCACGATGGCAATATGCGGTTTGCTACTACTGCGGATAAGCAGCACGAAGGAAATACCAATACCCACTAAAATTCCAGACTCGACACCGAGCACCAGAACGGCAATAAAAGTAAATACAAAGGTCACAGCATCTGCGGCACTAAACGTAAATGTCTGGCGAATACCCTGCCAATCAATCAACTGCCAAGCAGATAAAAGGATAATCGCCGCCAATATGCTTTTCGGCAGATAGTAAAAAAACCAGCCAAATCCCACCAGGGCACAAAGCACCAATAGAGCCGTCACAATGCCCGCCAATTGCGTTGCGGCACCGGCAGAGAAATTGACGATCGTCCGGGCAAAGCTTCCAGCTACCGGAAACCCCCCCGCCAATGCCGCACCGAGGTTAGCGAACCCCAGCCCGACCAATTCCTGATTGGGGATAATTTTCGCTCTTTGTTTGACGGCGATAGCAGTCCCTATGGAAGTACTCTCCATAAACACCACCATGGCAATCAATAGCGCGGAAGGTAGTAGTTGTTCAAGCTCTGCTTGATTGAAACTGAACGAATGAAATTCCGGCAGGCTGGCCGGAATGTTGCCGACAATGGGTAAAGCCTGAGCCTGACCAGAAAAGAACACGTAGGCGACAGAGAGCACCACGGCATACATTGGCGCGGATCGTGTCAGTGCGCCTATCCACACTTCCGCGAGGCCCCTGGTTCGTAGCAGTCGAGCCAAAGGTTCCCGGCACAAGAGTAATAGCAGCATGCTCGACAGACCCAGCCCGAGGCTCTGCAAATTGGTATTGGTGACCTGATGACCGAGATGGCTCGCCACCGACAGCAAATCGGTGCCGTTTGCGGATTGGATTCCCAGTAGCGTCGGCAACTGATTAAACATAATCAACGTTGCAGCCGCTGTGATAAAGCCACTCACGACCGCATGACTCAAAAAGCTAATCACTGCGCCAAAATTAATGACCCGTAACACCAACAAGACACCGCCCGTTAACAACGCTAATTGGGCTGCAACCAGCGAGTATTGAGTGGTGCCCGGAGTAGCGAGATCACTCACAGCCTCTAACGTCATCATGGCTATGATCGCGGTCGGTCCAACTGCAAGGGCACGGGAGCTGCCAAACATGCTGTAACAAAGCAGCGAGAATATAGCGGCGTATAAGCCTGCCTGGGGTGGTAAACCTGCGAGAAAGGCATACGCAATCGCCTGGGGCACCGTAATGAAGAGCACAATCGTGCCCGCAATCAAATCATCTGCCAGCCAGCCACGTTGATAGTTGGGTAACCATTGCAGAATGGGGATTATTTGCTTGAGTCGGTCCGCTAACATTCGGGCATTGTCTTACATTGGCCGTCAGGATGAAACTTTGTTAACGGCAGACAAATTCTTGGCACCGCTACCGCTCAGACTGATTCTGATTCGATTCATTACGATCAATCGGATTTCTCATTTGCCTGATCGATTCAATCAACCTATGATCCGCAAATATTAAAGATGAAAGGTGTTCTGCGGCTCATTAGCCAAAGAATGAAACGGGAAGCCAGTGAGCAATGCAATTCTGGTGCTGCCCCCGCAACGGTAAGCGAGATTGATCACTTCGAACACCACTGTACGTCAGTATGGGAAGGTGAAGTGTGAGGTTCATCCACTCGTAAGCCCGGAGACCGGCCTTTTATTCTATTGATACACATCGCGGCGGGCGAGTGTTGCATCGTATCTTTACGACCGCATCCACCTACCTGACCGTTTATAAGAATCCCAGGCACTCGGGTGGAGTGTGGAGATCTACAATGCGAATTCAACGGGCAGCTATTGCCCTATTATTGACCCTACCTGTTACACAGACACTGCTGGCCAGTGACTTGCCGACCGTTTCAACCACAGCATCTCGTACCCCGGTTGCCATTGAAGATACCGGCAGCGCCATTAGTATTATCGGTCGAGAGCGAATAGAAGCGAGCAACGCAACAACCGTTGCAGAGCTCTTGCGTTCAATACCCGGCCTCCATGTTAACCAACAAGGTTCTAGAGGGGCTGTGACGCAATTGCGCGTTCGCGGAGCAGAGGCCAATCAGGTACTGGTACTGATAGATGGCGTTGAAGCCAACGATATCGCGCAGGGTGGCGAATTTAACTTCGCTCATTTAAGCGCCCATCAAGTTCAACGAATTGAAGTATTGCGCGGTCCTCAAAGTGCTCTATGGGGAAGTGATGCACTGGCAGGCGTTGTCAATATCGTCACTCGCTCTGACCAAGCACCAGGCACAAAATTTGATATGCATCTTGAAGCAGGATCCTTTGGCGCGACCCAGGCTGGTTTTAATGTCTCCGCTGCCTCTGACAAAGGGCGGATTCAGCTGTATGCCAATCATCAGGGCACCGATGGCACGAACATCTCGAGGACTGGTGGTGAAGAGGACGGTTACAAAAACACTACGGTTGCGATCAACGGTGACTATGCAGTGTCAGACAACCTTGCCTTCACCGGTAACGTGCGCCGCACCAGCAGCAATGTAGAATTTGACGGCGCCGACTTCGCGGTCACCGGCCTACCGGTTGACGCAGACAACGAAACAGAAGCCGACCAATTGTATTTTCGATTAGGAACTACCTACGTTAATCTGGACGGTCGATTGTCTCAGCGTTTGGCGTTTGCTAAAACCGATACCGATAACGAAAACGACACCGGCAACCCGATTACCGACGACACCCGATCAACTCTCGATCAGTGGCAGTACCAGGCTGACCTACTCCTTGGCCAACACACGTTAAGTTTCGTTGCAGATCACGAATCCATCGACTACGTGCAGCGCGGTCAAGTCGGCTTCGGCGATCCAAATCAAGATCTTGATACACGAACGCTAGGGTCCGCCTTGGAATATCGTTTTTCCGGTGACCTGTGGGACTTCTCGATCAGTGGCCGACACGAAAGTAATGATGACTTCGACGATGCCAACACCTACCGCCTAACCGCAGCGTGGCAGACGCCCGTCGAGCCCGTTCGGTTATTCGCCGCCTATGGCCGCGCGGTCAAGAACCCAACCTTTACCGAGCGATTTGGATTTTTCACAACATTTATCGGCAACCCAGATCTCGAACCAGAGCAATCCAAGGGTTGGGAATTGGGTCTGCGTTTCACTGATACTGAAGATCGCTTCAGAACGTCTGCATCCTATTTTGAGACAGTCCTTGAAAACGAGATTAACGGCTTTGTATTCGACGCTGGTGCCGGCAACTTTACGGCTGCTAATATCGATGGTGAGTCCAACAGATCTGGGTTTGAAATCGAGAACGAATGGCAGGTGTCCGACCAGTTTGCTCTGCACGGCAGCTACACCTACATAGACTCCACCAGCGAGAATGCCGCCGGTCGAGATACTGATGAGGTTCGCAGACCCACCCACACCGCTTCACTCAATGGTCACTATCAGTGGGAGAAAGCTGGTATTTATGTTGGAGTCGATTTTAACGGCGAGCAAACCGACGTGTTTTTCCCGCCCTTCCCCACCCCGCAACAAGTCGTGACCCTTGACAGCTATACGCTGCTCAATGTTGCTGGCCACTACCAGTTAAGTGAACACGTTAGGCTCAACGCGAGACTCGAAAACGCTCTGAATGAAGACTTCGAAGAAGTGTTCGGCTATGAAACACCGGGGTTAGCGGCCTACGCCGGCGTTAAGCTGACATGGTAAATCGCACCACGCTGGTCTACACCTTGATGGCCGCAGCAGCTCTGCTGCGGCTATTACCTCACCCACTCAATATGACCCCGATCGGCGCACTGGCACTATTTTCCGGCGCCCACCTGCACAGTCGCTGGGCTTATGTTCTCCCGCTTGTCGCACTGCTTATTGGCGATGTGTTGCTTGGTTGGTTTGATCTCACAGTCATATTGGGTGTTTACATCGGCTTTTTGCTCACCACTTTGGTCGGCCGGCTCTGCTTGCGTCAGCAACAATCATCGCTGCGATATGTGGTTGCAGTGGTTGCTGGCGCCTTGGTTTTTTATCTAATTTCCAACATTGGCATGTGGTACAGCTACTGGCCCAGGACCTTGGATGGCCTAGTTGCTTGTTACATCGAAGGCTTACCATTTCTTGCTCGGACGTTGATCGGCGATGGCATTTATACCGCTCTGATGTTCGGCGGATATGAGTGGCTGGTAAAAAAACAGAGCGTAACCCAAGGGAACTCTCTCAAAAATGCCGATCTTAAAAAAGCTAATGGCTGAGCGTATCGTCACGTTATTACCGAGCGCGACAGAAATAATCTGTGGCATCGGTCTTGGCGATAAATTAGTGGGCATCACGCATGAGTGCGACTACCCCGCCGATATTACGCATTTACCCAGAGTCACCAGCAGTGCAATCGGCAAAGGCCTCAGTAGCCAAGAGATAGACCATCAAGTACGCAGTCATCTAGAAGATAACGCGGCACTCTACTCCCTTGACCTGCCATTACTAGAATCACTACAACCGGATTTGATTGTGACCCAGGCACTTTGTGATGTTTGCGCCGTTTCAATGAGCGAAGTGTCCTTAGCCTGCGACACCCTCACGTCAAGCCCGGCACTACTGAATCTAGAGCCAATGTCATTGGGCGATGTCTTCGAGACGATTTTGGCGGTGGGAGATGCAACGGGATATAGACAAAATGCCTACGAATATGTCGCCGCACTAAAAAGTCGCGTGGAGGGCGTACGCCAGCGTCGCAAGAACAGCAGAGAGAATACCCGCCATCGACCCCGCGTGGCGTTTCTAGAATGGATCGACCCACCCTTCAATGCGGGTCACTGGACGCCAGAGCTCATAGAAATAGCAGGTGGCATCGACTGCTTAGGGGAGAAACACCAACCCTCACGGACCATTTCGTTCGACGACATCGCAACCGCCGATGCTGACGTTCTGGTGATCGCTCAATGTGGGTTTGATCTTGCCAGATCAACTCAAGACCTAGACATCTTGAAACGCAACTTACCCTGGGAAGATCTCAAAGCGGTCAAAAATAATAGGGTTCATATTGTCGATGGGAACGCCTACTTTAGTCGTTCGGGACCTAGATTGGTCGATAGCCTACTAATTATGGAGCAACTGCTGTGGGGATGAAATTCACTATAGCGCGGCACTGGGCCGTTGTTTGAAGGCTGTATACCAACGCTGCAAAGCTCGATAGTCGTCGGGAATATTCCAACCGAAAAACTCACCAAAGAATAAACCACTGAACAATGTGCAGTCCGCAATCGTCAGCGTACCGCCCATGACAAATTCATTGTCTTTGAGCACCTGGTCAATACGCTCTAGTTGGATTGGCAAGTTAATTTCTTCGCTGGCAGCGATGCCAGGGTTCTTCGGCAAGCCCAATGGCGAATTGGTCGCGTGAATCAAACTCACAATACGCATTTGTAGATTGAGTTCAATTTTTCTCTCCGCTTGCAACGTCATCATCCTCGTCAAGAGGTCTTCACCTATCATCGGTGGATTTGGGTACAGGACTTCTAGATATTCCATGATCGTTAAGCTTTCTGTGATGAAAGCTCCGTTATCAAGCTCCAGCACGGGCAATGTACCTGCCGGATTACGCTTCAGGTGTGCCTCGGAGCGGTGTTCGCCTTTGCCGAGTTCGACCGGCACCATCTCTATATCGTCGATGCCTTTCTCTCGGATATAAGTTCTGACCCGGGTTGGATTCGGTGCGACAGCAAAAAAGTAAAATTTCATATAATTACACCGAGGGGGGATTGCGCCTAAACTGGGTTGGACAATCAGGGCTTACGCTAGGTTGAAAATCAGTTCACAGAGTAAACCAGCATCAGCTTGATAACGAGCTTCATATTGTCCAGGCTGCGCCGGCAAAATTTGACCTAGAGCGCCCGTCATCATCAACATCTCGGCCTTAACCGGATATCCTAGCGATAACGCTTTGTTCACCAGCCAAACAGCGAGTGCCCGCTGATCGCCAATATCACCACTTCTTGCTTCATTAATCAGCTCACCATCCTTCAGCAACTGAACCTGCACCGCATTCGGATCGTCGAGGCCGATAATCGCGCCTGCAAGGAACCGACCCGCAGCGGAGTTACCGGCGACAAGATCGACCGCAGAGGGCTTTCCTGCGTACCCCACCTCAGGCAAATCAATCGCAATACGGGCCCGTGAAAATGCCTTAGAGAAACCCTCGATCGTTATGGGTTCTGTAACATCTGCGCTTAATTCATAGCCCATCTCAACTTCAATCATAGGCATGCCCATCTGCTCGAGACGAAAGTTTTTGTCCACTGCCGAATTCTCTAAAAGCGCGCCTAGCAGTGGCTCGCTAACATCAAAGGCGGCCTGAGCAGGAGACGATGACAGCGCCGATTTATAGCCGATTATTGTCGAGTCGAGCAGTTCGATCATCTGAGCCTGAATCTCATAAGCTTCTGGGAGCGAAAACTCACCTTCCAACGTTGGCTTGGGCTGACAGTTCTGATGTGCGGCGGCCATTTGGCCGGCGCTGTCTTGTTGCCTTGAACTCACCTGATATTCCTTATACGGTTGATGGCAGTTGAACGTTAAAAAAAGAGGCATCTTGCGCATTCTACGGTTTTTGTTAATTTCAGTTCTGCTTTTTATTCCATCACTCTCTTCCTATGCCAAAGGGGTTGACGCTGAGACGAAAAAAATCACACTCGCCCTGCAAAGTGAGCCGCCTAATCTCGATAGTTCGGTCAGCACAGACACCACCAGCGGCCAGATTTTAGGCCTCACCAATGAAGGTCTCGTCTCACTCGGACGGCGCGGTGAGATCATTCCCGGCATGGCGGAACGCTGGGAAAAAGACGGCCTAGACGTCACCTTTTATTTACGTAAAGCAGTATGGAGCGATGGTAACCCAGTCACCGCCCATGATTTCGAGTATGCATTCAAACGTTTGGTTAACCCAGCGACCGGTGGCGGCGGGTCTACTTTCTTTGCTTACATTTTGGAGAATGCCGAAGCAATCTTGCAAGGGGAGAAGTCTGTTGAGACTCTGGGTGCGGAGGCCATAGATGACTGGACTCTAAAACTGCGCCTTAGCCGACCAGCAACTTACTACCTCACCATACTAACAGGATCACCGTGGCGGCCACTGCGCCAAGACTTTGTCGATGCTCAGGCTGGGCGTTATGCCGCTGATGCTAAAAACCTATTATCTAATGGCCCTTTCGTCATGACTGACTGGGTGCATAGCTCTTCTCTCAAACTAAAGCGAAACACCAATTACTGGGACAGCGCCAATGTACATCTAAACGACATTGACTTTGGCTACATTACCTCTGACACGCGTTCGTTACTCAACCTTTATAAAAGTGGTGATTTGGCCGCCCTTAGACTTAACGAAGAAATTTTAAAAGACACTCTAAATTCTGGCATTCGAGTTCAAAAAGCGCCAACCAACTGTCTCAGCTGGATCATGTTGAACATGCGACCAGAGCGACCCACGAGCAACAAAAAGGTGAGACAAGCGATTCGCTATGCCTTGGACCGAGACCGCTACGGCCATACCATTATCGGCCTGCCAGGGACACGAGTTGTCAGCAGCATTTTTACCTCGCGCATGCGGGGTGTCAACGGATCATTCCAGGATGAGTTTCCCGGACCAGAAATTGAATACAATTTGAAGAAAGCACGGACCTTAATCGCCGAGGCTAAAGTCGAAATGGGCGTCGACAAGATACCACCCATCGTCATGCTCATAAACGAAACCCGTCAAATTGAGGCTGAGTTTGTGCAATCCCAATTAATGAACGGTCTGGGACTAGATGTTAGAATCAACAAGCAGACCTTCAAGCAATCGTTGGTAAAGTTTCGCAATGGTGAATTCGATATCGCGAGGAGTGGGTTTTGTGGCGGAACACTTTTGGACCCGGTATTCTTCGCCGGTATTTTTACCAGCAACAGTCCGTATAACGACATGGCTTTCCATCATGATCGCTACAATGAATTAATGAACGTGACCCACTTCTCTGCGGACCAATCGGTTCGAATGCAGGCTTTCGACGAAATGCAGCATATTCTCTATGAAGAAGTACCGATTATCCCGACCATCGAATCTTCTTGGGTCTACGTTCAGGATCGATCTCTAAAAGGCATGCAACGCTATCCCAATCTCGACTTTTCCCATGCCCGCATTATCGGTCCGGCGCCCTAGCAGAATATTTTTGAAACACGGTGGTGATTTATGTTTTTGACAGTGGCCAGTGATATTGCGGTAATGCTGATTGAAAGGGGTGAGACGGTCTCTGTTGCGGAGTCATCGACAGGCGGGCTGATCGCTGCAAATCTGTTGTCAGTACCCGGGGCTTCAGCCTATTTCCAGGGCGGTAGTGTTGTGTATACCCTTGCATCCAGGCGGGCGTTTCTCGACCTGGATCGGGAACGGATGCGTGACTTAAAGCCGCTTACTGAAGCAATGGTTGCGGAATTTTCGATCGCAGCAAGACAAAAACTCGACACAACCTGGGGCATCGCTGAACTCGGCGCCGCAGGTCCGGCCGGTACGCCCTATGGTCATGGCCCAGGGATTAGCGTTATTGCAATCTCAGGGCCTTGTTCGATCAGCACAACGATACAGACCAATGACGATAACAGGCAAAGCAATATGCTTGCTTTCACTCAAGCCGGATTAGATTTGTTTAAGCAAGCCCTGCAATCAGTTTGATGTTTCAACTAGCTTTAGCCATACACTCACCAATGAGAAGATCCACTTAACGATCAATCAACATATTCGCAAAGCCGAAGGTGTAATCTTGCTGTAACTATTCAGCAGAATAATCGAGGGTACCGCTGTCTCTCAATGTGTCGCTGAGGGTTAGAAGCAGGTACAAGGCAGCTGACATGGAATTCAAAGCAAGCATTGAGCAGTGGCGAGATAGGCTGCCGGTTATTGTGGCGCTGGTTGTCCTGTCTGCGGCAACCTTTGTACTTCATCGCGAACTGGCCGTAGTCAGCTTGAACGATATCAGGGTCGAAATGGGGACCTTGTCATCGTTTCAAATCGGCATGGCGCTAATGGTCAACTATGACCGATTGGCCGTTGCCTATCTGGACCCGCAGTTGCCGTGGTAATCCCCCCGCAAATTAGCTGAAGTCAAAAGTAGAATTTTCTCGTCATATTTTCTATCAAGACCCCCATTTTCCCACCCAAAACTTTTCACAGTTGATCACAGGTATTCAATTGTCGGCTCAGCTAATCTAGACCCTAGAAGTCTCAGATTAAACTTTGAACTTTGCACTGAAATGTTTGACGTCGCTGTTACCGAGATGGTTTCAGATCAGTGTGATCAGGCGGCCCGCAATTCCACGGTTGTCACACTGGCCAGTATGGATTCAAGATCGATACCGGTAAGGCTCAGTCATTGGCGTAATCATTTCTTTCTTGTGTTGCTGAAAGTTTTAAACAAACGCTAACCAAGGAGAGAATTAATTCAATTTAAGCTCGAGACCTATCGCCTTTATCTGGGCAGCCTCACGCTCAAGGTTCGCGCGATAAATAGGCTTCTCGTCTAACCAATTATCTTCAAAAGACAACGCCATTTGATGCTCATTTACTTCTAGTTCCAACGCCGGCAGAACATCATTCTGTCGTTTGAAGTTAAGCAGCACGCTGAGCCGAAGTAACGCAATGAGTTTGCTAACCTCTGGAACCGCATACTGCGAAAATTCCTTAACATCAGCTTTACGAATTTTTTTACATTGGAACCGCACCAGAGTTGCCAACAGATCCTGCTCCTCTAGGTTATAGCCAGGCATTTCAACATTGTTAAGGATGTACTCGGAGTGTTTGTGCACGTTCTTTGAATTAATCTGCAAACCAACCTCGTGCAACAAGGCTGCTCGCAGCAACATATTGCGCAGGCGCTCGTCATCAAGCCGCCAATTGCTTTTAGCCTGCTCGTAAAGCGATAGCGTGGTTTGGCGAACACGATCCGCCTGTTCCACATCAACCACGTAACGCGTCACAAGACTCTGGGCTGTTCGCTCTCGAATATCGATGTTGACAAGCCGATCGCCCATTTCATAGATCACACCCTCGCGCAATGCTCCGGATGAGTATTCCATTGTTTCGATATCCAGGGATTCAAACAAAGCAGTCAAGATCGCGAGCCCAGCCGGAAACACTTGCCGTCGCTCCTCGCTGAACCCGGAGTAGCTTAACGCTTCAACTGAGCCAGCATCCACACAGTGGTCTGCCAGCTTGCGCAGATCTTTCAGCGTCACATGGTTGGGTTTAGTATCAGTCCCCAATTCCTCTGCGAAGCTCACAATGGAACGAATCGTACCGGAGGAACCAAGACAATGCGCCCAACCCACTTTGGTTAGCAGATTACTGACAGGCTCAATCTCCTGTCGGGCACCTTTAACCGCCCTGGCAAACCCCTTTTGCTTGATCCGTCCATTCTCGAAGTATTTCTGAGTAAACGTTACACATCCCATCGGCAGACTTTTCAGCACCATCGAATCAAAATGTTGACCAATGATGGTTTCTGTAGAGCCACCGCCAATGTCAATCACCAAACGTTTGCCGTCATGATAATTCGTGTGTGCGACACCCAGATAAATGAGCCGCGCCTCTTCTGTTCCCGAAACGATCTCTATTGGATAGGGGAGAATTTTCCTGGCCTGGCGAACGAACTCTGCGGCATTACGGGCTTTTCGTAACGTGTAGGTTGCCACTATTCGAACCTGGTCCAGTTCAAAGTTGTTGAGGCTTTCTGCAACGACTCGCAAATTAGCAAGACCGCGCTCCATCGCCTCTGCAGAAAGAAAGCCATCCTCTGACAAACCGTCTGCCAGTTGAACTCTTAACTTCAGTTGATGCAGAATTTGAAAATCATCAGCGACAACTCTGCCAACTACCAGGTGAAAGCTGTTGGAACCGAGGTCCAGTGCCGCAACCCTGTCTTTATCTGCCATCGTGATTCCAAGGTGTTAAGCGAAATTGAAATAGGCGAGCATTTTACGTGTCGTACGCGAGCCTAGGACTCTTAATTTAGCAATGTGAGTGTAGTGTGACTAAGGGCATAATGCATAGGAATCAATTTTAGATCTTGTGTAGACTTACTTTTCCTGTTGTTAAACTGAAAGCGAAAGTGGATTAGGTGTGAATGAAAAAATTAATCACACAATGGTTGACTAACTATCTGTCCAAAGAACTTGATAACCCAATACCCGTTTCAGATCTGGGTTACTCATGGCGGGCAGTCATCAAGCCCGGGGACGTCCTGCTCGTTGAAGGGCGTGCTCGTGTCAGCACGGCGATTAAATACCTCACCCAATCAACTTGGTCCCACGCTGCTTTAGTCATGAACTCTGACGCAGGTGAACTGATTGAAGCCGACCTGAAAAATGGAGTCGTGAAAACAAAGGTACAAAAGTACGATGGGCATAACGTCAGAGTCTGCCGAGCCATTGGTGTTACCAATTCGGACATGCTTAATCTGCTTAACTTTGCAGAAGCGCATATTGGGGTCAGCTACGATTTAAAAAACATAATGGACCTGGCCAGATACCTCATTCCAACACCGCCGGTCCCTGCCAAATTTCGTCGCCAACTTCTTACCCTGGGTAGCGGTGATCCAACAGAAAAAATTATTTGCTCCGCACTGATCGCCAGAGCCTTTCAAAGCGTCGGATACCCCATACTACCGGCACAGCGGCTCATTGAAGATGGTAACGTCGAATCTCAACGCCGCCACTATTCACTCTTTATGCCGCGCGACTTCGATTTATCGCCTTACTTCGAAATCGTTAAACCCACGGTCGTTAAAGGGTTCGACTACAAAACAATGATCTGGTCCGCACCTGAAACACCGAGCGCAGCCTAAATGACGTTAGGGATCAATGATTCCGTCAAGGGCCGCCAGGCGCTGAATCAGTTCTTCGACTCGAGAACTGTAACCCCACTCGTTGTCATACCAGCTAATCACCTTAACTAATCTTTTGCCGATAACCTGAGTCAACTCGGCATCGAAGATACTGGAATGCCCATTACCTATGATGTCGGTCGAGACAATCGGATCGGTGCAATAGCTCAAAATACCTTTGAGTGGACCATTGGCAGCTGCAAAAATCGCCGCATTCACCGCATCGACATCCACGTCTTGCTGCAGTTCCACCGTGAGATCCACCAGGCTGCCATCAGCTACAGGAACTCGCAGTGCCATGCCGTCAAGCTTACCCTCAAGGGCGGGCAATACTTTCCCAACCGCTCTAGCGGCTCCCGTTGATGTCGGTACGATATTAAGGGCGGCACTACGGGAGCGCCTCTTGTCGGAATGGGGCGCATCTATCAGTCTTTGATCACTTGTGTAGGCATGGACAGTGGTGAGCAGCCCTTTCTCGATACCAAAGGTCTCATGCAGCACCTTAACGACGGGCGCTGCACAGTTGGTGGTACAACTGGCGTTACTAATAATTTTAGCATCCATGGTCACAACATGGTCGTTGACGCCAGCCACCAGTGTGGCTTCCAGCGGATCAGAAGTGGGGACCGTCACGACGACTCTGTTAGCACCATTTTTGATGTGAACCTCAAGCTCACTCAGCTTGCGATATAGACCGGTACTCTCAATGACATACTCGACGCCCAGATCTTTCCATGGCAAGTCATTCAGATTGGCGATATTCAACACTTCAAAAGGGTCGTCGTCGATAGTGATCTGTGAGCCCGATACACTCACCGACCCAGGATATACTCCATGGATAGTGTCATATTTAAAAGCATAGGCCAGGTCGTCTATCGCTGCTAAGTCGTTAATTGCGACAACGTCGTAATGCTTTCTTAGTTTTGCTATTCGAGTGATCGTTCGCCCAATTCGACCGAACCCGTTTATGGCAACTCTTGGTTTCCTCACGTTACTACCTCTTAACAGTCTGCGACCAGTCTAGGTTGATCAGCTCTCTTCTTCAATGTCGAAGCAAACTAAGGCGGTCCTGAACCTCCCCCAGTTTGACGGACACTTCGATAAAGGGACAATGGTCCCAGAAGGAGTGTCAAATGCTAAGAAGAACATTTACCCCCGAAGTTTAAACGAGAGACGGTTCGTTTGCTTGAGCTTGGTGAAAAGCAACCGAATGATCTAGCGCGAGTGCCAGGTATCCCACGTAACAAATTGTATCGCTGGAAAGAAGATCTTAAGCGGCAAGGCGATCAAGCGTTGCGATGACCAGTTGAACCTACAACCGCGTTCTGCGCGAAGGACCTCAAGTAAAATTTGAGTTCATCTGTTCGCATCGAACGCAGCACACCGTCAGTCGCATGTGCAATGCACTAGGTGTATTCACATCAGGTTATTACGATTGGATGAAGCGACCTCCTAATTCACGAACCATACGGCATCAGAGCCTGGTCAAAAAAATCCAAGGGCTTCACGCGGCAACCCCAAAATCTATGGTTCACCGCGCATCCGTGGCGACTTAAAAGACCTGGTTGAAGTCGTTGGTAAAAATACTGTCGCAATGCTGATGCGACGCACTGGCATCCAACCAAAGGTGCATCGGCGGTTTGTGGTCACAACCAACTCTCGGTATCAACAAAAGTCTGCTGACAATCTACTTGCGCGAGATTTTAGTGCAGACAGGCCCAATCGGAAATGGGTCTCTACTCCAGAAAAGTTATTGGATGGTCGATGCGCCGCAGTAACTCTAGCCAGTTAGTTATGGCAGCGTTGAAGATGGCCGTTGCTCAGGGAGAGAAAGTTCGCGGGGCAATACTGCACTCTGACCAAGGTCCGCCCTATGTATCGAAACAATACCAACAGCTGATAACGGGTACGGGCTTATCTGCAGTATGAGTCGCAAAGGAGATTGTTGGGACAATGCGGTGATGGAGAGCTTGTACCACTCATTGAAAACCGATTGGGTTGCCTTCGAAGACTACCCCCATCAAGACGAAGCCAGAGCGAGTGTCTTTAGCTATATCGAACTGTTTACAATCGCAACTGTCGCCACTCGACGTTAAACTACCTAAGCCCTCTTCAACATGAAGAACGGATGTCAGCTCAATAACCAGTGTCCGAAAAACTGGGGGAAGACCAGTCCCCTCTAGAGCCAAGACTCGATTGAGCTGCTGGGAGCCCGGGTTATTTCTGAGACATCGGATAGAGTTTGAGAAACTCTGTTTCGCTTTCGGGTGTGGCGATCAATACGATCTCACCATTTTCAGGTAGAACCGAGTCTGGGCCTGGATTCGTGGTCGTCCTGTCATCGCTGTCAATGCCAATGACGCTGCAATTTGTCCGCTGCCGGAAGTCTGCCTCTGCCAGTGTTTTCCCGGCCAGCTCCTTAGGAACCGGCACCTTAAACACATCAAGTCCCTCCGCAACCATTAATAGGTCGCTTCGGTGTAACAGATTGAACAACGCGTTGGCACCAAGAGATGCATAAGATAGCGCAGTATCGCACCCAGCCCGATGCAGTGCCGCTAGGTTTCTATCAAAGGTTGCTCGACAGATGATCTGGATATCAGGGCGAAGCAACCGGCAGAAAATGGTCAGGTATATATTAGTTTCATCGTCGCCTGTCGTGATGATGACCGTTTGTGCAGACTCAATACCCGCCAGCTGCATAACAGATTTATCGCCACCGGAACCATGGATGTATGTTTCCGGCTCGAGCACGCGCTCGATCAACTCCTCAACAATCCGATACTCCATTCCACGTCGTTTTAACGCAGCGGCGCATGCCCGCCCGACGCGTCCACCGCCGATGATAATGACGGGCTTCTCCGCGGGCAGCGTAGTCTCTGCCTTGAAGTTAGCGTCGAATTCCTTGAACTGATCACGGGAACCGGCCATCACCAATAAGGTATTCGCTTCAACCACGCTCTCCCGTTGCCCAATCTCAAAGCTACCACGCGCCCAGAACCCGACAATGCTGACACTGGTCAAATACTGTGCTTCAAGGTAACCCTTACCCACCAGGGACGTCCTGCTGGAATTGACTTCAGCAATCAACAGATCATCTATCTTACCGATGACATGATAGATATGGTTACCGCCAGATACACGCCGCGCAAGGGATTCAGCCACGATACGAGTGAGGTCCAGAACCTGGTTGCAGCCTGCCAGTTTGAGAATCTGGGACGCGTCTTCTGAACGCGCTGTCGCAATGACAGACGTCTTGTCGGTAATCCCTCGAATGGTGAACACGACTGATGTGTTGACGATATCGTTGCGTGTCGTCGCGACCAATGCAGCATGTTCTACCCTGGCCTTGTGCCAGGTTTCCGGGTCATTAAGTTCACCAAGGATCGAATGAATTCCAGCATCTTCCAACTGGGTGACCTGTTCGACTTCTGAAAGTATGACGACATAGGGATAATTAAAGTGCACCAATTTCTCGATCAGCGCGGTCGCAACTGGACCATAGAACGTCAGAATCACATGGTCATTCAAACCTGGCGCGACACTTCTGGGTATGCGGTCGGCTGCCCGCGCTTCCATCCAGGGTTCATAAAAAAGTTCAATGAACGTAAAGGGCAGTAACACCAGCATGAAAATAATGCCTGAGAGCAAAACGACAATTGAAAACAGCCGCCCTGGATCCGACACAAAGCTGACATCACCATAGCCAAGCGTCGACATGGTCGATAAAGTCCAATAGAAACCCGTGACGATTGAGTGCTGCTGGCCTTCATAAGACATCAGGAATTGGAAAAGAAGGGAGTAGCCGGTCACCAGGCCAGTCAGTATCAGTACAAACCGTGACAGCGCCCGCAAGTCACGACGTCTCATCAGAACCGCAAGACGGTTCGCTAAGGGCCCAAACTTCGCACGTATCCAGAAAGAATCGCCATTGTTGTTCCTACTGTTACCATAAGACATCTTGTTCGCGCCGCCGCTACTGAAGACAACAGTTTACCTAATTACGGCGCCCCGTTTATCTTGAGACGCATCCAAGATCCTGGCGGACGTAACTAGTCGGGTAAACCCAGAACTCGCTTGGCAATAATATTCATCTGAACCTCATTGGTGCCACCATAAATCGTGTGTGCTCTTGCGCCAAGAAACTCCCGCGTCGATTCAACTTCATTTGAATTGAAAGCCTCCCCTTCCCAACCATAGCCTTGGGTCCCCATCAGTTGGCACTTCATCTCTGACGTCTCGCGAGTCAGCGTCGCGCCGTATAGCTTAAAGATGGAAGATGCCTCTCCGGGCGTTTGTCCAGACGCATTTTCTTCCTGCGCCCGTTTTTGCGTGAGTTTAAAACTTTTGATGTTCATCGCCATGCGAATCACATCTTCTCTTGCACCAAGATCCGCAATTTTGCCAGCTTGATCAACACCAACATACTGTTTCGCAATGTCTTGCAAGCGGGGCACTTTCACGGGGCGTCGAGCGGGAGCAGAGCCAATACCACCCTGTCCGGAACGTTCATGCTGAAGCAATCGTTTGCCGACGGTCCAACCACGATTGAGTTGGCCGACCAGGTCGACTTTATGCGCGACAGCATTATCAAAGAAGGTTTCACAAAAAGGTGAAGTGCCAGAAATCAGTCGGATAGGTTTGATGGTGATACCGGGCTGGTTCATGTCCATTAACACAAAGCTGATGCCTTCATGCTTGGGCACGTCGAAGTCTGTCCGGACCAATGCAAAAATCCAATCTGCAAACTGCGCGCCGGAGGTCCAGATCTTCTGGCCATTTACTTCAAAAAAATCGCCCTTGTCTTCAGCTCTGGTACGCAGACTTGCCAGGTCGGAGCCAGCACCAGGCTCTGAGTAACCCTGACACCAGGATACGTCTCCCATGCCGATACCGGGTATGTGGCGTTTTTTCTGTTCTTCGGTTCCGTATTCTAGAAGAGTTGGACCGATCATCGACGTACCCATTCCTGGCATCGGTAATCGCGCGTCAATCTTGCTGACTTCGTCCATCAAAACCACAGCTTCTTCTCGGCTAAGACCGCCGCCGCCATATTCTTTCGGCCACATTGGAATCGTCCAACCGCGCTCACCGAGGGCACGACGCCATGCCAACAAAGCAGGATCTTTCATGGATCGCTTCGAGCCGATCGTGACAATTTCACCCTTCCCTCTTGCAGAAGTTGGGCAGTGGTTTGCTAAAAACGATTCAACATCTTCCCGAAAAACCTGTAGATCCATGGTCCCCTCTTCCTATGCCTGGTAGCAATTTTGATTACAGTAGAAAGAATAAACCAGCCTTATGCGCGACCACAACGCGCATTTGCGAGCAATATGGAGAGGTCATATTTAGCAGGCAATAAAAAACCCCGGGATACGGGGCTTAAAAGCACATCTGACGCGCATGACTTCGTCTCTGTTGTAAGATATAGCAGAATGTCATGCTTTCGCCAGTGGGTCGGCTGTGCCAAATAGAGACCCGTCAAAATATTAGATAAATATAGCCCAGATAGCCCGCGAGGAAGAAACTGCCCGCGATTCGACTAATTTTCGCTTTGAACAGCACAAACAGCCACAAAATAATGGCTGCTCCCAACATAACCCAGAGGTCAAAGCGCAGGAATGATGGATCAACCGGTAGATCGGTCATCATGGCCGTGATACCGAGAATGGCGAGAATATTAAACAGGTTACTACCAATAACATTGCCAATCGCCACATCAGAGTTTTTGTGGAGTGCCGCAATCACCGTTGTGCTCAGTTCTGGTAAAGATGTTCCCAGTGCAATTAAGCTGAGACCGATGACCGTCTCTGGAATACCCCATGAACCCGCAAGCCCAATGCCACCTTCAACGATCAGGTCAGCGCCCAACGGCAACGCAATGACGCCCAAACCAATAAAGAGCATAATCGTCGCAGAACTACTGGGCAGTCCGAGCACACGCTCAAGTTCTTCCTCGGCGCCATCCAGACCAGGCATCAGAGAAGAACCCCGGGTCGCTGATATCAAGAAACCCACCAAAATAGCGACCAGTAAAACGCCTGCCCAGAATGTGATTGGCTGAAATACGCACAACAGAATAAACAACACAGAGACCGCAATCATCAAACCGGTTTGCCTGCCTAACCCCTCCTGGTCACAAATAATGGGATGAATCAGAACCGGCACACCTAGCACCAATAAGACATTGGCAATGTTGCTACCGACGACGTTACCAATCGCGATACCGGGGTAACCCGATAACGCAGAAAATGTAGAGACCATCAACTCTGGCGCCGATGTCCCCATTGCCACAATCGTCAGGCCCACAACCATCGGCGATATGTTCGTTTCTCTCGCGAGACCCAGCGCACCGCGAACCAACAGATCACCACCCATCAATAGATAGACAAAGCCGCCGAATAGCTTGAGGAAATCCAGTGCTTCATACATCGTGTTTTTGATCTCGACCCAAATTATCTAATGGGAACTGCACCTGAGCCTCTTGCAGGTAATCAACGAGCGCATTCACCGATTCACCCAGATAAGCAATTTCGTCATCGCCCTCTACGCTGGCACGCAAATCAACCTCTCCATGTCGCATGCGCTCGACTAAAACCGCAAGATCGTGGATGGGTCGAGCCAGATAAAAACCAAGTAATGTGCCCCCAATGATGGCAAATGCCGATAGCGCAAGTGCAATATCAAACATCGTGTCGCGGAGAAAAGTCGCGCGCTCGCCTTCCTCAGACTCATCCAATTTAACCACCAGGCCCCAACCAAGTTCTGTCAGGTATCGGGTTGCAGCCAATACGCGTTCACCACGATAATCGACTGCGCCCTCAATATAAACGTCACTTTCTCCGGCTAATACACGAGTCACTGGATCGGACATTTGGCTAACCGGAATCTCGCCGGGACCCACCAACTCACCCTCGTGACGCAAACGATTGAGCACCAATATTTTGTTATTTCGAGTTCGGGTAACAACCATAACTTCACCGGTTTCACCTAAACCCGTGTAGTTACTCGCCACTCGATCCAGATCATTAGCATCAAAGACAATCTCCATCCCCCCAACAACATCGTTATCGACCACGAGCGAAGTCGTAAACACCACCAGCAAGCCTTTTTGATCGGACAGGTACACGCCCTGATAGACAATTTCCCGATCTCCCCTCGGCAATTCAATTTCGGTGAATACCTGCGCCTCACCAACGTCGCACACTTCTTGTCCGGCAAGATTTACGACAGTTACTCGCTCCACCCCTTCGACACTCAGCGCCGTGTGTTCGAGTATCTCGGTAAGCTTTTGATCCGCGGCATCGCCATGATTGGCGAGAAATTGAGCGAGGCCTTCTTGTATTTCAGTGCCATTGCGGATTAGCCGGGTTTTATCCCGCCAACCTTGATGCACTCTTGTGAGGTCCATCGCCTTGCTTTCTGCCAAAGCATCAAGCTGACGGATAGAAACTTCTTGCAACAATTGGGCTGAAGTCTGGTACGCAAAGAGCGCAATGAGACCCATGCTAATAAGGGACACGAACACCAATACAAGAGCTAATTTTGTGCGGATATCCAAACGGGAAGGCCATATAGAAACGATCCGGCATTTTGGCATTTTTGCCGAGTGTTTGCATTAACACACTGGCGTGTGTCAGCCATAACAGCCGTCTGCTAAACTAAGCCACTTGGACCGTATGAATCAGGTTCGGCGGCAGCGCACGTCTGCCAATACGCTTAAGGGAAAGAATGAACACCGTCGCAACCAGCGCCGTCGCGATTATCCAGCTCAACGCAAAAACCGGCTTTTCACCGATTCTACTCAACTGGTACAGAACACTAGATGTGGCGTAAGCGACAAATGTGGTCCAAGTAAAGATAAGCACCATCCAACGCCAGCCTGCTTCTTTTGCTGTGGCACCGAGTACCGCAACACAGGGTGCGTATAGAAGCACAAAGACAAGATAACAAAAAGCGGCATATTGGGTCCCAAATGCCCGCGCCATATTACTCAGTGTTGCGGTTGTAACGCCTTGATCTTCCGCCGCACCAGCCGAATCCGATAGATCACCTAATGAAATACCTAAAGGGTCAGTTAGCGCACCGGCTAGATCCTGAGCGTTGACCCAAACCGAAACAAAGGCAGCTTCAGTCGCAGCCAAAATACCGAGTGGTTCGTCGCCATTGGCTGGGTCGCTATAGAGCGCATCCAACGTGCCGACGACCGCCTCTTTGGCAAAGATCCCGGTAAATAACCCGACCGTTGCTGGCCAGTTATCTTCCTGAATGCCTATCGGTGCGAATATCGGCGTAATGGCCTTGCCGACAGCGGACAATGCAGATGCCTCGGAATCCTCGTTACCGAAACTACCATCAAGCCCATACGAATTTAGGAAGCTAAGGCCAATAACCACGAGCACAATGGTCTTGCCCGCACGCATCACAAAACTTCGAAGCCGCATCCAGGTCGTCAACAACAAGTTACGTAGTACTGGAATGTGGTAGGCCGGCATCTCCTGAAAAGAGGGTGTCATCTCTTCACGGAATATCTGCTTGCGGAAAATAAAGCCCGTCAAAACGGCCATAGCGATACCCATTAGATAAAGCGCAAAAACAATATTCTGACCATTTTTAGGAAAAAAGGCCGCGGCGAACAATGCGTATACTGTGAGCCGAGCGCCGCAGGACATGAACGGTGCCATCGAAATCGTCAACAGACGATCACTGTCGCGACCCAACGTGCGGGACGCCATGACGGCCGGAACATTACAACCGAAACCAACAATCAGCGGGACGAACGCCGTGCCTGGCAATCCAATGCGGCTCATGAGTCGATCCACGACAAAGGCCGCTCGAGACATATAGCCGGAGTCTTCTAGAATCGACAAACAGAAAAACAAAAAACCAATCACTGGGATAAAAGTCGCCACCAGTTGGATGCCGCCACCTAGCCCGTTCGCCAAGAGGACAACGATCCATCGCGGCGTCCCAATCTGCTCTAGTAACGCAGTACTAGCATCGACAAATACCGCGCCGAACAGAATATCGAAGAAATCGATAAATACGGCACCCATATTAATGGCAACCGTGAACATCAAATACATTACCAGTAGAAAGCATGGCACCCCAAGCCACCTATTCAGCGCCCAGCGATCGATTTGTTCGGTTAAGGTGTGAGTCATTGGTGTCACTTCTACGACACCATCAACAAGCGCTTTTGAGGTATGGTACCGCCTGACGAGTTTTTCGGACACGTTTGTGAAATCACCGGACGGCACTGGCTTTTTCTCTGTGACAACATCTATCTGATCCGACAATAGCTGGCGTAGCTCAGGCACGCCCTGGCCGGTGGAAGCAATGATGGGGACAACAGGAACGCCGAGTTTCTCCGACAATTTTACTACGTCGACGACAGTGCCTTGTTGCTTTGCGACGTCGAGCATATTCAGCGCAACTATCACATTGACGTTTTGCTCAAGCAGTTGTTGAGTGAGCACGAGGTTGCGCTCAATATTACTGGCATCGATTATATTGACGATGCATTTAGCCTCATTGCCGTCCAGGTAATCTTTCGCGATCTGTTCGTCAAGACCCAGGTGCGTTTGCTCCAGCGAATAAATGCCCGGTAGGTCGACCAATTCTAGCTCGACGCCATCAACCTTAAACTCACCAGATTTCTTTTCGACGGTAACGCCAGGCCAATTGCCTACGCGCTGATGAGCGCCCGTAAGTGCGTTAAACAGTGTGGTCTTGCCACAATTGGGATTGCCAATCAGAGCGACAGCATGAAGTGCCATCAGACCGCCTCTACCGCAACCAACAACGCTTCCTGCTTGCGAATACTCAGCAGCGTCGTACCCACTCGAATCTGCATTGGGTCACCGGCAGGCGCGTAGCGCAGCACGTCAACTGCAGCGCCAGGATAAAGACCCAGGGCATACAAACGGCTCTGTAAATCGGGATAATCCGCCGCCGCATTGACAATGCGACAGCTAGATTTTGGCGATATGTCCGCTAGATTCATGGAATTCCAGGTGGAGATAAATCAAGGACGAAAGTGTAACCTATATGAGAATAGCTATCATTAAGATTTTTATCACGTTCTAAACTGATCGCCGTCTATTACGTGGCGTCTGAGATGGCGCCTATGACAGCTCCGCACAAATGTGTCCGCCGTCAACGACGAGGGTCGTCCCTGTCATATAACTCGAAGCGTCAGAGGCCAATAGCATCAGCGGCCCATCTAGATCATCAAACTCCCCATAGCGCCGCATAGGGATACCTTTTACGAAACTCTCTGACCGCTCGCTTTCGAGCAGCACACGGCTGACATCTGTCAGAATGTAACCCGGTGCCAGCGCATTGACTCGAAGACCAAACTTCGCACCCTCAAGGGCCATAATCTCCGTGGCTTTGATGAGCGCTGCTTTAGAGACCGCGTAGGGAAACTGACCTTTAATGGTTCGATAACCTGAAATAGAAGCAATATTGATGATGTTGCCTTGACGCGCCTTATCTGCCCCCACCCTAAGGGTAAACAACTTCGATAAACGCCATACCGCTTTTAGATTCGTATCGAAAACATAATCCCAGTCATCGTCATCAATCATGGTGTAGGTTTTCGCACCTGCTTCGACACCGGCGTTGTTAATCAACACATCAACCACACCCTGTTCAGCCTCCGCCTGATCTAAAAAAGCCGCTGTACTCGCGGGATCGGTGACATCGAGGACAAAACCACGCGCTTGACCACCCGACAGATTAATTTCATCTACCCGAGCTTGGATCTTATCTACCCGCCGGGCGCCAAGGGAGACCCTGGCACCAGCGGCGGCCAATATCCCTGCAAAATGCGACCCAAACCCTGAAGAAGCACCGGTGATGGCTACATGCTTGCCCTGCATATCAAATGAGCCCATTTGTATTCCCTACCAACTAAAGAGCCGGCATTGTCCTTATTATCAGAGCTGAAATGCAAGCCGGCGCTTGAAATTTCAAACGCCGGCCACAGTTTCAGCGTCTAAACATTAATGCCCATCAATATGGTTTATTATGCTGGGCAGCACCTTGATCCCTCTGACGAGACTTTACATTGGAATTTAACAGTGTCGGCGAACAACAAAAGGCCATAGAACTCGCCACGATGAAACGAACGGCGACAGGCCTGCTGGTATTAATGACAGTCATTTTTATCGGCACGCGCATCTTTCATGGCGAGTTCGTCTGGATCGGATTTGTCGAAGCGACTGCAGAGGCAGCAATGATTGGCGCCTTGGCTGACTGGTTTGCCGTCACCGCACTGTTTCGGCACCCACTCGGCATCAAGATTCCACACACCGCTATCATTCCAAATCGTAAGGACAGCATCGCAGAGCAGTTTGGTGGTTTCGTCCAACAAAACTTCCTCTCTGAGGATGTCATCTCCGACAAGGTTCGCTCGATGAACTTGAGCCGACGGGTCGCCGCATGGATCATTGAACCCACCAACGCTAGCGCAATCGCAGCGCAGGTCACGGCCGGTCTAAGCGGTGTCGTCAAGGTGATGAACGATAAAGATATTCAAGCACTGATTGAAGCAAAACTGGAAGCTAAGATCCGCAGTACGTCATTCGCGCCCATTATCGGCGACCTACTGACGTTTATTTCCTCAGGCCGGCGCCAGCAAGACTTGTTCGATGTCTTCGTCAAAATTGGCCTGAACCTACTAGAAGACAGTGATGATGATATTCGGGAAAAGGTGCAGCAAGAAACGCCCTGGTGGTTTCCCGGTTCTCTGGACAAGGCTGTTTACTATAAGATCGTCAGAGGGGTCAGCAAAACGCTCTATGACATGCAGGTCGATATTTATCATCCAGTTCGAGTGCGCATGATGCAGATGAGCAACGAATTTATGGAACAGTTGCGCCACTCCGACGACATAAAAGAAAAGGAAATTACGCTCAAAGAAGATATTTTGAATGAACCGGCCGTGCGTGAATTTACCCATTCACTATGGGGAGACATAAAAGCCGCCCTACTCGAACAAAGCGAAAATCCAGATGCAGAACTAAAACAAGCGATTGAAGATGCCGTGATTAAATTTGGCCACTCGATTCTGTCTGATGCCGCTCTGGCAAGCAAAATCGACGGCTGGGCGGACGATACGGCTCGCTACGTCATCCGAACCTACGGCCACGAGGTATCCAGTTTAATCGCCGATACTATTGGAGGCTGGGATCCACAGGCCACTTCCGAACGAATCGAATTACAAATCGGCAAAGACTTACAGTTCATTCGAATCAATGGCACCATAGTCGGCGGCCTTGCAGGGCTCATTATCTACACGCTGAGCATGCTACCCGAGTGGCTCGACTTCTCTTTTTGAATTAACTCTCGACACGGAACGCACATGGCAATTTGGTTTAAAACGCCTACCATTGATTCATTCAATCGCATTCTAGCGAACACACTTGCCAGCCATCTGGGTATTCGAGTCACTTATGTCGGTGAAGACTTTCTGGTTGCCACCATGCCTTTGACTGCAGCGACGTCGGAAGGCAGCGGCTTGCTGCACGGTGGCGCTTCCGTCGCGCTCGCTGAAACTCTGGGAACAGTTGGTGCCAATGGCTGCATCGATCTGGATCAACAGAAAATGTTGTGTATGGAAATTAATGCCAACCATATCGCGCGCGTTAAAGAAGGGCTGGTCACGGCAATGGCCCGCCCTGTGCACATTGGACAACGATCCCAGGTCTGGCGGGTAGAAATTCGCGATGATGACGACGCACTCGTCTGTGAATCTCGATTGACCCTGAGTGTTGCCGGCATCAACGAATCATAGAGTTAAAAAAGATAGCGGGCAGACCCCTGTAGTTAATCAATTGAGTTAATCAATTGAGTTAATCAATTGAGTTAATCAATTGAGTTAATCAATTGAGTTGACCCCTATCTCCAACCTGACCTACTATTGACCAAACCGTCAACAAGGGGGATAGCCGTGGAAAACGCCATTTCAGGGCCACTGTGGGCTGCTCGCAACTGGAGCGCCGATGCTGGCGAAGGCAGCATCCACGACGACAGCACAGCCGAAAAGCTGGGCTTTCGCGGTGGTACCGTCGCGGGTGACGTGCATATGAACCAATTCCCCCCCGTTCTTCTCAAGATATTTGGTAACGCCTGGTTTGAGACCGGCAACCTGTCCTTAAGCTTCAAAAATGCCACGATCGATCTAGAAAAGGTTCAGGTGTTTTCTGAACCACGAGCCAAGGGCGCCAACCAAACCAAAGTCTGGATGGAACGAGAGGATGGACTCCTGGTTTGCACTGGTACCGCAGCAATGGGCGACCACAGCCAGTCTGAGTTACGCAAAAAGGATATGCGGCCCTGTGATCCATCGGAACTCAAAATTCTACATCGGCTGTCCCCGGGTTTTGATCTCGGTACCTATAACGTAATTACAACAACCGACAAACAGTTTCAAAGATTTGACACTCACGTCATCAGTGACCCACTGGACTGGTATCGTGACAAGGATGCATCACCCTGGGACGACGTCGTCGCGGCGCCCTGCACGATTCTCGAATATCTGTGGGCGTACCCCATGGAAGGTTTGCAGCCTTATGTCGGTGAGAGCGTGGGCTTATTTGGGGCTATGGAAATCGGCTTTACCAATGGTCCACTCGTCCTGAACCACCCGTATCGCATCACCAGCGAGGTAGTTTGCGTTGGCCAAAGCCCTCAAACCGAGTATGTCTGGTATGAGTCTAAAGTGACAAACTCGGCTGGTGATCTGGTGGCGACCCTGCTGATTCAGTCCCGTGCCATGAAAGCCTCATCGCCTGCTTACGCCACTGGGGCGGAATAACCACCCAGGCATTATACTGGCTTATACCTTACCAACACAGAGAACCGAGCAAGTCATCGGAAATTGACTGCTTTCCTTCACGATGCAAACATAGCCACAAATTTGCTACCGATAGCTAAACACCATGGGCATTGCAGTCGATAAAGAAGCGCTGAAAAAGAAATACCTTGAGGAACGGGACAAGCGTTTACGCGCCGATGGTAACGGTCAATATCTAGAACTCAAGGGGCAGCTTGCCCACTACCTCGAAGACCCCTATACCCCTCTGCAGGAAAGAGATGCTTTGACAGATCACGTCACTGTCGCTTTTATTGGTGGTGGCTTTGCTGGTCTGGTCACCGGAGCACGACTCAAAGAGCAAGGTATTGAAGACGTTCGCATCATTGAGAAAGGCGGCGACTTCGGTGGCACCTGGTACTGGAACCGCTATCCCGGCGCTCAGTGTGACACCGCATCATTTGTTTATATGCCGATGCTGGAAGAAACGAATCACATGCCCACTGAAAAATACGCGCATCAACCAGAAATTCTGGCTCAGTGCCAAAGGATTGGCAAGCAATACAATCTTTACGACAACGCTTTGTTTCATACCGAAGTGCAAGCGCTTGAATGGCAAGCCGACACATCCTGCTGGCTGGTCACAACCAACCGTGGTGATGCCTTCACAGCTCAATATCTTGCCATGGGCACTGGGCCATTACACGTTCCAAAATTACCTGGCATCGCCGGCATTGAGGATTTCAAAGGCCACTCATTCCACACCAGTCGCTGGGACTATCAATACACTGGTGGTACACCTGAAAGTGCTCTACTCGAAAACCTAAAAGATAAGCGCGTGGGTATCATTGGCACCGGCGCGACTGCGGTGCAATGCGTGCCGCACCTGGCAAAAGCCTGCAAAGAACTTTATATCTTTCAACGCACACCTTCTTCGATCGATGAACGCAATAACCAGCCAACAGATCCAGAGTGGTTCAAAGAAATGGCAACCGAAGGCTGGCAACAGCGTTGGTTAGAAAACTTCACCTCTAACCAGGCGGGCGGCAGCGCAAGTGAGGACCTGGTCATGGATGGTTGGACAGAATTGTCGCGACGTATCCGCTCCAAGATCATGGCATTAGCGCCAGCGGATCGCACCCCGGTCAATATGTTAACCGCATATGAGGACTCTGATTTTGAAAAAATGGAAGAGATTCGTCAGCGCGCCGAACACATTGTCGAAAACAAGGAAACTGCCGAAAGCCTAAAAGCCTGGTACCGCCAGTTATGCAAACGACCATGCTTTCACGACCAATACTTGCAGGCCTTTAACGAGCCCGGAACCTATCTTGTCGATACCGATGGTAAAGGTGTTGAAAAAATTACCGAAAACGGCATCGTCGTCGCCGGTAAAGAGTACCCACTCGATTGCGTCATCTATGCATCTGGTTTTGAAGTCGGCACGGAATACAAGCGCCGTGCGGGTTACGACATGGTCGGCCGGGACGGCATCAAGCTGTCGGATTACTGGGCCGGAGGTATGAAGACTAAACACGGCACTCATGTCCGCGGCTTCCCCAACGCGTTCATAGTGCAGCCCACACAAGGCGCGAACCTGATTTCAAATGTGCCGCACAACTTAACGGAGTCGGGCAAAACCATTGCGATGACCATTAAGCACGCAATGGATAATGGCTTTAAGGAAATCGAAGTCAGCCAAACCGCTGAGGATTCATGGATTGAGTTACTGCTCACCAATCAGGGTGGCATGCTAGGTTCACCGGATTGCACGCCTGGCTACTATAACAATGAGGGTCAGGACTCGGGACCCGGGGCGAAATACCATGTCGGTTATCCCCATGGCGCGATGGCCTACTTCAACTACATCAAAGAGTGGCGCGAATCTGGCGAGTTTGACGGTATCGAATTTCGTTAGAAACGGTTCCTTGGAGTCGAAGGCTCGAAGCGCCAACAACAGAGGCAGTTGGTACTCTTTGCGTAGCATCGTGAATCGCTAGAAAAGGCTTAGCATTTAACTCTGGAAGCCGAAGGCAGCGGGTGTTCTTTCCTCCGCTGCTTGCGGCCCTCCGGGCTGCCGACTGCGCGTCCCGCTCGTTTGTTCGTGAACCCCTTCGGGTAACTAGGCGTCCCCCTCTCTCCGGCGGTCGGCGCTGCGCTTTGATGCTACAGAAAAAACACCCACCACCTTCTCGGAGGTTGAGTACGTCGGACCTGTGTATACTAAGCCGCTTTCGACAGCACGCGTCGTACCATAGGCTCGAATTCTTCAATGGTCATAGTGTCGTAGTTTTCATCAAACGCGGGCATATCGTACTTGTCGATAAACTCTTTGGTGTGTTCATAGGCAGGATGATCACGATACTTTTCTCGCGCATTCTTATCTGCACCAATGAACTCAAAGAAGTAATAGCCTTGAAACGCTGTGTGGTGTTCCATCATCCAGAGATTTTTTTCATCTGAAACAAACGGCTTCATTATGTTTGCCGCCAGCGCACCATGATTGAAGGGGGCAAGCGTGTCGCCAATATCATGCAACAATGCACACACGACATATTCTTCGTCTCGGCCATCTCGATGGGCACGGGTCGCTGTTTGTAAGCTGTGCTCATAACGATCGACATTGAAGCCGCCACAATCGCCCTTGAGCAATTCTAGGTGGGCAATGACCCGCCCTGGCAATTCATTGCCTAAGCCTGCCATGTGCTCGCCGATAATATCCATGTCTTCTTTGGTACATTCGTCGAAGCGACGAAACTGTGCGCGTTGTTCACTCATATCTTTATCCTCTTGTTCGTTTTCTAGATTCTGTGTCAAAACAGGTTTTGTAATTTAGTGCGATCCGCCGTCAATGGCCAATATTGCACCGGTCGTATAGCTGGACATCTCGCTGCCAAAATAAAGCGCTGCTCCGACAACTTCTTCGGGTTGACCGCCACGCTGCAAGGGAATTGTCGCTTTGGCACGTTCGTTAAACGCTTCGAGATCCCAGGCCTTTGAAATATCCGTCAAAAATGGTCCTGCCATAATACAGTTTACCCGCACTTTGGGCCCATAAGCATCCGCAAAAGAGCGAGTAATCGCATTCAAACCAGCTTTCGCCGCACCATAAGGCTCTGAATTGGGGCTTTTTGTAACAGAAGCAACGCTACTGACATTGATAATGGAACCACCCTCGCCCTTCACCATCCTGGCCGCGACCAACGCACTCAAGCGAAACGGTCCTTTCAAGTTAACACCGATCACCTTATCGAATAACTCTTCTGAAATTTCGTCGAGCGCGGGGTAAAGCGGTGACATCCCGGCATTGTTGACCAGTACGTCTACTTTGCCAAAGCGCTCATAGACCGCCTCAACCATTTCGCCCACTTCGTCCCAATCGGCGACATGGGCGGCATAAGGGAATGCTTCAACGCCTAGCGCCTCGATTTCCTTCGCCGTTTCGATACAGCTATCAATCTTTCTGCTGACGATCGCGACATTGGCGCCCTGAGAAGCAAATCCAAGAGCCATCGCTCGGCCAAGGCCACGGCTTCCGCCCGTAATCAGAACGACCTTACCTGTCATGTCGTACATTCTATTCATGCTTGTGCTCTCTCCCCTCTATCAGCGCTATACTCTAACTTTTTGCAGGCTAGTTCGCACCTATACTGTCTATGTTATTCCTATGCAGAGCAGTGTGGTGCAGGGGCCGGTGCGCGGGAGACGCAAAATGGACGAAGTAATTTCACGAAGATCACGACATCGGGTTCGGGTGCTCGGTGACTTGCTGGGTGAGACCATGACTGACCAACATGGCACAGACTTTCTCAATAAGATCGAAGAGATAAGGCAGCTGGCAAAAGATCGGCGTCTGGATGAGCACAGTGACAATGAGCTACAAACCGTCCTAAAGGCCCTCGGCGACGACGAAATGATTTACGTCGCTCGCGCCTTTAATCAGTTCCTGAATCTCGCAAATATTGCTGAGCAAGCTGAAACCACCGCCGAACGCAGCGCACCCTTCCCTGAAGTTTCCTACCTACAACAATTGTTCGAACACCTAAACCGCGATGGCTTAGATAAACAACAGATCTTCGATGTCGTGAGCAATATTAGTTGCGAACTTGTCCTAACTGCACATCCGACTGAGATCACCAGACGCACACTCATCCAGAAATACAATCGGATTGCCTCCCAATTAGAAAAGGTCACAGAGGAATCTGAGCTTGATCCGCAGGATCGACGCCATCTGGAAAGACTGATTGCAGAGGTCTGGTATACCGATGAGATCCGCACCGAGAGACCCACGCCACAGGATGAAGCCAAATGGGGCTATGCGGTGATCGAACATTCTTTTTGGGATGCCATTCCACGCCTCTGGAAAGGACTAGACCAGCTACTAACGGAACATACCGACCAATCGCTACTGATGAATGCAGCGCCAATTAAAATTTCATCCTGGATGGGCGGAGATCGAGACGGTAACCCTAATGTCACGGCCGCGGTGACCGAGGAGGTCAATCGACTAGCCCGCTGGATGGCGGCTGATCTCTACCTGCGCGACATAGATGAATTGCTATCACAACTGTCTATGAGTCAATGTAGCGATGCGGTGCACGCCTTGTGCGATGAGGAGAGCCATGAACCCTATCGCGTACTACTGCGCCAGCTACGGGAGCGGCTCATCATTACAAGGCAGTGGTCGATTACCAAAAAGCCACCACCCGCTGATGCAATCCTGACGCGCAAAGAGTTATTTGAGCCACTTAAGGTTTGTTACGACTCCCTGGTCGAGTGCGGCATGGAGATCATTGCCGAGGGGCTACTCAAAGAAACCCTCATTCGAATCGCGTCATTCGGTGTTACGCTCGTTGATCTGGATATCCGCCAAAATGCGGAAAAACATACCGAACTACTAAACGCACTCACAGAATATCTTGAGTTGGGTAGTTACTTTTTGTGGCCAGAAAAAGCGCGGCAGGATTTTCTGATCGAGGAATTGGAAAGTAAACGTCCGCTAATTCCAGACGAGTGGAAACCCGATGCAGATGTTCGAGAAACACTAGACACTTTCGAGCTCGCCGCCAACAGCCAATCTGAGGGGATATCGAGCTACATCATTTCTATGGCAAAAAACCCCTCTGATGTTTTAGCCGTCGTGTTACTACTCAAAAAATGTGGGCTCGCCACACCAATCCCTGTCGTGCCGTTGTTTGAAACCCTGGATGACCTGGAGAATTCGGCCTGGACACTAGAAAGGTTACTGCGGATTCCCTGGTATACGAAATACATTAAAGGTCGTCAGCAGGTCATGATCGGCTACTCGGACTCAGCTAAAGATGCAGGCCAAATGGCTGCGGCCTGGGCACAGTATCGAGCTCAGGAGGATCTCGTCGCGGTCAGCGAAAAATACGGTGTCAATTTGACTCTATTTCACGGTCGAGGCGGCACAGTAGGACGCGGCGGCGCACCTGCACGCGAGGCAATTTTGTCTCAGCCACCCGGCTCTGTTAAGGGCAGCATGCGTGTAACAGAACAAGGTGAGGTCATAAGGTTCAAATATGGCTCGGCGGCACTTGCCCTCAATAGTTTGGACCTAACGTTAAGTGCAACCATCGAGGCGACCCTGTTACCTCCTCCGCAGCCTCGAGATAACTGGCGCATGCTGATGGACAAAATGGCTAGCGTGGCGTGCGATAGCTACCGTGCCGTTGTCCGGGACGATCCTGATTTCGTCTCCTTCTTCAACCAAAGTACACCGGAACGAGAACTGACCCAACTGGCATTAGGCAGCCGGCCGGCAAGACGCACAGATCAAGCGTCTAAAGGCATAGAAGATTTGCGTGCGATTCCATGGGTGTTTGCCTGGACTCAAAAGCGACTCATGCTACCTGCCTGGCTGGGTACCGATGAAGCCTTTGCCCAAAATATGGAAGGTAAATCCTTGCACGTACTCAAAGAGATGATCAATGACTGGCCATTCTTTCAGACGCAATTGGGGATGCTCGAAATGGTCTTATCTAAGGTCGATGTCGATATCGCCAGCCACTACGACACCGCACTCGTGGATGAAGCTTTGCGCCCCATTGGCGAATCGTTTCATCAACGTATGTTGCAGTTGATTCAAAACATCCTATCGCTAACCCAACAAAACGAGTTACTAGAGCACCAACCCAGCATCAAACGCTCTCTAGAACTGCGTAATCCTTACACCGATCCCTTGCACTTCTTGCAGATTGAATTGATGTCTCGATGCCGGAAGGATGCGCCTGGATTGCACCCGAATGTCGACAAGGCGCTAATGGTGACGATCGCCGGAATTGCCGCCAGCATGCGGAACACTGGTTAGCCGAGAGAAACACCAATTGCATTAGCAACGCGTAGGGCTTTGTGTTTCGCGTCATCAATGCTGGATCCTTGTGCCAGTGCCACGCCCATTCGGCGACGCCCCCGAACTTCTGGTTTTCCGAATAGACGAATTTGCGTATCCGGCTCTTGCAACGCCTTCTCAAGGTTAGAGAAATTAATGCAATCTGATTCGCCTTCGACGAGCAATACAGCAGAGGCTGAGGGTCCTAGCTGGCGGATATTGGGGATCGGCAAACCCATGATCGCCCTGACATGCAACGCAAACTCTGATAAATCCTGAGAGATCATTGTGACCATACCCGTGTCGTGGGGCCTCGGACTCACCTCACTAAAGATCACATCATCGCCCTTGATAAACAGCTCAACGCCGAACAAGCCATAGCCGCCCAGCGCATCAGTCACAGTTTTCGCCATGGCTTCAGCTTTGCTGAGTGCTTCGCTCGACATCGGTTGAGGCTGCCAGGATTCTCGATAATCACCATCTTCTTGACGATGTCCAATCGGCGCACAAAAGCTCGTGCCGTCTTTGTGGCGAACGGTCAACAGCGTGATCTCGTAATCAAAATCCACAAACCCTTCGACGATGACGCGCCCTGCCCCGGTTCGGCCGCCAGATTGCGCATAGGACCAGGCTAATTCAATGTCTTCGTCGGCTTTAACGGTGCTCTGGCCCTTACCGGATGACGACATAATGGGTTTTACCACAAATGGCAGACCAATTTCTGCGGCCACGGCCAGATACTCACTTTCGGTATCGGCAAACGCGAATGGCGAGGTTGGCAAACCCAGCTCTTTAGCCGCGAGTCGGCGAATGCCCTCACGATTCATTGTGAGTCGCGTGGCCTTCGCCGTCGGCACCACGTTGTAACCTTCTTTCTCAAGCGCAACCAGTGCGTCGGTATTGATCGCTTCAATTTCCGGAATAATGTAATCAGGGTTTTCCCGTTCGACGATTTCTTTTAATGCATCACCGTCTAGCATCGAAATGACGTAACTCCTATGTGCCACCTGCATCGCCGGCGCGTTGGCATAACGATCGATCGCGACTACTTCGACGCCCAGACGCTGCAGCTCAATCGCAACCTCTTTACCCAGTTCGCCGCTCCCCAAAAGGATTGCTCGGGTGGGGACTCCTGAAAGCGGGGTACCGATGTTAGTCATACCGTTTCCTTAAAAATTATGTGGTCTATCATTCAACGACCGCAGAGTCTGTGGCAGAGTATTTGACAGAGTCCTTGGGAGAGTCCGTAAAAGCCAGTTCAACCCAATAGTGGGCATGGTCAGAGATACCTCTTGGTGTATAACCACCCTGCACCACATCAAAGCCCCGGGTAATAATCCAGTCCAATCGCCAGAACTGACCAATAGTTTCATGGATGGCATCACGAACACCTGGGCTTGCTACCATCTGTTGAACAGCCTCATTAAAATGATCGGTGTTGAGATCACCCAGCAGTATAGTGGGCCCTTCGCTCGCTGAAAATCGCTCGAAGACATAATTTAGCTGCAGTGAATTCGATTCCCGGCGGTCAAGATGCGTGACCAATAGAGTGACTGGCCGGCCCTTGATGTCGACAATCGCAGTAATGAGATTCCGCTGCCCATTATCGCCTTCTATCGCTGGCAATTCCTCTATCGTCCAGGAACTAACGGCGAATTTACTGAGTAGCGCGGACCCCGCATAGGGTTGAAACCACTTCCAGCTGGTGGGCGCAAACAAATAGCCCATTTGCAGTGCTTCCGCGAGTTGACTGGCCTGATTTTGCCAACCGTAAAAAAGTGTCCCAGAGACTTCTTGAATAGCAGCGATATCGGCGCCTCGCAAAACATCTGCCGACCGAGATAGATCACGCACGTCGTCTTCGCCTTTGCCCCGCTGAACATTGAAGTTATCAATACGAAACGACTCACCATCGGCCACCTGGAAGGCCACATCATCCGGCAATAGAACGCTAATGCCTGCCTTGTCGGCAACAGGAAAATGGGTAGAGCCCAGCAGGAGAAAAATCACGCCAAAGGTGACGCCTATAATTACTCTTTTTGCGATCATGTAGACTGATTACACCCGGTTCACAAAGGCGATATCATACAGGATCGCTAACCTGCGGTAAGTATAGGAGCCCCGGTAATATTGACTCTTCCTACTAACCAAATAAAAAAGGGGCCAGCCTGCCCCTTCCTTAATCACGACAATCACGCTTTGTGTTACTTATTCTTGGCTGCGATTTCTGCCATTTGTTTGCGACGCCGGGTCCAACCTTGCGTGGCAAAATCCATATTCAGCAGTTCATCCTTCCTTGCCAATAAATCTTCGTAGGTCACATCTGGACCAAACTGCAAATCTTCGTTATTGAAGACCGCACAAGTCGAGTAACGGCCATTACCGGCCTGGATCACGACGTTGGTTGGCGCATCTTCCGCTACCATCAACATGACCGCCGGTGTGACGAGTTTTGGGTGAGCCATGGGATCGGGATTATTCGGATCCACATCACGACCGGGAATCATGCCAATCAGGCGCGTTTCCGCTGCAGGGGACAACACGTTAACGCGAATATTCTTTGACCGGCCTTCCTGAGCGAGGACATTAGCCAGACCCAACATGCCCATTTTGGCAGCACCGTAATTTGCTTGACCAAAGTTACCGTAAATGCCTGACGTTGACGCTGTGAAAACGATTCGACCGTATTGCTTCTCGTACATAACCGCCCAGGCGGCATGAGTAACATAGGCGCTTCCGTTCAGGTGAACGTCCATGACCAGATCCCAGTCTGCCAAATCCATTTTCTTGAAACTTTTGTCCCGCAATATACCGGCGTTGTTGATCAGAATATCGACGGTGCCGAATTCAGCCACCGCATCATCAATAATGGATTTGGCGCCGGCCTTGTCAGATACCGATGCCTTGTTTGCAATCGCAATACCGCCTGCGGCCTTAATTTCTTCAACCACAGCGTCTGCTGTATCACTTGCACCCATGCCGTCGCCGCTACCACCCAGGTCATTGATGACCAATTTGGCACCTCGCTTGGCAAATTCGAGTGCGTGCGCCTTACCAATACCGCCGCCAGCGCCGGTAATGACGACAACCTTGTCCTTAAATTCACTCACATGTGTTCCCCCATTTTGATTTTTAAGTCGGTTTTCTCGTTAGAATCGCGATTGTAAGCACCTACAGATGGACTATCCAGCGTGTAAACCGTCTGTTCCGGATCAAACAAAATCCGGGCGGACCCACTAAACTGTGAATGCTACATTTGCCAATGTTGCTTGTATTGATTCCAAGATCTACATTAGATAGGATGCGCTCCACCTATTTGGGCCGTTCTTCGAGACCCGGAAGGGAGTATTACAAGTTTTGGGGCCATAGCTCAGCTGGGAGAGCGCAACACTGGCAGTGTTGAGGTCGACGGTTCGATCCCGTCTGGCTCCACCAAATAAAACAATGACTTATAGTCATTTCCAGCCTCTATATACCCGCTACGCACTTATTTACTGCATATTTACTGTAAAATACCTGTGCTTGGAATGAGTCAAAACACTTTATCTTGGGTGTTTACGAATATTCGTTCCGTCCCTAAATCAGCCAATTAAAGGTTGGTAAATCAATGACTAAACGTCCTATGAGTAATGCTGAAAGGTGCAGGCGCTACCGTCGCAGACTAAAATCCAAAGGTATTGAGCCTATTACCCTGCTTGCTCCGATACATGCCCACAGTGAACTTCGGCGGTTGGCTAGAGACTTAAGAAAGGCAGGCACGTCAGTCAAACCGACCTAGGGGGGGTGGAAAAGCTGGAATGGGGTTGTCGTCATAAGCAAGAGGCCTAGCACGCGTTAAAACACATCACACCGATGGTTCCAATATACTCACACGTTGAGATGAAAGAGTTAGCTTAAAGGCTGTGTCAGCCTGATGTAATCTGTACCAGGTGATTTAGATGTGAGCCTACGATTCAAAAATACCAATTCCGTATTGACTAAATGCTGGCCGAATCCAGCCTTTTCTGTACAAAAACCATGCAAATAACTCTGTTTGAGTGAATGTAAATCAATTCAGGTTTCGCTCTCAGACGTTTCTCGTTAGTATCTTTCTACTTCTTCTATAAACAACTCTAGAGCAGAATGCTTCGTTTAATAGCTTTGATGATAGTTGGTTTTTTTTCTACGTTTCCAATTAGCGCAGCGCTTCTCGGTGGTGACAATATCATCGATCTTAAAGTCGCCGGTATGAGCCTTACTGGCTCTTCTGGTGCCTCGATTGCGGTGCCAACTAATGCGGTGGCCGCGTATGTCAACGTTACCGTGGTCAATCCCACAGCACCGGGATTTATAACGGTTTGGCCCTGTTCAGAAGCGCGACCGCTTGCTTCAAACCTGAACTTCGCGACCGGTGATGTCAACGCCAACGGTATCATTGCGCCATTGGACGCTGATGGTAAGGCGTGCTTTTTCTCATCTCAGAACACCGATCTGATTGTCGACGTTTCTGGCTACCTGGTGGGTTCATCTTTTGTCGGCGCCACGCCGAAGCGAGTTGTCGATTCTCGCGAATCGCTGGGCTACAGCGGCACAGTTCAACCAGATGTTCCGGTAGAAATTCCAGTTTGGAATGTTGCTGTAGTGGGTGCACTGGGTGATGCGCTCACCATACCAACCTCCGCAAATTCAGCGGCTCTAAATGTCACGGTGGTGAACCCAGCCGCCCCTGGTTTTGTGACGGTGTATCCCTGTGATGCAGCCCGTCCGCTGACCTCAAATCTAAACTTTGTCGATGGTCAAGTTGTGGCCAATGGCGTGGTAGCGGCAGTTTCTGGTGATGCGGGTAAAGTGTGTGTCTATGCCTCGGTGGCAACAGACATCGTGGTGGATCTGGCGGGTTGGTTTGAAGGCAGTCAGTTTGTTGGCACAACTCCGCTCCGGCTAGCCGACACGCGTACCACGTCACGTGTTGGTGGCGTCACAGAACTTGAAGTGGGGATTGTTAATCAGGTGGTCTCAAGTGGTGGCACTTCGGTAATGGTGCCGGAAACAGCCGTGGCAGCAGCGATCAATGTGACGGCTGTGAGCCCTGACAGTGCCGGCTTTGTGACCGTTTATCCGTGTCTGACGACCCGTCCATTGGCATCTAACCTGAACTATGTTGCGGGTGATGTTGTGCCGAATAACGTCTTTGCCACGATTGGCTCAAACGGCAAGATCTGCGTTTACTCGCAAGCTCAAACCGACATTATTGTCGACATTGTCGGATGGCTCGAGGGTTCGAGCAGCATTGGCTACGTGGCAGCCAGCCCTCAGCGCGTCGTTGATACTCGGTCAAACCTTGGCCTGATCCCAGGGTTAGATACTGATGGTGACAAAATCCTGGATGCCATTGATACCGATGATGATAACGACGGCGTGTTGGATGTTACGGACGCCTTCCCATTTGATGTTAACGAGGCTTTGGACACCGATGGAAATGGTATTGGTAATAATGCTGATACTGATGATGATGGCGATGGTGTATCAGATACTGGTGATGCGTTCCCGCTTAGCTCAGCCGAATCAGCGGATACCGACAGCGATGGTACTGGCAATAATGCTGATACTGATGATGATGGGGATGGAGTGCCTGATTCTAGTGATGCATTTCCGCTAATTGCTTCAGAGTCAGTCGATACCGATGGCGATGGTTTTGGAAATAATGTTGATCAAGACGATGACGGGGATTTGGTGCCAGACAATATCGATCAGTTTCCTTTAGATGGTTCTAGAGTGGGCGACAAGTTTGGAAATGCGATATTTGGAAAATCGAAATTCGTTGATTAGAAAATTCTAATTTTAAAAACAAGGTGACCCCGATGGGCTTCTTAAATTCTTCGCTACTAGTTTTGATACTAACTGTGTTTTTGGCTGAAAGGTCTGGTGCTGAAGACTTTAAAATCAACACCAAATTTTTGCCCGGGGACGTAGTCTCTGCAGATGTTTTCAATCAAATTTTTGATTTGCTTGAAAATCGCGCCAAAACAATCAAAAACGAGTCTTTGGAAGGAAGTTGGGCTTGCCAATCTTTCTTGGGTAATCAGAGTTCCGGCTACTTAAGCTCTTGGGTGCAGTCCCAAGATGGCTTGCTGTCCACGCTGTCTGACGTGCAGCTTACGTTTGCTGTTTCAAATTCAACAACGATACTTAACACGTCTACGCCACACCCCTTTTTGCCAAAGGATTCTCGTTCTCTCTCTTCCACCTATAGGCTTCTTGGAAACTCGATTTTCTTCATGACTCCGGCAAGTAGTTCGATGAGCGCGGTGAGACATAGTTTCAAAATTGATTTAATAAGTTCAACAAGATTTCTAGGTACTGCAATTTCACCCGACGCATCAATAGCAAGTGTTTCCCATATTTTTTGCGATAAAACTGATACCGTGCCAGCGCCACCTTCACTGCCAGTTATTAGCCAAAATGGAACGTCGATTACCATCACTTGGACTGATAATAGCCAGGGTGAACTGGGTTTCAATATCTATCGTCGCGCTAGTTCGGAGTCGGAATTTATAATACAGAGTACTGTTTCCGAAGACGTGGTCAGCTATTCAGACTTTATGGTTTCGGGAAATGAAACATATTTTTACAGCGTAAGCGCGACAAATGATAATGGTGAGTCTTCGAAGTCCAAAGTCGTTTCAATAAAATCTGATGCCACGCCTCCGGTTGTTAGCTCTGTTCAATTTGTTCAAAACGATCCGGGGACCGGCGCAGTTTTATCAACGACATCTGATTTTAGAAGCTTCCCGAGGAAGGTTGTATCTAATTCACGTTTCAACATTAGTTTTTCTGAGACGGTACTTTCTGGGAACGACTTCATAGAGTGTTCGGCAGGGAATATAACCTGCCCAGTTGCAGTAGCGTTTTCAGCCACGGGTGACTCTGGTTTAGATAGTTCTCTGCAATCAGGACGTGCCCGCTACTTTGGTCCTGGGTTTGAGGGAGAAGGCGCCATAATTTCGATCCCCTACTATGTAGGTAGTTGTCTAGCGCCGGGCCTAACAATTAGCGTCACACTAAAGTCTGATCTAATAAAAGATCTTAGCGGCTTGAATATGTTAGAGGACTTCGTGTTTGAATTTACGACATCGACGTCATCAGATGGCTGTTGAAGAATTCATCTAGCTTTATCGTATCTAACAACCCTGCGCTAGGTGTCGGCTTCTGAACGTAAGTGGAAGTCCAACGATGGCTGTTTAAAATTTAATCAATTTTCCTGTTAACGACTGTGAACTCAATCGGTTAACACAACCACTAGCAGTCATGTTACCAGCAAGCAATATGCGACCGAATGGGAACTATGAGATGGCACTACCAGCATACGATGCGTATGCAAAGGTTAGCAAAACCGATACAAGAATCTAATTTGCAAGAAGCTTCGCCTTCTCAGACTGAAATTCCTCGTCGGATAGGATTCCTCGCTTTAGGAGGTCATCAAGGCGAATTAATTCTTGGTAAACATCCAGTTTTTCGCCCTGTGCTACAGTTCCACTTTGGTTGATATTGAGGTCAATTGTGTTCTTCGACTCCGTTACGAGGTCAGGACGAGGTAAAAGTGAAACACGCGAATATTCCGGGTCATCAGTAGTGACTACACGAAACTGATATTCGATCGAAGCGAACCTTCCTGGGAACATTGGTACTTCGTTTACCGAAACCGGGATCGCTACCTTGCCCTGAGAAGCAGCGAAATCAGTAGCTTCTTGAAAGACTTTTGCCTTCATCGAGGCGCTATTTCCAAAGACCCCTGCCTTGTCGATTCGGGTAATCATATAGGTATCGGGCGAGATGTTTACGATGCCGGGATTGCTGGCGCAGCCAACTAGGAGGCATATGAGCAATATCGTCATTGTCTGTTTCATATTCTTCTGTTCCTAGGATAGGGGAAATAGTCCTATATACTAGACAGTCACCCTCAGCATCTAGCCTCTATACGACTCACTAGAATGGAAGTTACACTCCTGCATGAAGTCGGACGAATGACTCACAAGGTTTAGTTTCACCTGAGACCACAATAGCATCACTAGTTACACGTCACTAATGCTTGCTCTATGTATGCGGCTTCTGCAGGGGGCACTTTCGGCAGGCTTACCTCAATCCTACTGGGGTGCAGGCCCCGTTCCATCCCTCGTATCCACGAATCGCTTAGGAGTGCTACCGACAAACTGGTTGCCACTCTCCCCTGTGAAGTAGCCTGATATATCTACGATGATGTCGGTGTTTTGGCTGGCAAAGAAACACACATTGCCTTGATCGCCTATCGGCGCGACAACATTGTTCGCAACAACTTTACCTGCCGTAAAATTCAAGTTCGATGCGTTGGGCCTTTCGGCGCTACACGGCCATACCGTCACAAATCCTGCTGCTTCGGGATTCACTACAGTCACATTCATCGCTGCTGCAGTTGCGTTGGCGGGTACCTGGCTTGAACTGCCACTCACCGTTAATGAAGCGCCTTGAACAGCCACGTCGAGCTGGCTTGCTGGACTAAGTTTAGCTACTGGCACGCCCGTGCCATCTCGCGTATCGACTAGTCGCTGAGGTGTTGCGCCTGTAAACGCATTTCCCGGAAACCAGCCTGCCAAATCAACAATGATGTCTGTTGGAGATTGGCTATACAGACAAACCTGTCCTGTAGACGAGACTGGAGCAATAACGCCATTGGCCACAACCTGCCCTGCAATATAATTTAGATTGGATGCCAGTGGGCGCGGAGCATCACATGGATAGACGGTGATAAACCCAGGTGAATCTGGACTGACCACTGTAACGTTGAGCGCGACAGTACCAGCTGTTGTTGGAATAGTAGTTACTCCACCTGCAGCTGTGGTCGCAGCGATGCCTGTTGCTTGAACCACTAGCGGAGCATCGTTAACCAGCTGACCTAATTGCCCGCCTGTGCCATCTCTGGTATCGACTAAACGCTGAGGTGTAGCACCGACAAAAGCGTCACCTTCAAACCAACCTGCGACATCAACGATCAGATCTGTCGTTTGCGATGAGTAAAGACAGACTGAGCCGTTGGAGCCAATGGGAGCAACGACGCCATTTGGAACAACATCTCCTGCGACAAAATTCAGGTTTGATGCATTGGGTCGTGCGACACCACAGGGGTATACCGTAATGAATCCAGCTGCACCGGGCGTCACTACTGTGACGTTAAGAGACGCTGCGGTTGCTGTGGAGGGGACACCTAGGCTCGTGCCGCTGGGTGATGTCAGGCAAGTTCCGCGAACCGGGAGTTCAATAAACTGCCCTTGGCCCAGTTTGACGGAGCCAGAAGATGTTCCGGCGCATGTAGCTAAACTACTATCTAGCGGAAAGAGATCGTTTGCATCCGCTGTGCCGTCGCCATCATCATCAGTGTCAGCATTGTTGCCGACTCCATCAGCATCTGTATCAATTGACTCTGAAGCATCCAAGTCAAAAGCATCATTCACATCGGCAACACCATCGTTATCGTCATCTGTATCGACATCATCATTTATACCATCACCGTCAGTATCCAATTCACCGCTGGCGGGAGGTTGGGATGGTCCTGTTAAAGCCGATCCGCTGACAGGGCTGCAAACTCTATCGATTGTCGCGAGTGATATTCCGCCGACAACAGATGGATTTGTTGATAAAAAGCCAATTAGCTCCTCAAACCTGAATATCCCAGGGGGACTTAAAGCGCGAGGGTTCTGTGCGCTTAAGCTACCAAAAGATGATCCATAGTCTCCATTAGCATTTCTAACGCTCAGGGTTTCAAATTGGCCGCCGTGCTTGCCGAATGACTCGTTTATAGAATCGGTAGCGAACCTGCTGCCAAAAAAACCTAAATACTCAGGTGTACTATCTTGCGATAACAAATAGGCTCCATCCAAATCACCACAAATGGTAAGCGGCGCTAGGTTGGGGGAAAAGCTGGAAAACGAGCAAGAAGCATCATCAATTTGTTCTGCAGAAACCCCGCCCTCAATAGATGTGTTGGTTGTTAAAAAACCTATTATAGTGCTGAACTTGAAAATGGCTGGCGGGGTGTTTGTGTTGGGGTTCCCCGCGCTAAATGGATCTATGCTCGAGCCATAGAACCCAAGTGAATTATTAACACTAAGATCCTCGAAACTACCGCCATAGTCTCCGAAGGAATTTGCTATTGAATCATCCTGAAAACTACTGCCAAAAAAACCCAAATACTCAGGCGGACTCTCTTGCGATAAGACAAAAGCGCCGTCTAAGTCATCGCATGTAGTAGCTGCAAAACAGCCACTCGAAATGAAAATCAAAAAGAAAAACCGCGAAATGTTTAGCCTGTTCAATTGTCAATCCCTCGAGGAGAACTGTAACCGACAATACTACGCTCAATGAGGAATTCATAGATTACGGGGTCCGGAGAGGGTACACGAATGACTTCAATGTACGATATTGAATCAATGTTAGGGCATGTTAGTCCAGGAACCACTAAATCTAATGGTTAGCTTGCAAGGTTAAAAAACGATCAACAAATTTGAATTCGGCAGGATGTAGCCGCTACCAGCAACCCTGAGAAAAAAATTATGGGCTCGCCTTTAATGTGCTGAATGCTACATATTCATTTGAGCCGAATTACATCACCAACTCGTTCTACCCCGAAACGATTGGCTACTGCGCGTTTATGTAACGACGGTGTTGGATGCTGACTGATCGAAGTTAGTTCGTTCCCGTCTATCGTAACTCTGTAGACGAACCTGCCAGATACTAGGCACTTGATAACGTCTTTTTTATTTTTGATCAACGTGTCTTCGAGTGATGCCGACAGTGCCCCAGCTGGATACCGTAGTTCTAGATTATCGCCAATCACGTTCAAGCGAACGTCACAGGATTCACACTCATCGATGATGCCTTCCGCTTTCATATAATCTTCCGCTCTTCTCCAGCCTGAGCATCGGTGACAGAGTGACAACCCGCATGCGTTCTGGCCTGTGGCATTTCTTCATCGGTGACACTTATACCTTTGTCACCCATAGCATATTCTCTGGAGGCCTCGTCGTTGTTGACTTGTCCCCTTGTCACCGCTGGAAGATACCTACTAAAGGCCTCGTTGAAATCCTCTAGCTTGTATCCCTTACCGCGATTGTCCCCTGCGCGAACGGTTTGGTTGGTGGTAATACCGAATCCTTTCATTCGTTTAGCGAGCTGGCGTGGTGAGATTGGCTTACCTCGATTCCATGTTACCCACGGTGCTTCTTCATCATCACAAAGCGCTTGAATCAATTCGCTAGTAATGAATCTCTGGCAAGATTTCAGTTTAAATGCAGTCTGAATGTCATGAAGTAGCTTAATGTTGGCCGAGGGATCTTCCGACTCTAATTCTGCAAGACCAACTGCGGTGGAATAGGCGGTTGCTAAAGAAGCTTCGCCAGCTGTTGCTGCTATAGCGAAGAGTGTGTGCCAATTATCCGCCGCACGATCATTCAAACTATTAGGGTCTTGGGGTTTATATGCTTTGATTGCTTGTTTGTTATCTGCTGCAAACCTGATGCACTTGCGGTGAAGGATGACCAATTGATCAGGTGAATCGCGAAGTTTCTCAATTTGTTCATGTGATAACTTTCTTCTCATTGCGATGTTGATAGATCTGTCAGCCAGCGTATCAGGCAATTTGCCGATCATGGCTATAGCCTTCGGGCACCAGGTGGAGAATTGCTGAGGGGAGTGATCGTCGCCAACGGTACGAATCACATAAGCCGTACGGCGGGTATGGCCTGAATTTAAGACGCCTTTTAACTCTGGGCTGTTCCCAATGAACGTATCCGCTTCGTCGATAAGGAATGTAGGTTGCCATTTTTCCACGGACCTGAAGACCACAGGTGGCGTTACGTTTGCCGCATGCAAAGGCTTGCTTACTAGCTCGGCTAACCAAGACAAGGTTGTCGTTTTCCCGCACCGCTTCTCAGGCGACGTAATGGCCAATATGGGTGAAGTCTCGGCAATTTCAAATAGATGAGTAAAAATCACCCAAAGAGCCAACGTTTGGTCGGCACCCTTTGCTAGAGTCATGTGCGCTGACGCCGACTGAGCCAGTTCCATTATCAGATTAGCGCCATCAACTTCTACGGCCCACGGCTCTAATGTTTTGAATATTGGGGAGGTATCCTCATCTTTCTTATCGTCGTTCTGTCGTAATTTGCCGACCTCCTGGTCCAAGGTTTGAACTCGAATCTGAAGCTTTTTAGCTTCCTGCTCTCGAACACCGTCATATTCGATAGGCGATAATTTAGCCAGTTGGCGAACTTTTTCTTCTGACGCCAATCTCTGCTGCGTTTGCTCTACTAGGCTCATACAATCAAACTCCTGGCTAATTGAATTTTTTCGACCGCGAGGCAGATAGAATTCCGATCCTCTTCTGTCAGCGGAATGCCAGCGCCTAAATTTTCACCCGCGATTGCAATTATGAGTGCGCTTTCGCAGATGGATTTTAGGGCCGCTGTGGCTGCATGACTGTGGCTGCGTGCGAATGCTGAGATAGGGGTTCTTTCCGGTGGCGGGTTGTCAAATAGTGCAGACAGGGACAACCCTACGGCCTCCATGACGTCTGCCACGTCGCAGCCAGCCCAGCATTTGATCAACACAGTTAAGGCGTCAGTTTCCTTGATGGAGAGTGATGGATTGCGATCATCGTGAGCTGGGCACTTTGCTACCCACTGTCCTGGCCGTTTTTCTTCGACTCCCTCGAGCAGTGCCAATATTCTTTGGGCAGGACTCATGATATTGCCGTATTTTGTTGTCGGACCGCATGGCAATTAATCCAATCGTCGATGGCGATCGTTTCGTAGCAAACTCGGTTTCCAAGTTTTAAGTAATTAGGAGCGGGCAACCCTAGAAGAAGACCTGTTGACCGTGAGCGCCTCAGCGAATAATCAGAGAATATGTTGCCGCAGTAATCCTTGGTTTCTGAGGGCGAGAGCCTAGGCTTGTCGAACCTTCCGTCTTTTGAAGTAAGGGGTGTTCTCATAGTGGTTTAACCTCTAAGCACTGTTGTTTGTGTTTGCACACAATATGGTGCGATTTCCGGTTTAGGCTCCGGTCGGAGTTAAACCGGAAAATTAGAGAGGTTTATGCTTAGTTCGTAGGCTGCTTAGAAATGTATCAATTGTTTTACCTTTAATAGCCATGGGCTTCTCTCGAAGGTAAATTAGGAATTGTTCTGGGTCTTCAATACCGTCTTCTTCCATATCATCAAAAACTGAATTTTTATTGGATAACTGGCTGCGAATGTAATCGAGTGCTTTCGCTAAAGTGTAATCCGATATATCTCTAAGGAATTGCTTCTCGATCTCCTCCTTCCACAAATCGGCAGTTTTCGAATTTCGCTTAGTTCGTTTCTTTGGCTGCCGGGTTAACAGCGGACTGGTTTGTTCAAACTTCTGGATTTCATCTATGGATAAGGAAAATGGCATCCCTATGAAGATGGTGCCAACTTTTCTATAATCTGGGTTCATTAACCAAGCATCCCAAATCAACGTATTTCCGAGGCGATCCTCCATAAACTTGGAAAGAACATGCTCATCTTGTGTTTGCGTTACTGCTTCGGTTGAATTGCCGAGTACTACTAAATGAGTTCCTGCCGGCATGGTTTTTTTTATCTCTGCATGACGTAATGCTTTTTGCTCATCGCTGGGGAAGGGGCTTGATAGATAGACGTGATCGATGGAGTATTTGTCTACTATGTCACTGTCTGTTCCTAGGTATAGGAGTCGTATGTCGCTGCTTTCTACGTGCCATCCGTCCTTACTGTTGCCGGTAAATGCCTTTAGTCCCTTTAATCGGATTACTGGCCTAAATCTGTGTTGTACCCAAACAAATTGGTTGATGTGGTCTTCCGTCAAATTCCAACGCTCTGCAACTTCTGCAAACGTGAAATATGTCTTTTCAGGTATGGGCATGATTTCGACCTATATCCTATTTAGAACGGCCACTGCGGCAGCTTTATGTTCGGGGGCTAAGTGCGCGTATCGAAGCGTCATGTTAAGGCTGGCGTGTCCCATTAATTCTCGCACTGTATTTAGGTCAACTCCGGCCATAGCTAACTTAGAAGCAAAGTGGTGTCGAAGGTCGTGGAATCTCAAATCTTGAATCGCACTTCTCAGGATGAGTTGGCTCCATGCTTTTTTAATGTTGTTTAAGACAACACCAGTTACAGGTGATGGGAATACTAAGTCAGAGCCTTCTCGTTGATTGCTCCACTTAATTAGCGTACCTAGCGCCTCGTCATTCAAAGGAATGTGCCTGGTCTTGCTGTCTTTTGCCGTGGAAGCTCGAACGGTCAATTGTCGATCAGCAAAGCTAACTTCCTGCCAGTTAAGTTGAAAAATCTCGCCTCGCCTCATTCCAGTGTTCATAGCGAGTAGAATAATGGGTTCAAGATAATCGACGAAGTTCAGGTTGTTCAATGCCGGCAGTTCAGCGTAGTTCCTGGCTTTTCTCCACTGATTCGCAGATTGCCTATCAACCCGCGTCTGCTCATGCCTAGAGCGCAGCGCATTTCTTAGGCGCAGTTCCTCATCGTCGGAGAGAAACCGTACTCTCTTATCATCCTCTAGCTTCAGGGGCTTAAGTCTAGCCAAGGGATTTGATTCAAGAAGCCCCCACTCAACTGCCTTAGACAACACAGCTTTGAGAGCCGCCAAGCGTCGATTCACCGTGGTTTTTTTAAGTGGACGTCCATGCTTGCCTTTGAGCTTCTCCGTACGCCATTTCGTCAACTCGAACGTTGATATTTCGTCCATTCGCCTCGGATAGAGGTACTCAAAGTCGCGTTCAATTAGCTCTAGCGTCTCGTTTCCAGATTTGCGCTCCGTTTTTACCCAGTCCGAATAGCGATGCTCAATGAATCCACCCAATGTTTCGAACTTGCTTTGACGTTGA
>Ga0208413_1000237_pt1 | contig 47858 bp, 33 predicted proteins | sample AntAceMetag02UKD_FD_184761 | JGI IMG/M metagenome (GOLD analysis project Ga0208413, IMG submission 184761) | Saline lake microbial communities from Ace Lake, Antarctica - Antarctic Ace Lake Metagenome 02UKD (SPAdes) (version 2) | ecosystem: Environmental > Aquatic > Non-marine Saline and...
TGATTCGCCGCACTCGATCCGTGCATCAGAATACCGCGCTGTTCACCTTGGCTCCGATCTAACCGGCGGCGCTCGTCACGCCCTCGTTCAGCGGTCGCCCGTGGCCTCGGCTGAATGGGCCTCATGCCAAGAGTCCCCCATCGATCAACCAGGTCGTTCCGGTGACAAACTTAGCGCGCGGCGAGCACAGAAAAACCACGGTTTCCGCGATATCGTTCGGCTCTCCCCGGCCCAACGGAGTCTGATTTGCCACATCCGACTTTTCGCCTCGAGACGCCAACTTGGCCTGCAACTGGATCGAAGTATCCACGCAAATATCGCCCGGGGCCACCGCCACCACGCGGATACCATCCGGGGCCAATTCTTTCCCCATCGATCGGGTCACGGAGTTGATCGCGGCCTTCGTCGCCGCATAAACCATGGCCCCCCGCTGGGGTCGCCACGCATTAATCGACGACAGATTCACGATCACGCCACCACCGGATGTCCTGAGGTGGGGCACCGCTGCTTGGGCGCAAAAAAGACTCCCACCCAAATTAATGCTCACGATTCGTTCAAAATGCTCCGGCGTCAGTTCCCCCAACGTCGATATCGCTCCACCACCGGTAATCGCCGCATTATTGACCAGCACGTCAAGACCACCCAGCGCCTCCACCGCCGCATCGACAAAACTCCGGCATTGGGCGGGATCGCCCACATCCACCGGCAGCGCAATGACCCGGGCGCCATAGTGTTCAATCAAGGACCTGGCGACGGTCGGATCAGGCTGCCCCACCACCACTCGCCCCCTCTCTTTCAAGAACATCTCCGTGATGGCCCGTCCAATGTTCGTCGCCCCTCCGGTCACAATCACGCGTTGGTCGCTCATTTCATTCCCTGCTAAGGAGTGTCGACATTTCTCGAAAATTGATCATAACTTATTACCAGTTTATTGCCGTTCCAAACGGTATGAATGATGCTCTCGATACTCCATCGGGAGTTCGTGATCATACCTCCTCTATCACCCCGTTTGCTGTTCAATATTACGATGCCTCAAGGCCACATCTGCATCAATAAAGGCCCGACAGGAATCCGTCAGCGGGTAACCCAGGAAACTCGTCGTCGAAGTAAATAAACCACGCCGGACCAAATGATACTTAAGTCCGGTCAGCCAGCACTCGATTTTCTCCCCGCCGTAAATCCCGTAGAGCACCCGCACCATTTCATCCTGCAACCCCTGCGCTTCTTCGATTTCGCCCGCCTGAAAACAAGCCACGATCCGACGCATCTCCGCCGGCACGGCGATCGCCCCACCGAAGACACATCCGTCATAACCCGCCTCCAAATATTCGATAAATTTGAATTCATTCCCGTTGAACAACTGCAATTCTGGCCGCAACTCCCGCGCCGCCAACGCCATCGCCCTCCGCTCCGGACAGCTCGAACTGTCTTTGACCATCTGAACATTGGGCAAGTGATAAATCTCCTGCAAGCGATCCTGCGGGATAGCCACCGGACGGTGTTTTCCCAGATCATAAATCCCCAACGGCAAGGGACTGTTCCTCGCCACGTCACTAAAGAGTGCCACCATCCGATCTCCTGTCGGATTCATATAATTGCTTGGCGTCGCCATGATCGCCAGCGTCGCACCAGCCTCACTGGCTCGAGCAATGTTATCAAGGACCCGGGGCACCGAATTATCGGTCACTTGGGCCGCAATCTCCAGTTTCCCCGCAGCCGCAACCACGGCATGCTCAATTAAGCGAATGCGCTCTTCATCCTGCAACCACGGGCCCTCGCCACAGGTGCCAGCCAGAAACACCCCCGTCATTCCTTCTTCCACGGCATCTTTGATCATTCGATCCACGGCACTGCCATCGACTCTTAGTTTATCATCCAAGGGTGTCGGCAGTGCCGACCACAATTTTACAGACAAGGAGGGTTTCATAATCTCTCCACGATCTTTCATTACCACCTCTGAACCAGACTTAACCACTGGTAACTCTTTATGAACAGCTTCCTCGACCCCATCGACATCCCCCGCAGACTTTCCCTCTCCTGCCAGGCCGCGACCTCGATCCGAAAAGGGATCACCAAGGGAATCTGGGAAGAGTATCTCCCGAGCGAAAGACGACTTTGCGAAATGTTCCAAGTCAGCCGACCGACCATCCGCACCGCCTTGCATCAGCTCTCCAAAGAAGGGTTGGTCGATATCCGACAGGGCCGGCGCAATCGCCTCCTTTCCTCCACCCCGATAAATCCGCAAAAGCAAAGTCGATTGATCGGCTTGATCACGCATGAGCCCGTTTCCCAAATGACCTTGTTAGCGTCCCATGGCACCAGCGAGATGCGCACCCATCTGGCCGAACAAGGGTTCACTACGGTGTTTCTCGTCTGCCCCCCCGGCAGCGCTAAATCGCAGCACCGCAAACTCGAGGTATTTGTGCGTCAGAATCGAGTGTTCTGCTGTGTGTTGCTCTCGGTCAGCTTGGATATCCAACAGTGGTTTTCCACTCATGCCGTGCCCGCGCTGATTCTGGGATCGTGTCATCCCGAGGTCAACCTGCCGTCCCTCGATATCGATTATCACTCCGTCTGCCGGCATGCTGCCGGCACCTTTCTGGGCAAGGGCCATCGCCGTATCGCGCTCCTCGTTCCGGATTCCAAAGTGGCCGGCGATATCGCCAGTGAAACCGGGTTCTGTGAAGCGGTCGCCCAGCATTCCCCCTCTAACCCCGACGCCACGGCCATTATCATTCGCCACAACGGCACGGCACGAAATATCAGTTCGCGACTCGACGCCCAGTTCAACTCCGCCCATCCCCCGACGGCGTTGCTCGTGGCCAAACCTCAATTCGTCTTTGCCGTCATCATCTATCTTCTGAAACGCGGGCTCACCGTTCCTGACACCATTTCGTTTATCTCTCGTGATTACGATCACGTCTTTGCCAACGTCATCCCCCTCATCGCCCACTACAGTTTCGGTGAGGAAAACTATGCCCATCGCCTTTCCCGCCTGATGTTGCAGATGGTGAACCAAGGGAACCTACCCACCGAGCCCAACTTGATCTTCCCCAGATTTATTCCCGGAGGCACCGTCAAGGCGCTCTGAAGAGGATTCCTTCGCAAACGTCGAGGTCCCAATCCCGTCTGTTTCATTTGTAAGGGCAGGAGCGACCTTACTCGCGATTCTATACTTCCCGGGCAAGCTTCAGGCAACAGACCCAATCGGAAGGAAGCGCCAACAGTTCCCGCGTATCCCCATGCGCGACCAAGTTACGCATTCGCAACATGGCAAGTCACGCAAGACTGGACCAGCTGCAGTGGATCGATCCGGTGCACATTCCCCGCAACTACGGGGGCCACTTCACCATTACACCATTACAGTCCGCACAAATGGCTCCCCACTGCAGCACCTTGCGATCCACTTGATAGCGGTACCAATACCCGTCGCGCAATGGCCTCAGCCAATGACGGTAAATCCGGGCAACGCGCGGTGTCCGTGGTCGAGGAATGTGACCCCAACGCCGCGCCCCTCCGTCAAGCCGACAGCGACACCCCTTCCGCGCCGGGGCCATCCCTTCGCTCCACTTCGCTCACTGGTTACCAGCTGTTACCAAAAGACCTTAATTGCATGTGTTCAAATCACCAAAACCCTTGAGATGACGCGTCTTTCCCCCGCGCCACTCCCCCTCTATTTTGAAGAATCTTTTCCACTTTGTTCTGATCCTTTGGTGCGGTGCCAGCAGCACCTATGCAGCCACCGTGCCTCCCGCGCCAAACCTTGCCGCCTTCATCCCCAAGGCCTCGGCAGGTCTGCACTGGTTAGATTGGTTGGTGATCGGAGCCTACATGAGCCTCGTGCTCGGCGTCGGCTGGTATTACTCCCGCCAACAAACTGACCAGAAAGAGTACTTCATTGCGGCCAAGCGCCACATGCACCCGCTTTTCCTCGGGATATCGCTCTTTGCCACGTTGATGAGCACCATCACCTACCTTGGCAAACCCGGCGAAGTCATGAACAAGGGGCCGTTTATTTTGGTGGGACAATTTATCGCGAGCCCCATCGCCTTCTTCATCGTCGGTTGGTGGGTGATTCCCCGCCTGATGAAAACCCGAGTCACGAGTGCCTACGAGCTCCTGGAAAAGCAACTCGGCGTGGCCGTGAGAATCCTCGGAGCGGTCATGTTCATCGGCCTGCGCATCATCTGGATGTCCATGCTCATCTACCTGTCCTCCCTCGCGCTAGTGATCATGTTGGGGCTACCGTCCAACTCCACCTACGCCGTGACTGTCGTGGCCTCACTCACCGCGATCGCTTATTCAACGTTGGGCGGTATTCGCAGTGTGGTTGTGACCGATGTCATGCAATTCAGCCTCCTCTTTCTGGGCGCTCTGATTACCATTCTTGTCATCACTTATCATATCGGCGGAGTCAGTTGGTTTCCCACTGGATGGTCGCCCACTTGGAACAAACAAACGTGGTTCAGCACCGACCTCACCGTTCGAGTCACGGTCTTCAATGTCGTCGTGGCCCTGATCGTCTACCGGGTGGCCACCTCCGCCAGTGACCAAACCGCCGTGCAACGGTATATGACCACCGAGGACGTCAAAGCGGCTCGGCGATCCTACCTGACCACCGAGATCGCCATGCTGGCGGTGACCGTGCTGCTCGGCTTGCTGGGGTTCGCCTTGCTCGGGTTTTTTACGCAATTTCCCGCTGCCCTCGCCGAGGGCATGACGATCAAGGCAGACGCCGATCTGCTCTATCCTCTGTTCATCGCGAACTACCTGCCCGTCGGAATCGCGGGACTGGTGGTGTCAGGCGCGCTGGCCGCCGCCATGTCGAGCGTGGATTCCGGGGTCAACTCCATCACCGCCGTCGTCACCCAGGACATCCTGCCTCGTCTGAAAATCCCCCCCCGCGGCGATAAAGCCGAGGTGAAAATGGCCCGCCAATTGGCGATCGTAATCGGCGTCAGTATCGTCGGGTTCAGCTTCCTGATGAAATACGTGCCGGGCAATTTTCTGGAGATGACCAACCGCAGTGCGAATCTCGTCATTCAGCCCATTTTCGCCCTCTTTGTCCTCGCATTATGGATACCGTTTTCGACGCCGTTGGGCGCATTGCTAGGCTGCGCTTATGGATTGACCACGGCGACCTTGGTGGGGTTTTGGAGCAACTTCACCGATCAACCCAATATCAGCTACCACTGGATTGGCCCCCTCACGCTGCTCATCAATTTACTGGTGGCGATTCCGGTCAGCAAATGGGGACCCCGTCGGGCCGATCAGCGCGGGTCAACTCGCGTCGGAATGATTGGTCTAATCATCCTCGGCGGATTGACCACTATGCTCATTACCGCCGCCCGGTAATCTTCGGATTTCGCGATCACCTCACCCTCAATCCAACGCCCGAGAGCCTGCCTTCACTCCGGGGGCGATTTCAATCTTTCGGCTCCGCCCCGTTTCCGCCGCGTCATAGGCCGCTCGAATCGTGCGCACAATCTGAAGCGTATCCCAGTTGGAAACCGGTGGAGGCCTTTGCTCCATAATAGCCCGAACGCATTCCCCGATGAACCGGGTATAGGCTGACTCGCCTGTTTGCGGGCTGACGAAATTCCTCACTTCGGGATGATCCTTCGTGACATAGCGCATCGGGGTTTCACCGCCGAACAGATTGATCTCAATCCATCCGCTCTCGCCCCAAACTTTGAGATGAGAATGATACCCCTTCCCGAGGTAGTAACCGGAGGTCAGGGTGCCGAGAAAGCCATCGCCAAACCTCAGACTCATCACCGCAGAATCCTCCACCTCAATCGGTTGATCTCCCACGTTGGCCGTAAACCCCGCGACCTCCACGATGTCCGCCCCCGCAATATACGTGGCCAGATCCAACCAATGAATCCCCAGCCAGGCCAAATGACCTCCCCCCGACCGGGATTTATCAGCCAACCAGCTTTCCTGATACGTCGACTTTTCCAATCGCGTCTGATCCGCGATCAGGTGCATCTCCACCCCGTAGATTTTTCCCAACTTACGCTGTTGGATAAGATCGTGCGCCAGCCGATACTCGGGCGTCGTCCGATTGGCCAACGCGAGAATAATATGCAGCCCCTTCCGATCCGCGAGACGAACGAGTCCGGCCAAAATATCAGCATCCAAAAACGCCGGTTTTTCCACGATGACGTGACAACCGGCATCCAACGCTGCAGCCACCGCGGGTGCCGCCAATCGGGGTTCCAAAGAAATCAGCGCAATGTCCGGTTTCTGTTCGGAGAAGAGTTCCCGACTGGACCGATAAACCCCTGACAACTTACCCGAAAATGCTTCGTTCACCTGAGGTAGGACCGCGCCATCGGGATCGACCAGGCACACCGTGCCGATCTCTGCAATCTCCGCCAAAGCGGCCCGATACTCGCCCAGATGCGGCCCTTCCTGATTGGTGATAAAGGCCACCTCAATCGGCTCACCCTTTGCCGCCACCAAAGGGTAGGGATCAACCACGCCAAAAGACTCGCAAGGACAGTGAATCGCCGGGCAAACAGGGGGAGAGGCATCGCCAAACAGGCCAAGGTGTGCCCCCGCTAATGACGCCCCCCCCCGGCACTGGGAATCAGCCCTTACCAGTGCCCGATCCTCGCATTAAACCATCCAAACAGCCGACTTTGCCTTCATTCAATCATGCCTTCCCCTCGTCCCCTCATTCTTGTCATCGGCTGTGGTTCCATCGGTGAACGCCATGTTCGCACTTTTCTCACCACGGGAAAATGCGAGGTAATCGCTTGCGACAACCGTCCGGAAATCTGCCAATTGATGACCGAGCGCTACGGCGTAAAAACCGGGGCCGATTGGTCGACCCTGCTCGACGACACTTCGATCGCCGCCGCCGTCATCGCCACCCCCGCGCCGCTCCATATCGACATGGCCGTAAAATGCCTGAAAGCCGGCTGGCACGTGCTCACCGAGAAACCGCTGTCCACGAGCTTGGAGGGAATCGAGCAATTGGTCGCTGCCCAACAGCAGGCTCAAAAATTTGTGGGCATCGCTTATGTGCTCCACTTCGTTCCCGCCCTGCAAGCCGTGCGCCAAGTCATTCAATCCGGCGAGTTCGGCGCGGTGAAGCACGTCGCAGTCAACTCCGGCCATCACTTCCCGCACGCTCGCCCCGCCTACCGTGAAATCTACTATCGCGACCACGCCCAAGGTGGCGGCGCCATTCAGGATGCGGTGACTCACATGGCCAATGCCATCGAATGGGCGGTAGGCCCCACCACCCGACTCTACTGTGACGCCGCCCATCAGGTACTGGATGGCGTGACTGTCGAGGACACCGTCAATGTGGCGGCGCGCAACGGCGACATCCTCGTGAATTACTCCCTCAATCAATTCCAAGCCGTCCAAGAAACCCGCTGGGATTTCCATGCGGAAAAAGGCACCATCAGGTGCGAAGTGCATGCGCAACGCTGGGGCACCATCGCCCTCGGCGAAAACGAATGGACCTGGCACGACGCTCCCCTCGGCGAACGCGATGCCATGTATGTCGCCCAAGCCCACGCCTTCCTGGATGGGTGTGAGGGAAAACCCAACGCCCTTTGCACGTTGGATGAGGGCATTCAAACCCTCCGCTTCAATATCGCCGCCCTCCAATCATGGCGCGAAGGTCAACCCGTGGTATTATGACAACAGCCCCCCTGCTCCCCAATTCTCTGATCGACAAGGTCATCATCCTGACCGGAGGCGCCGGTCTCTACGGTCGCGGTCTGGCCACTCAAATCGCGGAAACCGGCGCGGTCCTGATTCTCGCCTCGCGAAACTTGGATGCCTTGGAACATGTCGCCCAAGAGGAGCGCGCACTCGGTCGCAATGTGCACGCCCGGCCGTACGATCAAAATAACGAAGCGTCCATCCTGCAGCTGCGCGACAATGTCGTGAATGAATTCGGCCCTGTGCACGGACTCATCAACAACGCCGTGGCCCGGCCGATGAAATCCAACGATGCCCCTTTGGCCGATTGGGAAGCGTCCATGAAAACAAATGCCACCGGCCTCTTCGCCATCACCCGCGCCTTTGGTGATTTCATGGCCGAAAACGGAACCGGCAGCATCGTGAACATCGGCTCGATCCAAGGCATGGTCGGCCCCGACCTTTCCCTCTATGAGGGTCTCAACATGGGGACGATCCCGGACTACTTTTTCCACAAGGCGGGCATGGTGAATCTCACCCGCTACTTCGCCGCGCAATATGGCCCCAAAGGCGTCCGCGTAAACTGCGTGTCTCCCGGCGGGTTCCTTAGTGGCCAAGACCCCAAATTTGTCGAACGCTACTCCAACGCCACCTTCTTGCGCCGCATGGCCAATGATAGCGATCTCGGCGGACCGGTCATCTTTCTTCTGAGTAACGCCGCCGCCTACATCACAGGCGTGAACCTGCCCATCGATGGCGGTTACACCGCCCACTAGATCATCCCGGCCTCCCCGCTAAAATGTCGTCCCACCCCAACTTGAATTCCATGACGACCGGACGCCGCCTCGTATTCAGCGCCACCCCTCCGGGAGTATCATTGGAGGCATTCGATTTGCCCGAACCGGGTCCGCACGAGGTGCGGGTTCAACACACGCGAACGCACCTGAGCATCGGCACCGAGATGAATTTTTTTCGCGGGGGTCCAGCTGCTTATGCTCCCACAGCCCTGTCCGATAATTCCCACATCGGTTACATGGCCGCCGGCGTCATCGCGGCGGTGGGGGGCGAAGTTAAAAAGTATAACCTTGGCGACCGCGTCGCCACCTCCAGCCATCATGGCAGCCAAAGTCTGATCGATACCCAACGTCCCGGCATCATCAATGTGATCCCGTCCCAGGTATCCGACGATGAAGCTGGTTTTCTCGCCCTGGGTGATGTCGCCCTGCACGCCGTGAGACGCGCCGAACTGCAAATTGGCGAGTCCGTCATCGTCTACGGGGCGGGCATGGTCGGCCAACTCGTTATCCAGTTTGCCCGCCTCTCCGGGGCCCATCCCATCATCGCCGTGGATCCCCACGCGCCCCGACTCGCCTTGGCCAAGCAGAGCGGCGCCACTCACGTGATCGATGCCCTGGTCGAGGATCTAAAATCACAAATCCTGAATCTCACTTCGCAGTCAGGTGTGGAAAAATCATTCATGTGCGCAAGCGTTCCGGAGGGCCTGCCGCAAGCCCTGATCTGTGCCGCCGATCGCGGTAAGGTGATGCTGACCGGCAGTCCTTCCGGGGCCGCCTCCATCCCCCTTCGGGCCGATCTTCTGCGCAAGGAACTCACTATTCTCGGGACCTACGAAAGCCACATGAACGTGGCCCATCCTTACTGGCCATGGACCCGGGATCGGAATCGGGACACCTACCTGAGATTAGTCGCCGACCGGCAACTTCATCTGGATCACCTGATCACTCATGTGATCCCTGCCGCCGCCGCTCCCGCAATCTATCAGCAACTGCTCGAATCCTCATCCGCCTCCGAGCATCTTGGCGTCGTCTTCGACTGGTCAAATGGCTGAGCCGGGAGATACACCTGCACCACCCCATCGATCACCGCCGTCTGATAAGTCACGATCCGTAACTTCGGATCAAACGTGGATCGTCCCGACTCGATCTCAAACTCCCATTGATGCCACGGGCACTTGATGATCGAACCTTCGTTTTCGTGAACCACGGTCGCCGGCCCCTCCCCACTCACCCGAGGCCGAACGCGACCGAGGCACACCGGAGCACCTTTGTGAGGACACCGATTGGCCAACGCCGACACGTTTCCTGCGCGGTGAAAGATGCCGATGCTCTTCCCTTGTAATATGACCACCCTGCTACCCGCCCCCACCAAGTCGTCGAAGCGACAGGCCGGCACCGCGACCAAGTTTCGGCGTCTAGATTCCATAGAGCTTCCGCGCATTCTCCCCGAGAATTTTTCGCCGCAATGACGCCTCAAACCCCTGCAGAAACGTGGAGGGTTCGTCCCAGTCGAAATGCGGATAGTCGCTCGAGAAAACCAACACGTCCTCTGCCCGAATCCACTGTAGAAATGTCTCCAAGTGGCGACGCGACGGCGGCTCCACCATCGGCTGGGAACCGAAGCGCACGGAGGCACCCACATACTCGCTGGGCAGTCGTTTCACCCACGGCGTGTAATCTCGCAACGCCTTCCAATCGGCATCGAGCTGCCACAATAATCCCGGCACCCAAAAGATCCCTTGCTCCAAAGACAGGTATTTAAACCCCGGATATTTTTCGAACACGCCCTCACAAATCAGGCTGACTAAATGCGCCATGCCCATCTGGGATCGCGCCATCCGCATCTCCAGGTAATAAGTCGGAAACCCCGCCGGCGTGGGCGGCCCGGCTATCCCCGTGCCTTCTCCGCCGAAGTGGCACGCCATCGGCAAACCGTGGCGTTCACACGCCTCGTAGATGGGGTGGTAGTGACGGTTGCCAAACGGGAGACTCGCCCCCGCGGCCATCAGCACTTGGAGGAAACGTTTATCCCCCGCTAGGCGTTCAATTTCCTGCACCGCCAACCTCGGATCTTGCGGCGCGATATGGATCGAGCCCCGAAACCTCGGATCAGTGCTGAGCCAATGCTCGGCCGTCCAGTCGTTGTAAGCCCGGCAATAGGCCATCGCATAATCCGGATCCGGGTGCACGCCCGCCGCATACGGGCCGCCGGTCAGCACCCCGATATCCACGCCGTAAACATCCAGATGTTTTTCGATGGCCACTTGCGGACTCGCCGCCGGGTTGACGCCTTCCGGCGCATCCGCCCAAAGATCATGCCGCGCCCCGCGTCCGGGAATGCCGGTGTAGGGCATGTTGGGCATCATCGTCCCAAAATCTTTGATGTATTCGACGTAGTGCTTCGGCAAGTAAGGGAACAGGCATTGCTCGTCCGGCATCACTTGATGCATGTCGCAGTCGATCAACCGAATCTCATTGGTTTCAATTTGGGGCATGGCAAAAAGAAGTTCTGGGCGAGGCACACCACACCCCGGCTTCCAGACTCGAAACCGTGGCACCGAGCCCTTCCTCGTTCAGCATATTAAGACGCCCATTCGACATAATATCGATCCCCGCGAGACGCGCATAGGTGCGCCGGCGGGAAGGGTATTGTCCCGCCATCTTCCAATCGAACCGTGTCGTTGTTGCATCAACCATAGTGTTTGTGTCCCCGACCTGGCCTCGAAAACCAAATCACCGAACGAGAGTGCCAACTATCAGGCGACAACCCTAGATCGCTCAATCCCCGACATCTGGTTATAAATGATTACCTTTACTGCTCTCTGGTTATCCGGCGGGACCGACCCACGGTTTGAGCAGTGCACCCTGCTTCAGCTTTTCCCTCCCCTATGGACTTCGTATCAGCATGACTTCCCGCTCCCTCTATCCCGATTCCCCTCCGCTCAGCTCGTTCATCCTGGGCACCGCCACCTTCGGCCGTGAAATTGATGAGTCCGCCTCGTTCGAATTTATGGATCGCGCCAGCGAACTCGGCATCACCCTCTTCGACACCGCCGCCACGTATTCCGCCGGCGCATCGGAGACAATCGTGGGGCACTGGCTCGCCTCCCGCAAACCTGACCCGAGCCGGCTAACCCTCGCCACAAAAATTTACCCGCCCTACACCCCAGAAGCCATCGATAAAGCCGTCACCGCGAGTGCCGCCCGTCTCGGCGTAGAGACCCTCGATGTGCTCTACCTGCACAAATGGGATGCCGACATCGAGCCTGACTCCGCCCTTGTCGCTTTGGACGGCCTACTCAAATCTGGGCGAGTCCGCGCATTGGGTATCAGCAACTTTACGAGTAAGCAGTTGGCCGATGTCCTCACCCGCCAGAATCAACACGGGCTAACGCCGTTCCGCATAATTCAAAACAACCACAACCTTGCCGTGCGGGACGTGGACAACGACCTGTGCCAGTTGTGTGCCGACCACAAAATCACCTTAGTGACCTACAGTCCACTCGGGGCCGGATTTCTCACCGGAAAACACGAACACGGCGTGCAGGCTAATTCCCGTTTTGCGGTATCCCCCGGTCATCAAGAAATCTATTTCACGCCAACCGCAATGGAACGGCTCGCCCAGCTCAAAACCCTGTCCCAACTCTGTGGACACCCCATGACCACGCTCGCCTTGGCCTGGGCCATTCACGCCCCCGGCGTCGATTCCGTGCTCATCGGCGGGCGCACGACTAAACACCTCGACCAAGCCTTCGCCGCCCTAGCCCTCACCGATACCACCGTGCTATCCGAACTTCGCGCGATTTGATTTAGGTGAGCAAACACCCGGAAAACTAACCTCTTCCGCAGCACGCAAAACCGACCCCCAATCCCCATAGTTTGGTGCAAACTCGCGAGTCGATAGTGCTCGAAAGAGGACTCGAACCTTCACGCCTTTCGGCAAAGGCTTCTACGCTCGTTTACAGAGAATATGCACCAGTGCGTAGGTCTAGGCATCCTTTTCGCCTCCGAGTGTAGGAGAAAGTATAGGAGAAGGATGACATTCGTAATCTGAATTTTTCGCCACAATGCGCCTTCTTAGCCATGGTTAGAGGTTATAAACCCTATCTCAGAATGGACACCTAAAAGACACGACCATCGGGGTTCGGTTTCCGCAGCCGGTAGTTCCACCAACTTCGCTCGTCCGATATCTTCTTAATTTTCCATCCGCCACGAATACGTGGGACCAAACGATCTCTCCCGGTTTGGCGGTTCCCCGAAACGATCCGCCGCCGAGCCGAAAATTCATGGGCATTGGCGGTGGGAATCGGAACCCGTCCAACCCGATGTGATACCCCGGGGAGCCGCTCCCGAGATCAGCCTCACCCAAACGTCATCATCCACGGTGCCTGACGCGTTTTTATCGCCCCACTGATGATCGTGTAAGGTTGTTTCGTGGTCGACCGGTTGTCCCTAGCCCCCGGATGAATGCGGTTGATGAACAATCCATTTAAACCGGCGCATTCATCCGCTTAATTAAAATGCACGATGACTTCACCCCTTGGCAGCCAACACCACCAATGAACAGGTCGCGTCAAAACCAATCCCAGCAATCTGGACCGGCTTGATTTTTGCTTCCGGTCTCGCCACTCGCACGGCCTTGGCGCAAGCTCGCCAAATATTATCTGACGACTGTTCAACGTGATTAGGTTCCGGTTCCCACCGCGTAATATCATGACTGGCGGTCGCAATGGTGCGGCCTTCGGCATCAAAGATATCGGCCCGCGCACTGCCGATTCCCAATTAGAATGACTTTCGTTTCATCAGCTCAGACCTCCGTCTTCACCACAAAAATCTGCTGATAACCACCCACCATCTGAGTGTACGCAACCTGCCGCCCATCAGGGGAATAGACGCAGGCTTGGTCCATCGGCCCATCGTTTCCGCCCACGCTCGGCGTCAATCGGGTGGTGTGCCCCGAATTCATATCCGTTTCGCACACACTGCCATCCATCACGTGAGCAATTTGATCGCCGGTCGGACTCCAAGTCATGGCGGAGGTAATCCCGTGGTCATTGTGAGTGATTTGGCGAGGGGGCCCGCCCCGAGGTGATACCGTCCAAAGTTGAACCACCTCGGTATCATCCTTCATGAGAAACGCGATCGCCTCGCCATCCGGAGACACCCGCAACCAGTGGCGGGGCGCAGCGGCGACCCCGGGAAACAGCCGAGTATCCGTGAAGGTCAGGCGGCGTTGATTAACTCCCTCGGGAGGAGCCGGCCGCGTCGTAGAGGTGCCTTGCAAGGGTTTGATTCCTGCCTGCGTGAGACTATCCGGTAAATCGGCGATAAATACTTCGCTGTGAATCTCCCCATTTACGGCCGTCACCAACCCTTGGAAAGCCAACGCCCGCTTTTGCTGCGTTCCATCGGCGCGCAGATAACCGTCGTTACCCACCCAACCTTCTTCGAAAGCTTTGATGATGTCGTCCGAACCAGGACGGGGTTTGGCTACCGTTTGGGTCACCACGACCGTGAACCAATCCCCATCGTGATTGCGTACGTGGGAGCTCGGCACCAGCACGGGACCGGCCGGAACCGCGATGCCTACATTGCGCTGATTAGGTTCATGAAGCGGCGCGTCATTCGAGGCGTCGAGCTGCGCGAGCACCTCATCCTCGTAAGTGAAGCTCACCCATGCCCCGTCTGGACTAAAGACATGCACATGTGAGCCTCCTCGCAACGCTCCCGGTTCGAACGGCGGAGCATACATCATCGCATCCAGAGGGCGCGGCTCCCCGGGCTGATCGCTGACAACCACTGCGCCGCGGCGACGAGTAGAACTGTAGGACCAGTCGGCCGAGGGATTCTCGGGACCGTGGATGAAGACCATCCGACTATCAACCGGGCTATGCGTCACCACCCCGCAATGCGCGCCGCGGCGAGACGTGTAAAGCGTCTCCACTTCCCCGGTGCCAACATTGATGCGCTCGATTCGCGTGCCGTTAAAATCGTCAGCCACCCGGGTATCGTAAACAATCCATTCTCCGTCCGGAGACCAGACGTTGATGTTGGTTAACACATGACCCTCGGCGGATTTTGTGATCTGACGTCCCACGGGAGCCGTGGCAGATGCTGCTGTCGTGACGAGCATGAAAAGGATAATTTTACGGTAATTCACGGTGACGATTGTGGACTTTAGATCTCTGACGACGGAAACCAAAAACCGGGCTATCCGCGCCAACTACCCGGTCAGTCGAACTGCCCAGAAAAACAACCGCCAACGGAAAAATACGACTGCGACGTGAACGGGTCATAGCGGTGGCTCCTAGGGCGGATCATTGAACTGCGCCGGGTCGAGTACCACGTGCCGAATCCTCTCCCGTCGCCAGGTGTAGGTGATGTGAACGAGACCATCACGAGTCTGGATTACAGCCGGATAAGAGTAGCCGTGTTTAGCATCGTCGCTTTCTAACACGGCCACATCCCGCCAGTTCACGCCGCCATCTGAAATAGCGACACTGAGCGGTGAGCGCGGACCACCCCATTCGCCAGTGGGAGTCGTGGTTGGATTGTAGACCAGCAACTGACGACCATCGAGCAAAGTCACCGCATCGGTGCCAGAATTGGGGTTCGGTAATTCGGTGGCCGACATCGGACTCCAAGTGCGGCCCTGATCTTCGGACCAACTGGTCGTAATCACATTTTCCTGACTACGACAAAGCACCTGCAAACGATGATCCCCATGCACCAGCAGGCTGGGCTGGATGGCGTTAAACTCGTCCTGCGTGTTGATCGGCCCGCCGACAGTCCAAGTGCGGCCGAGGTCGCGGGTGAACTCGAAGTGAACCGTCCACCCCGTCTCCTCGCTCTCCGTGCTCGTTGGGCAGAGAATGGTACCGTCGGCCAGTTGCACCGGCTTGTTCTTGATCGGGCCGAATACGCCCTCCGGCAGCCTTTGCCGCGGTGACCAAGTGTGGCCATCGTCAGTTGACGTCGTGAGCACACCCCACCAATCGCGGGGATTAGGGCCCACTTTATAAAATAACATCAACGGACCCTCGCGGGGTTGAAACAGGACGGGGTTCCACGCTGGGTGACGCACAACCGCGCCATCTATCTTGGAAAATTGGACACCGTCGGCCACCTCAACCGGTGCGGACCAGCCAGTCGCCTCGCGTCGAGACAACCAGATGCCAACATCAGGATGTCTTTCACGCGTGCCGCCGAAGAATGCCGCCAGCAACGAACCCCGCGTAGTCTCCACGATGGTGGACGCGTGGCACTGGGGAAACGGTGCCTGTTCGTAGATGAAGCCCGCGCTAACCACCGGAGGGGCGGCCTTCATGCCCCCAACCGCCAACAGGCAACCCGCGAAGAACCAACGACGAAGCGCGAAGAGTGAAGAGAATAACTTCACTCGGAAACTCCCGCCGACCGACGAGACAAAAAGTTGGTCACCAGCAAGCCGGTAAGCAACAGCGCCGCCGTGCCGAACACGTTAGTGAGGAAACCGTGAAACGGGCTGGCGTAGGGCGCCAAAGCCCCCTCCCAACCGGGGGAGAGACTTAACCACATGATGAGCAATACGCCCACCGCCACGGCAATGAGCGCCGAGGCTTTCCCCGCGGTTCTCGACAGAAATCCCAAGAGGAACAGTCCTAACATGCCGCCGCTAAAAATTCCGGCGAGCAGCCACCAAGTATCCAGCGCACTGCGCACATTGATCATCGCAATGGCAATCGTGGTGCCAAGCACACCGGAGACCAACGTGGCTACATGCAGTACCCGCATTTTGGAGGACTCTGCTGCATCGGGTCGTTTGAACCGCAGGTAATAGTCATTCAGCACAATGGTCGCTGTGGAGTTCAGACTACTCGAAATCGTGCTCATGGCCGCCGCGAAGATCGATGCCAGCAACAGTCCCGTCAGACCGGAAGGCAGCTGGGAAATGATAAACCAAGGAAACACCGAATCGCTGCGCGCTGGATCCTGATAAGCCTCCGGCAACGCCGTCGGATTGGTCGTGTAGTAGGCAAATAAAGCCGTACCGATGAAGAAAAACAGTGCGGACAAGGGCACGTAGAGTAGGCTACCGATCCACACGCTCTTACGGGCCTCCGCATCGCTTTTTGAGGCGTGGTAGCGTTGAACGTAATTCTGATCGACGCCGAAATTCTGCAGGTTCATCACCACGCCATAAATCAGCACCACCCAGAAAGTGGGCGCCGCCAGACTGGTCCCAAAACTACCCAGACTAAATTTGTCATGCTCGGCCGCGATGGTGAACACCTGCCCCGGCCCCTCCGGCAACCCAAAGATCATAAGGCCCGCACAGATCACGGCCCCCAGCATAAGCACGATGGTCTGAATCGCATCGGTCCAAATCACGCCGACAATCCCGCCGACAAAGGTATAGAGTGTCGTGGCGACACCCGTAATCAGAATGATCAACCGGATATCCCAGCCCAGCAGCAGGTGCATGGGCAGAGCGGTCAGATAAGTCACCACGCCAATACGGGCAATCTGAGTAAGCAGGTAACAGGCACTGGCGTAAATCCGCGCCCACTTACCAAAACGGGCTTCGAGATGCGAATACGCCGAAACCGTGCCGCTGTTACGATAGAAAGGCAAAAACCACTTCACGCCGACCCAAGCCGCCAATGGTATGGAAAGACTAAATACAAAGGCATTCCAGTTGCCGGCATATGCCTTGCCCGGCAGGGCCAGAAAACTGATGCTGCTGACGTAGGTACCCAAAATGGAAAGTCCCGTCACCCACCCGGGCAGACTGCCGCTGGCGGCCGTGAATCCCGCCACCGTTCGGCTCTTCCGCCAGAACGAGACCCCCACCGCCAAGGTGACGATAAAGTATCCAATAAGCACAAACAGGTCGAGGGTAGTGAAATGACTTTCAGGCATGGGGAAAGGGTATCAGGAAAAACGTGTCCGCTAAACAGTCCAACGAGTTAAGCGTCGGCGAGCTCGAGCCCCCAAGCCATCATCTGTTTACGCAGATCGTGGACTATTTTACGATAAATCTCCATCGAACTAGGCGAAACGATCGCCTTGGGAACTCCCGGTTTGAGACCGCGCGCTTCCATGCCAGCGGCCACATTGAGCGGAAAGGTCAGCTGATCAATAATTGCCCCAATCTCCTGGAGTTGTTCAAATGCGGGGGACGCTGCCCCTGCCTTCGCCTCCCGGAAGATCTGATAGAGATGCACCATCAAATCGGGGGCCATGTTGACCAATCCACCGATACATCCATCCGCACCCAACCCAAATACTTCGGGCAAACGGGTATCGGAGCCTGAAAACACGGAAAAATTCTTTTCCCGCCCTAGGGCGATGAGTTCTTTGTGATATTCGAACTCCCCCCCACTCTGTTTGATTCCGGCCATGGCGCCTTCATCCGCGAATGCAGCCACCGTTTCCAAGTCAATTCGCGTGCCGGTGAGTTCAGGGAAATTGTAAAGAAAGGTTGGCAACTCGGAAGACTCCGCCGCATGGCGAAAATGCGCCAAGGCGTCTTCCTGTCGCGACGGAAAGAACCCGGGAGGCATCACCGCGATGGCGGACAAACCCAGTTCCCGAGCAAAACGGCCCAACGCCGCGACCGACTTGGGCCGGATATCGCTGACATTGGCTATCACTTGAAGAGGAGCAGCCAACTCTGCGACGGTGGCTAGGGCCCGTTTGCGTTGCTCCAAATCAAACTGGGGAAACTCGCCCGTGCTGCCCAAAGCCAGCACCCCGGTGACCTGATGATGTTTCAGAAAGTCCAGGTGCTGGGCTAGTTCGTTCCGCAACAAACTACCCTCCTGATCCGTCGGAAGCCACAAGGCGGCGAACACGCCGCCGGTGGGCGCCGAGGAGTCTTGAACGGTTTTGGTGGTAGGAGTTTTGGCAGTGATCATGGCTGGAGGGTCAAAGAGTAAAAGTGACCGTCTTCCGCGCCGATAATCAGCACGGACCGGTCGCCCCATTGCGCGACCGTCGGAGTGGTGGAATGAGCCGCGAGTCGTTTGGAACTGACCGACCCACTGTCTTGAAATTGCCAACGTCCGGCGGAGTCCTGACCTAAACCACGCAACACGTTTATGTTGGTGTCACTGTTGACCAGCAGGTCGATTTCACCATCTCCATTATAGTCGTGGAAGGTGAAGGTGCGGCGACCACTGCCGCCGGCCGCATTGCCGTTTAATCGCAACAGACCGGACTCCTCATTTAAGGGGGCTCCCTTGCCGTCGTAATTGGATACGCCTATGCCCCAGAAAACGCGCTCCGGCGGCAACAACACCAAATTCCCTCCAGCGGTTTTCTGCCGGGCAAAGAATGCGAGGTAACCTTCCTGATCAAGCATCACCAAGTCGAGGAGTCCGTCGTGATTCCAATCGATGAGTTTGGGCGTCGTGCGCCACTGGGTGACCAGTTCCTGGCCTTCCGGCTTCCACCAAACCCAGCTGGGCTTGGGGGTCTCATCGGCCCAAGTAACGGTGATGGGTTCAGCTTTCGCCAAACGAGGCTCCGTCGCCGTGCCGACATTACGATAAAGCAGGATCTTGCCCCAAATGCCGTTGGTCACCACATCCAGCAGACCGTCACCATCCCAGTCCCCCACGCTTGGATTGGTGTAACCCCACTTGGCTTCTGCCGGCCCTTGGATCGATCCATTGTAGCCCGCTTGTTCCCGCAAAACCGCGTCGCCCGCCGCCATATAAACGGGAGCCGCCCACCGCGGAACATCTCCTCCCAGATTTTTGATAAACCCAATGTGTCCAGCGGTATCACCGACCACCAAATCCTCGAGACCGTCACCATCCCAATCCACACTCACCGGAGCCGACAATGCACCAAATTTCACCGACGCGGCCTCTTGGCGAAAATACCGAGGCGTCAGGAATTGAGGAACGTTGTCGATCAAGGCACCAGTCCCTTCCAAGAAAGCCACCCGGCCGTCTTCATCTCCCACCACGAGATCCAATACGTCATCGCCATTAAAATCGACCGCCACGGGAGTAATCATACAGAGCTGCATCACCAGCGGCACCCCGTTGTTCATCAGCTTTTTCCCGGGAGCATAACGCGGGGTTTCGCGATTACCCACATTCTCAAAATAGGTGAAGCCATCAATGAATTCACCGCACAAGAGATCCAGGTCACCGTCTCGATCGAAGTCTTCGAAACTCGGCGACGGCATGCCATAAACATCAACGGGGTCGCCGGTAGTCGTTTTGAGCTGGGTGGGTTCCGCATAGCGGGGCTCAGCCGTGGTGCCTTCATTTCTCAGGAAATAAACATACCCCCGCAACGGCCCGTTCTCCCATTGTCCAGACTCATCCCAAGCATCATCCCAACCGTAGTCTCCCCAGTAACCAATACCCACCGCCAGATCGAGGTCACCGTCACCGTCAAAATCGAGAAACTTCCACTGGTTGGCGCGGATGCGGCCTTCCCCAACGTGGATAGCATCAGGGTCGCCTAATTCAACCGGCAAGCTGAGGCCGGACTGCTTAAAGTCAGGATAATACTTACCCTTGGTCGTTACCATGGGTTGACCATCGACATAAGAGACTTGAGGCGAAGTGCTCTTTCCCGCCGGGCCGATATTTTCACCGGCGCTAAACAGGGGGAGCTCGGTCACCGGATCAAACCGGCCCGTATTCAGAAAAACATAAACCCCATTGGATGGAGTGTCGGTGCACGCCACCACCAGATCCATCAAACCATCTTCGTTATAATCCATGGGCAACGGCCATGCCCACAGCCCCACGCCCAAATCTGTGATCAAACCCGGGTTGTTATGCTGCATCTGAGAAAGATCCTCACCGGGATCGGATTCCGCGGCGCCGGAAATGCCCGCCAGGCCGAGAGCGAAGGGCCAGAGAAATTGACGAGGCAGCAAGGATGAAAGAATAGAGTGGAAAGGCATTGCGGATAGAACGAGGGCGGAAGGTTTAAGTGGATGGGGTAATAAATTGATCAGGATTTTTTCGTCGGAATGCGGGCATCGACCCGTTGCAAATAGTCACTCAGCGCTAAGCTAAGCTCCCGGGACTTCGCCGGATTCGAGATACTCAGATCGGTCTGTTCGCCGGGGTCACTCTTCAAATCATAGAGTTCAGTCCGACCATCCTCGTAGAAGTGCAGCAACTTGAAGTCGCCCTGGCGAATCGCCGAATGCGGATAGGTTTGACTCACGGCAAAGTCGTTAATCCCAATTTCCGGGAGAACATGATCGAACCCGGTTTCGGGATGATAGAAGGGAAAGTGCCAGACCAACGGCTCAGGCCGATCCGGAGAATCACCGGTTTCCCAAAGCGGAAGCAGATTCACTCCATCCAGCCGACTGGATGGAGGAATCTCCGCGCTGACCAACGCCGCCAACGTCGGGAATAAATCGGTGCCGAGGATAGGCGTATCACTGCTCGCATTCGCCGGCACCCGCCCGGGCCAACGCACGATGAAGGGAACCCGAATCCCTCCCTCGTAGAGATTCCATTTGCTGCCGCGGTGAGGACTGTTGGCCGCATAGCGGGGATGGCCGCCATTGTCGGAGGTGAAGATCACCAGGGTATTCTCCGCCAATCCCAAACGATCTAATTCGCTCAGCACGCGACCGACCAAGGCATCAAGGTTTTCCACCATCGCAGCATACGTGGCCCGGGCCCCGTCACCTGGCGGTGGCAGCTCGGCTAAATTAGCCTGCTCGGACCACACCGCCCGGGTCTTCACCGGGGTGTGCACGTAATAATGGGACAAATAAAGGAAGAACGGTTCGGACTGATGTCGATTGAGAAACTCCACCGCCCGATCCGTGAGCGCATCGGGACCGTAGTCTCCGTCGGCCAATGGAACCAATCCCCCGGGATCTCGGTTTCTATCTCCGTAAGGATGACTACCAAACTCTTGCACGCCTTCGTCGAACCCCTGTTGCAACGGACCATGGGTGGTCGACCAATTCAGATAGCCACCATTGTGAGCGCTGACATGCCACTTACCCAAAAACCCCGTGTGATACCCGGCGTCTCCCATCACTTCGCCTAAGGTGCGTTCCTCCAGTGGTAGGTTCAATGGATACGATGGGATCTGGAGAGCATGGTCGCTTCCCACCACGGTATCGGGGAGTTTTGTGACAAATTCAAAGTGCAATCGGGCGGGTGACCGCCCGGTCAAAATGGCGGAACGGGAGGCCGAACAAATCGGGGCCGGCGCATAGGCCTGAGTGAATCTCAAACCCTGCTCCGCTAAGCGATCCAAGTGCGGCGTTTGCTGGTAGGAGTTCCCATACACGCCCAGATCACTCTCACTGAGATCATCCGCCAGAATGAAAACGATATTAGGACGAGGACTCGGGGGGGGCACGTTCGCGACGGTGGGCGCGACGAACATCCATCCAGCAATCACGCTGAATCCTGCAGTTCTTAACCAGCTGCTATTTGACATGAAAAGACGCGGGGGGACGGGAGCTGACGGGGAAATATAAAAGGGCCCAGACTTGCTGCCGGCTAGTAATAAACTTCCCCAAATCGGCTGGAGAGACGGTCTCTCCAGCCAGAGGAAAAACTGACTCAGAAGCTATACTTGTAGGTGAGTCTGATGTCGCGAAGCGGATTACTCCGGGTTACAATATAAGGCTGACTCGTTACATTCTTCACCAATAGATCGATGACGTTGTTCCGGTTGAAACGATAATCTACTCCGAGATCCATCCGCCATTGGCTGTCATCCATTTCAACCCGACTTAACGAACCGCCGACCTGTTGCACAAACGGACCGATCGCACTCAAACCGCCGCGGACCCCGAAGCCGCCACCATCATCGTTCCTGAAACTATACCGCGTAAAGACACTGGCATTCCATTCCGGACTGTGCCGAATAGGGCGGGATCCACCGGTGATGGGTTGCGACGTATCCAGCGTACCCAAAGCCACATTCATGTCCCACTTTTCGGTGATTTTCCCAAAGAGCGAAAGCTCGACGCCACTACCCACATCACCATCCGTGACGAAACTCTTGAGGGCTGAAAGCACCGGGTCGCCCAAGGTGGCAGGCGCTTGGGATGTCGTATCCACACGGTCATTACCGAATTTACCGGTGGTGGTGATGTCAAAGTATGAGGCCGTGTAGGTCACCCGTTGGTCAAACAGATATCCCTTGAATCCGAATTCCATCAGCTCGGTGGAGGGGTCTCCACTAATCCTCTCCAACAGCCGAGGGTCTCCCGCCGGTAGGTCACTCCAGACGTTACGCGTGGCGGTCGGGTTGTTCTGCGTGCTCAGGATACTATAGAGCGAGAACTGGTCACTCACCTTGTAGGTGGCCGCCATTCGCCAGGAATTGACCGTGGATTTGGTCTTGGCGGAATCACTGCCCGTGAGATAGTTACGCTGGTAACCCTCGCCCGTATCCCGGCGGTAACCCCCCGAAAGCAACAGTCGATCGCCAAACAAATTGGCATCTTGCTGGATGTAGTACCCAAACTCGTTGTAATAGTCATCGGTAGCCCGGGAAATGCGAACGGATCCCGGCTCAATCGTTCTTCCGAGCCAGGCATTCTCAGGATTCTTCAGATCGATGAAAGAATAACGCACCGGAACCGCGCCGGGGGTGTCCTTGCGATAGTTGGTGCGATCCTTGTAGGAATATCCCACCAAGGTGGCGAAGTTGATATTCTCCGTGCCGTATTCGAGATTCAGGTCGCCTTGAAGGGTGAGGCGATCGGACGAGCCGTGGAGGTTTCCCTGCTGCACGGGAATATATATCCCGGCGGGGTTATACTGGGTGGCCGGGTCATTTTTGAACGCGGCTGAAATACTGGTATGGGGTGTCGGGAAATTGCTCTCCGCGTCCCACCATTCACCGTCTTGAGCGCTTTCGAACATACTCAACGCCTGCCGAAACTGGATGCCATCGCTGAATTTGTGAGTGAGGACCGTCAATAGATTCATGACCGTATCGTCCGTTCCACGTTGCGGCCCACCGATGTTGAAGTTGGCTGGAAGGTTTAGTGCCGTGATCGGATCGCTGGCATCGCCAATGACGGGAATTACCTTGCGGTAAACAGCGGGAATCCAAGCAAAGCCGTGGCCCGGGGCACGAGCCGGCGCTTCAATATCTAGAAACTCGCCAATCACCGCGATATCTGTCTTCTCGTTCACCACCCAACGAATGGATGGATACAAGGCCGCCGTCTTGAATTCGGCAAAATCGAAAAAGTGATCATGATTGTCAAATGAAGCGGCCACGCGGCCATACACCCCGTTCTCCGCACTGATAGCCACATTGTGGTCAAAGGTGGCGCGCATGCCGCTCTTGGAATTTTCTCCAGACGACATTTGGAAGCTGGTTTCGGTGAAATTGTTACCCACGATCGGCTTCTTCATCACAAAATTTATGTAACCCGAATCGGTTCCCCTCCCTTGAACCGCAGAGGCGGGTCCTTTGATGACCTCCATCCGCTCGTAGCCGAAAAGGTCACGACGGTAAGTGCCGGTATCAATGCCGTCGGTGAACGACGTACTATTGGCGAAACCTCGAATCAGGATATTGTTTGGTCCCGTTCCCGCTGAAGAGTTTCGCACTTGGGCGTTGGCGATATACACGAAGGCCTCATCCATCATGCGGGCCCCCGTGTCCTCCAAGAATTCCGCCGGGAGAATATCAACCGATTGCGGCAAATCAATCAGCGCACGATTGGTTCGCGTGAGCACACTTGTATGGGTGGGGCGGTAACCGGCATCGGAGTCCGTCGTGATCGTAAATGGATCGAGTTGGACGAATTCAGTATCCATGCCTTCAATAGCCGTCTGTCCGTAAACAAGCGGGAGCGATACAAGCATCGCGAAAACCGGGGTAATACCGATTCTGAGTAGTGAGAGGGGGGTCATAGGGTAGTCTATACAGGTTAAGGGAGAACATTGAGCAGTTTGCACAACCGATTTAGCAATTAAACGATAAGTAAACGAGAATTAACTATGAGCCCTGGCTGCGATACGACGACGACCGTTTGCTAAATTGATTTAGCTAGTCAAGCACAAATTCTCGATTCTTTGTTAAACAATCAAAAATACAATTGGCTTTAAGTTCGTATCTTTAATTTCACTACGTTCTCAACGTTGGGTCGATTTTCGCTCAAAAACTGATGGAATTACCAGCACTTCTCGAGGCAGATTCTGCTCCCCCCGCAATAATCTGAAAAGCAGCGGAACAGCTTCCGCCACCATCGCATCATTGGCACCGGCCACAGTGGTCAAAGGCGGATCAAAATATTCTGAAACCTCGTTATCCCCCACCCCCACCACGGCCACACCTTCAGGGATCTGTTTCCCCATTTGTTTCAATTTCTGATAGGCCCCCATCGCCAGACTATCGGTCACCGCAAAAACTCCATCCAGTGGCTTACGACGCAATCGGAATTTCTGTAAAGCCGACGCCGCATCGATAGGATTAAGTCCTTCACACGATATGGTCGCCGGAACTTTCCCGCACAACTCTTTCGCCTTCTTTTTGAATGCTTCCACGCGATCAAACGTCGTATAGGTCAAAAGTTTGCCATGCATCACCGCCATATTTCGACACCCCGCGGCATACAAAATCTCGGCGGATTGTTTTCCCACAAAACTCGGAGCCTCCAATACGCAATGGTAACCCGGGACCCGTCTTCCCATTATCACCACGGGATAAGGTAAACTGGCTTGGGTGAGAAATTTATCATCCTCCGGGAGCGTATTGGTGATAATAACACCATGATAACGGTTGGCATCCAAAAGAGCGGGTTTACTGCTGAGCTGTCCCGCATGAAACATCTCAATCGAAACCGCATATCGGGTGTCCTTGGTGGTGTGCTGTTCTACGACTGATTGCAGCTGATGGAGCAACTGCCCGACTAGGGGCAACGGAGCCTCAAATGAGGTCATAATCGCCAAATCAAACTGTCGCGTTGCCGCTCGATGAGATCGGAGTCGACGTCCAGCCATGTTTGGAACGTATCCGAGAGAACGAGCCGCTTCCCTCACCTTTTCGGCTGTTTTGGTCGCTATGCGTCGCTCTACATGACGGTTGGCCAGCACACTTGAAACCGTCGCGGGTGATATCCCCAAATGCGCCGCAATCTGATAAATTGTGACCGCCGGTTTAGACTCCTGCTTCATTCCGGCCCGAAGATGATCAGAACAACCGGTGTTTCGAGGTAATTTTTTGAAACTCCAGTTATCTCTTCCAGAAACAGTTCAATCAACTATGTAACATCTATCGGAAACAGCTTCACTCGCTAGAGGGTTACGAGCGATCGGGCTGACCGATCTATGTCACCTTCAGGGGTTACTAATCTATTTCAAATCCGCAGATGTTATCAGAGTCCATAGGATACCTGCGAGTCGATCGCATCGGCGAGGGACCCGGTCATTTTGTTGATCTGACCGGGATTCTTTTGTGTCTCCGAGGGGGCCCGTTCCTTTGCTTTTCGGAGCACTGCTTCGCCTGGACTACGATCCCAAGCAGTGCCCCGAAAAGGACTCGAACCTTCACGCTTACGGCCAGGGCTTCTAAGTTTCTTCGCCGTGGGTGGCACACGTGCGCTTTCATTGGTAAATCAGCTCCACTTACCCTCCACCCCGCTTTGCGCACCAGTGAGCAGGTTTAGGCACCATTTTCACGCCCGAGTCGTGGAAGGAGTTATAGGAACGGGTTAAATTCGATGAACCAATTTCCACACATCCAAACTAATCGTTAGGGTGGACCAGACTAGGACTATCTCGCTATCCGCTGTCGACTATCCAAAATCGGAAATTTGCTTTAACTTGGTTCTTAATCTAGACAGTTAGGCCGGTCCTGCTTCATCGCTGGGCAACAAACCTGAAAGTGCATCTTGAAAATCGAGGTCCGAATCTAAAGCCACAATTGAGCCCATGACGTAACTGCGAATCCCGACGTCAGCATTGTCGATTTCCTGCCAGATCTTATCCCGGCCATCAATGATCGTGATCAGATCCTCGAAATCGGCACTGCCCCACAATCTCTATGCCTCCGATCACCGCAGGCGGAAATTTGGGTCTCAAGGGGCGCATGCAACAACCACGTTGCCTCTCCCGCAACTAAACCCATAACATACTAAATAAGAGATGATCGTATTTCACGAACTCAGGGCCGCACGGCGGGACGAAGGTGGATTTTTCTCGCCCCCCCCTAAAGCAGGCCCTTGGCGATCCTCGATCCTATTGTTGTGCAAAACCGTTGTGCAAAACCTCGCAGGAGGAGTGCGGTTCGATTCTTCGAGGCATCGCCGCATCCAGTCGCGCGCATCACCAATGCAACGCCTACCTCGACCGACGAGGCGTGCGCGGCGGAGGATATCGATTGGCTGCGCGGCCGGGATTACAGATCGTCCAGAGTCATTGGTTACACCAGAGCACATCGCCGCCCCTTACCTACTCGAAGCAATCCAGTATCGGAGTTTAGATCACGCGCGGTCCAACTAAGTCATCCCGACAGGATGCTGATCGATTTGAAATTCTGCGCGGCCCGTTAGATCGCGAAATCGTCCGACAAACTGAACCGTTCAGAAAATATTGCAATTCCATTAAAATTTGCATGGATATCTTTGCATGGCTAAAAAACGAAACCCCGCGAGCCTCAGATCAATTGCCGACAAAGCCGGACTTTCCCTCGGCGCCGTATCAATGGCAATGCGTGGCGACACCTCGATACCGCTGAAGACTCGGGAACGAGTTTTAGGGATTGCGAAAGAACTCGGCTACCAGCGAAACGCCCGAGTTTCCGAGTTAATGACTCTCCTAAAAAAACAGTCTCTCGGTAGCGGCATTGAAACCCTAGCGCTTGTTCAAGCTGAATCTGCGACCAATCAAACTGAAAGAAGTTACCTCGAAGAAACCATCACCAATGTGCGCCGTCGGGCACGCGAGAAAGGCTATGGCATTGAGGTATTTGAATGGGGCGCAAACGGACTAAATTCCGGCCGGTTTCAACAAATCATTAAGGCCCGGGGGATTCGAGGCGTCCTCTTTGGCATGCATCGAGATATCACCGGGGCCGTTCCATTCGACTGCGATAGCTTCGCCGCGCAAGCAATTGGTTATTCCGTAGTCGAACCACCGATGCACCGTGTGGTCATCGATCACTACCGAAACGTTCGTCTGGTGATGGCCCAACTTTTGGCCCGCGGATACAAACGCATTGGCCTCACCATTCGCCCCGAGGCCAACAGTCGTTCTCGTGATCTGGTGAGTGCTGGTTTTATCGATATGAGTCGCCGCCTTCCCGCCCGAGATCGGATCTCCCCTTTGGTCGAGGAACCCGGCGCAGAGGTTGTCGAGAAGTGGCGTAAGAAGCACAAACCAGACGCGGTCATCGGATGTGGTGGCGAGTGGTTTAAATTCCTATGCCCATCAGGAAAAACTGATCCCAATGAGCTCGGTTTCGCCTACCTTGATTCAGCTGGTGATGGAAAATGTGAATTGGCCGGTATTCCCTATTTAAACGATAAAGTCGCCGAGGTCGCGGTCGACCAATTGATCGCCGCGCTGCAATCCAATGAATTTGGCGTGCCTGAATACCCCCGAACCATCGTGATGACCTGTCGCTGGCAAGACGGGGCCACCGTGCGAGCTCTGCAGGGGCCCGTATCGGACCCACTCTACTTCCTGCCTGCGAAAGAAGTGACGCCCGCGGTTCCGCCCCAGCCTTAACTGCCCCGCTCCGGTCGTATTTCAAATTCCATCCATCATCGTGAAATCTCTTACTTTTTCTGATCAACGGCGCCGCCGCCCTGCCCTGCTGCTCGTTTTGGCGTGGACCGCATTGTTTCATGCGGTAAGCCCAGCCCATTCGGTTGAGACCGCCGAAGCCCCGTTCAACGTGCTTTTCATCATGGCCGATGATCTGAACTGCAACATCGGCCCCTACGGCCATCCCTTGGTCCAAACCCCCCACTTGGATAAACTCGCGCACGAGGGGATGACTTTCCGCAACGCTTTCACCAACTTCCCCGTTTGCGGCCAATCCCGATCGAGTTTCATGACCGGGCTTTATCCCGAGCAAAATGGCGTGACCGAACTTCGCCGACTTTTCCGTGACCATGTGCCTGATGCGGTGACCATGCCCCAGCATTTTCGCGCGAACGGTTACACCGCGATCCGCGTCGGCAAAATGTATCATTATGACAACCCCAAGGGCGTGGGCACCAACAGCCATGATGATGCCCTTTCATGGGATGTTCGCGTCAACCCCCGAGGTCGTGATAAAGACGAAGAAGACAAAATCTTCTCGGTGACCCCCGGAAGTTTTGGCGCGTCGCTTAGTTGGCTAGCCGCGGATGGCGAAGATGAGGAACAAACCGATGGCAAAATCGCCACGGAATCGATCAAGGCATTACAACATCTCGCCACTACCCAGCAGCCATTCTTTCTCGGCGTCGGTTTCTACAAACCACACACGCCGTTTGTGGCCCCGAAGAAATATTTTGAGCTCTACGATCCCAAGGACATCCAAGTGCCACGTGAACCTGCCGGCTACTTAGATACTCTACCCGAACCCGCCGCTAAATCGATCCGTCTACGCCAACGCGAAATCGACCTGCCGTCCGAGACCATTCGCCAAGCCATTCACGCCTACTACGCGACCATATCCTTTATGGATGCCCAAGTTGGTCGCGTACTGCACGCATTGGACGAGCTTGGATTACGGGAGAACACCATCGTGCTCTTCAGCTCTGATCATGGATACCACATGGGTGAGCACGGTTATTTCCAAAAGAAAACCCTGTTCGAAAATTCCGACCAAGTGCCTCTCATTATCTCAGCTCCCGGTATGAAATCGAGCGGCCAGCAATCCGAGCGAATTGTCGAGATGATCGACTTTTACCGCACGCTCAGCGAACTGGCCGGCGTCGCAAACGTCCCGGCTTACATCCAAGGCCAAAGCTTCGCCGACTCGTTGCATGACGTGCGGCTTTCCGGTCGCGCTCATGCGATCACGCAAATCAACAACGGATATACCCTCCGCACTGACCGCTATCGATTTACCCGCTGGACCAACGAAGTTCAGCATAATTTGGAACTCTACGACCGCCTCAACGATCCCGCCGAAATGGTCAACTTGGCCAGAGATCCCAACTACTCCGATGTCAGGACAATACTCTCCGGCCTTCTCGATCAGCGCATCGCCGAGGTCTCAACCCCAGTTACCGGGCTCAAATTCATTCCCCCCAATCCCAAGTCAAAAGGTTACTCGCTGACGGAAATGCTAGAACGGGATCCACCGAGTCTAGCGCTGGAAACGTTCCATGTTCCGTAGATCTCCTCCTCCAAATAACCGACCCCCACCGTTTACAGGAGAATTTGGTCAACGATTGCCCGGCTCCCCGATTGCCTAAGCTCGAATGTCGTTTCCAAACTAAATTCCGTCTCGTCGCCCCTGTATCCGCCCCCCTTTCCCCATGAACCTACCCCGCCGCGAATTCCTCCGTAAACTCGGTCTCGCCTCAGCCTCCGCCTTTGCCGCCCACCCTTTGTTTGGGCAAATTGCCAGATCTCTCGACCGGAAGTCCGTCTTTGTCGAAACCGCTCATTTCGGTCGACTGGGCGGCTGGAAACTAGATGCCCAATTCGAAAACTACCTTGGTTTCAGTTACCTGCTCGCCCACGGGCTGGGCCAACCGGTTAAAGACGCCGTTGCCAGTGTCGAATTTCCGACCGCCGGCCGTTACCATACTTGGGTTCTGACCAAGGATTGGTGCCCCGGCGACTGGGACTCTCCTGGCCAATTTCGGGTCAAACTCAACGACACTACCCTTGATTCGACATTTGGCACCCAACCAGATTGGACCTGGCAGTCCGGCGGAATAGTGGACGTCAGTAAAGAGGATCATCTTCACTCCACCATCTCGCTCCAGGATTTGACCGGGTTCGAGGGCCGCTGCTCGGCCGTCTACTTCAGTTTAGATGCCAACGACGTCCCACCGATCGATCGCAATACGCTACCCGGTTGGCGTCGCCGCAAAGTGGGCCTCTCTTCCGAGGTCATCGACGAAGGCTCCTACGATCTGGTCATCGTCGGCGGCGGTATATCAGGTTGCGCGGCCGCCCTCGCGGCGAATGAGCGCGGCGTGAAGACGGCTCTCATCCAAAACCGTCCCGTCCTGGGGGGCAACGCCAGCGGCGAGATCCGCGTGCACACCGAGGGCATTCACGGACGAGCGGAAAAAATTCTCCAGCAGATTGATACGCCGCACTATCCCAATGGAGATGCTGAGGCGATCGACGCGGATCAAAAGCGCATGCGCAATATGTCCGCGGCCACAAACGTGGACATCTTTCTCAACCACTGCCTCGTTTCCACCGAGATTGATGGCAATCGCATCCGTTCCATTCAGGTCCACGAAGCGGCCAACGGGAACATGCGGAAGTTTTCGGCCCCTCAGTTTATCGACTGCACCGGCGACGGTTGGCTCGGTGAAATGGCGGGCGCGGAATATCGCTATGGCCGCGAATCGAAAAACGAATTCGACGAAGGCTGGGACCTTCACGGTGAGATTTGGTCCCCTGAAAAGCCGGATAATCGCGTCATGGGGTCAAGCGTGCTCTGGTATACCAAAGAGACCAATCGTCGGGTGAGTTTCCCCGCCGTGCCGTGGGCTAAACCTGTCGCCAAAAATCACGTCACGCCCAAAGGAGAGTGGCAGTGGGAATTTTCCAAAGACGACCTCCATCAAATCGAAGACGCCGAGAGCATTCGCGATCACATGTTCCGCGCGATCTACGGCACCTACGCCAACACCATTCGCCGCCCCCAACACGCCAACCTCGAGTTGGAATGGGTCGCTTTTGTCGCTGGGAAACGTGAGTCGCGCCGACTCATGGGGCCACACATTTTCACCGGCGTAGATGCCCGCGATTCAATCGAGTTTCCCGATACCGTCGTCACCGAGAAACGCTCCATCGATGTCCACTACCAGGAAGCCCTGCGTGGTCGCCCGGAAGACTTTCTGTCCGAGGCGCTTTTCCTCAAACCGAAGAACGGATTTTACTACATTCCCTACCGTTCGCTCTACTCCCGCAACGTTGCCAATCTTCAGATGGCCGGTCGCTGCTTCAGCTGCACGCACATCGGTCTTGGCGGGCCTCGCGTGATGAACACCTGTGGACAAATGGGCGTCGCCACGGGGTTTGCCGCCGCGCTCTGCCGCGATCACAACGCCGACCCAGCCGATATCTCAGCGCATCATATCACCGCACTACGCGCCCTCTGTGGCTACCCAAGTTAACGGTTCGAGGCACCTCATCTGATCGCATTCGCTTTCGGCCCGTTTTTCGCTCCGGCCTATGAGGCACTACGTCAATTTCACGCTTCTCTTTGCATTCACTGCCCTCGTGGCCAGTGGACTCCTGCGCTTCTTCCAAGCTTTCAGTCTAGCGACGACGCGAATCCACATCGTCTTCGGCTCATTGGTTCTGATCCTGGTCGGACTGCACTTGGCCTCGCGCCTCGACTATTTCCGCAAAATGTTGCGCGGCCCAAAGGAGCCGACCTCCTCCCGTCCCCGCGCGCTTCCGTTAATTCTACTTCCAGTCCTAACCTGCGTCTATGCGCTAACCGCCTGCCTCCTCGATTTGTGGCCGGTTCCTCAATTACTTGGTTTCAGCTACGAGGCCAAAAGCCGGGCAATCATCTTCCGTCCCGAGACCGGCACGGCCGTGCGTCAACTCGAAGACAAGTCTTTCCAACTTAAACGCCAGGCCCCCGACGAAGCCTCCGTCTTGGTCGACGTTGAATGGGGTCCTCAATTCGATTCCGGTGCCCGTTTCCCCACTTCATTTTCCGATGCACGTCCTCAAATCGCGATCTGGGCGGAATCCTCCACCGGGGCCTTGATCGAAACATTTTTCGTCTCCGCGGAAAGTGCCTATTCGGAATCATTCAACTGGGCCGGTGAAGAACGCCGTCGCGTCGACCTTCTCCCGATCTGGCGCCACCAATTCACTCTCGCCAGCGGCGTCGAACCCAATGGCAATATCGATAGTTACTCCTCTGCCACTCCCGAACATAGTTTCTCGGTCGAGAACTACCTTCAAGCCGACGCCAACGGCTTCTACGTTTGCATCGAAATCAATGTGCCCGGCGATCCCAACGACTTCTTTCACTCCAATCAATCCCCGGAGTCTGACGGTTACACCTTTCCCGGCATCGGCCAGCCCTCGGTGCAGTTCAGTGCCTATATCGAACCCGATGCCGCCAAGTCGTATTACATTATGGACTACGTAGGGCACGGCGGAGGGAGCCACCAGCCCAGCGGCGGAGTCTACTTCGATTCCAGTCAAATCACCACCGCCCGTGACCTCATCGAAAAAATTCTGGTTCGAGTCAAACGACCGTAGAATTCAGCTCCCGACGGCGCTCGTGTTAGTTGGGCTATGTTTGATTGTCGCCTCCTGCCGCCCGGAGCCGCGCACGAGCTATCTCAAGGGAAATACCATGGGCACGTTTTACACCGTGAAGTTCGTCCGCAACGCTCAGCCCGACTCATCGCTCCAGGACGATCTCGAAGCCTGCCTGGATGATTTCGAAGACCAACTTTCCAATTGGCGGCCCGATAGCTGGGTGAACCGTTTCAATGCGCTCCCGGCCGCTGAGCCATCGCCAATTCCCGATCATGCTTTTTATGTCATCGCACTTTTTCTCGAACTGGCGAAGCGATCAGATGGCGCCCTCGATCTCACCGCATCCCCGTTGATCGATCTCTGGGGATTCGGGCCGAATAGATCCGAAACCGTGCCTTCGCCGGCAGCGATCAACGCCGCCTTAGACGACGTCGGCTATCGGCTTCTTGCATTCGATCCCGATTCCCGTCTGCTCACCAAACTGTACTCAAACGTGGAGCTCAATTGTTCAGCCGTTGCTAAGGGTTACGCCGTGGATTTGGTCGCCCATTTCCTCGAAGAAAAACGCATCGAGAACTTCGTGATAAATATCGGCGGTGAGATCTTCGCTCGGGGACGAAATGAAACCCAACAACCGTGGAAAATTGCCGTTGCGAAAGCCACTCGGGAAAAGGCAACGAGTGCCCCTCCTCAGATATTCGCTCTCCGCGACCGCGCGATCGCCACCAGTGGCCACACGTATCGCGTATTTGAGCAAGAGGGGCACCGCTACAGTCACATCATCGATCCCCGCACCGGCTATCCAGTGGAAGCCCACTACGCCGCGGCCACGGTGATAGCCGACTCCTGCGCTCTGGCCGATGGCCTCGCCACCTTGGCCCTCATCCTCACCGAATCCGAAATGAAGACTTTGCTTTCAAGTTACCCTAGCGCAGAGCTGTATCTTACCCCATGGCAGGCAAACTAAATTAAACCCATTACCCAGTCATTCATCGGCATGCTATTTATCGCGTTGCATAGGCTTTACCACGATCTCCGCCCCCAGCAAAACCTTGGTCAAGGGTTGACCCTCGTTCGGTTTGCGAATGCATCCGTCCCTTGAGAAAACCAACTTGGCCGCCAGCACGTGAGCCGAGTTGAGTCCCCTCTAATACCCATCACCCCGTTTTGATTACCGCCGACTTTCTCGTTATCTTCGTCTATGTGATCGGACTATTCGTGGTGGGCGGAATTTACGGCGGTAAGGTCAAGAATTCCGGCGATCTTTTCGCCGCTGGCGGCCAATCGCCTTGGTGGGTATCTGGACTCAGTGGCTTCATGACCATGTTCTCCGCTGGCACTTTTGTCGTCTGGGGCAGCATCGCATTCAAATACGGCTTCGTCGCTGTGAGCATCAACATGTGCTACGGCATTGCCGCGTTACTCGTGGGCTGGTTCGTCGCCGGTCGCTGGAAAAAATCCGGAATCAAGACCCCAGCAGAATTCATCAGGGTTCGATTCGGTCCCGGTGCCGTGCACTGCTACACTTGGGTGATGATGATCTATCGCCTGGTCGGCACCGGGGTCGCGCTCTACTCGCTCGCCATTGTTTTGTGCGCCCTCATCCCCCTCCCCGAAGGCATATTCCTCCGCGATGCGGTAACCGGCAATCTCTCCCTCACTTGGGCGATTATCATATTCTCCGCGATCGTCATCACTTATACCGTGAGCGGAGGCCTGTGGGCCGTGCTAATGACCGATGTTATCCAGTTTGTGGTGCTCTATATCGCGATTGGTTTTGTTATCCCACTGACCTTTCAGGACGCCGGCGGAATTAGGGGATTTCTAGAGAAACTGCCAGCGGAGAACTTCGCTTTGGTCAACAGTGAATTCACCCTGCTGTTCCTCGCGGGTTGGGCTGCTATTCACTTTTTCATGGTTGGTGCCGAGTGGGCCTTTGTGCAACGCTTCCTCTGCGTTCCGACCCCGCGCGATGCGAAGAAAAGCGCTTTTCTCTTCGGTGCACTCTACTTGGTGAGCCCGTTGTTCTGGATGCTGCCACCTTTGGTCTATCGCGTAGTCAATCCCGACGCGAATCCGGAACAAGCTTACATCCTCGCCGCCTGGGCGGTGCTTCCCGCCGGCATGCTAGGACTGATGGTCGCCGCGATGTTTTCGGCTACCGCAAGTATGGTGAGCAGCCAACTCAACGTCTTCGCCGGCGTGCTCACCAACGATATCATCAAGCCCCTCATGCGCTCCGTTCCCGACGAGCGTCAACTTGTGCGTATTGGTCGATCCATGACACTGGTTCTGGGGGCGATCACCACCGCGCTTGCCGTGGCGGTTCCCTTCATGGGCGGAGCCGAAAAGATCGTGTTAGGGATGACCAGCCTACTCGTGGGGCCACTTCTCCTTCCCGTCATCTGGGCACTCTTCAGTCGTCGCGTGACGACGATCGACCTTGGGATTGCGACCGGCCTCAGTTTCGTGACGGGCGCACTCCTGAAATTTGGTCTGCCCCCTGGATCAACTCTCTCGACTCTGCCTGTTTTCTCAGCCGTGGCCGACTATGCCCATGCCAACCCGCGTGACGTTGAAATCCTCATCGGCGTTGTCTTGCCCATGAGCGTGTTGGCGTTTGCCGAATGGCAGAGAAAAACCATTGCGGCCGGTGCGACTGCATTTGCATCACTGCGAGAAGCCAATGCCCGACTAGTCGCCGCGACTCCGATCGCCACCGCTACCGCCGACGTGCACCAACCCGCGCGGCTGGTGAGCTGGTGCTTGATCACTTGCGGATTAGGCATGGGCCTACTCGGTGTCTTCAATCAAGAAGATCGCAGCCTGCTCATAATCTGCGCTGGCATTCTTATACTTCTCTCCATCCCTGGTTGGTGTCTTCGCTCACGAGCCGACCGATCGGTAAACTAGATAATCGAGCTCACCGACAACGCACTAAGTGCGCCGGCAGATTCCTTATCCCCTTCATCTCAGCCATCATGAACAATCTACCTTTGCGGGGCATCCATCACCAGATCATCGGTCTGTTACTGATCGCCTTCGCCATCCTCCCGACCTCCTCCGCCCAGAAACCCAACATCCTTTGGATAGTGACTGAAGACATGTCACCCGACTTCGGATGTTATGGAAATGAAGCGGTCACCACTCCGCATTTGGATCAATTGGCGGCCCAGGGAATGAAGTTCAATCAAGTCTACACCACTGGGCCAGCCTGTTCACCAAGTCGCACCGCCCTGGCGACCGGGGTTTATCAAACCACGCTTGGGGCCTACCACATGCGCTACAGCGATGAGCTGCTCCCTCCGCTTCCTAGTTATGTCAAACTCCTGCCCCAGCTCCTTCAGGAACTAGGGTATTCGACCGGAAACCTCGCCGACATCGATGGAACCGGCACCGCCAAGGACGATTTTCTTTTTCAGGCGCCTCCGGGGATTTGGGATACGGATTCGTGGGCTGAGCTTACCCAACGCCAACCCTTCTATGCCCAAATCAACACCGAGGTGTCTCACCGTCCGTTTTCACACGATTCCCAAGCCAAGATCGATCCCGCCGATGTCGAGATACCTCCCTACTATCCGGATCACGCGGTAGCCCGTGATGACTGGGTCGGCTACCTCGAAGAAGTGAATAGCACCGATGAGTTGGTCGGTAACATCCTCGCCCATCTCGAGCGCGACGGATTACTCGACCACACCATCGTCTTTGTCGTATCCGATCACGGTCGCCCCATGATTCGCGCCAAAAACTGGCTCTACGATGCCGGCACTCGTGTCCCTTTGATTGTCCACATCCCGGAAGGTCTCGAATCGCCTTCCGGCTACCAAGCTGGCACCGAAAACTCCGAACTCATTAGCGGGGTCGACCTCGTTGCCGAAACCCTACTCCTCGCTGGCGGAGAAGTTCCTGGCTGGATGCAGGGACGCAGTATTCTCCGCGCCGATTCACAACCCAGAGACTACATTTTCACTGCGGTGGACCGGATTGGAAATATCGACAGTCGCAGCCGCGCCATCCGTTCCCAGCGCTACAAATACATCCGCAATTACAAGATCCCCGGCTCAATTAACGAAAGCATCACTTACTACCGCATGGCGATGCACCCCATCCATCACCTGCTCGAAATCATGGGGGAGAAAAAATTGCTTACTCCCGCGCAAGCCCGGCTACTCGAGCCCATCGCGGTCGAAGAATTGTATGACGTCGTCTCCGACCCCCATGAAATTCACAACCTCATTGGCAACCCTGCCTTCCATTCAACTCACCAAGATCTTCGGGGCCGACTTGATCACTGGATTAAATCAAGCGGAGATCGCGGGTTCGAACCGGAATCCGCCGAAATCGTAAACAGCTTCAAAACCTACGGCGAAAAAACCGCCATTTCCAATCGCGCTGCGATTGCCGCCCGGCGGGCCAAAGTTCTAGCGCACTTCGAACCATGATCTCACGGTGCACTATTGCACTGGCCGCCCTTTGCTTTAGTTCGACAACTCGCGCTGCCGTTGATCTGAACGCCATTCCGCCGGACTTATTCACCCCCGCCGTAATTTCGAACGCCCCGACTCCGGGGTTGCGGGTGCGCCATCAACTTCCGCAATACGCGAATACTGAGGTTTACCACGCGCTCTACCTACCGACTGATTGGGAACCTAACCGCACCTATCCCGTTATAATCGAATATGCCGGCAACCAGTGGAAAACCAGCGCTGGCACCGTCGACGGCAGCAATTTGGGCTACGGTCTGACCGCAGGTCAGGGTGCAATCTGGGTCTGTATTCCCTACGTCAATACCGAGGAGAAACGTAACCAGCTCAAGTGGTGGGGTGATCTCGAAGCCACGGTCGCGTATTGCAAGGATCTGGTCCGTCTCGTCTGCACAGAATTCGGGGGAGATGAGAAGAACCTCTTCATCGCCGGGTTTTCCCGAGGCGCCATCGCGTGCAACTATATTGGACTCCACGACGATGAGGTTTCAGCCCTCTGGCGCGGCTTCATTTGCCACAGCCATTACGACGGTCTCAAAGCATGGACATTCCCTCTTAGCAGCCGCGAAGACGCGAAAACCAGACTCAACCGTCTTGGCGACCGACCACAATTCATCAGTAGTGAAAATACCACCGCCGCCACCCGATCCTATTTGGCTACTTTAGCACCAACCGGTAATTTCAAATTTCTGGATCTCCCCTTCCCCACCCACACCGATACCTGGGTGCTCCGAAACATCCCAGCCCGCGAGACTCTTCGTGAATGGTTCTATTCCAATCTCGACCAGACCGCATCCGACTAACCCCCTCATGACCGTCCTAAAATCATTCATCGCCACTCTCGCGATCACCGTATCGGTCTACGCTGACTATAAAATCGTGAGCCCCGATGAACAGGTGCGAGCATCCTTCTCCCTGACCGAAATTACACCTGAAGCCACCAGATCGATTTCCGTGATTCCTCCGTCATCGAACCGTCTACTCTAGGCATAACTCTGTCAACGGGATCAAACTACGCCGCGGCGTAACTATCGGTCTTCCGACCCAACACACCGTCAACGAACGTCACGCAACAGACCGTTAATGCATCGACTTCCTCGCAGGCTTTCCTAGCGGCAGGCGGCGGACTCACGCTTACACGGAGCCCGCAATAGAGCGACTACCCGAAAGTAAAGACCCCCGCATTAAGCTCCGGAGCATTTGAACAAACCAACGCCAATCGCCCCTAGCTCCTCTTTGATTCCCAACCTGGAGGAGCGCCCCCGTTGTATCTCCCCGCACATTCCGATGTAGGAGCATGCTTGCAGGCGATCCCGTTGCCTCTCCGACCTGGGAACGCCGAGGTCCCAATCTAACGGCAACGCGAAAGGCCACCCCGTCAGCCTGCCGTTTTCACAAAAGGAAACAAAGAGAACAGAGCCACTCCACCGTCTTAAAAGGGGGATCTGGTTACACCAATGTTCCGAAGCGTTTAAACTTTAACCACGATGGAGCGCGTCCGCGTGTAAATGGTGCGATCGGGAAAATCGAGCCCCGAAGGAGAGACGATGGCGGGTGCCCTCTGGGCGACAGCAGAATAAAATTATACCTATCCGATCCGGGTGAAAAGCAGTGGAGTGGGGATTGGTATCCGGTATTTATCTGTGCAATCCGTGGTTAATAAAATTCTGCCGATAGGTTTTTAAAGTATATCCTAGTGCAATTGATATTAGCCACAAAAAGGCCCATAGATTCACAAAAATAGTCCTCCTAGATCGATTCTTTTTCCTCACTTTAGAGCCTTCATTTCCTTCGTGTAAAACGACGTCGTCACGGCCCCATTACGCTGCCGCTCCGCCCTTTGCCTCTCAGTCCTGAGACCGCCCGATGCCCCCCCCATCCAACCGGTAACGTCAGAGGGGGCGCACCCGCCTCCCGTCTGCCTGCCATTTCGACCAAAGGAAACTGATAAAAACAACGCCCCAATCTCCGCACCCATCGCGTGCAAACACGCTCCTACCGTAATTCATGCCGAGGCACGCTCCAAGGTATGAGACCCAATGGAAAGGAAACGCGCGACCATTGGTTCTGGCGTTGAGCCGAACCAACGACCGGGCTACTCCATCCACTCCAACTCGGGCCAGCGCCCATCGCCATCGTTGGATTGGCGAGCTCCGGGAGTGCTCCGGCCGTCTTTGATATACTTCGTCAAAAGACTCTTTAGCTCAAAGACCTTCTGCGGGTGCTGCGACAACACATTGGTGGTTTCAGCAATGTCCTGCTTGAGATTGAAGAGCTGAAACGCCGGCAGGCCCTGCATATCTTCTTCAGTTGCCGGATAGGCCCACCCACCGGATCCCGGCCACAGCACGAGCTTCCAGTCGCCTTTCCGAATCGCAAATCGCCCATCGCTGGAGTGATGCACGGTGGCTTCACGTAAAGGACTTGTCATGCGATCACCTTTTAGGACCGAAAGAAAACTGACACTATCCTCGGCTTCGTCATCCGCCAAATCCGCGCCTAGTAATTTCGCCGCCGTGGCCATGAAATCCACCGTGCAGATCGTCTCTGCACTCTTTGAGCCTGCCGCGATTTGTCCGGGCCACGCAGCGATAAACGGCACTCGGTGCCCGCCTTCGTAAATATCGAACTTCTTCCCGCGATAGATGTAGCTCCCGTTGTGACCCGCCAGAGGTAATTCCTCGTCGCGGAAGTCCGCCCGAGGTGACTGACCATTATCGCTGGTGAAGAACACGAGCGTGTTCTTCAGTCGCGGATCAGCGGCAATGGTCGACGTGATCTGCCCGACGGAATGATCAACTTGGATGACGAAATCCCCGTAGGCACTCGCATTACTTTTCCCGATAAATTCTGTCGTCGGAATAATCGGCGCATGCGGCGCGGTGAAGGCCACGTAGAGAAAAAACGGGGTGTCCTCACCGGCCTGAGACTTGATGTAGTCGACTGATTTCTGCGTAAAGTGCCCCAGCGCACCGGCATGATTGAAGTCCTCTCCGATCGGTCCCTTCCGCCAAAACGCTTTCTCATCATAATTGACTGAAGTGGTTTGAGGAATCGAAGTCGGTTGATTGTTTTCGACGTAAACAAATGGGGGCGACGAGAGCGATGCCGCCATGCAGTAGGTGTAGTCAAATCCGAGTGACGCGGGACCGTTTTGGATTGGCTGAGAATAATCGATGCCCGTGAATTTCCCCAATTCATCCTCTTGATTCACATTGGGATTCAACGCCCAATTCCAACCGAGATGCCATTTGCCCACGATACCCGTTTGATAACCGGCCTGCTTGAAAACGTCGGCAATGGTAGTTCGATCGCTCGGGATAAATGGCAACGACACTCCACTCGCGCCTTTTCTTTTGAGCCTCGAGCGCCAACTATACCGCCCCGTAAGAATCCCGTAGCGCGTGGGCGTGCAGAGCGCTGAACCAGTATGGGCATCGGCAAACGACATTCCTCCCGCCGCGAGACGATCAATATGAGGCGTCTGCCATGCCGAATTTTCATTGTAAGTCGAAACGTCTCCAATCCCAAGATCATCCGCCAGAATGATCACGATGTTTGGTCGCTCACCGGCGATAGAAACACTGGCCAACAACGCACCACTCAACCAGGAAACGACCCTGGCTAAGTGGAATAATTTTAGAGAATTGATCATGAGATTCTCTCCTTCCGTCGGATAGATAGATACAACACGCCGGCAATCGCAGCGAGAACCGCCGCCAAACTAACGAGAATACCAGCTTCTTCACGGTCGCGGACCGCAAGGATAACCATCAACACCGCGATGATCGTAAGAGCAATTGAAACCATTTTGGCTGGCAAAGTGGAAGATTGAGCCGCCGGTAAATCGTGAAATTTCCGACTGGTTTCTTCCACCCGTTTCCATCCGGGATGCTCATTCTTGCTGGAGAATTCCAAGAACGACAGCAAGGCGAGCGGGAAGATAATACCGGCGGTGAGATCAACAATCCGGGAATTAGCCGCGATCCACTGCACGAGGGATTGCAGTGATTCCACCTCCGTGAGGAATCCGCCTCGAGCTAAAGCGAATTTGATGAGATACGCCACGATCGCTCCGGCGACGATTGTCGACCAAACGGACTTAGCTCCAATCTTCCGTGAGAACATCCCCCACAGCGTGGGCAACAACATCGGACCGGCCAGCAACGTATTAATATCAATGATGAAGCTGGTGTAACCGTATTGAGGGATTAGCAACGCACCTGTAACTACGACCATTCCCAGTGCCACCGTCACTATTCTACCGATCATGACCATCCGGCTATCCGAGGCATCTTTGTCAAAAAGACGCTGATACACTTCCGTCGTAATCGCGCCGGAAAACACATTCAACCGAGTGGTCGCCATACTCGCCGTCGCCGAAGCCATCGCCGCAACCATCAACCCCATCATACCTGCCGGTAAAACAAGTTGGCAGGCCAAGATATACGCTTCCTCTGGATTTGCATCGGCGTTCAGCACGCGATAAACCAACGGCGGTAACATCCAGATAACGGGGCTCACCAAATAGAGGGCGCCAAATAGATACGCCGACTTCTTCGCATCTTTGACCGTAGGCACGCAGGTGTAGCGCTGCACGAAAGTCCACTCCGCACCGATGGTAAAGAAGTTCACCACCATCCATCCCACAATAAACCACCACGTAAAGTCCGCCGCCACCGGTGACAGGAACCCCTCCGGCGTTTGCGAGAGGAAAGACGTCCACCCACCTGCCTCCATCAGAATTAACGGCACGATGAATATCACCGAAACGGTGAGAATGAGAAACTGCAGCACATCCGTCATCAGCACGGCCCAAAGCCCCCCGGTGAAGGTGATGACGATGACCATGATGCAGATAGCGATAGAAACCAAAGACACCGATAAGTAACCCGTGGTCGAATCCACTAATAGATGACCTGCCGGCAACGGCACCAAGACCGAGACTATTTTGGACAACGCGTATATGGAGCCCCCCATCGTGAAAAGATTCACGATTCCCTTAAACCAAGTGTAGAACTGCACGACCCCAGGCCCAAACCGTAGTTGCAGATAGGCAGGAGCGGAATCGACGCCCAATTTGCGCCAGCGGCCGGCCACAAATCGTCCGACCAGAATCGCCGCGACGCCGTAGCCCAGGTTAATCACAATCGCCACGCATCCATACTTATAGGCGATCCCACCCCAGATAACGAAAGTGCCGGCCGAAAACATCGTCATGTATCCGGAAAGACCGGATACCCACCAGGGAGACTGCCCGCCAGCGGAGAACATTTCCTTGGCACTCTTCATCCTGCCCGCAAAAACCATACCGGCTCCCACGATGCCGATGACATACAGAAAGATGATGACGTAATCGATAGTTTGCATACTAAATCTTCTCGATGGGTTTGATCCCGAACCGGTGCGGTATCAGGAATTGAACGAACAGCCGTTCATTAACGTTCTAATTTCGAAATCATCTCTGCAGTGGGCTCGACTCCAATACCGGGATTATCAGCGAGGCGATATTCGCCATTTTCACATTCAATTCCCTCGGTAATCAGACCCGTATTCCGACAGAAAATGGAGTGCTGGAACTCGTGCGAAACAACGCACTCCAGTGCGGAGCTCGCCTGCAAGCTCGCCGCCAAGAAAATACCCGAGCCAATGGTGGCATGAGGAATGATTCTTAAATGGGCCGCCTGGGCCGCGAGTCCCATGCGCATGAATTCAGTGATTCCCGTGTGCCCCATCTCTGGCTGAATGATGTGCACCGCCCGGGCGTCGATCCGGGATTGGGCGTCGTAGACCGTGCGCCACTCCTCGCCTACCGCAATCGGAGTTTGCACCTTGCGAGCGACTTCGGCTAAGCCTTGCAGGTCTTCCGTCGCGACGGGAGCTTCCGCAAACCAAAGGCCATGAGGTTCCATCTCTTTAATTTGAGAAACCGCTTCGGCCGCGGTGCAGGTCCAGTGCATATCCGCTGCAATTCGAGTTTGGGGACCGAGCACTTCGCGTAACCCCGCCATTTCCGCCGCGAGGTTTTCTTCCGCCATTGGGGCCGCAAACTTGAAACTATTGAACCCCTTCGCCTGCCACTCGTGAGCGAACTCGCCGCGCTCTTTGAGCGTTGGTTTGGGCAGCCCTGATACGTAAGCCGGAATCGTGTCCCGCCGGCGACCGCCCAAGAGCTTAGCCACCGGGAGTTTTGCACAACGTCCGGCCGCATCCCACAGCGCGATGTCGATCGCCGCGAGCGCATCCATGTAGTAACCGCCGCCGTAACCACGGAAGCGCATCATGTTGTAAAGATCTTCGTGAATCACCGCGGCATCGAAGGCATCACGCCCGGCAACGAAGTCGCACATGAAATCGTTGATCAATGCCAGCACCGCTCTCGGGGCGACTAAACCGTAAGTTTCTCCCCAGCCCACGATGCCTGATTCCGTTTCGAGACGCACCACGACAGTTCGGTCCATGATCGGGTAAACCGTGCGGTTGCGCTGACGCACAAAGTAGCCCCGGTCGTTGGCGACCTCGCCAGAATGCTGACCGCCCAGGTAGGGCGTGTCCCGAGGAACCGTGAGAATAAAGGCTTCGATTTTTTTTACTTTGCTCATGCGACGATGGATGAAGTGGAAACATTATCGAGGAGGTCTGCCATACTCTCCACCTGAACCGCTAATTCAGCGGTATCGTAAGAATCAAACTCTGGCAGTGGGGCTCGCACGTGCGCATTAGTTAATACGCCTCTCATCGTCAAAACATGCTTCGTCAAACGCATGCGATAAATCAATTGGATCACCAACAAAGGCAGCGTTCGTTTATAAAGACTCCGCACTAGATCAATGTCTCCAGATTGAAACGCGTTCCACATTTTCACGTGCACATCCACAATTTCGGCCGCGGGCATCGCTGCGATCGCTCCGCGGTTCATTTCATCGATCAAATAACGTGCCCCACCACCACCGATCACGCCATCGAGATGGGCTGGCGCATTTTCTTGCAGGGCGGAAATCCGGGGCCCCGAAGGCAGTGCCTCTTCCTTGATGTATCGAATCGTCGGACACGCATTCACAATGTGAATCACATCGACTGGCGCCAATCCCGCCCCGACTGGCGCCGGCGCGTTTTGCAGGATGATATCCACCCCGGGAGCTTCCGCTATCACGGACTGCATAAATTTCAGTGCACCCGCGAGGTCGGTCGAAAACTGACGCGGCACGAGAACCATCGCCGCGATGGCGCCGAGTGCCTGAGCCGCTCGAATATTCGCCCCAATGACTTCAGGTGTGCCCTTCCCCCCCCCGCAAATCACGGGGACCTTATCCTGCGCTACCCGGCACAGCACGGTGGTTAACTTGTGCTGCTCCTCGGAGCTAATGTAATCGTATTCGCTGGCGACGCCCGGAAATACCACGCCTCCCACGCCTGATTTCACGCAAAACTGAGCCACTCTTTCAAATGCATCGGGATCTACGGTTCCATCATCATGAAACGGAGTCGGGACAACCGGTAGAATTCCTTTCAAGCGGGGATTTTTAACAACACTCATATAAATTGATTAAAACAGCAGCCAGTTTCCCACCCCTCTCGGGTGGATTTTGGGTCAGACGGACTTACTTTATTTTTTGAACTACTCTAACGAGTGAACACCGTTCACTCTCTGATTGGCCAGCTGATTGCTGGACTTCCGGGCTTTCCGTGTGGGAACCATTTTCAGACGATCCTACTCGCAGCCGAATAATTTGAAACAAAACTTAAAGCCCCTCCAAAGCGGGCTGGCACGCTAGCACGTAACCAGTCCGCGAAGAACCCCGCACCGAACCTATTTCGGTGCGGGTGACCTACCTACTAAAAGTCGAAAGTGGTCGTGAGACGGAAATTCATTGGATTCACAATCCGAACTCGGGTCGGAAGACCATCAAAGTCCACCTGGGTGATGATGAGATCGTCGTTGTTCAGCACATTACGAACGTTGAGCTGAATCTTCCACTTCACCTTGTCTTTCATGATGTTCTTACCGTAGGCGAACCAGACATCTGCATTGGTCTCGGCTGGTCCGAAGATCGGCGAATTGAAATCGGCGACATTGAAATCGCCGAGTCCAGTTATACCATACTCGGTTGCGCCATTAACGGTCCCATCCAAGAAGCCCACGGCAACCTGATCCTGCCAGCGGAGGGCGCCACCGACAGACCAGCCTTTAAGCCGACTTCCGTCGTCGAACTTATAGTTCGTGATCACGTTCGCGCGCCATTCTCGAATCTCATGACTAGGTTGACCTTCAGCCGCAATCTGCGGGATCAAACGAGCCCATTGGACGGTGCGAGTCCGTTGGAGAATTGTCTGAGGATTGTCATTTTTGTAGGTATTGGGACGAGCGACGAGAGCTCCCATCGCGAGCCACTGAGGCTCGCGAAGATCAAAATACTCGCGGTAGGATTGCAGCACATTGGTTTTCTTAACCTCCTGTTGAGCCACGTTAAATGCCATCGTCAGGTTGCGGTTAGGATTCCAGACCCCTTCGATCTCCAAACCCTCGGAAGCGAAATCGGAAACGCCGGTTACATTGGAGTTCGGGTGATCAGAGACTGCAGGAGTGCCACCGGGTGCGGGATCAGGATTGATCGGTGTCCAGAAGGCCTCGCGCATCCCGAGAGGAGGCAACGTGTAGGTGTCAGCCCAATTGATGTTGTTGGGCCAGAAGCCTTGGGATGGGTCACCAGGGACCCGTTCTTCCACCTGCTGCAACGAATTGCGCACGTTATTATAAAACAACCGTTCCCAATTAGGGATATTTGCAGAACCGAGCGAGTTGTCGGTCTGGTTGGTCGAAATGGTCTCATACCAGTTCACGCGCACATGGAAGGTGTTGGCCATATTGCCGACGGAGAATCCAAACTCTTCGGTAGAACCGGCCGGACTATCGTGAGGGCGATTCAAGATCGAAACTCGACCTGGAGCCGGCACGAAGTTTTCCGACTGATTGTAGTGAGCACTCAGCTTGACGCCGATCTTATCTGTCAGGGAGGTCGGCACATGTCCGACGAGTCCCCAAGAGAACACGTCTGCTTTGATCGTGTTGTCCGCTGTGCTAGGCAGCATCAGCGATTCCACCGACGAGATATTGTCGGCGTTCTGATCAGGAGCTCCGTCGCGGAAGGACGAGGCCGAGTCTTGACGCCAGCCGTAGGTGCCGACAATCGCATCATTGAAAAGGAAGCTCTGGCCCGTGATAGCGTAAGTTTCAATTTCCTGACGATCGATCGAAGCGGAAGTGACCGGATCATGATTGAATCCACCACTCACTTGACGGTAGGCCCCGTTGTGACCGGCCACAATAGGAGCGGCGTTGGAGTCATACATCCAAGCGGACCAATCGGTGACGCGAGGCGTGACGTTGGTCAGCACGCGGCTAGCCGCAAATCCACTGGCAGGCACACCGGTAATAGCTGGTCCGAGGTAACGTTTTCCTTGACCGCGACGATCCCAGGAGGAGGACGTGAAATCACGGTTACGATTGTCTTGCAGAACGTCTTCCATCTCGCCCGTTATTGAGCTACCGTAGCTGTTGCTGTAACGCAGAACTTCGGAGGATTGGGCACTTGCGACCCCCGTGAAGACGTGACGCCCGAGCCAGCCCAGGTCTTCGTTTAACTCCGTAAAGTCCAGATCGTAGTAGCCGGTCAACCGGATTGCTTCACGCTCGGTTTCAGCTTTGCGCATATTTTCTAAGAGCGTGACGTAGGGACGACCGACGTTGGGGTTGACCGGATCCGTCGTGCCACCGTTTCCATCGGAAATAAAATAAGGCAGGAAGCTACTGGGATCGATATTAATACCGTTACCAACGCGATCACGGGACCACGATTGGTAGTATTGTTGGTCGAATGACAGTTCGAATCCGGCGTTCTGTCCGAGACGTTGCTCGAGCGCCACATTGAAGGCGGAGAAATCATACTTCTGCTGATTATCCAAACCACCCAGCGAGTTGTTACGGAAGTCGAACACCCATCGGTTGTCATCGGTCAAAACGCCGTTGCTGAAGCCACTGCCACCATCTTCTTCGCGGTTGGTGTAGGTGTAGTGGGCTCGTGAAATACCATCGGGACCAGAGGTCGCCGGTGCAGGATCGAATCCGACCGAAACCGTGGTCGCGCTAGGGCTATCATAGATATACTGAGGCGCACGATTACCACCGAAATTTGAGAAACCAGATTGATTAAAATTGCCGCTTGTAACGGGCATCCCATCCGCAACCCAGTTCGGGATATTGGACGTCGGGGAACTGGTATTTGGACGAGTCGCGTCCTTGGTTCCTGTTTCGAAGTTAGCTTTGATAGAAGTGCTAGCGGTCACCTGGAAGTTCAGCGCGCCATACAGACGTTGCTCGTCCTCGTAGGCAGGCTTCTGCATGAACTTGTTTTGGTTATTCAAACCGATGAGACGAATCGCGAGACGGTCTTCAATAATTTCCTTATTGATATCGAGCACCTGGCGGGTCGCTCCCCAGCTTCCCACGCGAAATTGAACTCGATTGGCATCCTGAA